>Ga0209415_10015123_pt1 | contig 12552 bp, 13 predicted proteins | sample PeaSoiSIISIP2007_FD_187696 | JGI IMG/M metagenome (GOLD analysis project Ga0209415, IMG submission 187696) | Peat soil microbial communities from Weissenstadt, Germany - SII-SIP-2007 (SPAdes) (version 2) | ecosystem: Environmental > Terrestrial > Soil > Wetlands > Peat | place: Germany...
GGGACTCGAACCCTCACGGGTTGCCCCACTGGATCCTAAATCCAGCGCGTCTACCAATTCCGCCACTTTCGCGGGCCGCAAGAGAAGCACGACCGGGCGGCGCGCTCGCACCGGCCGATACAAGTTCTTCAGTATATAGGTGCAGAAGGGACTCCCGGAAGCAGCTGCCCCAGCCCGGCCGCGCCGAGCCTCGGCTCTCGTAGCGGCCCTGCATCGCCACCGATCAGTCAGCGACGCCCCGCTGGCTCCAGGTCGTGCGCACGGGCGCCACGACCGGCAGCGCGCCGCAGCTCGTCAGGCCCACAAGGCACACGGGGTCCGGCCGGCAGGCCGCGCCACCCTCGGTGCAGCCGGGCCCTGCGCTGCCGACTCGGCTGGCAAAACCGTCCGGGCTCGGGAACGCAAACTCGACCGTCGCGGCGAGGCTGGTTGCCGGCAGGTCCATGTATTTCGCTGCGCGGTTGCCGGGCCGCCCGCCGTTGCGCGCGTTGAGAACGTACAGCCGGCCCTCGCCTCGCACGGCGGCGCAGGCCTTGCCGGGGATGCCTGGCGTGAACGTCGTGAAGAACACCTCTGCGCCGAAGGTCCGCGCCTCGCCGAGCACTGCCTCGGCTTTGCCGAGCGCGATCCGCCAGCCGGCCGAGCCAGGCGGAAGCGTCGGCGCCGGATTCATCGTCGCATCGACGAACCGCGAGCGATTTGTCAGAACGCGGGAGGCGTTCCAGCCGCCGGGCCCGTAGGAGGCCTGCGGCAAGGGCCCCAGGTCGTAATCACGGACCCCATAGAAGTAGTGTTGGACGCGTGACTCGGTGGTCCCGCCCGCACCGAGCGCGCCGCCAAGCCCGGATCCGACCGACAGCTGCACGAACAGGCTGCCGTGGTCGTGCAACAGCGCGACATCCGGCGCGTGGTAGAAGCCCCGCGCGTCTGTGGCGGAGTGCGGCTCGTCGGCCGCCCCGAGCGATGCGAATACGCCACCGGTGACGAGACTCGCGGGAGGCTGACCGTTGTGGATGTCGAAACGCCAGATGCGCCCGCCCGTATCAACCGCATACATCCGGTGCACGTAGCCATCGCCCATGAGGTCGAGCACCCGCACGTCGGCCGGGATTGCCTCCGTCATCCTGTCGAGTCGCAGATCCGCGCTGCGCCCGGCGCCGCGGGCGGATCCGGGTCCTGCATGCCACAGGAGTTCACCGGACAGGAGGTCAAGCATGTAGATCGCATTGCCCCGTTGCGCGACGTGCGGCTTGCCATGACCACCGACGGGGTCGTCGCCGCCGCCGACGATCGCCACGAGGTGCTGCGAGTTCTGCTGCGTGCCCGCGATGCGAATCCTGGCGATCGCGGGCGTCGACCAGCTCTCGCCGACGGACGGAAGCTCCGCCGACCCATCCCGCCACAGCAGTACGGGCGATGTCTTGCTGGTGATATCGAAGCCGTAGTAGGCCGATCCGCCGCGCCCGCTGCCGTAGACCAGGTAAACCCGGTCGCCCGCCGCCCGATCGATGCTGCCCCCGCCCGACACCTGGTCCCGGTAGAGGCGAATGTTCCCACCGAGACCGCCCGCGATCGCAGTGACACGCGGGCCTGGGTGGAGCGCGCTCGGCCGCGATAGCACCTCGAGCGGCACGAACGACCACAGCTCGCGCCCTGTGAGGGCATCGAATGCGTGCAAACGGCCGTCGTCGGTCGCGACCAGCACCGCCGCATCCGCGATAGCCGGGCGTGCCGGCGCGCCGCCGTAGACGACCGTCACCGGCTGCGCCCGCCCGACCGGCCCGCCCTCGGCGCCGAGCGCGGCAGTGATGAGCCTGACGCGCCCCGCGGTGTCGCCCGCAGCGAGCCCGAGCAGCCGCGGCGTGAGCCGTGTATTCGCCACCTCGACGGTGTTGCCGCCGAGCGCGAGCGCGCCGAGCCTGAGGTCGGTGTAGAGGGGCGCCGTCCAGCCCCCGGCCCGCGCGCGGGCGTTCGCGCCCATTCTCCCCGCGCCCCCATCGTCGGCAGTCGGATCGAGCCACAGGCCACGCGCGTCCGGACGGACGGATCCGGTCGTGACGTCGACGGCCGGGCTGCCGCTGCCGTCGATGATGACGCCGTCGGATCGCAGCCGGAGCTTCTCCAGACGACCCGCCCGCTCACCGCCGCCCGGGAACCCCGGCCGCGCGACATAGAGGTCATTGAGGTTTCGCGTCCGGTTGAAGGGGTCCACGGCGAATGTGGGCGACGGCAGTGCAGTCGATGTCGTCGCGGTCTTCGCTGCGACGCACGCCCTGCTCCCGCCCGGTGCCGCACTGGCAACCGCCGCGACCACGCCGAGCAGCAACACGCAGCCCAGTGACACGAGCGATCGTGGCGCGAGGCCCTTCATCGTTCGAGCCCCGCGTGCCGACGGACGGCCATATCGCACCTAGCCACCCGGCGGCCCGACGATGTAGTAACTCTGCGTGACGCTCACGCTCGTACCACCAGGCGCGGTGCCCGTCGCAATGACATCGACGTGGAAGGCCGTGAAACCAACGCCCTCGCCGAGGCTGAAGCCGCCCGCCACGGCCGTCACGGCGTTCGCGGGGTTGAACTCAACCGTGTAGCCCCCGCTCGATCCCGACTGTGCGACCGGAACCGTGACGAGGGGCGCTCGCGGATTGGGAACCGTCCTTCGGATCGCGAGGCCGATCGCGCGCTCAGCAGCCTCGATGGCCTCGGTCTCGGACGCGAGGTCCGCGGATCGGCGCGCATCGCGCCGCGCGGTGCGGACGCTCGCGACGGCGAGTACCGTGAGCACGAGCAGGAGCACGAGCCCGACGGCCAGCGCCGCGCCGCGCGCGCGCGTGCCGGCTCGACGGGTCGTGGACAGAGTGCTGCGCATGGTCAGGGTGCTTGCGCGTTGCGCAGCGCAATGGTCTTCTGCATGACGATCCGCCGGCGGTGGTCGCTGGCCGGCCCGAAATCGTAATCGCCGAGCAGCTGCTGCCCGGCGCTGACCTCGCCGGTCTCCGGCTGGTCCGAGATTGCCGCGAGCCGAAGCTTCACTGACACGACGCGCCCAGTGGCGAGCTCCGGCGCTCCGGGGTTGACGTACACGGCGGCGTTGTTATCGCTACCGGTATCGACGCCGAATTGTACCTGCAGGTCGACGATGCCGGGGGCCACGATCGTGTCGATGATGCCGGGCTGGCCGCTCGCATCCTGTGACAGCGTCTTAACGTGCAGCGCGAACCGGGGAAGTCCGTCCGCGCTGGGTGCAGCCGCGCCCACGTAGTACGCGCGGACGATCAGGTCGTGCGTTTCGGAGCGCGGTGGCGGGCCGAATCCATGGGGCACGACTCCATTGGCGAAGATCTCGCCGGCCTGCCGGTTCGTCTGGATCTGAATCTTACCGGCGCGCGGAGTCGTCGCGCTCGCGCTCGCACGACGGATGATCAGCACGTCCGACCACGGCGTCGGGTTGCTCGCCGGGCATGCCAGGTCATACTTGCCCTTGTCCCGAGCATCGATGAACTGCACAAGGTTCGCGGTCCAGTTGGCGCCGCAGTTGTTGTGGACCAAGGCATCGATTGCAGTGCGGGGAGCGGCGGGTCCCGCGGCACCCGTTACGAGCTCCGCGCGGTTCGTCATCCCCCAGTAGCTCGCCATGCGGATATCGGGATCGAGCGCATCGAACGCAGCGCGCAGGGTCTCCTCCAGGCGCGAGACCGGAGCTGCCGTGCGCGAGGTGCGGTCACCCTGCATGAACACGGTCACCGCGCCCGCGAGCAGCAGCATGCCGAGCAGCATGGCGACCACGAGTTCGATCAGGCTCACCCCGCGCTCGCGACCCGCCGCGACTCCAGGCCTTCGGAGTACGCGCCTCACGGTTGGAACCCCAGCGCGTAGACCTGCTGGCCCATCGCGGGCTCGGTCCACCGGATTGTGATCGTGTAGGTGCCGTGCGTCGGGCCGCCGACCTCGACGGCACCAGTGCCGCTCGGCAGCGCCGCCTTGACCGCGGCCGTCCACTCCGCCTTGTCGTGTCGGGCCATCAGCTCCGGCGAGCAGCCTCCCCCGCCTTGCCGGCATGCGGTGGTCAGGGCCCCAGGGCCCGAGACCGCATCGTCATAGGCCGGGCCGCCGCCGCGGTTGGCGCGGATCCGCTCGGCGAGGTCGCTCGCGAGCAGCACCGCCTGCGAGCGCTGCAGCGCCGTGCGGACGGACAACAGGCTTTCCCCATACAGAGCCGCAATCCCGAGCAGCCCAACCGACAGCACGACCAGCGCAACGAGTGCCTCGACCAGCGACAGGCCGCGCGATGCGCGCGGGCGGATCCCGGTCCCGACCCACCGCGGGCGCCGCCACGATCGGGGTCGCGCGGGGACCACCGGCCCGAGCCTCGCTGCGTGTGTCACCTCCAGGATCGCCGTCACCCGCGGCGCTCGCGCGAGCCCGGTCATGCGACGAGCACGGCGGCGGCGATCAGCGCTCCGAGCGTCGCCGCAATGCCGCCCGCGACCGGAAACACGCGTCGCCGGCCGACGAAATACAGCGAGCTCAGCACGAGCCCTAGCTCGATGAAGCCTTCCCCCAGATCACACCGCAGCGCCAGCTGCTCGGCCTGCTCGCTCGCCCGGTCCTTGGCCTCGGCCTCCTGTTTGATGTCCTCGGCTTCGCCCGCGTGCCTGGCGCGCGAGCTGTCGAGCTTTGCAACCGCGGCCTCGACTGTCGCCGGGTCGGTGGCCAGCGCCCGCGCGAGCTGGACGGCGACATCGTTCGTGTGCTCGCGGATCTTCTTCGCCCGGTAGTAGGCCCACTGGTCGTTGGCCTCGGTCCGGTCGAGCACGGCACCGGTATGCTCGCTGTGCGCGGCGATCGTCATGGCGGCGAGCGCGAGGCTACGAGGCCCACCGTCAGGCCGACGCGCTTCGCCAGCGGATCGTCGCCATGCGCATGCTCGTGGCGGATCCCGATCTCGGCCATCGTCGGGGGTCTCCTCTGCAGCCGCCCTCGGCCCGGGTCGCTTACGATAGCGGGCGATGGGCGTCGCGTCACGGCGCGTCGGCAACCGGTGACCCTCGGTCCTGGCATCGCGGGTCAACCCGCGGATGATCGGCGGATGGCTGCGGGCGCGCCGTGATCGCCGTGCGCGATGGCGACACAGGGCGCGGCCGGCGACCGGCCAGGCGCCGGCTGGCCGCAGGGCGTGGGCCCGCCGTGGGAATGCGGTGTGAAGCGCATCACACAGGCATTTCATTTGACGGAATGCCCGGGCGAGCGCCGTTCATCCGGCGGCGGCTGCCGTTCGTCGGCCGGCGTTGCGCGCCGCAGGCCAGGGTCCTAGCGTCCCGGCGCATGAAGCTCCGACACACGGCGGCCCACCTGTCAGCCCCGCGGTCCCGCGACCGGGATCGCCCGTCGCGTCCGCTCGCAGGCCTTGAGCGGCGGCCGCGGCGCACGACGGGATTCACGCTGCTTGAGGTCGTCGTCGTGATGGCGATCGTCGGGATCCTGTTCGCGCTCGCGATGCCGTCGATGAAGTACTTCGGGAGCATCAACCGCATCTCCAGCGAGATCAACGGCCTGCTCGGCGACATGCAGTTCGCGCGCTCGCAGGCGATCCAGGAAGGCCAGACGGTGACCATCTGCAGCAGTTCCTCCCCTTACACAGCATGCTCGGCCTCGGCATCCTGGCAGAGTGGCTGGATCGTGTTCATGGACGCGAACGGCAACAAGACGGTCGATCCCGGCGAGATCGTGCTGCGTGTGCAGGCGGCGTTCACCGCTCCCGACACGTTGGTCGCCAGTGGCGGCATCGCGGCCGTGACGTTCAGCCGCGAGGGCTTTGCGCTCGGGCTGCCGGGCACCGTGACCATGGAGCTGCACGATGCGACGAGCAACCCCGCCTGGACGCGCTGCCTTGCGGTCTCGATCGTCGGCCAGCTGACGACCGAGACTTCCGGCGTAGGAGCCTGCCTGTGAACGCCACAGCGACGCACCGCCGGCAGCGTGGCTTCACCCTCATCGAGGTGCTGGTCGCGATGATCGTCATCGCGATCGGGCTCCTCGGGATCGCGAAGATCCAGGCGCTCTCGTTCGCGAGTACGGGTAACGCGAGCATGCGCTCGCTGGCCGCGCTCGAGGCCTCGAGCCTCGCGGGCTCCATGCACGCCGACCGCGCCTACTGGGCGGGAGGCACCGCGGCGACCGGTGCCGGGATCACCGTCACCGGCACGGGCACCGGTACCTACACGATCTCCGACGCGAACCTCGCGGCGGCCGCCACGTGTACGACGGCGACCGCGACACCGCCGGATTGCGCGCCGCTCACGCTCGCCGCCTTCGACCTGCAGCAATGGGCGGCCAGCCTGACTACGCTGTTGCCATTCCCGGTGTCGAACATCATCTGCACCAACGTCGCCGGCGTCCCCGTCACTTGCACGATCACGATCACCTGGTCGGAAAACACGGTCGCCGTCAACAATCAGGGCACGGCTGGCGGGCTGCAGGCCCCGACCTACGTGCTGTACGTGGAACCATGAGCGCTCCCATTCACCGATGCCCCGCCAGGCGCTCCGGCGCGCGCCAGTACGGCATGACGCTCGTCGAGCTGCTGGTCGCGATCTCCATCGCGGTGTTCATGCTCGCCGCGCTGCTGACGATCGTGCAGAACACGCGCCGGGCCTACGGCACCCAGGCCCAGATGTCGCAGCTGCAGGACAACGAGCGCCTGGCGATGACGCTGATGGGCGATGTGATCCAGGAATCCGGCTACTACCCGAATCCGACGCTCTACACCGCGGCAGGCGCGCTGCCGGTGACGGGCGTGTTCGCGACCGCCGGCCAGGCGGTTTTCGGCACGACGGCCGACACGATCTCGGTGCGTTTCATGACCGCGGCGGGTGACGGCATGATCAACTGCACCGGCGGCACCAACACGACGGCCGCCACCGTCACGTACGTGAATCAGTTCCTGATCGATGCCAACGGCAACCTCAACTGCGTGCTGACCAGCAACGGCGTGGTGGCTGCGGCACAGCCGCTGGTGTCGGGGATCACCAACCTCAGCATCCTGTACGGAGTCAAGACCGACTTCAGCGTCAACAATGGCGCGGTGGACAGTTACCTGACCGCGGCCCAGATGACCGTGGCGGACTGGAGCCACGTGATCTCGGTACGCATCACGCTGACCTTCACCAACCCGCTGGCCGGCCAGGCAGGCCAGCCCGCGACGATCCCGTTCCAGCGCGTGGTCGCCGTGATGGGCCAGACCGGAGTCATTACCTGATGTGCGCCACGACCTACCGTCGGCCCGCCGAGCGCGGCGTCGTGCTGATCACGAGCCTGCTGCTGCTCCTCATCGTGACGATCATGGCGGTCAGCATGTTCCGCAGCTTCGGCATCGAGGAGAAGATCGTCAGCAACCTGCGCGAGAAGCATCGCGCGCTGCAGGCCGCCGAGACGGCGCAGCAGTATGCCGAGTGGTGGATCACTCAGGCCGCCAACATCAGCAACGTTCAGGTCTGCAACGCGGTGTCGGTCGCGACGGGCAACGTGAGCGTTGGCCAAATCTGCGCGAACCCGCTCCCGACCGTCGTCACCGGCAGCGTCGCCACGATTCCGTGGACGATCGGCGGCGTCCCCGTCGGGACCGATTACGCGCCACCGACGATGACCGTCAACACGACCAGCGCCACCGGAACCTACTACGCTCCGCCCCGTTTCTATATCTCCCTGCTAGGGGCTTCGGCCACCGGCCTGGGCAACGTGTACCAGATAGACGCCTACGGCTACGGCGGCACGCCGAATGCCGCGGCCGTCGTTGAAAGCACCTACCTCGTCAGCACCAGCGTTAAATGTGTGAGCTGTAGTCCATGAATACCAGACTCGTGGGCGGCACCCGCAATGCGGCGGCCGTCATCGAAAGCACCTGCCTCGTCCGCATGAGTGTCAGGGCATTTGGAGAACTGTGATGAAAACCAGACTCGTAGCCGCCACCCTCGCCGTGCTCGCCCTCGCGGGCCTGCCGACCCTCGCCTGGGGCCAGGAGATCATCGACGACACCTTCACCGGCGTCGCCGCAACTCTCAGCTGGCAGGCATTCAACGGCGCCTGCCTGACCGCCGGCAACGGCACCGGCACGATCCCGGCGTGCGTCGGCCTCGCTTACTACCAGGGCCAGACGCTCGTCGGCGGCTACACCGGCACGCTGCCAGATCCCACCGGCCACGGCGCGCTGCGCTTCAACAATGGCTACGCGGCCGGCTCTCCGAACGGCTTCAACTACGGGTTCAACCAGGCCGGCAGCGTCATCTCGAGCTTCACGTACCCGACCACCGAAGGCCTGCAGATCACGTTCACGACGGTGACCTACGAGGGTAATTCGTTCGGCATCGGCAACGGCTTTACCGCCAACGACGGCGCGGACGGCATTTCGTTCTTCCTGCTCGACGACAGCGTGCTGCAAACCATCGGCATCAGCGGGCCATACGACACCGGCGCGTTCGGCGGCAGCCTCGGCTACACGTGTTCGAACGTCAACAACGACCCGCATCAGCGACCCGTCGACGGATCGGTGCGCGGCTATGACGGCCTGATCGGCGGTTACGTGGGGCTTGGCATCGACGAGTTTGGCAACTTCCTCAACGGCGTCACCAACCTCAATCCGTGCCCCACGGGTGCCTGCGTAGCCGGAACCGGCGACAACACCGCGACCGGCTACGGCCCACAGCCCGGCCGCATCGGGCTGCGCGGCATGGGCAGCGTGTCGTGGAAATGGCTCCACAATCAGTATTCGGCCGATTACCCGTCAAAGCTGCTGACGAATTCTCCGTACACGCAGACGGATAACAACAACAACACCGCCTGGCAAGCGGCGGTGCAGTCCACCTGCAATACCGGCACGCTGTGGAATTACTCGAACACCAACAAGAACAGCGGGACCTGGAGCGGCGTCAACACGGGCACCGCAGTCGGCGACTACGCGGCGATCCCGGGCGCCTACAGCATCCTGCCGACGACGGTCCAGCTCGCCAATGAGGCCGCGACCCAGCGCTCCCAGGCGACCCCGATCACCTACAAGCTGAAGATCACCGGCGCCGGATTGCTGACGTTCTCCTACAGCATCAGCGGCGGTGCTTTCCAGACCGTCATCGCGAACCAAGACATCACGGCCTCGAACGGGGCGCTGCCCGCGAACCTGCGCTTCGGCTTCTCAGGTTCGACCGGCGGCGGCGTCAACGTCCACGAAGTCACGTGCTTCGAGGCGGCACCCTCCGACACCGCCGCGAGCTCCGCCGGCATCAACGAGCTGCAGACGGCGAAGGTCCAGACCGGCAGCCAGGTCTTCTTCGCGTACTACAACCCGAACAACTGGTCCGGCTCGCTGACAGCCTCCAACCTCCTCGTCGACTCAACGACCGGTCTGGTCAGCGTCCAAAGCACATCCAACTGGGACGCGGGCTGCGTGTTGACCGGCGTCCTCACCGGCGCGAAGTGCGGTGCCAACAATCAGTTCGTCGGCCCAATCGGCGCCGAAGCGATTGGCACCGCAAACATCAACAGCGTCGCCGTCGGGACCCCCGCGACACTGACCCCCGCACGCGTGATGCTCACCTGCAACGCGACCGGCGCCGGCTGCAGCACGACTTCCGGAATTCCGTTCCAGAAAGCGAGCCTCAACGCCACCCAGGTGAGCGAGATAGGCGCGGGTGACTCGCTGAGCACGCAGCGCGTTGCGTACCTGCGCGGTGACCGCACCGACGAGCAGACCACTCACGGGGCCAACCCGTTCCGCGACCGCGTCAGTGTGCTCGGCGACATCGTCGACTCGAGCCCGACCTGGGTCGGAGCACCCTACCTCTCGTATCCCGCGACCTGGGTGGACAAGCTGAACGGCGCCGCGAGCCTGCCGGAGAACGCCGGCCCGTCCTACCCGTCATTCGTAACCAACAACGCGACGCGCCTCAACGTCGTCTACGCGGGCGCAAACGACGGCTTCCTGCACGGCTTCCGCTCCGGCTCTTACAGCGGCGGCGCCTACGTGAACAACAGCACGACGCCGAACGACGGGTGGGAAGTGCTCGCCTACATGCCGAACGCGATCGTCAAGACGATCCACCCAGCACCGACCACCCCCCCGGCTGCTCCGACCACACCGGTCGACTTCTCGAATCCGCAGTACGGCCACAACTTCTTCGTCGATGCCTCACCCGGCACCGGCGACCTGTTCTACAACAACGCCTGGCACACGTGGCTCATGGGCGGCCTCGGCGCCGGTGGCAACGCGATCTACGCGCTCGACATCACCAACCCGACGAATTTCACCGAAGGCAATGCGGGAACTCTCGTCATGGGTGAATGGGACTCGACGACCATCACCTGCGCGAACGCTGGCTCCTGTAAAACGTACCTGGGCAACACCTGGGGAATTCCGCAGATCCGCCGCTTCCATGACGGCAAGTGGGGCGCGGTGTTCGGCAACGGCATCGGCACGACGCACGCCGGCATTTTCGTCATGATCGTCAGTGCCGCGGGCACACCGACGTTCTACTACCTCGCGGCAGGCGCTGCCGGGCAAGGAGGCACCGCCGGCATCACTGACGCGGTCCCGGTGGACCTCGACGGCGATCACATCGTCGACTATGTCTACGCCGGCGACGTCAAGGGCAACGTCTGGCGCTTCGACCTGACGAGCCCCACCGAGACCAACTGGGCCGTGTCGGCGACCAGTCCGCTGTTCCAGACGCCCGGCGGCCAGCCGATCACGACGCAGCTCGTCATCGCGGCGATCCCGTCGGACAGCGGCCCGCCGCGAATCCTCGTCGAGTTTGGCACCGGACAGCAGACTCCATTCACGAACACATCGCCGACGACCTATGCCTCAGGTGGGCAGAGCCTGTACGGCATCTGGGACTGGGACATGAGCGGGTGGGACGCGAAATCGGTGGTGCCGTATGCGTACCTGACCTACGCGCTGACCGCCCTGCCGACGATCAACACCTCGGTCCTGCAGCAGCAGGTCGCGACCGACCTCTCCACCGGCCCTGGCGGGTTCCGGTCGGTCACCAATAACCCGATCTGCTGGATCGGCTCGACCGACTGCGCGAGCGGCGACACGATGTTCGGCTGGTACCTCAATCTCCCCGACTCGGGCGAGCAGATCATCTATAACCCGGTGCTCGAAGTCGGCGCGTTCATCGTCAACTCGACGGTCCCGGCCACGAACGATCCGACCAGCTGCACATCTGCGCTCGCCAGCGGCTGGACGATGGCGATCAATCCGGTCAACGGCGGGTCGTTCAAGCAGTCGTTCTTCGGCGACTCGACTGGCCACTTCGTCAATTACAACGGCCAGATCGTGAGTGGCGTCGCGCTCAGCGGCACCGGCAGCGCGTCCGTCGTCACGACCGCCCAAACGGTCGCTGGCGCACCGACCAACTTCCTGATAACGCAAACGAGCGGTGGCACCGGCCCCGCGACGCCGCCGATCAACCCGCTCGCGACCAGCATTGGCAGCCGGCTGACCTGGGTCGAACGGCGCTAACAGGCAGACCCACATGACTACCTACGCCTTGTCCCGCACCGGCCGCGCACGTGGCTTCACGCTCATCGAGCTGGTGGTCACGATGGTGATCGTCGCGATCCTCGCGGCGATCGCCGTCGCGTCGTACCGGAGCCAGGTGCTCGACTCGCGCCGGACGGAGGCGAGGACAGCGGTGCTGGATCTCGCTGGTCGCGAGGAGCGCAACTTCGCGACCAGCAACGTCTATAGTGCGGTCCCGACGCAGCTGGGGTACACCGGCGCCGCCTTCCCGGTCACTGTCGGCAGCGGCTACTACGAGGTGACGGTCGCGGTCGTCGCCGGCGTCGCCGGCACCCCGGCGACGTACACGATCACGGCGACGCCGCTTGGTACCCAGGCGAACGATACCCAGTGCACCTCGTTCAGCCTGACCTCGACCGGGCTGCAGAGCGCAACGGGCAGCAACGCAGCGAACTGCTGGACTCAGTGAGCGCGCCGGGAGCGATGCGCGCCCCGAGACGCCCGATGCCAGCCGACCGGTGCGCCGCGGACCGGCGCTGACCGGCGGGGCGCGGCGCATAGCTGGTGGGCCATGTAGGACTCGAACCTACAACCAACTGATTAAGAGTCAGCTGCTCTACCAATTGAGCTAATGGCCCGTCAACCGTGGCGGGTGCCGCGCGGCGCGCGGATCGCCGTCATGTGGTGGGGTGGACGATGGGACTCGAACCCACGACGGCCGGAATCACAATCCGGGGCTCTACCAACTGAGCTACGTCCACCATCGTCTGTCGCGACTTGAGACCTCGCCTCGACTCCACTGTCCTCGCCCCCTCGCCCAGCGTCGAGTGGTGCGCCCGGCAGGACTTGAACCTGCAACCGCCGGCTTAGAAGGCCGGTGCTCTATCCGGTTGAGCTACGGGCGCGGCAAGGCTCCCGATACTGCCCCCGAATCAACGGCCGGACCCTCCCGCGGGAGTGTTGATGGTCGGGGCAGAGGGATTTGAACCCCCGACCCTCTGCTCCCAAAGCAGATGCGCTACCAGACTGCGCCATGC
>Ga0209415_10015124_pt1 | contig 12552 bp, 17 predicted proteins | sample PeaSoiSIISIP2007_FD_187696 | JGI IMG/M metagenome (GOLD analysis project Ga0209415, IMG submission 187696) | Peat soil microbial communities from Weissenstadt, Germany - SII-SIP-2007 (SPAdes) (version 2) | ecosystem: Environmental > Terrestrial > Soil > Wetlands > Peat | place: Germany...
TCAAGTTCTATGGTATCGCCTACTGTAACCTTTTCTGCATCTTCTCCTAGTTTTCTGAGTGGAACCATACGAACTTTAGCTGGATCTCTTGTTCCAAATCCTTTCTCTGGTGGAACTTCGATTGAAAGTTTGTCGCCTACTTTGGTATTAGCAAGTGCATCATCAAGACCTTTTAGAACCCACGACTCTCCTACTGAAATTAGTCTTGGTTGATATTTGACATTTGCATCATAAGTTGAATTTGATTTAGCATCATCTTCTCGTGTTGTCTCAAAGATCTCGTTTGAATCTTTAACCTTTGCAGTATAATCGACCAGAACTAAGGTGCCTTTTTGGAAAGTCAACGTGATCGATTCTTTAACTTCCTTATATTAAGTTAACACGAAATTATAATGACTTTAGTTTATCTTCAGCAACTTTGAGTGCTTCTGGATTTGTCTTGTGTCCCATCATGTCAAGTGTGGATGCTATTGAAGAGATTGTTCTCATGACATGGTATTTGTGGACTTCGCCCATGCATCCAACTCTGAATACTTTGCCTTTCAATTCGCCAAATCCACCAGCAACAAGAACTCTGAATTTTTCAGAGAGTGTTCCTCTGAATGTTTTGTCATCAAGACCTTGGAGATAGTTTAATGCAATTACAACTGTAGAACGTGCATCTTCTTTAGCAAATGGAGACAATCCCATTGCACTTAGTCCACTGTAAAGAGCATCAGAGCAAACTCTGTGTCTTCTAATTCTGTTTTCAATTCCTTCTTCTAGGATAATGTCAAGTGCTTCTCTGTATGCATACAGTAATGGAATAGCTGGAGTGAACGGTGTTTCTTTTGAATCATCATAATACTTGAAGTATCTTGCCATGTTAAAGTAGAATGTAGGTGGCGGATTTGCAATCATGTGTTTCTTTGCTTTTTGGCTAACAGCAATTGGTGAAATTCCTGGAGGAGCAGCAAGTGCTTTTTGTGCACCTGTTACACAAACATCTACTCCCCATTTGTCCATATGGAATTCTTCTCCGCCAAGTATTGAGACTCCATCTACTACATAGAAAGAATCATTTCTTGCAGTAAGATCTTTTACTTTATCAAGATACTTTACCATTGTACCAGTAGAAGTTTCATTCCAAACAACATAGAATGCTTTTACATCCTTATTGTTGTCAAATGCTTCTTTTACTTGGTCAAAACTTGCATTTTGTCCAAATGGAGTTGTAAGACGAATAACATTTGCACCGGACCATTCCAACATTGTTGAAAGTCTGCTACTAAATTCACCGTTAACTGGAATTATCACCTTATCACCTTTCTTTATCATGTTTACAACGGATGCTTCCACTGCTCCAGTACCAGATGCACTAAGAGCTACTACATCACTTGTTGTATCAAAGATTTTCTGACTTTTTTCAATTGTATCTACATATAATTTTACAAAATCTTTACTTCTGTGATTTATCATGTGAGTAAACATTGCGCGTGTTACTCTTTCTGGAACATTTGTTGGTCCAGGTAGCATTACTAAATATTCCAAATAAATTCTCCAACTTTTGAGAAAGTTAACCGCTATTTATAATTAAAGAATCTTGGAAAGCCTACTTTTTGCGTCTATTTTTAAGAGTACTTTTTTAGTTCCTTCAGGAACAAGGTCTAACCAGTCTTTGTCACTGACGATCATTTCCCGAATATTTGTTCCTGAAATCATATCTCTCTTCAATAGAGGAACCTCTATGATATTTTTTCCTCTTTTTTTGTATAATGTAATAGTAAAGTCATCATTCGAAAAGACTACATCATATTCTGGTACAATAGAATCAACATGATAAGTCCATTTTTCGTGATCGCCAGTATCAGGTACAAAAAAAATCTTGACACGTTCTAGTATTTTAGAATCAAGAGAAGAAAGAATCATTTCCTTTCGCTCATCAGCTGTAAATGGATTTCTTTTTTCATAGCTCTTGTTTGAGCTCCCAATTCCAATCCACAGATTTTCAACCTTTGATAATCCAAAATTTATAGCTTCGAGATGTCCTTTATGAAATGGTTGGAATCTACCAATTAGAAGTCCATTCATTGTCGAGATCTTGTTTCACTTGTTTAAAAAACCATCATTAATTAGATTCTAAAATTAAATAATTTAGTCATGGAACCAATAAAAATAGACGGTGAACAAGGTGAGGGTGGGGGACAGATAATTCGAAGTGCAGTTACCTTGTCTGCTATAACAGGCAAACCAGTTGATATAGAAAACATTCGAAAGAACCGAAAAATTCCAGGTCTAAGACCGCAGCATTTGTTAGGAGTAAAAATTTTAGCAAAGATTTGTCAAGCTAGAGTAGAAGGTCTTTATGTAAATTCTACTTCTCTAAAATTTTTTCCTTCCCAAGGTTTGAACTTGGATCTTCAAGAAGATATTGGAACTGCAGGAAGTATTCCATTAATTTTACAAGTATTGATTCCCGCGGTTTCACTTATGAAAAATAGTTTAAAATTATCAATCATTGGTGGCACAGATGTTCCTTGGAGTCCTACATTTGATTATACAAAATATGTTTTGACTGAAGCATTATCTAGAATTGGAATCAATTTTACTTCTGAGATCAAAAGAAGAGGATATTATCCAAAAGGAGGAGGACTTGTTGAGACTCAAATACAACCTTGTAATTGTCTAAATCCCATATCACTTGTTGAAAGAAAAACAATTTCTGCAAAGATCTTTTGCTCTTATTCTCACATTCCAAAAGAAATAGCAGAAAAAGAGATACAAAATGCGAAAATTATTCTTGGTAAAAATGGATTTAATTGTGAGATTTCAATAAAAGAAGAAAATGCGCTAGATAAAGGATGTTCAATTCTAATATTTTCACATGATAAAAGCTCAGTTATTGGCTCTGATGGCATATATCAAAAGAGTTTAAGCGGTCTTGGCGAATCAGTAGCAAAAAAATTCATTGAATCAAATCTTGGTGTTGATCTTTATCTTTCTGATATGTTAGTAGTTCCACTTTCACTCATTAAAGAGACTTCAGTATATCGGGTAAAACAAATTACAAAACATTTAGAGACAAATCTTTTTGTTGCATCAAAAATAACTGGTTGTAAGTATGGAATAGGTAAACTAGATGATGGTTTTGAAGTAAGAATATCTGGAGTCTCAGACACCTGAATGAAGTAATGCAGCCATTAGGAGTATAGCTAAGGAGAGTATTACTGTTAGTCTACCTAACATAATAATTTTTGAACGTAGTTTTTGTAAAAATTCTCCAGAAAGTTGTTTTGATTCTATTTTTCTTTCTATCTCAGATCTGATTAATCTTACATGTATAGCAAATGTAATTATCAAAATAATTACAAGTATTATTTTGACGAGAAGAACTATTCCATAGTTTGTAGAAAGTATCAATGACGGTTTTACAATAAAACCAGTAGAGTTGTAAATTCCAGTTAGAATCAATACAATAAGAGATGGGACTCCAATTTTGTTGAATTTCCGTCCTACGCGTATCATTATTGATAATCTTCCCTCTATAGAATCTGAGATTGTCTTAAGAAGAGGAGCAAGAACTATTCCAATAAATATTGAACCACCGACCCAAATTGATGCTGCAATTAGATGTCCCCACATTATGAGCGCGTCAACAAGTGTCATGACTTTATTTGCAGAGACAACGAATAATATCTATTATCATCTGAACTTCTGAGAAGGTTTTTTAATTGAACAAACCTCGTAGATTCTAGATTTGCTAAGCAAAGGAAGAATAGTCATTTTGGCGTGTTTTGCCGGTCTTGGTGCTATGATGTTATTTTTCTATCTTTATGCAAATTCTTTTCAAAGTGATCTTGAAAAGGTAACGATTCAAGTTGATAGTGTAAATGTTCTTGATGAGAATAAATTAAATAAACGTGCACAGCTTGATGTAAGATTTAATCTTCAAAATCCCAGTTCCCTTACATTGACTGTTTCAGACATTAATTATGAATTGTTTACAAATGGAAAGAGTCTTGGGGATGGACATTTATCGACAGAAGATGTTCCAGAAGCTGGTAGACCTATACTTTTTGCAAATAACAATGCAACTTTACCTGATACATTTGATCTTGTATATAGCGACAATATTGCCAATGAATATTCTGCCATAACTAATCATCAACCAGTAAAATATGAAATAAAAGGCCAAGTAACTATACAATCATTTTTGACAGAAATTACCAAAGATTTTGATGTAAGCGTTGGTTAGCCTAATCCCCAACTAATTTTGGTCTTTGGTGTAATTTTTACAAAAGGTGCTTCATTTTCTTTCCAAGGATCTTCTCTAACCCACGCAAATTTTTTATAAAATATTTCATAGAGTTTTTTGAATTGTAGGCCTTTCTCGATAAAAGTGGTAGAACCCTGAACAACAACAGCTTTGTGTTTTCCTGGTAAGTAAAGATCTACAGAAATTGCAACTTTATCATTCTTTTTGAGATTTGCATACTTTTTGGTATCATAGTCTGTTGCAAAGTAAAAGAAACCATCTTCAAAATAATATGATACTGGAGCAATATGTGGCACATCTTTTGCGCATGTAGCTATTCTACACCCTTCATTTTCCTTGAGAAATTTTGATTCTTTTATGGTAAATTTTAACACATATTGTAACTATTTACATGAAATAAAAAGAAATGGGCCGAGAGAGATTTGAACTCTCGACCACCCCCGTGTCAGGGGGGTATCCTACCAGGCTAGACCATCGGCCCAATAGAATTCGACCTTACTCTAGACGTTATTAACGTTTAAGAAAACAAGAATAATATGCAATGTATCAAGTGACTATTGTATGATTGGTGATTTTTCACCAGAGGAAAAAGATGGCTTTTACAAAGCAGTCTTTTCTAGACGTGATGTTAGGTCTCACTTTACTTCAGAATCAATCGATGAAGGAATACTTACACGAATACTAAATGCTGCACATCATGCACCATCTGTTGGATTCTCTCAGCCTTGGAATTTTATCCTCATTAAAAATGAGGAAACAAGAAAACAAGTAAGAGATTCATTTGATAAAGAACGAATCCGTGCTTCGACTCTTATTGAGGATCCAAAAAGGTCAAAGTATTTGTCACTTAGACTCCAAGGAATTTTAGATTGTGCAGTAAATGTATGCATAACGTATGATCCCACAAAGTTTGGTCCCTTTGTTATAGGAAGATCAAGTATTCCAGAAACAGGCATCTATAGTGTTTGTTGTGCTATACAAAATCTCTGGCTTGCAGCAAGAGCAGAAGGGATTGGTGTTGGCTGGGTCAGTATACTTTCAAATGATGATCTTAAGAGAATTCTTGAAATTCCAGATCATGTAGTTCCTGTTGCTTATCTGTGTCTTGGTCATGTATCAAATTTTGCAGAAAAGCCGGATCTAGAGAGTGCAGGATGGTTACCTCGTCTTGGTTTGAAGGATGTTATCTTTTATGAAAAATGGAACCATGAAAATGATCCTAACTGGCAACAAATTCACGAGATGATTGTTTCAAACCTTGATTACGCTTAAATGCTTACTAGATCTGATTTTTTCTGGGCTCGTAGCGCAGAGTCATATTGACGCGAAACATGGATAGCGCGGTAGCCTCCTAAGTTACAGGTCGAGGGATCGAAGCCCTCCGAGCCCGTCTTATTTTAAATTAAAAAGTTAGGTTGAAGTTGTTCCAGATGGAGCACTATTCACTAGAACAGATTTGTAGATTTCAACTGTGTAATCTCCCTCAAAGATGTGAATTACTTTGTTACCATCAACAGATGTTACTCTGAAATGTTGGTCATAGGAGCCATCGCTTGCTACATTGGTTTGTGCAAAGTAAACTGGTTTGTCATTTTGGTATATCTGAATTATAACAGGATATCCTGGCGCTGCATTTTGTACTGTTCCCCAAACACCACCAAATGGCAAAGGACTATCTGCCGGAATATGCATGTAAATTATACTTTTTTGCAAGACAACATTTTGTTGAGATAAGGTTTGAACCCATTCCGTACCTTGTGAAGTTTGTAATGCCATACTTGGAAATAAAAGTATGAAGAATCCAAAAATAGCTCCTAAAAGTAATTTCATACCAGTCATTATGTATTGTTAAATATTAAGATGACGTATTAGATATCTACATCACTTTGATATCAGAAGAAAAACTAAACGATGGGTGCAAGTGTGACTGCCATTATGGAGGGGCAATAAGCTGTCCTTCATGTAAAGAAAATCACGGTAAACATTTCTGCGCACATTGTAAGTAGCTATTTCTTTCTTTTTGCGCTTTCCTTTGCTGCTAAAGCTTTCAAATTGGCAAGATCCACTTTTAGTTTCTCAATCTCAACAAGTGTTCGAAGACTTGAGATCTCTGATTTTAAATTTCCAATTTCCTCATCTTTATTTCTAAGTGAGCTTCTAAGTGAATCCAACTCAGCATTTAATTCAGATTTTGCCTGACTTATCTGACTGGATGTCATCTCCAAAGTTTGTTGACTACTGCTATAGTTAGTTAGCTTTTTTTTTTCTTCGTATACATGTTCATGATCTTCAGCTGTATGCATGTAGTCAGCGCTTTTTTGAGCCAACCAGCATATAGCTACTAGGAACCATGCAGCCGATATGAAAACTAGTACAGTAAAATGAACTGCAGCTGGAAGTATGAAATATAAGATTGTTAAGGCTGAAGCGAGACAACCAACTACGATTGTAGGAATATGCCCCATGAATTTATCTCTAGAGTAGTAGAATATAAATAGTAATGGAGATTGTCAGAAGAAAAAATGACTTGTAAAAATGAAAAAGGGGTTATGCTAGTCACTGCTTTGAGTAGTTTTTCCTTGTGCGATCTCTATTTCAGGAACTTCAGACTGTAAAATCTTTATTTTTTGTAGAAGTTCATTTCTAAGATCTCTAGCTACGCGTCTAACGGTTGGTCTTGGAACCCCAAGTTCTTCTACTACTTTTGAGTAGATATCTTGTTTATCTGTAAAGCCTTTGTCAAGCAGTTCGTTAATTGCTTGTTTGATGCTTGTGCTTTGAGTAGTACGATTCACGAATTTTATTTTCAAGATGTTCTATATAAGACTGTTACTATGATTTTTGCAATAATTTTTTTATGCATGAAAGTTTGACTTTAACACAAAAACAAAATTGGGTGTTTGTATCATAGGATTATAGTGTTTGAAGAAATTTTACAAACATGATTTTACCTAAAATGTTTTTATCTTACTAATTCATTGTAATCATACAGAATTAGTTAATTGATCTAGAACCTTACTGCATAGTAAAGTGGAGAAAAGTTCTTATGATTAAAAAGTAAACGTCAAGTGATGTCTAAGGCTACTGTTGAAACAAATTTTGGTAACATAGTCTTTGAATTATTTCCAAATATTGCTCCAGAAACTGTTAGAAATTTTACCAAATTGGCAAAAAGTAACTTTTATGATGGCACATTATTTCATCGTGTAATTCCAGGCTTTATGATTCAGGGAGGAGACCCTAATACAAAAAAGTCAGACAAGGGTCAGTGGGGCATGGGTGGACCAGGGTATACAATAAAGGCAGAATTTAGCTCCAGATCTCATCTTAGAGGCATAGTATCCATGGCAAGAGCTATGGATCCTAATAGTGCAGGTTCTCAGTTTTTTATAGTAACGACAGATAGCACTTTTCTCGATAAACAATACACTGTCTTTGGACAGGTCCAGCAGGGAATGGATGTAGCAGACAAGATTGTCAAGCTTCCAAAAGATAAAAACGACTGTCCACAGCAGGAAGCAAAGATTATTCGCATAAGCATATCAGAGTAGGAATTAGAGTTGAAAATTCTTCTTAGTCTTCTTGTCATACCAATACTGATTCTTTCAGGCTCCCAAGCATTTGCTCAACAGTTATCCATGGGTGAGGCCCCTCAGGAAGTTGTCAAGGTTACCATTGATGAAACAGGTACTGCACATGTAACACATGAAATCAACTCAACTGCTGCAAATTTTAAACCAATTCAAGTGGATTTGATAAGTGGTAACATGAACAATCTTAATGTCACAGACAGTAATGGTAATCCTGTTGAATATGCCAAGATCCAAAAGACACCACTATCCATAATCATTAATGCTTCACAGCGAAATGCGACTTTGATAAAGTATGATCTAGTAAATGTTGTAACAAATACTGATGGCGTGTGGAAATGGAATTATTATGAACCACAGGATACTGACTATACTGCATTTCATTTTCCACAAGGAGTTGACATGGTCTGGGCAAATGGAAGACCAGTGTATCTTGGAAATCTTGGTCTGGGTCAGCATGGAAATGGGTTTACATTAGAATATATCATAAATGAACCTGTAAATATTCAGACGGTTCAATTAGCAGGTAAGAACGTTGCAGTAGGAGTAAGGACTGTTTCAGGACTTGGAGATTATGCTTTTGATCAATCTCTATTATCATACTCATTCAACGTAACCAAGGCAAATGTACCAGTCACTGTTATAATGCCACAGGATCTTTTATCAGGTCCATATTCTGTGACAGTAAATGGACATCCAACCTTGCATCAAGTATTTCATTATAATACAACACATGCATGGATAGGATTCGAATCAGCTAATGGTGGTACAGTTCAGATAACTGGAGCAGTAGGTGGCCAAGGGCAACAAACTGGTACTTTACCATCCAGTTCATCAAATAGTGCCACAATAGGGGAACCTATACCGACTAGTTCATCTGACAATACGTCAATCTATCTTTTAATTGGAGGTATTATTGTAGCAGGAATAGCTGGAATCATAATAGTGAAGAAAACAAGATCAAAGCCAGCTATCAAGTCCTAAATCTTTAAGGAATACCAAAATTTCACCTTTAGATTATTAATAGCAAAAGTTCAATGGACTGCATGCAATGTGGGTGTCATTGTATAAAATGTGGCAGTATGGAACTGTCATCAAAACGAGTTGGAGAGATTGAAAAAGATGGATACTATGATATGCATCACACCTGCCTTAAATGCAAAGCACATTTTGACCATCTAGAGGGTGATGTCTTCGAGTCGTGTGAAAAGTGTGGATTTAATCTCTAATTGACTTGAAGTAACTTTACTCTGGAATAATAACTGCGTTTATCTCTCAGATCTTTTTGAAGCTCATGAGTAAAGGCCATGTTTGTAAGTACTTTTGATACGTCTAATGGAACTGCAGACCAACCATATTCTCTTAGCTGTGATACCACCTCAGAGACTGTTCTTGCCTTATCAAAGAAAGCATCTTCAATTAGCGTCTGCATTTTACTTCTAATCTGATCTTTATCGACAAATGTAGGTGTGACAAATTCAGGTTCATGAACCTCTGCATCGTCAAGTGAATGTAGTAATCCAGTTGTTTGTGGTGGTGACTGGTCATAGGAATATTCGTATTGAACATTGTTATTGGCAGAGTCTTTGACAAATGATGCCAGATTACAGATGACTTGATCTATGCTTTCATTGTCTATATAGAAGTCCTTGGATTCAATCTCAATTTCATTTTGACCGTATTTTATCTTGATTCTTGCCATTTTGTAACTTTCAATCATGATTGATTTGATTTATTTTATTAGCTCTAAGTAGCTTAGAAAACTGATCAAAATATTTACACAACTTATTGGGATTTTTTTTCTACATAGTACTAAAAGGGAATATTCTGACTTATCATCGTGGAAAGACGTTCAAAAGTAATAATCATAGCAGTGTGTGTTGTTGCAGCAGTAGGAGTATTTGCTTATTCTCAATATTTATCTGCCACTCATACGAGCATCTCAATACTTGAGAGTAAAATAATACAGAGAAATGCCAATAATTCACTATACAATATGACACTTCAATTCCAGAATCCTTCATTGTTTCCTATTAACGTAGGACAGACAGACTTTGTCATATCAGCCAATAATGAAAATCTTGGAACAGGTACGCTACAACCACTTGTAATACCGCCCATGGGAAAGATTTTCTCACAAGCATCATTTACTGCAGATAATACAATTCTTGATAAATACGACAAAAGTAACAGCGTTCCAAATGTCAAGTTAACTGGAACAAGCAAGTATGGAATATCAATAATATCAGTTAATGTTCCATTCACATACTATCCAACAGAACAAGAAGCCAGCGAATTTATACATGGTTCTTAAAACCAGAAAAATATGCTTACTGTATTTGGATCAATAGCTTATGATACGATAAGGACTCCGACAAAAATTGTTAAAAATGCATTAGGGGGAGCAGCAACATATGCTGCAATTTCTGCAAGTTTCTTTGTCAAGCCTGGCTTGATTGGAGTTGTGGGTAAGGATTTTCCAAAAAGTTATCAAAATATACTAGAGAGATTTGTTGACACGCGTGGAGTAGTTCATGCAAAAGGTAAGACGTTCAGATATGATGGTAGTTATGATTCAACTTTAAGTCTACGAACAACTAACAAGACTGAACTAAATGTATTAAAGGATTTCAAACCTGTTGTACCAGAAGAGTATCGTAAATCAGAATTTGTATACCTTGCAAACAATGATCCTACCCAGAATACTAGAATCATAAAGGAATTTGACAATGTCAAGTTTTCAATGTGTGATACCATAGAATTTTGGATATCAAGTAAAAAAGATGATGTGATCAAGATGATGGGTTCAGTTGATTCAGTTGTAATCAATGATGAAGAAGCAAAATTGCTTACAAAGACACACAACTTGATCAAGGCTGCAAAAAAGATCATGGAGTGGGGAACAAAGTATGTCATAATAAAAAAAGGTGAACATGGTTCTTTGTTGTTTTATGATGATGTCATATTTTCATCACCTGCCTTTTCAATGGAAGATATAGTAGATCCCACAGGTGCAGGTGACTCTTTTGCAGGAGGAATGATAGGATATCTCTCAAGTAAAAACAGTACAAAAATGGCAACTATTAGAGAGGCTGCAGTATATGGAAATATCATGGGTTCGTTTGCCGTAGAGAAATATGGAGTCTATGGAATAACAGGATTGAAGAAACCTGACATTAAGAAAAGATTTGACAGATACAAAAAAATGGTCCACTTCTAACAAAGGTTATAGATATCAAATTAAAAAATAAAGCGATGGATGACAAGCTAGATACAATTTTCAAGCTTCAAAAAAATCTAGAGAAAATGATGAATCTTGAACGTTATCCAAAAGACACTCAGGGAAAGATTTCTGTACTTTGTACAGCAATAATTCATGAGGCAGTTGAGCTTCAGAGAAATACAGATTGGAAGTGGTGGAAAAAACCCACACCTTTTGATGAAGCAGCAGCTCGTGAAGAGTTGATAGATATTTGGCATTTTGTCATCCAGGCATCACTTGAGCTTAACATGACTCCAGATGATATTCTAAAAGAATATCAAAAAAAGAATCAGATAAACAGGCAAAGACAGATAGACGGTTACTAAATTTTCTTAAAAGTCTTAACTATGCCTTCTAGTCTTGGAATATTTGCTTCGCCTATTTTATTTATGATTTTTACTTGTCTTTGAAATTTTAATACTTCTTTTTTTGTAACTGTTAGTATTGGATGTGGACTATGTGAACCAATAATTTTGTGATTCTCATCAATTCCATTTTTGTACAAACAAAGAAGAGAATCTCCTGGTTTGTGTCCCGTTGTATCTTTTCCACAAAGTATTATCATATCAATTTTTTCATTTGATAATACAGATCTTATCAGAGAATCAATTCCCTTGTTTTCAGAAAGTAGTCTACCAGCTATTGCAATCTCTTTGATAATATCTGAATGTGTAATATCTTTTAGAAGACTAATACTTGATAGAGTACAAATTGTAATGTTTGATGTAGGATTTCCAAAGAATACTTCCTCCTCAATTGGAAGAAGAATTCTACACAATTCTCCTGCAATATCCTCAATTAAATTCATTTTTTAGTTAACTTGTGTAATACTTTGGAAATATGATGTAGATCACTTTCTGTAACCAAAGGATTCACTGGCAGACTTAGGACAGAGTTAGCAGCCCAATCAGTAAGAGGAAGTTTGAGGTCTTTTTTGTAAAATGGAGTCTTGTGTACTGGAATAGGATAGTATGCAGTTGCTCCTATACCTTGTGAGTTTAGTTGTTTCATTATTTTATTTCGATTTGCAGTAGCAATTGTGTAAAGATACCAATTTACATTTACACTATCTCTTTCTTCGGGTAAGATAACATTCAGATCAGATAATAATTCATTGAGTATTATTGCATTCTTTTTTCTTTTTTCCAGGAATTTTGGAAGTTTTTTCATCTGGATTTTAGCTATTGCGGCACAAATTTCTGGAAGTCTTAGATTTAGTCCAAGTATTCTGGTATCATACCCATGAAGCATTCCATGATTTCGAATCTTGCGCAGTTTTTCAAAGAGGTTTTTATCATCTGTAACTATAGCTCCACCTTCTCCTGAGGTCATAACCTTAGCAGCGTACATGCTAAAGCAACCCATTTTTGAAAATGTTCCAGATTGTTTTTTCTTGTATGTAGTTCCTAATGATTGACATGCATCTTCTATTATCTCAAGATTAT
>Ga0209415_10015125_pt1 | contig 12551 bp, 9 predicted proteins | sample PeaSoiSIISIP2007_FD_187696 | JGI IMG/M metagenome (GOLD analysis project Ga0209415, IMG submission 187696) | Peat soil microbial communities from Weissenstadt, Germany - SII-SIP-2007 (SPAdes) (version 2) | ecosystem: Environmental > Terrestrial > Soil > Wetlands > Peat | place: Germany...
CCTGAACCAGATACCCCCGCCAAAACCGGCACAACACGATCAGTAACTAATCTCGCCCCACCCCTGAATCGTTGAGGCTAGTCTCCCAGTTGGCCAGCAGTGGGTCATACTGACTATGGGCGGCGAGCGAGGGAAGAAGCATGCACGCAGCCAGAACCCATGAGTCACGCGATAAGGGTGTCGCCAGTAATCGTAACGTCAAATACGCGAAGAACTGTCACATCTGTGTGCCAGTGGCAATCTGGACGCCCAGTTTAGCCATTTGGGCGTAATCGATCCGGCTTCCCTCCGGGAGCAGAATACAACGCGGGAGTTGTTCCGAAAATGCGGCGGCGTTGGCTGAATCATGACTAGTCATACCAGTCAGCGCATAAGTATGCGTCGGCGCGACGTCCTCAATTCGGCATGTGCGGTAGGCCTGCCGCCAGTGTCCGGTCTGGCTCGTCGGCGGCGTCGCGGCCGTCTACCCGCGACCGGCAATAGTCACGCAGAGCTGACGCCGCCGGTTTCTGGTTAGCGGGCGTCCGGGAGCGGAAGGCGGTTCTTGGCCTCTTCATGGAGGTCGGCAGGAGGCGGTCCCCTCTCCGCGGCGGCGATGTTGCTGGCCAGATGGACCGGATTCGACGTGCCGGGGTGGCTGAGCCTGAAGCGCAGGACGAACTCCATGTTGCTCATGCTTGCCCCTTGACAAGGTGGCCCTCCGAGGTGCCGTGCTGGCACGCCCAGAACCGGCCGATGCGGACACGCCCATGGCCGGCGGTGTCCTTACTACGGATGCTGACGATCCGGGCGTGTCCGCTGTGCGGGGCTGTTCGCTATGCGGTAGGCCGGATAGCCTGCACTGAGCCGGGCACAGTCGCCCGCTGGCTCTGGTACGCCGCGGCCTGACGCAGACCGGTAGCCGGTCCCGAAGCCATTCAGGCCGGGACCGGATTGCCGTCTCCGTCCCGCATCAAGCACGGAGCCTGGCAGCAGCATCCCGCAACGCCTCGTCCATCGCGATCGGCTGCAGCCCGAACATGTCAGTAGTCGCGCTGGCGTCGAGCACGAACGGCCTGGTGAACTGATATCGCGTCGTCCGCAGCTCCTTGATCAGCGGGGAGAACAGGCCGCTCACCCACATCACCGGGTACGGGATCTGCGTTACCTTGGCCCGCGGCGCGCCGTTGACCTCCGCGAACCTGGCCGCTAGCTGGCGCACGGTCAGCGGCGGGTTGGTCGGCACCAGCCAGGCCTGGCCGTAGGCCAGCTCGTCGGCGGCGGCCGTGACCAGGGTCCGAGCGCAGTCGTGGATCGAGGTCCAGCTGTGCGGCACGTCCAGCGGCGAGGGCGCGTACGCCCGCTTCCCAGCCAGCAGCGGCTTGCCGATCACCGTGGACAGGATCGAGTTCGCCTCGATGTAGTCGCTGGCCCGGACCTCGGTGGTGCGGATCCGCCCTGCCTCCTGCGCGGCGAGCTGATTGTTCCACATCTCGGCCCGCATCCGGAGCTTGGGGTCAGTCGCGGCGAGCGGGGCCTTGTGGGTAATCGGACCGTCCACCGGCCCGTAGCCGTACAGGTTGCTCATCGAGGCCAGTACCGCATCGCTGCGCTCGGCCGCGGCCAGGAATGCCCGGGCCAGCGGCGGCCAGTCGGTGAACCACTGGTGATAGAGCGGGCTCGCGCAGTTATACAGGGCCGCAGCGCCGGTAGCCAGCTCCGTCAGCCGCTCGGCATCGGTCGCATCCGCGGCGACCCGCTCGATCGCCGGGTGCTCGGGCCCGCTGCCGCGCCGGGTGACAATGCGGACGTGCTCGCCCCGCTCGGCCAGCAGTAGCGCCGCGGCTGAACCCACGGCTCCCGCTCCGACGATGACGTGCTCAGACATTTCCTGCTCCTTCATGTTCTCGGGCCCTCTGGCCACCAGGTGACCCGTGATCGCTATCCGAGAGCACTGCTCTCTCTTGTAAGCATGAGTCTTACAGAGTCGGCCTGACATTGCAAGAGCAGTGCTCTCGTTTGTGTGCGATAATCTCCTCATGCCAGCAGGGTCCATCCGGGCGCGCGTCCGCGCCGAGATGATCGCCGAGATCAAGGCGGTCGCGCGCCGTCACCTGGAGACGGACGGGGCGAACCTGTCGCTCCGGGCCGTGGCCAGGGACATGGGCATGGTGTCGTCGGCCTTGTACCGCTATTTCGCCAGCCGCGACGACCTGCTCACCGCGCTCATCCTGGACGCCTATAACGCGCTCGGCGAAGCGGCCGAGGCAGCGGACGCGGCAGTGACCGGCCGCAGCCAGTTGCGAGCCCGGTGGCTGGCCACTGCACGCGGGATCCGGGGCTGGGCGCTGCGAACGCCCGCCGAGTACGCCCTGCTGTTCGGCACTCCGGTGCCCGGGTACGCCGCACCCGCCGACACGATCACCGCCGCCGCGCGGACCCCGGTCGTGCTGATCCGGATCCTGGCCGACGGATTCGCCTCGGGTGCGCTTACCGGCGAATCGGCCCTCCGCATCGGCGCTCCCGCTGGCGGCCCCGGCGCGCTGGCCGCAGCCAGCCCAGCCAGGCGACCGCAGGCAGCGGGCATCGCCGCACGACTTGCCGACGCGGTACGAGCGGACCTAAGCCGGGCCCGCGGCGACATCGCTCCGGAACTGCCCGACGAGCTGATGCTGGCCGGGATCACCGGCTGGATTCAGCTATTCGGCATGGTCAGCTTCGAACTATCCGGCCAGTTCAACAACGTGATCGAGGCCAGGGCTGAATTCTTCGGCCTGCAGATGGAGGTGATGGCCGATCTCATCGGGCTGTAAACGGGACCACCCATGCGGCCGCGGCGGTTTCGGGCGACCAGCGGCCGATCCGACAGGGCAGCTGTAGATCGTGATCTTTGTCGTTTGCGCTCATATGGCGGCGGCTGCGGTGATCTCGTTCCAGCGGCGGTGGCAGGTCGCTGCGTGGTGCTGGTGACTGCGGCGCCAGCGTGACCAGTGCAGGGTGTGCGCCAGGTCGCGGCGGGGCGCGCGGAGGACGGCGGCTGGCAGAAGGGCAAGCAGTTCGGGCCTCCCGCGTTGGGCCACATTAGTGTGCAAGTCGGGGGCGGCGTGGTGGCCAGACGGTTTGCGAAGGCCATGGTGTGCGGTCGTGCTGCGGTTCAGCCGAGCCCCAGGCGCCGTCGCCGCGGCGACCTGCCGCCGGACAGCAGCCAGGCTCGATCGGCCGACATGGACACGCAGGGTGCGATCAGCGGGGCCGCTTCTCGAGCACCTCAAGGTCCCGGACCGCGTACCGATGGTGCTGCCACTCCTCCTTGAGGATCACCTGCAGGCACTGCCGCACGGTGTGGTCTTTCCGCGGGTGGCCGGGGCTGTCGGGAGGGACGCAGTTTCGCTCCAGCTCCTCCGCCGTCGCGCCGGCGATCACTTCGCGTACCTCGTCCATGCGCTCCCGGCGCAGATCGAGCACCTGGTCGAGCGACGGGTCGGCATCGGGGTCGATGCCCCAGCGGCAAGGACTGGTGAGCCACGATCCGCCCAGGCCCCACGGGTGGTACGGGCGGGCGATCCCCTTTACCATCCGCCGCAGCCAGCAGTCGGTGGCAAGCACGAGGTGACGGTGCGTCTGCACGAAGCTCCACTCGCCGTCGACCTGCTCGTGGAGGACCGGCTCGGGCAGCTTCCTGGCCCGGGCGATGGTCCCGCGCCAGAGGTCCTCGATCATCGCCCAGGCGTCAGCCAAGCCCTCCGGGTCTGTCGCCCTCAGCCTGACGCGCTCGGCATTGCGACGTTCCACCTCTGCAGCTTACGAGGGGCGCCACCTCGATAGCTGCTCCGCCCGTGAGGCAGGATCGACCCTCAGATCCTGGCCTTCCTCGACACTGGCATCACTAACGCGGACTAAGGGCGCCAACCGGCTGATCAAAGACGCCGCCTGCACAGCGTTCGGCTTCCGCAACTTCGATGACCAACCGTCGCCGGGTGCGGTTGCACTGCAAAGGCAAAGTCAGCCGCGAGGGTGACCAGTCCCCTCAACTTTGAAGAGCCGGATTACAGTAGTGCGCAATTTCGCTCCTCGCGAAGCGTGAAACCGCTGGTCAGCGAGCCGCCGACTCACTCACAGCCCCACCGTGGCTCAACTCGGGTCATGGCGGCGGCTGCGGTGATCTCGTTCCAGCGGCGGTGGCAGGTCGCTGCGCGGTGCTAGTGACGGCGGCGCCAGCGTGACCAGTGCAGGGTGTGCGCCAGGTCGCGGCGGGGCGCGCGGAGGACGGCGGCTCGCAGAAGGGCAAGCAGTTCGGGCCTGGTGAGAGGGATCAGGTCGGTCGCGGGCGGGCAGTGGGCTGACCGCGTGCGGGCGAGGGCGACGGCCAATAGAGCGGCGGCGATCAGGCTGATCAGGCTCCAGCGCATCCAGGAGTTCCAGCAGGTCACCTGGCCGTGGTCGAGTCCGGTCAGGGACTTCGCGGCACGGATGTCTTCCTCGATCCGCCACCTCGTGCAGACCGCCGCCACAAGGTCGGCCAGGCCGACGGGGGCGGTGGAGTGGCAGCGGTAAAAGGACAGCTCGCCGGTGTAGCGGTGGCGGCGGACGAGCAGGACGCTCTGCCCGGGGTCATGACCGGGCGGGGTGTCGTCCGGGTCGACCTCGATCATGGCCCAGTCGTAGTGGCGGTCGCCTTTGGTGCCGTGGCCGGCCCGCAGTCGCTGCCAGGCCTTGCGGGGCAGCTTGGCCAGGAGGTAGGTGGCGGTGAAGCGCCCGCCGGGGTGGTCACGCGGTGGCTCGCGGGGACGGCGACTGCGTAATCGTAGCCCAGCTCGCGTATCCGGATGCGCAGTTCATGCCCGCCGTAGACCTAATGGCCGCCACCCAGCGGGCCGGCATGCCTGCCTCGCGGGCGCGCTCCAGCATCGTCGCGGCCAGCTGCGGCTTGGTCGCGAACGCCAGCTCGTCCGGGACTCCGGTCAGCTCGCGGCGCTCGTCGTCCGCTGCCCAGTCCCGCGTCAGGTACAGGGCCCGGTCGACGAGGGCCTGCCCCGACCTGCTCGCGTAGGTGAGGTGCACGGCAACCTGGCACAGGCCGATGCCGCCCAGCGCGCCGGAGTACTGGCGTGCGGCCCCGACAGCGTCTGTGGACGACTTCTCGTCGCCCGTCTCGTCCACCACCAATACCGCCTGGTCATCGCCGAGTTGATGTGCGACCCAGCGGGCCGCCCGGTCGCGCACGGCATCGTGGTCCCACACCGCACGGGCCAGGAAGTGCTGGAGGCGGTGCGGGCCGCCGTGACCGAGGGCTTCGGCCAGCGTCCAGCAGTTCGCCCGCGCCACACCGATCAGCATCGCCTCGGTCATCTCCCGGAACGTCTGCCGCGTCTCGCGGCGAGGGAAGCATCCCGCCACCAGGCCCGCCATCTCCCCGAAGCCGTCCCGCCACACTTGTTGCGCTACGGTTGCCTCCACGACCGCCGCGTCTTGCTTTGTTGTCACAGACGATCATGATCGCGGCGGCCGCTCCCATGCCAGCGGCCACCCGCACCGCTGACCAGCGAGGACGCTTAAATAGATCACGATCTACAGCTGCCGTGCCCGAGGGGACCACATGAGTCCGGCGTCGACAGGAAAGGTTGCGTAGTAATTGCCGTTACGGCATAAGCGGGCAACTCTAATGCTGGAAGATTATGCACGGCTGTGCATAAATGCACCCACAGGCAACGCCCTCAATTCGCATGTGAGTAAGACGTGGCCGATGCGCAGTGGCTGAGATTGCTGACGGGTGCGTTGGCGCACGTGGATCTCTGGCTCGGTCAGGCGGTCTGCGGCGCGGCGCCCCTGTTACCGGGTCATGGCTGGTGTTATGGCCGGTTCCGCACGATGCGGTCGTAGGTGCGGCGGGCGCGGGCGCTGCGGGCGCGGGCGCCGTAGCGGCGCAGCATCTGCGGGGAAGACCAGCCATTCGGCTCCATCAGGTCCCCCTCCGTCCCGCCGCGGTCCAGCCAAGTATGGCTGAAATTGTGCCGGAACCGGTGCGGGTACACCGCGACCCCGGCCTGCCGCCCCCGCCGGGCGATGACCTGGTAGATGCCGCCGGCGGTCAGCGGCCCCCGGTTGTACCGGCGGCACTAAGGGTCGCGTCGGCTGCAAGGCGTTTGACCAGATGGCCGGGGAGCTGAAAGCGTGATAGCGATGAATGAACTGTCGCGTACCGCCGTGCCTTGGGCTGCGCGTGGCCCTGTGTTCAGTCAGCCCGGCCTGGCCAGACCGGTGGCCTGGGCCACACCGCATGATCTGGATCGGCTGCGCGCCAGCCACGCACGCGGGCAGCTGGGCAAACCGCTGGTGCCGACCAGTGTTGCATCGCCGCGGCTGGGCGATGAGCTGTTCGCGCGGCTCCTGACCTACGGCACGCCGCACGAGACTCATCGGGGCGATGTACTGTTCCGGCCGGGTGATGAAGACGTCGATCTGATCGTGGTCGACCGGGGTTCGGTGGAGGTTGTCCGGACGGAAACGGCCGACGTGCCCGCCGCGACCGTCGCGGCGGTGGATGCGGGCGGCTTTGTCGGCGAGCTGAACCTGCTGACCGGGCAGAATGTCTACCTGCTGTGCCGGGTGCGGGAGGGCGGCACGGTCTACCGGGTGTCGCCGGAGCGCCTGCGGCAGCTCATGGCCAACGACGTCGAACTGTCCGACATCGTCTTCAAGGCGCTGATTGCCCGCCGGGAGCTGCTGCAGCGCAGCACCGCCGTCCTGGCGGTGGAGATCGTCGGCACCGACAGGTCGGCGGCGGCGCTGGCGCTGCGGACTTACGCCGCCCGCCAGCGCCTGATCCACCTTTGGTTCGACGCCGATATCCCCGCGGGCCGGGCGATGATGGAGTCCTCCGGCCTGACCGAGGACGACCTTCCCGCCGTCGTCATGCCCGGCGCCACGCTGAAACAGGCCACGCCGGGCGGGCTGGCCGAGAAGCTTGGCCTCAGCTACCGTCGTTCTTCCACCAAGCCGGTTGACGTCACGATCGTCGGCGCGGGCCCGGCTGGCCTGGCGGCCGCGGTCTACGGGGCGTCCGAGGGCCTGGATACCGTGCTGCTGGACGCCGTCGGCACCGGCGGGCAGGCCGCGGCAAGCTCCCGGATCGAGAACTACTTCGGCTTCCCGTTCGGCCTTTCCGGTGCCGATCTGACCGGCCGGGCCGTGCTCCAGGCGCTGAAGTTCGGAGCCCAGCTGGCCAGCCCGTGCCAGGCGGTCAAGCTCGACACCGACCGGAAGGGCGACCTGCTCCGCCTGCACCTGCAGGGCGGGGAGGTCATCGACAGCAAAGCCGTCGTCATCGCGGCCGGCGCCCGCTACCGGGCACTGCCGCTGGAACGCTGGCCTGACTTCGAGGGCGCCGGTATCTATTACGCGGCCACCGAACTAGAAGCCCGGAGGTGCACGGGCAGCCCGGTTACGGTGGTCGGCGGCGCGAACTCCGCGGGTCAGGCGGCGCTGTACCTGGCCGGGCGAGGCAGTGAGGTCTCACTGGTCGTCCGCGGCCCGGACATCGCGACCGAGATGTCGGCCTATCTCGTCGACCGGCTGCTGGCCCACCCGCGGGTGACGGTGCGGTGCCGGAGCGAGGTCACCCGGCTGGATGGCGGTGACTTCCTCGAGGAAGTCACCATCACCGACCGGACGGCGGACACCGCGCGAGCCCAGCCGTGCTCGGCCTTGTTCTGCTTCATCGGCGCCGAGCCCGCCACGAGCTGGCTGACCGGGATCGCTACCGGGGACGATGGTTTCATCCGGACCGACGTCCAGCTGACCGACAATGACCTCGGGTCGGCCTGGGCCACGCTGGGACGGCGGCCGCTTCCGTTCGAGACCAGCATTCCCGGCGTGTTCGCGGTCGGCGACGTCCACTCCGGCTCGATGAAGCGGGTCGCCGCAGCCACCGGCGAAGGCGCCAGCGCCATCGCCTCGGTTCACAAGGCCATCGCCACGCTGGCCTAGCGATCAAGGGATCCGGGTCAATCCGCATCGGTTTCGGGTCTTAAGGACCAGGCCGAGTCAAAGGGTCACTTCCGCCTCAGCGGAACTTGTCCCGAGCTGGGCCAGCTTAGTGCGCGCCGCTGCAGGGACCGGAGGGATAGCAGGCCAGGTCGGCCTGCTTGACTAAGGATGGGCCGTGCCTGCGTAAGGCGGTCAACAGCGAGTCGGCTGCGGCAGCGGTACGTTCCTGGTGAACTGGCCCACTAGGTCATCCTGGGCGGCGACCGCGAGCTGGTCCATCAGCTGGCCGGCAACCCGGACCGGCGCACCGGTGGCCGCGGCCATGGCCAGCGTGTACCCGATGCGGACTGGCATCTGACGCCGCTCAGCGGTCCCTGCCGTAGTGAACTCGATCCGCGCGGTCGCCTGCGCGGCCTCGCCAGGTCCGGTGGTCAGCGTCGTGTCCAGCTCGTCGATGTCCACGCCGGTCCCCGTCACGCCAGCGGCGTGCAGCGGGCCTGCAGTGATCACCTCGGCGGGGCCCGGGATGGGGGTGATCATCACCCCCACCCGGAACAGGCCGTGTCCGTCCGGCAGCTCATACCATCGGCCACGGCCCAGGTTGGCCAAATCAGGCGTCGGCCAGCGCTCCTCGCGGTTACGCAGCGCGACATGCCGGCATATTGTAATTGGCTCGAACAATTTCAGATCGCCGAATATTCACACCCGGCACGTCGGCCGGCCGACCGTGATGACGGCATTCATATCGTCCAGTTCTGGGCCGCATACCCGCAAGGGTCGTTCCTGCGTGGTGACGCGGCGAATTCGGCGGGTGCACCCGGGTGGCCGCGTTCCGCTGCAGGGATCACGGACCTGGGCTAAGCAGGTCACGATTGGCGGTGGTGGCGTAGCGTTTGGTCATGGCGGGGCCGCGGCGGGTGTTCTTGAGTCATACGTCGGAGTTGCGGGAGTTCCCGCGCGATAGGTCGTTCGTGGCCGCGGCGGAGGCGGCGGTGACCCGGGCCGGGGACGCGATCGCGGACATGGCGTATTTCCCCGCGCGTGATGACAAGCCCGCCGATTACTGCCAGGACAAGGTCCGCGGCTGCGATGTGTACGTGGGGCTGATCGGGTTGCGGTACGGCTCGCCGGTGCGCGACAAGGCGGAGGTGTCCTATACCGAGCTGGAGTTCGCGGCCGCGACGGCGGCGGGGCTGCCGCGGCTGGTGTTCTTGCTGGATGAGGACGCTGCCGTGCCGATCCCGCCGGGGCGGCTGATCGATGGCGACCCAGGGCTGCAGGCGCGGCAGCGGGCGTTCCGGGCCCGGCTGGCCGAGTCCGGGGTGATGACGGGCACGGTCGCCAGCCCGGAGCAACTGGAGCTGTTGCTGCTGCAGGCGCTGGCGGAAACCTGGCCGCCCGCGGAGCCGCCAGCGGCCGGGCATGCGAGGCTTCCGGCGCGGCCGGATCTGGTCGGCCGGGAGGCGCAGGTCGGCGGGCTGGTGGCGGCGTGGCTGGCGGTGCCGCCGGAGCCGGTGGCGGTGCTGGGCGCGCCGGGGATCGGCAAGAGCACGATCTGCCTGGCGGCGCTGCACGATGACCAGGTCATAGAGCGGTTCGGGGACCGGCGGTGGTTCATCCGCTGTGACGGCGCCACCTCGGCCGGGGCGCTGCTGTCGGGGCTGGCCGCCGAGCTGGGGGTGGTCGGCAACGGGCCGCCGGGCAGCATGGTGGACCGGGTGTGCGCGGTGCTGGGGGCGGGGCTGGCCGTGGTGGTGCTGGATAATTTCGAGACCCCGTGGACGGCAGACCCGCTGCCGGTCGAGGAGCTGCTGCGGACGATAGCCGCGGTCCCGCAGGTGGGGGTGGCGGTCAGTTCGCGGGGGACGGCCCGTCCGGCGGGGCTGCGGTGGCGGGATTTCGCGATGCTCAGCCCGCTGCCGCTGGCCGAGGCGCGGCGGCTGTTTCTGGCCGTGGCGGGGCCGGGTCTGGCGGCCGACCCGCAGCTGGATGAGCTGCTGAGCGGGCTGGACGGGGTGCCGCTGGCGGTGGAGCTGATGGCCTACGCCGCCCAGGGCCAGCCCGATCTGGCCGAGGTCGTGCAGCGGTGGCAGACCGAGCGGACCGGGATGCTGACGCGGATGGGCGGGGCTTACCGGGAGCTGAGCATGGCGGTCTCGGTGGAGGCCTCGGTTACCGCGCCGCTGATGACCGCCCCGGCCGCGCGGCTGCTAAGCCTGCTGGGCGTGCTCCCCGACGGTATTGCCCGCGAAGATCTGATCGCGTTGCTGGCCAGTGACGGGCTGGCTGCGGCAGCGGTGCTGCGGCAACTCGGGCTGGCCTTCAGCGAGGGTGACCGGCTGCGGACCCTGGCCCCGGTCCGCGAGCACGTCGCCACCGCGCATCGGCCCAGGCCGGATGACCTGGACCGGGCCGTCAGTCACTACGCCCAGCTCGTCGCTGTGACCGGACTCCAAGTCGGCCGCAGCGATGGTGCCCGCGCCGTGACCCGGCTGCAGTCAGACAGCGGCAACATCGCGGCCATGCTGGAACGGGCCGCCGCAGACGGCCGGATCGATGAACTTGCGAACGGAGTATCCGGCCTGGCCGAGTACTGGCAGTTCACCGGATTCACCCAGCCAGCCCTCATCAGCATCGCCGAGCACGCGATCCAAGCGCACGGCACAACCTTCCAGCAGGCAAGGACATGGGAAGCCCTTGGCGATCTTGCGTTCTACCGCTCCGATTATGACGGCGCCAAGGCCAGGTACGAGCAGGCGCTGCCGCTGTACCAGCAGGCCGGGTCCGTGCCCGGCGAGGCCAGCTGCATCCGGAACCTGGGCGGCATCGCCCGGGCCCGCTCGGATTATGACGGCGCCCGGGACCGGTACGAGCAGGCGCTGACGCTGTACCAGGAGGCCGGGGACGTGCCCGGCGAGGCCAGCTGCATCCGGAGCCTGGGTGACATCGCCCGGGCCCGCTCCGATCTTGACGGCGCCCGGGACCGGTACGAGCAGGCGCTGACGCTGTACCAGGAGGCCGGGGACGTTCTCGGCGAGGCCAACTGCATCCGGAGCCTGGGCGACATCGCCCTAGCCCGCTCGGATTATGACGGCGCCAAGGCCAGGTACGAGCGGGTGCTGCCGCTGTACCAGCAGATCGGGGCCGTGCTCGGCGAGGCCGGCTGTATCCAGCGCTTGGGCGACATCGCCCTGGCCCGCTCCGATCTTGACGGCGCCCGGGACCGGTACGAGCGGGTGCTGCCGCTGTACCAGCAGTTCGGGAATGTGCTCGGCGAGGCCGGCTGCATCCGTAGCTTGGGTGACATCGCCCTGGCCCGCTCCGACCATGACGGCGCCCGGGACCGGTACGAGCAGGCGCTGGCGCTGTACCAGGCCATCCCAGAGGTCTACTCAGTCGGCTGGACACTCGTCCGCCTGGCCCGGCTTGACTCTGCAGACAGCGAACGGGCCCGCCACTGGAGGGCAGCCCGCGAGGCGTGGACCAGCATAGGGCGAAACGATCTCATCGAATCAGTCAGGGCAGAATTCGAGTAACAGCCTGCCCATAACCACGACCGCGGCCGAACTGAAGCAGATGGAAAGTCGCAGCGGCGCATTCGGGCGTTGGCGCAATGATGATGAGGGGCCCAGCAAAGTGCTGTCAAATCGCCTTTCTAAGCGCTTGATCATGCCCGGTATGTGCCCGAACGGGTTCTCGTTGGAGTTTCCCCAGATCAGGACGCTATAGTGGCCGGTCTGTGAAACCGTCGGCTCAGCCTACGCTGGCCTGGCGAAGTCGCCGCGATCAAGACCACCCTGGCCGCAGGAGCGCAGAGACATCAATCTCCGCAGGCGTTGCTCAACCGGCACATAACTACCCATCTCCAGATGCCTGGTTTCCGTCCCGCAGAGGGGACCCAGCGCTCACAAGCCATGACCAGCGCCGACGCCAGAACAGCCAGTTCTGGATGACCGCAGCCAGCCTGACAGTGATCGGGCCCGGCATACCTAACGGCGGTTCACGCTCGGGTTAAGGTCGCGGTCCGTGACCGATTGCGCGAGCTGCCGCCCGGCGGCCGTGGCCGCCAGGCGGTGGAGGTGCTCCAGCCCTCACGGTTACCTGGCGGCACCCGCGACGTAGGCGGCCACGATATAGGTCGCGTGCCGGTCCGGGCTGCCGCGGGCCCGGTCATACCGGATCGTCATGCGCGGGTCCGCATGCGACGCCGCCTCTTGCACATCCCTCAATGGCACTCCAGCATCCAGAGCGGCGGTAATGAAGACATGTCTGAGTATATGAGGCGTGACGGACTTGCCGATCCGGGCGCGGCGGGCAGTCTTGCGGACGATCCGCCCGGCGCCGTGCCGGTCCAGCCGCCGCCCGTCCGCGGCCAGGAACACCGGCCCGCCGGTCCGTTCCCCGATGGCCAGGTCGATCGCGCGGGCGGTACGCGGCGCCAGCGGGATGATGACGACCTTGCCGCCCTTGCGGGTGATCGTCAGCGTCCGGTGCCCGCGCTCGAGGCCCAGGTGCTCGATGTCGGCGCCGGTGGCCTCGGAGACCCGCAGGCCGTTGAGCGCGAGCAGGGAGATCAGCGCATGCTC
>Ga0209415_10015126_pt1 | contig 12551 bp, 8 predicted proteins | sample PeaSoiSIISIP2007_FD_187696 | JGI IMG/M metagenome (GOLD analysis project Ga0209415, IMG submission 187696) | Peat soil microbial communities from Weissenstadt, Germany - SII-SIP-2007 (SPAdes) (version 2) | ecosystem: Environmental > Terrestrial > Soil > Wetlands > Peat | place: Germany...
TGGAGCGACAGTCTCCGCAGGTGCAGCTGCGTCCACGGCGGGTGTGATGGCAGTCTCTGCAACCGTCGCGATGCTAGTGGCAACGGGCACAGCAGCGGCGGCATCAGGTGTGACGGTAGTTTCCGCAGAAGTGCCGACAGTCACAGCAGGTGCGGCGGCCGCAGCGCAATGTTCGGAGATTATGTTCAGTTCGGTGACGGCAAAACTGTTATCGCCAGCAGCGGAACTCGCCCCACTCGTTGTGCGTCCGATGAGGGTTACGTCATGGCCCAGATGTTGTTTGAAATCAACACTGTTGGTAGTGATCTTGAACGTGTGGCCCGTGTTGTCTTCCACAACTGTGTAGTTACCATCGGAGCCCGCCAGGCAACCCTTAATGGTCTGGTCTGTATTGATGCTTGCCGTGGGAGTTTGTGCAAACCCCAGCGCGACCAGCAGGGCCGGTACAACGATCAACAGGAATGCTCTCTTCATGGAATCCTCCGGAGATTCTCGCCTTGCGGCGGTCTGAAATTTCGCTTGGGATTTGATACTGCGTCCGATTTCTGATGTCGAACCCTCGCGGCTTTCGGGTTCCGGCCTGAGAACTTGGAGCATCCAGGTGAAACCACACAACTCTATTCGGTGAGAATCGGGCCGTCTGTTCCAAACCGCTCACATTCAAAAGGAGAGGCGAACAAGACATCGATCAGAATCTTCTTTTTTGTTAGTCTTCTGAAAACACTATCGTCAACAACTGCAGTCTACTAGGGACAGATGTTTCCGCTAGCGCTGGCTTGTGCCATTTCTTCGGGGGTGATCGTCAACCTCGAATTGGAAGCGAGCAATCTTGAGCAGACTGGCGAGTCCGCTGTCGATAACATGGTCGTCGTGGGGGGCTTAATCTATGAACGAGCCGAGCGTATACATCATTGAACAAGATGCATGGTCCACCGTAAAGCATTGTGATATGCACTTCCGCCTGACCTACGAGCGTGAGTTCCTACCGATTCAAAATCTCTGGCGGGATTTTCTGGTCCATTCCGAGGAAACAGGTTTAGCTCTCGCGGCGTAAATCCTGCTCCGGCGTTTAGGGACTGGTTCTAGTCTGATTCACCTACTCGGTAAATGCGGACTGCACTTTCGCCAGGACCGCAACTGACAACTTGGGCAACACCCTCCATATCTCAGGCAATATCTTTGGGAACGAGGCTGAGATGGCTGGAATTTCCACCGACGCCGGAACAGCAGTGCAGTGCACCTCCTACCGGCTAAAGACGACGCAGTGCACCGAGGCCAGTGCCAAGGGAACCTATGCCGAAGAGGTCCAATGGCCACTCACACCTGCTGGTCCCGCGATTGAAACCCTTCAGTTGGCGGTGAGTTCTAAGGGGGCGAAATCTGGCTCCTGGGATATCAACTTTAACGCCGGTACGATCGAAAGCGACACGATCACCGGAACCGATTCTATGAATTCCAACTGCACCTTTACTTCAATATCCTACATTTCGTTGGGCACTACACATTGGTTCGGCGTGGGAGGCATCACGCAGAATGGCGTGGCGTCACTGATGATAAACGTCGACAGCGGCTTTGTCGGCCTGGCCACTCGCTACTAGGAAATGACATTCACTGCCCGTGAGTTCCTGCCGAGCATTTCGATATCGGGGATGGATTTGCTTTCGGTCAGAGTACGTGGCGGGGGCATAGTCCCGTGATGCAGAAAACGAGCGATCAGGTCGATGGCCACGGGAGCTGTAGGCGGGCTGAGAACAGTGGCTGTTAGCAGACCCCGGCGAACCCATTCCTGACCGGTCTTGGGCATACCATCGCAGCCGAGAAAAGGAATCTGCAGCCACGATTGCCGGAGTTCGTGGCCGGAATGCTCGAGCGCCTTGCGCGCGCCTATCGCCATGGAATCATCCTGAGCGCAAACCGCCACGATGTCGGTTCCGCGCGATGTTGAAAGAGTAAGCCAGGCGGAAACGGCCTTCTGCGCGCTGGCCTCGGTCCAGTGCGCTTTCACCGCGCGTAGCTGAATATTCGCGGGTTTTGTCTCCAACAAGCCGGCATGCCGGAGGCGCGCCGCCCGGCTCTGACCAGGGCCTTGAATCTCGAGAACGATTCCTCCGTGCGGCAAGAGGGCGGTGAGTTGACGTCCCTGGATGCGTCCGATTTCCTCGTGGTCGGCGGTAACCACGAAGGCGAGAATGTGAAAAGCCGACCGTAATTCTGCGATGTACTCTGCATCGCGGCTGAGAACAACCCAACCGATGCCTGCGGCGGCGGCGGCGCGAGCGACAAGAGGAAGAGGAGTGGATCCAGCCGGCTCAAAGATAATGACGGCGGGACGGGTTTCGGTCGCGGACTGGAACCGCTCGAGCAATTGCTGACTCTGGATGATACCGTCATCCTGCGCGTAGACGATGTCGAGATCTACTCCCAGCCGGGCGGCCGCTTGGCGAGCACCGTTTACTTGTTCGATTTGGAAATCGTTGTTGTCGTTCAGTACCGAGAGCAGAAGTCGCGGCTTCGTCATACGGGACCCGAGAGGGTTCATCAGAATAATAGTCCAAAATAGTGCTTGCTGTCGGGCAACGCCGGTGACGGCGGATGCCTGTTTCCCTGTCACATCGGGTTGTGCGGTGCGTCATTGACAGGCGGCACCGCCGAGCGTCGGCTTGCCTTGCAAGCTGGATCAGTAATCTCCCTCGAAAGCAAATTCCGTTTCCATGAGGTGCTTTGTGCAAATGTTCAGGCGACGTTGTATGCAGGTTCGTGTTGTGACGGAAGCCGCGCTGGCTGTGGCGATCCTGCTCGTACTGACAGTCCTCGCGACCGGATCGGCACAAGCACAGACTTTCACCACGCTGCTCAGCTTCGACTACACAGACGGCTACAATCCCTGGGGGGGGCTGGTCCAGGCCGCCGATGGGAACTTCTATGGGACAACCCGCTATGGCGGGGCCAACTCCTGCATCATTTCGGGCACCGATTATGGTTGTGGCACGGTCTTCAAGATCACCCCAACTGGCACGCTGACGACGCTTTACAGCTTTTGCTCGCAAAGCGGCTGCACGGACGGCGCTCTTGCAGACTCGCGGCTGATCCAAGCCAGCGACGGGAACTTCTACGGGACAACCACGGCTGGTGGTGTCAGCTCCCAATGCAGCACCAACCTCGGCCCCGGCTGCGGCACAATCTTCGAGATCACCCCAAGTGGTACGCTGACGACGCTTTACAGCTTTTGCTCGCAAAGCGGTTGCACGGACGGCTTCTGGTCCCACGGGGGGCTGATACAAGCAGCCGATGGGAACTTCTACGGGACAGATTACCGCGGCGGGGCCAACGGCGACTATGGCACGGTCTTCAAAATCACCCCGAGCGGCACGCTGACGACGCTTCATAGCTTTTGCTCGCAAAGCGGTTGCACGGACGGAAGCAGCCCCGAGGCGGGGCTGATCCAGGCCACCGACGGCAACTTCTACGGGACAACCGTGAGTGGCGGGGCCAACAGCTATGGCACGACCTTCAAAATCACCCCGAGCGGCACGCTGACGACGCTTTACAGCTTTTGCTCGCAAAGCGGTTGTACGGACGGCGAATCCCCCACCGCGAGGCTGGTCCAATCCACCGACGGGAATTTCTACGGGACAACGTCCTTTGGCGGCACCCAAGAACCCTGCGGCTCAGGGGGCTCGGAATCAACCTGCGGCACGGTCTTCAAACTCACCCCAAGCGGCACGCTGACGACGCTTTACGCCTTCTGCTCGCAGAGCGGTTGCACGGACGGCTACGATCCGTACGCGGCGCTAGTCCAGGCCACCGATGGCAACTTCTACGGGTCAACCGTGTATGGCGGGGCCAACAGCTATGGCACGGTCTTCAAAATCACGCCAAGCGGCACGCTGACGACGCTTTACAGCTTTTGCTCGCAAAGCGGTTGCACAGACGGCGAAAACCCCCGCGCGGGGTTGGTCCAGGGCACTAATGGGAACCTTTATGGCATAGCGCCGGCTGGCGGGTCCAGCAGCGCCTGCGGGGCGATTGGCTGCGGCACGGTCTTCAGCCTGTCTGTGGCTCTTGTTCCCGGTCCGTTTGCCTATGTGGCCAACAGTAACAGTAACACCGTCTCGGTGATTAATATTCCGACTTCGTCAGTGATAAACACTATTTCCGTGGGATCTGGACCCCTGGGAGTTGGTATCTCTCCCGACCAAACCCGGGTCTACGTTAGCAATAGTGGCGGGAACGATGTGTCGGTGATCAACGCCGCGAGCGGCACGGTAGTGGCCACCATTGCGGTGCAATCGTCCCCCTTTAGCGTGGCTTTCACTCCGGACGGAACTACGGCCTATGTGGTGAACCAGGGTTCCAACAGCGTTTCGGTGATCAACACGACGTCGCAAACCGTGGTGGCGACCGTGCCGGTGCAGAGCAGTCCGGTTGGGGTGGCGATGGCACTCACTTCGAATGGGACGTTCGCCTACGTCACCAACTCCGAGTCGAACACCGTTTCCGTGATCGCGGTCGGAAGCAACCCAACGGTGGTCAAGACCATCTCCGTAGGTTCCGCGCCTCATGGAGTAGCGGTGACTCCGAACAGCAGCCTGGCCTACGTCGCAAATTCGTCAAGCAGCAACATCTCGGTGATTTCCGTGGCCAGCAATACGGTGACAGCGACCATCCCGGTTGGAACGACGCCCCACGGCGTCGCCTTCACCCCGGACAGCAGCTTTGCTTATGTAACGAATCACGATTCGAATACGGTCTCGGTGATCGACACCGCATCGAGCAGCGTGGTGACAACGGTGCCGGGCTTCAACGGACCGATTCGGGTGGCGCTAACGGCGGATGGCAGTTTCGCGTACGTCACAAACCTCCTCGGCGGCAACGTTTCCGTGATTAACACAGTGAGCAACACAACCACGGGCACGGTGACGGTCGGTTCGGCGCCGGTTGGTGTGGCGATCGCATCCGCCCCTCCCACCGAACTGCAAATCACGCAGCCGTTGAGCCCGACCGAGCCGAATGTGTTTAACTTCGGGACCTACAACCAGGCGGTACAGTACCCGCCCGGCACAGGTTTCTCTGGCTATACCATGACCACGGCCGCCGTCGAGATGACCCAGGCGCAGTTCCAACAGCGCGTGGCGGGCACGACATTTGCCAATGCTACTTGTATCGTGTACTCGAACACGGGAGGCAACTGTGTGGACTTCCAGGTGACGTGCAACCCGTCGCCGTGCCCGAGTGAATCCGGACCGACCATCGCGGTGCAGACCGGCTTTAGCACGGCGCAGGCCATAATAAATCCCGGCTACCTCACTACTCCCATCGGGCAAAATCAATGGCAGAACATCTTCACCGAACTTGATGACATCACGGTGAAGGGAAAAACGCAGGGCTTCTCGGAATTTGTCGCGGTTGATCTGGGCGCCACCAACCCGCAAGGTCTGGCCCAGTTCACGCTGCTCAAGCCGCAGTTTCCGAAGACATTTTCGACGGGGTCTAATATTTCGGTGGAAATTCAATTGACGTCAGTGGCCAACGGAAAGCCGATCACCGACGCGAGTGTGAACATCTCGGTGGAGATGGTCAATCCGAGCGAGCAGGTTGTTCTAACGAAACTCAACGCCTTCAAGCAGCCCCAATCGGGTGTCTACAGCTATGTGATTAAAGCGGCGAAATATGCTGTGGGCACCTACAGCGTGACGATCTACGGGAATGCGTTCCCGGCATATCAGGGCCAGTTCCAGATGATCCAATCGACCGGCACGACGCTATCGTCTGCGCCGAATCCGTCCACTTATGGGCAGGCGGTGACCTTTACCGCAGAGGTCACTTCCAAGCTCGGCGCTCCGCCCGATGGAGAAACTGTCTCGTTCATGAAAGGCAAGACGGTATTGGGAACGGGATCGTTGAGTGGCGGCACGGCCACTTTTATAACCTCGACGCTCAAGGTGGGCACAACGTCGGTCAAGGCGGCGTATGGCGGCGACTCGAAATTCGCTGGCAGCAAATCGAAACCGGTGAAGCAGGTGGTGGAGAAAGCCGGGGATTAACCAGACTGCTTAGGCGTGTAGAGACTCACGCATACTGTGTTGATCAATCGCCTCGATCCGGCCGCAAGCACGCATTTTTCAAAGTTTCGGCGCTGAGGCAATGCAGACCGCTGACATTAGGCAACACGTCGCCACTTCCCTACCGCTTGTAGCCGATCTTGCGGAGAAGATCGTGCCGCCACGCGATATCCGCCTGCGCTTCTATCCCTTTCGGAGTACTGCCGTCGATGACGCCGAGCACACCCCGGCCTTGCTCACTCTGAGCAACGACAATTTCGACGGGGTTTGCGGTCGCGCAGAATATCGAGCACACCTCGGGAGCGTTTCGGATCGCGTGCATTACATTGATCGGATATGCATTCTGGAGTACCAACACAAAGGTATGGCCGCAACCGAGCGCCTGCGCGTTGCGTACAGCAATATCCCGAAGCGTTGGGTCATTTCCTTCTGACCGGGTCAGACAAGCTCCGGAGCTTTCGTTGAACGCCAAGCCAAACTTGGCCTGGGGCACGGTCGTAGCCACCGCTTCGTAGAGGTCTTCCACGGTCTTGATGAAATGTGATTGACCGACAATGATGTTGGCGTCGGCCGGAAGTTCCATGCGAACCGCCTCAATCGTGAGCATGTTTGTCCTCCTACGGTTTGCGAAGGATGATCTTCACGCGCTTCGCCTGCGCTCGGTATGCGCTCGTTCGACGTAGCGACCTGTCTTCACCTCGACACGCACTACTTCGCCGGGCGCAATGAATAGAGGGACCTGAATGGAGAGACCATTCTCCAGCGTGGCCTCTTTCCAGGCACTGTCCTGTTGCGAGTGTGCCGGCGGCGCCGTCCGCTCGACTCGGGCCTCGGCTATGGCGGGGAAGACAACGCTGATTGGTTCGTTTGCAAAAAACTCTACCGGCAGCTCGATGCCGGGCTGAAGAAATTGTGCTGCCGGCCCGAGGATGGCTCTCGGCAGGTCAATTTGCTCAAAGGTATTGGGGTCCATAAACGTGCAGGTGTCACCCTCGCTGAACAGGAACTCCATCATGCGGCGTTCGAGTTGCAACTCTTCGAGCCGTTCTTGCATGCGAAAGTGCGGCTCCCACATTCGACCACTCGACATATCGCAGAGCTTGGTCTTGACCACTCCGCCTAATTTTGCGGCTCCTGCCTTCGCTTCCACTTCGAGGACTCTGTAAATGTGTCGGTCGATGCGGATCACTGTCCCTTGCTTCAACTCGGACGCGATGACCATAGCCACTCCTCGTAATCGGTGTTCTCATCTTTAATTCTTTACTCGCATCGGAGGGTTTTCAGTGATCGAAATCACCAGCACAGGCATTACGCCACACGGAAGACCCCGCATTTTCGCCGCCGCCTTCTACTTCACGCCTTCCCCACTTGGCTTAACTGAACAATTAGGACCACGGTATAATGACCACGTAATGTCGCAAACGGGGCCGCCGGGACGATGAAGTCACACGAGGTTCTCTGTGGGCGTTTCGAAATCCAAAGTGCTCCTGGTCGAGGACAGCAAGTTTCTGCGGATGGCCAATGAGCATGCTTTGTCCAGGGCCGGCTACGAGGTCAGCACCGCCGCTGATGGCGAGGAAGCGTTGCGGGTCGTCAATGACAAACGGCCCGACATCATCCTGCTTGACATGATGCTTCCCAAGATCAGCGGTCTGGAAGTACTAAGAGCCCTGAAAGCGAATCCCGCCACCGTGGGCATCCCCGTCATCGTCCTCACCAGCCTGTCGCAGATAAACGAGGAGAAACTCCGCAGCGAAGGCGCCGCCGCGTACTTCGAAAAGTCGGCTTTGGAACTCGACAAAGACTCCGACCGCCTACTAGCCACGATACGGACGGTCCTCGGCCGGGCCAGCCGGCAAAGCACGCCCCATTCGTAGTTTGCCGATCTGAGATCTAACTCTCTATCTTCTTTAGTGTATTAATGTACTGCCGAAGCCCGGCCAACGATATCCCGATCGCGATGAGGGGAATTGTGTTGGGCATTTCCCATCACGAGAATCATCAATTCGGGGACAAGGTTGGCGTAGTACTTGTGTTGACCGCAATTTCTTGAGGGGTTAAGATTCGGGCCTAATGCCGCCGGAGACTCCAATTGTCGGGCAGGTTCTGGGCCATTACCGCGTACTGGAGCAAATCGGAGCCGGCGGAATGGGGCTGGTGTTCCGGGCCTCCGACCAGCAACTCGAACGGGACGTAGCCATCAAGGTGCTTCCGTCCGGCATGCTTGCGGACGAAGCAGCCCGAAAGCGCTTCCGCCGGGAGGCGCTGACTCTCGCCAAGTTGAATCATCCCAATATCGGAATGGTTTACGAATTCGGCAGCCAGGAGGGATTGGACTTTCTCGTGATGGAATACGTCGGCGGCGTTGCCGTCGACGCCCGGCTGGGATCAGGCCCCCTGCCGCAAAAAGAGATCCTGCGTCTGGGATTTCAACTCGCGGATGGTCTAGCGAGCGCGCATGAGCATGGGGTCATTCACCGCGATCTGAAGCCGGCGAACATGCGCTTAACCCACGACAATCGACTCAAGATCCTCGATTTCGGCTTGGCGCAGTTTGTCCGCCAAGAGACCGACATGGGAGTCACGGCAAGCATTTCCGAAACCAACCAAGTGGTCGGCACTCTCCCGTATATGGCCCCGGAGCAATTGCGCGGTGAGGTGACCGATGAGCGCTCCGATCTCTGGTCGGCAGGCGCCGTGCTGTATGAATTGGCGACGGGACGTCGTCCCTTTGCCTTCTCGCAAAGTGCTCTCTTGATCGATGCCATCCTGAACAAGCCGCCAGAGGCCCCGAGCACCCTGAATCCCAAAATCTCTCCGGGACTAGAGATGGCAATCCTCAAATGCCTGGACAAGGATCCAGAACGGCGCTACCAATCGGCGCGGGAGTTGCGCGTCGACCTCGACCGCCTGACGATGCCGATTTCCCAGGTGCCTTTCGCACCCGTACCTTCTGCTCCGGTACCACCCGTAACTCCTGCTGCACCGGCTAGAACCAAGATAAGACCAGCAGCCGTGCTTGCGGGCGTGATCGTACTGCTGCTGGTGGGAGCGTTTTCGTATTCGTATTTTCACGGGAAACCACCGCGAGGAATTGCAACCGCGCCGCTGAACCGACGCCGCACGGTGGCGGTTCTGAACTTTAAGAATTCCACGTCCCGGCCCGAGGCGGCATGGCTCTCCACGGCTATCCCCGAGATGTTGACCACTGAACTCGCGGCTGGTGAGAAGGTGCGCACCATTACGGGCGAGGAAGTTGCACAGATGAAGATGAATCTCTCGCTGCCAGACTCCGACACCCTGACGGCTCAGACTTTGTCCCAGATAGGAAAGACGCTGGGGGCGGACTTGGTCGTGCTTGGGTCCTATGTGGCCTTACCGGACGGCAAACTGCGCGTCGACCTTCATCTCCAGGACGTGGCTGCGGGTGAAACTGTGCTTGCGGTGAACCAGACCGGCGACCAAAGCAATCTATTTGATTTGGTCAGCCGTGCTGGAATTCAGTTGCGAGAGAAGTGCGGTGCCGGACAGGTGAGCCCGCAAGACCAGGCTGGCGTCCGCGCCGCCTTCCCCTCGACTCCTGAAGCTTCAAAACTCTACGCGGAAGGCCTGGCCAAGCTGCGTGTGTTCGACGCCATCGCAGCTCGCGACCTTCTTCAAAAAGCGGTAGCGACAGACCCAAACCATGCTTTGGCTCACTCTGCTCTGGCAGCGGCCTGGACTCTTCTCGGATACGACGAAAAGGCGCGTCTTTCGGCGAAGAGTGCCTATGAACTCTCAGCGTCACTCTCTCGCGAGGACCGCTTGCTGATCGAAGCCCGATACCGGGAAGCATCGAAGGAGTGGGACAACGCTGCCGAGAGCTACCGTACGCTTTTTGGATTTTTCTCCGACAACCTCGAATACGGACTGTTTCTCGCCCGGGCGCAAACACGGGGAGGAAAAGGGAAAGAAGCGTTGGCGACGGTGGAATCGCTCCGCCGTCTGCCGCCGCCCGCGGGCAACGACGCGCGCATCGACCTGGCCGCCTCCGAGGCCTGGCGGTCGCTGGGAGACTTCAAACAGGGCCAGGCTCTTGCCTCCCAAGCGGTGCAGAAAGCAAGAGCCGAGAACGCAAAACTGGTTCTCGCCCACGCGCTTTATCGCCAGGGATTCGCTCTTGAAAATCTCAGCGACCTGAACGGAGCAATGAGTGCCGTCGAGGAAGCCGTCCGCATTTACCAGTCGGTTGGCGATCGCTATGGCGTGGCCAGCACGCTTGAGGTGACCGGCCAGGTGTTTTCCGATCGCGGCGACTATCCCAATGCGCTCACCAATTTCAATAATGAACTTGCCATTGCCCGCGAGGTCGGAAATCGCAAGGCGGAAGCTTCCGCTCTTAACAACATCGCTCTGGTTCTCACTCAGCAGGGAGATGCCGAGCAAGCTCGGAAAATGTACGAAGAGGCGCTCCCTGTCTCCCGCGAGGTGGGCGACAAGACCAACTATGCCATGACGCTGGTTAACATCGCTGGTATTACCAAAGACGGAGGAGACCTCGCTGGAGCGAAGAAAACTTATGATCAGGCGCTTGCTGTTTTCCGTGAGATCAATGACCAGAACGGCATCGCGACCACCCTCGCTGGTATAGGCACGGTGATGGATGCGCAGGGCGATTCCGCTACGGCGAAGAAAACGCTGGAGCAGGCCGTTGCCCTCGACCTTGCCAGTGGACAATCCAGCCCCTCCACCGACAAATTGATCGGCCTCGGCGATGCGTTGCAACACCTGGGTGATCTCCAGGGAGCGCGCAAGAACTATGCAGATGCACTTGCGCTCGCACGTACCGCCAGTGATAAGAGCCTGGCAGCTTACGCCTTGGTCGGCCTGGGGAGCCTGGATCTGAAGGCCGCGGATTTCACGCGAGCGCGCAAGGATTACGAGGAGGCCTTGGCCTTCCGCAACGAGTTAGGGGAAAAATATACTGTCGCCACCACGCAGGTGGCGATTGCGGAACTGGCGATCGAAGAAGGTCACCCAGGCGCAGCGGATAGACCTGCTCGGGAAGCCCGCGACGAGTTTCAGCGGACGCACAAAGGCGACGATCAAATCACTGCCACCGCCGTATTGGCAGGCGCGCTTCTGGCCGGGGGAAGGAACGACGATGCTTTCAAGGAAGTGACGAAGACGGCTCCGATGGCCGCCAAGAGCCAGAACCTCAGCGTGCAGTTGGGGTTCGCGGTCGCCCATGCGCGATCCGAAGCGGCTTCCGAAAAAATCGGCGCAGCCAAAACCATCCTCAAAGAAGCATTGGCCAAGGCAACCAGGTCCGGCTATGTCGGTGACCAGCTCGAATGCCGCCTGGCACTCGAAGAAATCGAGCTGAAATCAGGGAAATCCCCAGCCTCTCGCGCCCGCCTGGAGCAGTTGCAAAAGGATGCCAAAGAGAAGGGTTTCGATCTTATCGCCCGCAAGGCGGCAGCCCTTTAGAATAGACCGTTTGCACGGGAATGTTAAAGTTGCGCTAAACGTGAACATTTATTCTTGACATCCCACTTACCATAACTCATACTTCGCCGTCCGGCTGATCGCAGGGCTCCCCCGCCCGCTAAGAATAGCTCGACCGGACAGAAGCATGGTTGCCAGGCCTAGGAATTGCGTGGCGCTTCTCAAGCTTCTGTCACGATGGTTTTCGAAGAAATCGCGATTAGTTACTCAGGATCGATGAACGTAAATGCCCGATGAATAGATGGTCGGGAGGTAATGCAATGATAAGACGACTGGCGACTGTCCTACTGCTGACGATTGCTACGAGCACGTTACTCGCAGCTGAGAACGGCAAAAAAAACGTAAATCAGTTCACCACCCTAGCGGATTTCGAGGGCAGCGCTGATGGCGCGCAACCCTTGTATGGGTATCCGATTGTAATCAGCGGCGGGAACGGTTACGGGATGACTAATGCAGGAGGGACCTACGACCAAGGCGCAGTGTTCCAAGTCACCCCCGCTGGGACAGTGACGACCCTATATTCGTTTTGCTCTCAGGTTAACTGCACAGACGGGGCTGAGCCTTTCTCAGGGCCGCTGGTTGTCGGAGGGAATATCTACGGTACAACCTACTGGGGCGGGCACAACGGCAGGGGCACGGTCTTCCAACTCACGCCGGCGGGCCAACTCACCACGCTTTACAGTTTTTGCTCGCAACCGGGCTGTACCGACGGTGCCAGCCCCATCGCCGGGCTGGTGCAAGCCGGAGGAAACTTCTACGGAACAACGCAACTTGGTGGGGCGAACGGCGCGGGCACGATCTTCGAAATCACGCCAGCCGGCCAGCTGACCACGCTTTACAGCTTTTGCTCCCAATCGGGCTGTACGGACGGTGCCTACCCCTGGGCGGGGCTGATTCAAGGCGCGAACGGGAACCTCTATGGAACAACGCAACAAGGCGGGACTATCGGCGCGGGCACGATCTTCGAAATCACGCCAGCGGGCCAGCTGACCACGATGTACA
>Ga0209415_10015128_pt1 | contig 12550 bp, 9 predicted proteins | sample PeaSoiSIISIP2007_FD_187696 | JGI IMG/M metagenome (GOLD analysis project Ga0209415, IMG submission 187696) | Peat soil microbial communities from Weissenstadt, Germany - SII-SIP-2007 (SPAdes) (version 2) | ecosystem: Environmental > Terrestrial > Soil > Wetlands > Peat | place: Germany...
ATATAGCGAATGCACCATTTTGAGGGTAGGCTGGGTACAGTAGACAATCCGAAATGCTCGCCTACTACTCTCGATCTCTGAGCGACTTCTTATCGGATAGCGCGTCCACAATTATCGGGGAACTCGCCCAAGCTAACAGCGCATCTCGGTTTCCCTTGTCTCCCGAGGTTATTGATGCATGGCGCGATCAACTGCCGCCACTAAGTTCAGCACTTCGCACACTGACCGAGACATATCCATCGTCCGGAGATTGGCGAATGCTGATGGAGTACCCGATTCCGATGGTGGGCAGGCGAATCGACGCAGTACTCCTTGCTCACAATGTGATTCTTGTCATTGAGACAAAAACCGGCAGCAGCCGCACCTCTGCAGTGCGGCAAGTAGAGGACTATGCCCTGAACCTGGCCTGTTTCCATGAGGCCAGCACAGGTCGAATCATTGTTCCAATCGTGATGACCGCTGGCGTAGCCGCCGCCCAACTAGACGTAACGGCATTCGACCGCCTCATCGAGGCGTGTCGTGTGTATAACATCGCCGATGCTGCTGATGGACTGCTCGCTACCTGCAAGGAATATGTGAACCCTCAGGGTACCCCTATCGACCCTGTCGCCTGGGACAACGGTCGCTTTAAGCCGGTGCCGCCGATTATCGACGCTGCCGTCGCCCTCTACTCCGATATGAACGTCTTCGAGATCGGCCATTCCTGTAGTGCCCGTGAGGATCTCGATGTCACCACAGAAACCATTGTCCTTGCGGTCGAGGATGCGCGCGCCAACAGCACGAAGGTGATTTGCTTTGTTACAGGCGTACCTGGTGCAGGAAAGACACTCGTCGGCCTGAACGCGGTGCATAGGCGCGAGATAAGACAAATTGGATCTTTTCTTTCGGGCAATGGGCCGCTCGTCGATGTCATCCAGGAAGCTCTAATCAGAGATGTAACGCGACGCAAAGCCGAAAGGACGCGCGTCAGCCGTCGAGAAGCAGAACTGAGCGTTAAAGCATTCATCCATAATGTTCATCGATTTGCCGACGAGTACTATCGCGAAAACCGGAAACGTCCGGTACAGAAAGTCATCTTCTTCGACGAAGCTCAACGTGCTTGGGACGCGGAGCAGAACGGACGAGCAAAACGGCCTCAAGTTTCCGAACCTGAAATGATGCTCGAAGTGATGGATCGGCACGAAGACTGGTCGGTTATTGTGGCACTTGTCGGGGGTGGCCAGGAAATCAATCGCGGCGAAGCCGGGTTGTCCGAATGGGGACGAGCCCTGTTGAAGTTTCCGCACTGGCGGGTGCTAGCTTCACCCTTCGTGCTTTCTGGGAACAGCCGCGAGGAGTTCCGTCTCTTTGAGGAGACGCCTAACGGCATCAGGGTTCAGCCTACGGAACGGCTACATCTGCGGATATCTACGAGGTCCATTCGGGCACAGAAGATTTCCGACTGGGTGGATGCGGTTTTGTCTGGCCAAAATACTGAGGCACTCGAGATTGCTGAGGCCCTTCCTGTCAGGCCGGCCGTCACACGAAGTCTGTCCGCCGCAAAGCTGTGGCTGGTGGGCAACCGTCGGGGCACGACTCGGTCAGGGCTTGCGGCAAGTGCGTATGCGGCAAGACTCAGAGCGGACGGGCTAGAACCTGATTTTGAATTTCACAGAGCCTTTGACTGGGAACACTGGTTTCTCGATTTTGCGGATTGCGAATCCGACAATTGTGACCACAAATACTGCAGCGACGTTCGGGCCAGTTCAAAGCTGGAAGTCGTCGCGACTCAATTCGAGATCCAGGGATTAGAGCTCGACTGGGTGGGCGTCTGTTGGGGTGAGGATTTGTTGTGGGAGGGAGAAAAATGGGAATGCCGGCGATTCAACAACAAGAAGTGGAGAGTCATACCGGCGCACGCAGTCCGGAAGAGAAGCTACCAATTGAATGCTTACCGTGTTTTGCTGACCCGTGCACGTCAGAATATGATCCTGTATATACCGCAGCCGCTACATGACAAAAGTCGGCTTGTTCCCGAACTCGACCGCACCGCCAACTTTCTCCTCTCCTGTGGCGCACGTGCCTTCGATTGAATACCGATAACCTTTCTGAAGCCACCCCTTGCTCCAGTCCTCCACCTTCAACCCCTTCACCCGCCGAAATACGTGATGATGCGTAACCAGCACCACCCCCGCCACCACTGCTTGCGCCGCGATCATCAAGTCCAGGTCGCTAATCGCCTTTAGCCGCAACTTCTTTCCGCCGAGGCCGCCCGCCTTTCAACCCATTAGCCCGAGCCGCCCTCTTCTTAGCAGCGCTTTTAACGGAACCTCCGCTGCGCCCTATTTCCGCCATCCATCTCTTGGTGCCATAGACGCGCCAAAGCAAGCTGTGAACGTAATGGTCGAGGTTGAGATCCGGCCAATGGAGCCCGGTTCCCCCACCAGCAATTTCCACCCGCGCAATCTGCTCTCCCGTGGCTGATTGCAGGCCTTGCAGCTCTTCGCGCGGAATCAGATGCCGATGGCCGTCGCTCAATTTGAGGACGAACAGGTCCAGTCCCGGTCCCGGCCGGTATTCCACTTCTGTCACACGCGGCTCGCCTCGCAGGCTCTGGGCGTGCTCGATAGCGCGGTCAATCTCAGCGTCGGTAGTGACGATCTTATGTCGGACGATCTTATGCTTTGCCATGTATCCCCTCCCACAACCGTGCGAGTTCCTCGAAGTGCAAGGCCGCAGCGCTCAAGATTCTCTTCACGTCGGACCGCATAGCATTGGCGGGTCGGATGGCGTCGGTCCGTTTCGCTAATGCGACGCTCCCATCCATCCGAAGGTCAACGACCGCCTCCGTCTCGCTGGCGAAGCCGTGAATATGACGGAACCCACTTAGCAATAATAACCCAAGCTATGCTTGGGTTATGAGAATCTTTCCAACCTTTTTTCTTTTCATCACGATCAGCCGGTGCGCGCCATCACAGACTCCCAACCCGCCCCATGCAAGAATGATCCCCTGATGGGGCAGTGCCGGATTGAAGCCAAGTCGAACGAATCGTAAGTCGTTTGTTATCAAAGACTTTATCTGTAAGTACTTTCGAATCAAAGACCGAGCTGAAATTTCCCTTCTAACCCTATGATTCCAATAGGGAGGGGGGGGAGGGGGGTACCGTACCTTAGCAGTAACTAGACAGGAATGAGCGAGAAAGCTCTCGCTAAAGCTTGGCAACTGCCCCAGCCGCTGAGAAAGCGGGCGCAAATCGTTTGTTGCAAAAAAGACACACTTTGATCCCAATCGGTCGATTGACCGCAAGTGTCAACTTGTGTATAAATTTCGTAAATCGGGGCTGGCTCAACGCGGTAGCTTGGGAATACGTACCAAAAATTCCGGGGCGTGAGACCGAGGTGACGTTATGAAGTCCAGCTCGTATGCAGTCCTAGCGGTATCCCTTCTAACTTTGACCCTGAGTGCCAGTGCGCGGGAGATGGTCCTGCCCGCCGGTACCCTTCTGAAGTGCACCATGAATGAACCGAACTTTTCTTCTTCGACGGTTGCGGTCGGAGATCCCGTGCTCTGTCATCTGCACTCGGTGACGGAATTCGGCCAGCAGACGTTTCCGCGCGGCAGCTATCTGGTTGGACATCTCGAATCGGCCCAGGACCCGGGACATTTCTGGGGCAAGGGCAACATGAAGCTGATGTTTGATCGCATCGGATTGCCGAACGGCGATATGCCGCTGGATGCGAAGGTGATCGCGACGCGCGGCTACAAGGTCGATAAAGAAGGCGACATCCGGGGCAAGGGGCACGCCAGACGCGACATCGTCGAATGGATGCTGCCGCCGCTGTGGCCGTGGAAGGTGATCATGCTGCCCGCACGCGGGCCGCGTCCCACGCTCAAGGGCGAGAGCATGCTCACGCTGCGCCTGATGGATGACGTGCAAATCCCGCAAGTCTCGGCGACCAACGGCCCCGACTGGCATTTCTTTGGACGTCCGGCGGTGCAGAACGACTCGTATTATCAGGGCTCTTACCAGGGCGCTGGCGCCGGGCCGGGGGACAACGCCATTCCTCAACTGGCGGTGCGCAACGTAAGAGCCACCGACAGCGAGCCGCCGATCGCACAAGAGATTCCGCAGGTCACCTACGCCAGCTATGTTGCCAAAGACTCGCGACTTTCTGGAACTGCTCCGGGAGTGCCAGTGTTTGTGCTGAAGACAGGTATGGTTCTGGAGGTGGGTAATTACATCTATCAGGATGGCCGCATCAGCTATGAACTCGCCAGTGGCGGAACCGGCGTGATCAGCACCGACGAAGTGGACTGGAGCACTACTACTCGTGTGAATACCCAACGCGGGGTGCGGGTGATGCTGCGCGGTGGGCACCCGAGCGCGGGGATAACGGGATTCTAGGGAGCTATCAGCATTCAGCCGTCAGCGCGAGCTGGCGGCTGTCTTTTTTGTGTAGGGACGGGCGCCCACGCCCGTCCAAGGTTGCGCAGGGACAGCCGCCCCCGGCTGTCCAAGCCCGAGCGCAGCTCGGCCACCTTTTCAGCCGTCAGCCAAATTTCCTGCGACCCGCGGGCGTGATGCGCCATCTGAAATCGTACCAGCGGGCCATTCTCCCATGTCCAAAGTCAACATCGCCGAAAAGTTTGCCAAGATCACCGAATACTACAAGCCCGGTATCGCTGCCGAGCTCAACGGCCAGTACATCAAGTTCGTGAAATTCAACAGCGAGTTCGTATTTCACCATCATGAGCACGAAGACGAGATGTTCCTGGTGGTGAAGGGCCGCTTCCGCATGGATTTCCGCGACCGCCATGAATGGATCGAAGAGGGCGAGTTTATCGTAGTGCCGCGCGGAGTGGAGCACCGTCCGGTTGCCGAGAAGGAATGCTGGATCATACTGTTTGAACCAGCCACTACGCTGAACACTGGCAATGTCAAGAACGAACGGGCGTTGCACGAACTGGATCGGGTTTGACACGAAACTCTTAGTCGCCGCTGTGTCCACAGGCAACTGCCGAGCTGCGCGCGGCTTGGACGGCCGAGGGCGGCCGTCCCTACGCGAGCGGGGTACGGCGACACTGAATCCGCTTTAACGGCCAAGAGGTCAGTACCCAGTACCCAGCGACCCCATGAGCAGGGGCGGAGTGTTCTTCAGTTACCTTTGCTGCGCGGCCACCCGACTTCTGTACCCTACACGCCTTGGCCCGAATGCGTCAGGATAGTGGCTGCTACCCGGGAATCTCCCTCCTTGCCGGGCCCTGATGGCTCATGTTCAATTCAGATCATGGAGAATGCGAAGTGGTTGAAACCTGGCAGCGGTTTGTGCAGGGGCTGCTCGGCGTGCTGGCGCTGGTGGGTGCCGGAGTGATGGCGCACTACTACGCTCCCCCGGAGACTTCCGGGCTGGAGCAGCAGGTGTACCAGCTCTCGCGCCAAGTGGCGGATCTGGAACGGCAGCAATCGTTTTCGGCGGTGACGGTGGACGATGCGCGGGAGTCTGTGGCTTACATCTACGGGATCTATCACGTGTCCGGCCATGGGCAAAGGTTTCGAGCTCGCGTCGCGGGGACGGGGTTTGTAGTGGCGCCGGGACTCTTGGCCACCAATCGCCATGTGGCCGAGCCCTGGTATGGCGATCGCGAAGTTGCCGTGGCACTGCGGAAGGGCGGATCGCCCGTGCTCGAAAAGCTGGTGGCATATTTCCCGGGGTCGCCGCTTCCGGTAAACCTGGAGACGGCGGTGGTGGCCACGCATGGCGATCTGGCCGTACTCCGCCTCGAAGACACCGCCTTCACAAAGAAACTTCGCTCGTTGACTCTGTCCGAGACGCCGCCGCATGTGGGCGAGTCGGTGAGCGTGCTGGCTTATCCCATGGGGGTAACGGGCATGGTGGCAAAGTCGCCCGCAGTAGTGTATGAGCGGCTTTCGTCGCATCCGGATGATGCCGACACGGCGGGCGAACTGGCGGCTCTATCGCTGATCAGGCCTTCGGCGACGTTCGGGCACATCGGCGATGTAACGGGCGACAAGCTGATCTATGACGCGCCCACGGCGCGTGGCGGCAGCGGCGGACCGGTGCTGAACCTGCGTGGCGAAGTCGTGGGCATCAACTCCGCTTACATTGACGGCTTCTCCGGGGGCACGCTGGGCATCAGCGCCGCGGAGTTGCGTCCGCTGATGGAGACCGCAAATCGCGCCGCTTTGGAGACGGCCGCGGAGGAATCAGGTGTCAGGTCCCAGGTCTCAGGTGTCAGGCAGAACGTATCATCTCTCCACTGAGAACTGAGAACCGGGAACTGAGAACTTCTTGTTGCCCTCCCCGGCGGAAATCCCATCCCGACAGCTGCAATTTCTTGCGGAGGCGACGCGACTGGCCGCCCTTCGGAACATCTTCCCGCGCGGACAAAGCGCCTTGAATTCAGGTACATTTGTAAAGTGCTGATTTGAATAACAAAATTGGAATTATGACTGCTCGCAAACTGGGATAAGTCTCAGATAGAAGCCGTGTTTTCGGGCAATGTTTTCCGGGCAACGGACTCCCTATTGGTGGGTTCAAAGAGACTGGTTCAGAGAGACTTGGTTCAAAGAGATCTGATCATGATAAAAAATTGTCTGTTTGCGGTGGCTTTGCTGAGTCTGGCGCTGGCCAGCGGTTGCGCGAAGGGCGGCAACGGCATGGGCAGTGGAATTACCGTGACCGTTAGCGCCCCTAATAACATTTCCGTGATTTACCCGAGTCAGTCTGTAACGTTCACGGCCACGGTGACGGGCACGACGAACACGGCCGTTACCTGGAGCCTGAGCGGCACGGCATGCACGGGCACCCCGAATCCGTGCGGGACAATCGACCCGACGACCGGCGTTTACCAGGCGCCAGGGACGGCGCTGGGTCCGAAGGTGACGATCACGATCACGGCGACTTCGCAGGCCGACACGACGGTAAGTGGCACTCTGCCGGTGACCGTGCAACTCACGGTGGTCGTGACGCCGACGGCGGTGACGGTTGGGCAAGGGCTGGTGCAGCAGTTCACCGCCGTCGCGGTACCAGACGATGCGCCCCAAACATTCACTTGGGGTGTGACGTGCACCAGCGGAACCTGCGGAACCATCCAACAAGACTCGAAAACTTCCGGTCTGGCGGTCTATACCGCACCGTCTTCCTCCGCCAGCGGCGTGCAGGTAGCGGCGACTGGGGCACCGACGGTGTCAGGTCAAGCTAAGGTTACAGTGGCGACCTCGCGCCTGGCTTCGGGCACGTACGCATTCCAGTTTTCGGGATATGACATCAGCGGCAATCCCGTCGCTGCGGCGGGAAGCTTCATTCTGGCCACGAATGGCACGATCACGGCGGGGGTCGAAGACGTTCTGACCGCCGGCGTGCCCCAGCAGTACCCGATTGCCTCGGTCTCGTACAGTCCGATTTCCAACAACAACAACCTGGGGACGCTTACGCTGGGCTTAAGTGGAGGCCCCACCAACCAATACACCGCCGTTGTCACATCGTCGGGCATCATTCGGATGATCGAGTCCGACAGTGCGGGAACCGGCTCCGGCGTTATGCAAAAGTCGGCGGCAAACACAGTCTTCAACGCCGGCGCGCAGACTTTCGTATTCGGATTCACGGGTGTGGACTCGCTCGGCAAGCGGGTTGGGTATGTGGGTATGCTGCCGATGGACGGAAGTGGACACATCACCGGCGGCTTGCTCGACCCCAACGACAACGGCACCAACGTGTGCGGCGCACAGCCTTGCAACGTCACAGGCACGTACTCCCAGCCCGACGCAAACCTCCCCACGTGGTGGCAAATGACGCTGAACTCGGTCACGGCGCAAAAATTCGACTTCTTTGTTTCTGCCGGAACGGCACAAACCAAGACCGGTCCCGGCCCGCTGACGCTCTACGCCATTTCCACAGATCCGATCGCGACGAATCCCGCAGTTTCTGGGTCCATGGTCTACCAAGTGCCGATGACTTCCCCTGGTTACAACAACGCTGCCTTTATTGGCACCTCGGTTTCAAATCTGACGGGAACGAACGCGAATGTCTCGCTGACACTCGGCACGACCGACGGCACATCGAGCGGAACGGGGGGAACGGGGGGCTTCACGGGCACCTTCGATCAGAACAATGACGGAACGATCGTTTCGGTGACGCCGACGAAGGCATTCGCGTACACGTACGGGGCGACCGGCAGCACCAACGGACGATACACCTTCCAGATGCTAGGCAATCCGAATGCGAGCCCGGTTGTACCGCCGGTTCCGTTCGTTCTCTATGCCAGCGGGGCGAATCGTGGTTTTCTGCTCGATCAGTCCAGTTCGGCGGTGATGACGGGGACCATGGACCCGCAGCCGGCGTCGGCGAACTACACTCCATCGGAGCTGCCGGGTACCTATGCGGCGGCGACAACCCGCAACAGCGATTCCAGTCTTGTGCCGGTGGTCGAGAACCTGCTGCTCATCTCGCCCGGAGGGGGGGTGTACAACGTTTCAGGAACGCTGAACCCCGGCAGCCAAACGTTGACCGGAACGTACACCATGACCTTGCCAGGCACAGGCACGATCACGCTAACCGCTCCAACCCTACCGGCCGTTCCGACGTCTGTGATTTACGCCATCGACTTCGATTCTGCGAATTCGGTGATTACGGATTTCATGATGATGGGGACGACTAGCGGAACTCCGAGTTCCATCATTTTCGCGCAGCAGTAAGAGACTGCAGAAGAGCTTGTGTAGGGACGGGCGCGCTCGAGAGCCTGCCCTGAGCGAAGTCGAAGGGTCCAGCTCGGCCCCACCGCTCGCACCGCCGCGATTCATGAAGAGCAGAATTCTATTTCCCGTGGAGCACGGTTTTTGCGGTGGCGAGATTGTCGAAACGGTCGTAGGCGCGGACCACGACGACGTGGTCATTCGCGGTGTTCTCGGCCATCGGAGCTGGCGCAGCTTCGGGTTGCGGCACGGCCAGGCGAAAGTCGTAGTCTTCCGTTTTGGAATCGGACAACTGGCCGACCGGCTCGACGAACTGCCAGTCGCCACCATCCAGCGAGTACTCCGCCCGCTTGATCGGCGAAAACGAATCGCTGGCGCGGAAGTGGACACGGATCTGCTTTCCATCGAGAGCAGCAGTCAGCTTATCGATGACGGGAGCAGTGGTATCGACCTCGAAGCGGGCGCTGACACGCTCGGCGTAGAGGGCTTCTCCCGGCGAATGCGAGGGCGCATCGGAGGCGATGACCTTCACGGTGTAGCCGCCGTCCGGTAGAAGACTGGCGTCGAAAGAATAGTAGCGATCGGAGAGATTGTTCTTCAGCAGCAGCCAGCACGACTCGCCGTCGCCGCGGTAGTAGACGGTGTAGACGAGCTGGTCATCGTTGTCGTCATGCGCTGACCAGCGGATGCCGATCGAGTCGCGGTCGCGCACAGCGGGAGGCGGAGGATCGAAGCGCGGTTGCCCGGGCGCGGGCGGCTCGCTGCCGGTCACATGGGGAATCGGCTGATAGCGGTATCCGGGCTGCACCGTGATCTCGTCAATTTCGGGGGCAACATTCTTGGGCAGGTAGTTCAGCAAAACGTCGTCAACGCGCGGAGCGGGATTGCCGGCGTGAAGCACAGACTTCCACTGCACGAATCGCGCCGGTGGAACTTTGAGTTCGGAGCCGGCGGCAAAATCAACGCGCGTCCACGGACTCCAGTTGCGGTCGGGATTGTCGACGTTGCCGCTGCGCGCATAAAGCTCGACGTTGGAATTGCCGGTGCTGCGGACGCTGGTGCGCCCCCAGAGGGAAAAGACGTGCGCGTCGAAGACATCGCTTTCGTACGTGCCTTCAGACTCGGGGCCAGGGCCGAGGACGAAAATTTTTCCCAGGTTGCTGCCGGAGGCGTAGAGTCCTCCGCCGGGCGCGGCGGCAAAGGCGGTGATTTGCGTGGCGCTGGCTTTAATCAAATCGGTGAAATCGTCCACGCCGTTGATGGCGAAAATGTGCCCGCGATTGCCAGTGCCGGCGAGCAGGCGTCCGTGCTGATCGAAGCCGAGAGCGTAGACGAGATCTTCGTGGGAACTCCACAAGCGGGACGGGGCGCCATCGGGCGCGATACGATAAATCTCGGAGCCGCCGGTAGCGCCTAGTCCGGGAGCGGGAAAAGGCGTCACGGGGGCGGTAGGAGCGGCGGTGATGGTGATATTGCCGCCCTGTGCGGGTGGGTTTTGCGCTGGAGTTGCGAGCGGGATGCCCATCTGCGGCGTCATGCTCCCGGAGTGCTTTTCTCCTGCACCGGCGGCGTAAATATTGCCCGCGCTATCGATGGCGAGCGCGGTAATTTCTTTCTTCGGCGCGCTGTAGAGAACGAACGCTTCGCCATTCGGCGCAATGCGATAGACAAGCCCGCTGCCATCCGAGCCGGCGATGAGGTTTCCTTTGGGATCGAGCGCGAGAACGCGCATGTGGACTTCATCGCTCTTGAAGAAGAGCGAGTGCTGGCCGTTGGCGCTGACCTTGTAGATTTCGCCGTGATCGCCGGTGGCGACATACAGCGCGCCGGCATTGTCGAGAACGATGTCCCAGATGTACTTGGTACCAGGATCGAAGTAGGTGGTCGCGCTCCAGAAGGCTTTCGCGCCAGCCTTGGCGGCGGCTGGGCCTTTCGCGAGTTCGAGACGATAGACCTTGCCGTCGGGGGCAGTGGCAGCGTAGACGATGCTGTTCTTGTCGACGACCAGAGCCTGCACCTGCAATTCCTGCGGCTCGAAGATGGTCGCGCTTTGACCGTCAGGCGTGATGCGGTAGACGCGGGCCGGAGATCCAGCGGCGGCGTAGATGTTGCCCCCGGAATCGGATGCGATCGACCAGATGTAGGTCGATGGCGTGGTGGCGAGCGCTTTGAAGACCGGAGCGAGTTCGAGGCCGCCCTCACTGCGCAGAGCGATGCCTTTGGCAGTGCCCTTGGTCAGTTCTTCGAACTTCGATTGTTCCCAACTGCGGGTGCCCTCGGCGAGAGCGAATGCGGAAAGCGCGAAGGTGAAAAGAATAAGTCCTGACAGTAGAGCGAGCGTCTTACAAGCCAAAGTCATACCTCAGTTTAAGATGCCTCGGTTCAAGGTGAGTCACCGTGCAGGCTATCGATCGATAAGGGGTCAGTTTGAAATGTTCCGCCGAATACGGCAGAGAAGAATGTCAGCCACCCCATAGATGAAGAGCACAACGCCCGGAGCAAGACAGTAAACAAACGGAGCCAAACCGGCACCCATATACCTATCGTCGGCTTCGAAATGAGTTTCGTCTGGTTTGGGCTTTCCGCGCAATAGTTTTTGGCCTGAATCGGATTCTCCAATCAAGAACAGACCGAACAGCAAGGCAGAGCAAATCAGAACAATTCTATGACGTACGTTCATACTCCTAAACCGCATCATGCTCCAAATACTTGGTCGACTCCAGCTACTTGATGCTAATCGTCAGCATCTGCGCGCCGGAGACGACATAGTCGAGTGAATCGGTGGAAGCTTCGCTGACCGACGATTCCCCGAGCACGACCATGTCCTGCGTGCCGCGCATGTTATCCATAACATTCATGACGGAAAGCGGCAGCGTCGGCATCACTTTGTCGGCGACCATGGCTTCGGGATCGGACCCGAGAAGCGAAACATACACGCGATCGTTGGCGCGCTCCTTGTTCAGCAATGCGATGGTCGGCGCCAGTCCGAGACCACGGTTCATCATCGGCGTCCCGCGGTGCATGCGGTCGAGCGTGTCTCCGTCGCTGACCAGGATGCGCAGCGTTCCCTTCGACGTCGAGGTTGGAATCCGTATGGGAATCTGGCGTACGAGCCGCTCGCCACGATACGGACGAATCACCGTCTCAACCACAATCTGGTCGCCGGGACGAGCTTCCGTCATGTCCGTCCGCGAAGCTTCCAGGCGAGCGGAGCGGCGCTCGCGGACAAGATCGAAATCGAGCTTCACGCCCTGAACGTCGGGAGCGTCGAAGGGATTGCTGTAGATCCGTCCAAAGCGATCGCCGATGGTGGCGGCGGCCAAAGCCGCGGCGGGTTGCCCGTTGTCTTGCGGGGCAAACATGTTCCGCAACGTGACGTCGGGATAGCCTTTCACGCTGAGTACGCCCTTCATGCGGTAAGTAATGTCCTCGCCGTATTCGTTGGTGCCGTGCAGCGCGTTGAAGACGGTGGCCATCATGGCCAGCGGGCTGAGTCGCGCGTTGTTAAGAACTTCGTAATGGAATTCTTTTGTCGCCGCTCCGCTGTGCAGGGCCACGGTCACCGGAATCATCTTCGACTCCCGCCCCGGCACGCCCATAATGCCGTTCTGCCGGTCCTGCACAAACGCGCCGACGGTCTCGGTAGTGTTGACGATCTTGAACGCATTCAGTGGCGAAGGCAGCGTGGCCAGCACCGTAGCCTTCGTCATCGGCAGGTCCACTTCGCCAAACTGCAAGAGCGGATGTCCGCAGGCGAGCAAGCGCTGCGGATCAACGTAGGTCACGGTGCAGGTGGCGGCAATATCCATATCGCCGCGAACCAGCACGGCGCTGACGGCGGATCCCGCCTCGATCGG
>Ga0209415_10015129_pt1 | contig 12550 bp, 11 predicted proteins | sample PeaSoiSIISIP2007_FD_187696 | JGI IMG/M metagenome (GOLD analysis project Ga0209415, IMG submission 187696) | Peat soil microbial communities from Weissenstadt, Germany - SII-SIP-2007 (SPAdes) (version 2) | ecosystem: Environmental > Terrestrial > Soil > Wetlands > Peat | place: Germany...
CTGGCAGACACACCATCTTGAGGGGGTGGCGCCGAAAGGCGTGGGGGTTCAAATCCCCCCTTCCGCACCATGAATTTCCTCTGCGCCGCGCCGAAACCTTCAGGCGGACGAAGAGCGGCAGGTACAGAAAATTGCGGTCGGGCGGTCAGGAAAACATAAAATCATGATCTACGGTCTCATCGTCGCGGTTCACATTCTGGTCTGTTTCTTCATCATCATTGTGGTTTTGCTGCAGAGCGGCAAGAGCGGCGACATTTCCGCGGCCTTTGGCGGACAGGGCAGCCAGACGGCGTTCGGTCCGCGCGGCGCGGCCAGCGCGCTTTCCCGCGCGACCACATGGTCGGCCATCGCGTTCATGATTACTTCCATCACATTGTCCGTCTACTCGGCCAAGCGTGGCGGCCCGTCGTCGGTGTTGCAGGGACTGAAGTCGCAGCCGGTCAAGACGCAACCCGCTCCGGCGCCATCGCCTGTAACTCCGCCCACCCAACAGAAGTAAAAGGCAAGGGTCGCGATCGGTCCGCGGATTATCTCAGCAGAATCCAGCGAAGAGAAACCGTCGCGCTGCTCGTCGCGTGAGCCCTGCGCCCTGCCGCGCAATCCGCAGAATCCCCGTAATTGTATTTGCCTGACAGAGGATGTAACATCCGAGTGAAGCACTTTTCCCGGAGGTATCGCTATGTCGGATCGTGACAGCAATAGTTTTGTTTGGTTCCTGGCAGGACTGGGCCTGGGAGCGCTGGCGGGAGTGCTGTACGCGCCGCGTTCAGGCAGCGAGACGCGTGAAGTGCTGCGTCAGCGCGCCGAGGAAGGCCGCGAGTTTGTCCGCAGCCGGGCGCGCGAGGCGCGTGAACAGGCAGCGCAGTGGGCCGACCGCGGCCGTGATGCCGTCAATCAGCAGAAAGAACAGTTCCGCGCCGCTTACGAGGCGGGCCGGCAAGCCTATCAGGAGGCCACAGCCGAGACGGGCGCGCCTAAGAATTTGTAGGCACCCGCTACGGGCGGGGGTTCGATTCATGCGCGTTACGCGGCGCTGTGGGCTGCGTGGCACTTGGGACTTTGCCGGAGCACGTTTATGGACAAACTCACTTCTGTGTTTATCCTCCTGACCGGATTGGCGGTCATGATGCAAGCAGGCATCCTGCTGGGCATGTACTTCGCCATGCGCAAGAGCACGGAGCTCATGGAGGGCATGGCGACCGAAGTGAAAACCAAGGTCGTGCCCACCATCGCTCAGGCAGAGGCGCTGCTGACGGAGATTCGTCCGAAACTACAGGTGATTGCCGACAACCTGCAGGAATCAACGACCGTGCTGCGTGACCAGGTGCAACGCGTGGACGCAGCGGTTCACGACGCAGTGGACCGCGGCCGCCTGCAGATTATTCGCGCCGATGAACTGCTGAGCCGGACGCTGGACCGCGTGGAAGAGACTTCTGACATGGTCCACAACACTGTGGTCTCGCCGGTTCGCCAGCTTTCCGCGCTAATTCAGGGAATCACCACCGGGCTTGAATTCCTGTTCGGAGGCCGCGGACGCGGAAACGGCCGCACCCGCGAAGAGCGGCGGCCAGTGCCGCAGGACGAGATGTTCATCTAAGTCACGGTAGCTGGCGGTTCATCCCATTTTTGATTCATTTTCGAAGGCAGGCATACCCCTTATGCTGCGTTTTTTCTTTCTTCCCCGCCGTGGTGCCATCCAAATCATTCTGCTGAGCGGTACGCTGCTTCTTCTTGCGGCTTCTGTCTTGGCTCAGGACAAAATCGTCTGGAGCGATCAGGAGAAACCTATCGTCGAGCAGATTCGCGGCCTGCGAAAGCTCGATGACGCGGTCCGCGCCCAGACGACCAAAGATCTTGCGCTCAAGATCCGCCAACTGCCGCCTGTTCCCAACAAGCTGCAACTAGCGGGAGGGTTGGCAAACCTCTCCACCGAAGGCGATTTTGGACGCGACACCCTGCAGGAGGTCACGACGACTCTGGCGGCGGCCGTGCGTGAGCAGCCGCCTGCGGGAAAGCCTGGCGAGCCGGATTCTCTTTATGTGGAATTAGCCTCCCTAGTGCGCTACGAGCACATGCAGGCGGATTCCGACAATCCACAGTTTGCCGCGGCGATGGCAAAACTCGAAGCCGACGATGCCAAGCGTCAGAACGCCGATTTCACACTCACCGATTTGCAGGGCAAACCATGGCATCTGCAGGACCTGCGCGGCAAAGTGGTACTGGTGAATTTCTGGGCAACCTGGTGTCCGCCGTGCCGCAAGGAAATGCCTGACTTGGATGCTCTGTACAACAAGTTCAAGGATCAGGGCTTCGTCGTGCTGGCTATCTCCGACGAAGAGGCCGCGAAGGTTTCTCCATTCATCAGCGATCACAAAATCAGTTATCCCGTGCTACTCGATCCCGGACGGAAAGTGAACGACCTTTTTATTGTGGAGGGCATTCCGAAAAGCTTCGTCTACGACCGGAGCGGCAAACTGGCTGCGCAGTCGATCGACATGCGCACCCGCAATCAGTTTCTGGCAATGCTCGCAGCGGCAGGCTTGCAGTAGACGCGGCCGTGCCTACTCTGGCTTGAGCTTGACAGCCGAGACAGCCAAGCGTAGGGTTACCCGCCAGCATCCAAGCTGAGTGGAACTATGCGCTCTGGACGCCAAGGAGACTCCATGCCAAGGGCCCTAGCGTCTCTCGTGTTTTTCCTCGCGATCCCCGCCGCGCTCGTCGCTCAAACCCAGCAGGGATCGTGGTCGGACGTGAATTCGCTGAAGCCTGGCCAGGGAATCGAAGTGATCGAATCCAACATGAAGAGCCATAGCGGAGCATTCGTCACCGTCACCGATGAACTGCTCAGCCTGAAGGAGAACGGCTCTGACGTCACGATAAAACGCGAGAATGTCGTCCGCGTCTCAACCGGCTCAGGACCCAAGCGCGTGGGGCATGCCATCGTGGGCTTAGTAGTCGGCGGAGCCATTGGGGCCGGAATCGGCGCCGCCGCTGGATCGAGTCACGGTTTCCTGGGGGGATCCTCGCGCGGAATTACCGCTCTGGTTGGCCTGGTGATCGGCGCTCCGAGCGGAGCTGCGGTCGGTGCCGTCATCCCTGCCCACACCACCATCTACCGAGCCGCGCCCGCTGCGGCGCACTAGACGAAGTTGGCTTGAACGTTTCTGTGATGTGCGTCTCCGTTAAACCATTGGCAACACGCACTCCATCTGCCGTAAATCCTGCGCCACTTCCCTCAAATTGAAGACCAGCACCCAAAAGGGCAGCATGCGATCGAGGTCAAGCGGAGCGGTTGCCCGCTGTGCGCGGAGTCTGGCCAGGTCGGCGTCGAGGTTGCAAATCGCGGCTTCCAGTTCCGCCGAATTCAATGCCCGGCCGGGATTGCGTACCGCTCCCGCCAGCGCGGCGAAAGTTTGTACGGTCTTCTCAACCAACGCCGGCAGTGACGGCACCAGCCCCGGCTGCAGCTGCGCGTGCACATAGAGTGACATGTCTTCGGCCATCGCGGTCAAGCGGCGGCGGACTTGATCGGCTTGGTCCACGAATGCCTGATATGCGCCCTGGTTGAATCGCGAAAAAGCGAGTTCGTTGCGGGCTTCGTCCATTTGCTGGGTGATGCCGCGCCGCAAGTCGTGCAACTGGCGGTCGAGTTGTCGAACCTGCTGCTCGTTATCGATTCCCTGCAACGCGGCTGCGGTGACCGCGCGATAGAGTCCACCCGCGCCGTCGAGAATGCTGGCAATCTTGTGGCGCAGCCCCACGCGCGCATGCACTGGCCAGATCAGAGCGCCCACGGCGAACGCAATGACCGCTCCCATCATCGTGTAGAGCACGCGCAGCCACGCCATGTGGCCGGGCTCGCCCTGACCGCCGAAGACCAGGATGAGCGCGGCGGTAAATCCGGCAGCGGTAAACGCAGGGTGCAGCGCGGTCAGATAGCCAAATAAACTCGCCAGCAGAAAAAGCACGATGAGGACGCCGATCGGCCCCTTGCCCAGAATCGGGATGAGCAACGCCGCGGCCAGCGCTCCGCAGGTCGATCCGATCGTGCGGTACATGGCCGCCTTCCACGATGCGCCGAGATTGGCTTGCGTGACCACCAGCGCGGCGAACACCGCCCAATATCCCTGCGGCAGATGAAAGCCTGCGTAAATTGCGTAAGTGATTGTGCCCGCGAGTCCAGTCTTGATTCCCTGCTTGAGCGGCCCGGATTGGCGAGTCCAGAAGGATGGCGGTGGCGCGGAGGTTGGAATTTGAGGAAGCGGAAGTGAAGGTGCAGAGGCCATGCGGGGGATTATATTAGCGCGCGGGAGGGGCCTACTGTTCGCCCCATGAATCGCCTTCGCCGCGAAACTCGATCGCCGTCTATCTTGAAGTGACTTCGCTCACGGCGCGCTGTGGCGGAATTTGAGTTAATACACGTGATGTCCAACTGACTCGATTCGTCGTCGAACGTTTTAGTGAGGTGTGGCACACATGATACTGACTCATCGAGCCTTGATCCTTCCCTTAGTGTTCAGTTCCTTATTGGTGGGAGCGTCGTTGTTATCAGCGTCTCCTGCATGCGCGCAGGCCACGGCAGAAAAAGGGCAGCCTACAGGCTTGCGGGTGGACCCGCTCCTGCTTGCCGAGGCGAACGAGGTGTGGCGCGTGATCGCATCCCCGAACAACCCGATCTGGCCAGGCTGGGACGCGGCGGGCACGCCCCTTCTGCTCTACTTGCCGGGCCAGCAGGATATATTGATCAACCATCCCCGCCCGCCCGACGGTTTCGTCCCGTACGACGGACCCGTCCAGTTTCCCGGCTGGCATATCCTCCTCAAGAACGGCCCGACACTCATCGAGTTGGACGGGCAAAATACTTCCAAGGAAGTGGGAGGCATCCAGACTCTCGTCGTGGCCGACAGCCTCTCCAGCTTGAGGGCCAATGTCTCGAGTCTTCTGCAAGACCAGAGACCCGCGGCGGATAAAGTTCAGTCGCTCGATCTATGGGACCTTGCGACCGATCCCTATGGCCAACTCGCGGTCGTGACCCATGAGGCGTTCCACGTCTTTCAAGATCAAAAGGCTCCCGACAAAGGCGCCGAGGACATGCTGCTGTTGTACTATCCGGTGCTATCGGTGCAGAACAACGTGGGTTTTGCCCAGGAAGGCGCTGCTTTGAAAGAAGCCTTACATGCCGCGGACCCCGCTGCATTTCGACGCGCGGCCGTGCGCTGGCTGGCCGTAAGGCGCGACCGCCGCGCCAGTCTTCCGCCCAAGGCAGTGCAATACGAGGATGGCGTGGAATTCACTGAGGGGTTGGCGAAGTACACTGAATACCGCCTGTTTCAAGTGTTGGAAGGCCGGCAGCCCGGGTCCGCTATCGAGTGGGCGCAGGGCTTTGCCGGCTATGCCAACCTTGCACCTCAGCGCCAAGGGCTAACGGAGAGAATGGTTCAGAACATGGCCGGAACGATCAACGTGAATAACGACCCGTATGGGACGGCGCCGCTCCGTATGCGACTGTACTATTCCGGCATGGCTGAGGGCGTTATGCTCGACCAGCTTTCGCCAAACTGGAAGAGCCGGATCTTCGCACCGGAGGTCTCCCTGACCTCGCTTTTAGAGGAAGCGCTGAAGCCCACTAAGGCCGAAGTGGACCAAGCATTGCAGGAGGCAAAGGCCGATGCTGGTTACGCCTCGCTGGTGCAGAGCAAGACCAAGCTGGCACAAGAGGGTCATGCTCGGGCGGAGGCCCTGGTCAAGGAAATCGAAGCAGGCCCTGGAGTGGGCTTGGTCGTCGACTATTCGCAGCTCAGTTCCCCGAAGGTCGGCATGGGTTTCACGCCATTCGGCATCACGCTGATCGATGGCGAACGTACCGTCTTTTCGCAAACGCTTGTCAGAGTCATTTTCGGCAAGGAAGGCGAGGTGGCCGAAAAAGTTGCGGTGCCCCTTCTACGCGACACTGGCCGGCGCCTCGTCCGGTTTCGACTGCTCCCTAGTACGACGCGTGCAGACGTCGAGAAGGCTCTGGGTTCGTCACACACGGGCGGCCCGGTCAACGATCTGGTCCTCGATTTTCCAGGGGCCACGGTGAAGGCGGCCAAAGCTCAAGTGAGCTGGAAGGGCGATGACCTGGTCGTCGTCATGCTGAACGGCGGCAAACAGGAATAGCACTTGGCGGCGGGCGCGGACATAGATGACGCCTAGACCTTATGCGATCCAGCCGCCGCCGACCACAACGTCGCCATCGTAGAAAACCGCAGCCTGCCCGGGCGTAATGGCGCGCTGCGGCTGGTCGAAGGTGGCGAGAATCTCGTGGTCGCCAGTTCTTTCAATAGTGGCCGCAGCCGGCTCGTGGCGATGGCGAATCTTCACCGCCACGCGCATCGGTTGCCGCAGGTCGTCAACGGCAATCAGGTTTACCCGGCGGGCGCGCAGAGTTCGCGAATAAAGATGCTCTTCTCCACCAACGATGACCTGCTTATTCGCGCCGCTGATCTGGATGACGTAGAGCGGCGAGCCGGTGGCCACGCCCAGTCCTTTGCGCTGGCCGACGGTGAAGTTGTGAATGCCGGCGTGCTCGCCCAGGACTTCGCCGTTCGTGGCGACGAGGTCGCCGGCTGTGTCGGGCAGGGCCTCCCCCTGCTCGGCGAGGTAGGCGTCGATGAAGCGCTTGTAGTCGCCGCCGGGGACGAAGCAAATTTCCTGCGAGTCGGGCTTCTCAGCGAGCGCGAGACCGTGCTGGCGGGCAAGTTCGCGGACTTCGGGTTTGGTCATGTCGCCGAGCGGAAAAATCGTACGGCTAAGTTGCTCCTGGGTCAGGCCGAAAAGAAAATACGTCTGATCCTTACTTGCGTCGGCAGGACGCTTGAGCAACCAGCGGCCCCGCGCTTCGTCAAAGGCCACACGGGCGTAGTGGCCGGTGGCAACGCGCTCGGCGCCAATCTGTTGAGCCACAATAAGTAGCTGATCAAACTTCAAGTGATTGTTGCATAAGCTGCAAGGGATCGGCGTGCGCCCCGAAACGTACTCCTCGACGAACGGACGAATCACGTCGCGCTCGAAGCGCTCCTCGTGATTGACCACGTAATATGGGATTCCGATCTGCTGGGCCACGCGGCGCGCGTCGTAGACATCGTCGAGCGAGCAGCAGCGCCCTTGCACCGACTCAGGCATGCCCTCGCGCCCGGCCAGGCGGCGCTGGTTCCAAAGCTGCATGGTCAGGCCGATGACGTTCTGTCCCTCGGCGCGCAGCATCGCCGCGACGGTGGACGAATCCACACCGCCCGACATAGCTACGGCGATGGTATTGGTGTTCGGCATAAAAACGCTTTTGGCTATTGGCTTTTAGCTCTTGGCTTGGACCCTTCCTGCGAAAGCTGTATGCCACGGGCCAAAAGCTAGGAGCTATGAGCTAAGAGCCGCCTTTCTATACACAGGCGACAACTCGCGCAGCCGCGCCACGGTCTCCGGCACCAGCGCAAGCGCGATGTCGATATCTTCGGCGGTCGTTTGCTTGCCCAGGCTGAAGCGAATGCTGGCGCGCGCCTGATCCGTTCGCAGTCCCATCGCCACCAGAACATGCGAGGGCTCAATCGCGCCCGACGAACAGGCTGCCCCAGTCGATACCGCGACGCCCTTCAGATCGAGCGAAATCACCAGAGCCTCGCCGTCGATGCGGTCGAAGTGAATATTCGCGGTGTTGGGCACGCGCGTGGCACCGTCGCCATTCACGCCCGCCTCTTCGACCTGCGCAAGGATTCCCTGTTGCAAGCGGTCGCGCAGGGCGGCCATGTTCTTATCGTCGCCGCGGTCGAGCACTTTTTTGGCCAGTTGTGCGGCCTTGCCCAGTCCGACAATTCCCGGGACATTTTCGGTGCCCGCGCGCCGCGAGCGCTCGTGCCGGCCACCATAAAACAGCGGCTGCAGGCGAGTTCCCTTCCGCACATAGAGCGCGCCCACGCCCTGCGGCGCGTGAATCTTGTGGCCGGAAATCGAGAGGGCGTGGCAACCGATCCGCTTCACATCAATCGCAACTTTGGCCGCGGCCTGCACGGCGTCGGTATGAAACCAGACGCCCGCCTCAGCCGCAATCTTTCCAATCTCTTCGACCGGCTGCAGAACTCCTGTCTCGTTGTTTGCCATCATCACGGAGATCAGCTTCGTGTTGGGGCGCAGCGCGCCTCGCACATCGCTCGGATCGACCAGGCTGCGGCCATCCACCGGCAGCACCGTCACTTCACAACCAATTTCCTCCAGATGCTTGCACGCCAACAGTACGGCGTGGTGTTCAATGCTCGACGTGATGACGTGGTCGCCCGCCGCAACCAGACCGGCGATCGCAAGATTGTCGGCTTCCGTGCCTCCGCTGGTGAAAACAATCTCCGAAGCGCTGGCCCCGAGCAGCGCGGCCACCGACTCGCGGGCGTCTTCGACCGCCGATCTTGTCTGCTGGCCGTGGTGGTGGATGGACGAAGCGTTGCCAAACTGTTCGCCGAAATAAGGCCGCATCGCCTCGAACACTTCAGGCAGAACAGGCGTGGTGGCGTTATTGTCGAGGTAAATGCGATGCATACAGAACCAGATCTATTCTACCTTGCGGGAGCGTTGAGACGTAGCTGGCTACGTCTTGCAGGCATTCCGGATCCTGTTGAGAGAGACGTTTCTTTCAACGTCTTTATGATGATAACCACACGGAGGGGAGGGATCGGTGCCGCACTTGAAACCTGAGTTTAAGGCACGGTGACTATTTCAGCGGAAGCGGTTGGCTGGGGTATGGGGAGATCGTCTTCACGCAGGCCTTCCAAGTGGAACGCAATCGCCTCGCGGATAAGTCGTTGCGTCTCTTCTTTGCTGCGGCCTGTGGTCACGACTCCCGGTAAATCCGGTACGTACGCCGCCCATCCCGTGGAGGATTTTTCGTACACCACAACGTAGTTCATCATTTCAAACCTGCTTGCTTTAGGACGCTGTTTAACGTGCCGGGCGGAAGATCATCGTTGGGATGACCCGGCAACGTCACCCGTCCCTGTTTGGATGGGTGCTTGTACTGCCGATGGCTCCCTTTGGTTCTCTTCAGCACCCAACCGTCCTGCTCTAACTTTCGTATGATATCGCGGACTTTCATGCAGGACCAAATCTCGTTCTCACCTTTAAGCCCGCTATCGCTGGTCGATCGCGATGTACCGGGCAGGATACTCCGGGCCCAGGTATTCCGCACGGGGACGGATCAAGCGATTGTCGTTGAGTTGCTCGATCACATGGGCGGCCCATCCGCTGACCCGCGATACGGCGAAAATCGGCGTGAACAGGTCCACATCGATGCCCAGCGTGTGATATGTGGAAGCCGAATAAAAGTCCACGTTGGCGTTCAGCTTTTTGTCGGCCTTCACGAACTCTTCAATCTTGTGCGAAATCTCAAACCATTTGGCCTGCCCGCTGGAAGTGCCCAGGTCGCGCGACATGGCGCGCAGGTGCGTGGCCCGTGGATCCTCAGTGTGATAAACGCGGTGCCCAAAGCCTGGAATTTTCTTTTTCTGAGCCAGCATGCCCTTGACGTAGTCGACAGGATCGGCGCCGGAGGCGTCAATCGCCTCCAGAATGTGGAACACGGCCTCGTTGGCGCCGCCGTGCAGCGGCCCTTTCAAAGCACCAATCGCGGACGTGATCGCGGAATGCATATCCGACAAGGTCGCAGCCGTAACTCGCGCCGCAAAGGTAGACGCGTTCAGTTCGTGGTCGGCATGCAGAATCAACGCAATGTCGAGCGCTCGCTCAGCCGTCGGCGACGGGCGCCTGCCGTTCAGCATCAGCAGAAAATTAGCGGCGTGCGAAAGCGAGCGGTCGGGCTCGACTACAGGCTGACCCTTGCGAATGCGGTCATAGGCCGCCACGATCATGGCAATCTGCGAGGTAATCCGAATCGCCTTGTCGACATTCGCCTGGCTGTCATTGTTCTTTTCCTGCGGATCGTAGAACGACAGGGCCGAGACCGCGGTGCGCAGCACGTCCATGGGCAGCGCGTGGCGGGGCGCGTTACGCAGCAGGGTGATGATCGAGGCATCCAGCTTGCGCTCTTCGGCCAAACGATCATGCAGATCGCGCAACTCGACGCGCGTGGGCAGTTTTCCGAACCACAGCAGATAGCAAGTCTCTTCGAAATTCGACTGGTGAGCGAGTTCGTGAATATCGATGCCGCGATAGGCCAGCACGCCGCGATCGCCATCGATGTAACAAATCTGAGATGTGGTGGCAACGACGCCCTCAAGTCCCTTGGGAGCAGGTGTTGTGGTCACGCTGGACATTGGTCTTCTCGCTTCGATCGCAGGATTTTTCGTTGCCAGACCGCGCGAGCAGGGACGCGAGGATGCAACCTTGTTTTATACCCGAAACATACCTGACTTTCCAACCGCTCAAAAGTAACGCTTCAGCAGGTTACGAATTGGGGGAAAGCCGCGAAGGGGCCTCCTCGCACGGAGTTCCAGTCCGAAGAATCAGCGGGCCTATGCTTTGCCAGCGGTCTTTGCCGGGGCGTATAGTGTAGGGTTCTCCTGCAGACCGCCGCAGTTGCACCAGTTCGTCATATTCCTCATGGAGGAACCACCCGAAATGAAACGTCTTTTCTCAGTTGTGCTGGCCTTCGTCTTCATCTTTTCGACCTTCGCCCAGGCCGACGAGGGCATGTGGCTCTACAACGCCCCGCCAAAAGCCAAGATCAAAGCTACATACGGCTTCGACCTAACCCAGGAATGGCTCGACCATGTGCGCCTGTCTTCGGTGCGATTCAACAACGGAGGCTCCGGCTCTTTTGTTTCGGCCGACGGGCTCACCTTCACCAATCATCACGTGGGCGCAGCCTGCGTGCAGCAACTTTCGACCGAAGGCCACGACTACATCAAGACCGGCTTTTACGCTAAGACGCAGGCCGAAGAGGCTAAGTGTCCGAATCTGGAACTCAACCAACTGGTCGGCATTGAAGATGTGACCGACAAAGTCAACGCCGGCGTGAAACCGGAGATGTCCGCGGCAGACGCCAGCCAGGCCCAGCGCGCTGCCATGTCCCAGGTCGAGAAAGATTGCGCTACATCGACGGGACTGCGCTGCGACGTGGTGGTGTTCTATTCCGGCCAGGTCTACAACCTCTACAAGTACAAGAAGTACACCGACGTCCGCCTGGTGTTGGCGCCGGAATTTGACGCCGCGTTCTTCGGCGGCGATCCTGATAACTTCACGTATCCCCGCTACGATCTCGACATCACTTTCTTCCGCGTCTACGAGAACAATCGCCCGGCGCATCTCGACAATTATCTGCAGTGGTCGCGCACCGGGGTGAAAGAAGGCGACCTGATCTTCGTCTCGGGGCATCCCGGAAATACCAGCCGCATGCTCACCATGGCCCAACTCGAGTTCCTCCGGGATCTGCAATATCCCATGACCCTGAAACTTCTGCAGCGGCGAATCGCCTTATTACAGAATTTCAGCAAGCAATCGGACGAGAACGCCCGCATCGCCAAGGAAGACATCTTCGGCCTGCAGAATGCGCAGAAAGCGATCACCGGCTACCAGTCGGGCTTGCTCGACAAGTCCATCATGGATTCCAAGGCCGCCGACGAAACTAAGTTGCGCGCCGCCTTCAAAGCGGATCCCAAGAACGCGGCAGCAGCCGATCCGTGGGATGAAATCGCCCAGGCGATCAAACTGCAGCAGTCCATCTATCCTAACCTGACGTATCTGGAGCGCATGCGAGGGTTTAGCGCGCGTCTGGCTCAAACGGCACGGGCCCTGGTGCGCGCGGCAGCGGAAAAGCCGAAACCGAACTCGGAGCGTATGCGCGAGTTCCGTGATTCTGCTTTGCCATCGCTCGAACAGCAGCTGTTTTCAGCCGAACCGATTTACAAGAACCTGGAAATCACACTGCTCACCGACTCGCTCAGTGAGATGCAAGACGCGCTCGGCTCGGACAATCCTGACGTGCAAAAGGTGCTGCAAGGGAAAGCGCCCGCGGATGCCGCGAAGGATCTGATCACAAACACGAAGCTGGATGACGTGGCCGTTCGCAAGCAACTCTACGAAGGCGGCCAGGCGGCCATCGAGGCCAGCACTGATCCGCTGATCGTGGCCATGCGTGCGATCGATCCCACGGCCCGCGCGGCGCGCAAGCAGTTCGAAGATAAAATCGATGCGGTCGTGCGCCGTGATGCCACCATCGTGGCTAAGGCGCGCTTCGCCCAGAGCGGTTTCAACCAACCCCCGGACGCCACTTTCACGCTGCGCTTAAGCTACGGCGCGGTGAAGGGCTATCAGGAAAATGGGAAGCCGATTCCCTTCGCAACCAACTTTGCCGGGGCCTTCGATCATGCCGCGGAACACAACAACCAGTCGCCCTACAACCTGCCAGAAAGCTGGATTAAGTCGAAGGCCAACCTCGACCTGAAGACTCCGCTGAACTTTGTTTCCACCCCGGACATCATCGGAGGCAACTCCGGATCGCCGACGGTGAACCAGAAGGGCGAAGTCGTAGGCATCATCTTCGACGGAAACATCGAATCGCTGCCCTGGAACG
>Ga0209415_10015130_pt1 | contig 12549 bp, 3 predicted proteins | sample PeaSoiSIISIP2007_FD_187696 | JGI IMG/M metagenome (GOLD analysis project Ga0209415, IMG submission 187696) | Peat soil microbial communities from Weissenstadt, Germany - SII-SIP-2007 (SPAdes) (version 2) | ecosystem: Environmental > Terrestrial > Soil > Wetlands > Peat | place: Germany...
CGAGACCTGCCAGCCGGCTGGCGTCGAGACGGCTTCACGGGTACCGAGGAGGAGTGCTTGGCCTACATCGACGAAACCTGGACAGACATGCGGCCGGCGTCACTACGTCGCTGGATGGAGGACCACGAGCGGGCCGGCACCGATTGACCCGGCTGCCAATGCGAGCAGATCCTCTCCCTGCGCTCAGGACAGCAGTGGCACAGACCGGGTCGCCGAGTCCGGACCCCGCGTTGCCGGCTCAGCGAGGCATGATCCTCAACTACATGCGGTTCCCCGACGACGGTGTCGATGTCATCCAGGTCACCCTCGACTGGATCAGCCCGCTGGAGCGGGAGCCGTTCGAGGCGGCCTGGCACCTCGTCGCGCGGCGGCATCAGGTCCTGCGCACGTCGTTCCGCCTGGATGACGATTACGGTTTAGTCCAGGTGGTTGACCCGGACGCGTCGATCGACATCCGGTGGCGCGACCTGCCGCAGCCGCCGGCCAGCGGGCCGGACCACCCGTTCGAGTCGTTCCTGCGAGCCGACCGACGCGATCGATTCGACCCGACCCAGAGGCCGCCGGTACGCCTGACGATCGTGCGCCGGGTCGCACCGTCCGGCGGCTGCGCCGCCGGTTCCTCCGCGCACCGCGCTGTCCTGACGTTCCACCATGCGCTGCTGGATGGGCGCTCCTTGCGGCTGCTGGTCGAGGAGGTGTCCGCGGCGTACGCTGCGCTCCGCGCCGGCCGCGCCGCGCCGGAGCCGCCGCGCCCCCCGTTCCACGAGTTCGTGCGGTGGTGGCAGACGATAGACCCGTCCGCCTCCGAGCAGTTCTGGACCGAATACCTCGCCGGCGCCGTAGTGCCGCGGCCGCTGCCCGGCTATCTCGGCGAGCAGGTGGCCGGGACCGCCGAGCCGATGGCGGCCGAGACAGTGCTCTCCCGTGCTGACTCCGAGTTGATCCGTCAGGCGGCTAGCGTCAGCGGGCTGAGTTCCAGCACCATGGTCAGCGCCGCGTGGGCACTGCTGCGAGCGCGCTACGGCGGCGCCGCCGACGTCCTCCTCGCGGTGACGCGGTCGTGCGGGCGCGACAGCATCCCTGGCGCCGATGCCGTCATCGGGCCGCTGATCAACACGGTGCCGCTGCGCGTCCGCGTCGATGAGGGATGGTCCGTGCGCGAGCTGGTGACGGCGGTGAACGACGAGATCCGCCGGATCAGAGAGCACCAGCGCACGCCGATGGGGGCAGCCCTGGCCTGGGCCGGGTTTCCCGCCGACATCACGCTGGTGGACAGCCTGCTCGTGTTCGACCGGCGCCGGCTGCAGACCGGCCTGGCCGGGGACGCGGCCCCCAGCTCGGCCAGGTTGGACCGGCTGCCGTCGTATCCGCTGATGCTGTGCGCGTATGACGAGCCGCAGATCCGCCTTTCGTTCAACTGGGACCGCTGCCGCTTCGCCGACGGCTCCGCTCAGCGGATGCTCGACCAGCTGCGCGAAACGCTGATCGAGTTCGCGAACAACCTATCGAAGCCACTGGCCGACCTGGACCTCGGCAGGACGGCCGAGCGCGACATCGTGGTCAGGTGGAACCGTGCCGGCGTGGCCTACCCTGCGGATGCAACCATTCCCGCGCTGTTCGCGGCCCAGGTGGCCAGGGATCCGGACGCGACGGCGCTGGCCTTCGGCGCTGGCTCGGTGACCTACGCCGAGCTTGACCGGCGCAGTAACGCACTGGCCTGGCTGCTGCGCCGCCGGGGCGTGGGCACGGATACCCCGGTCGGGGTGACGTTGGAGCGCGGCCCCGACCTCGTTGCCGCACTGCTGGCCGTGCTGAAGGCCGGCGGTGCCTACCTGCCGCTCGGCATCGGCAGCCCGCCGCCGCGCGTCGCCGCCATGATCGCCGCTTCGGGTACCAGGCTGGTGCTGGTCACGGCCGAGACCGCCGCCGCGATGCCCGAGCTGGCGGGCGTGGACCTGGTCCACGTCGACACCGAGGCCACCGCGGGCGGCGATGAGAGCGTGGCGCCTCCGGATGTCTCGCATCCGCTGAGCCTGGCCTACATCAACTTCACCTCGGGCTCGACCGGGGTGCCGAAGGGCGTTGCCGTGCCGCACCGCGCGGTCGTCCGGCTCATCAGCGATCCGTCGTTCGCCTCGCTCGGTCCCGGCGAGCGGCTGCTGCACCTGGCCCCCGTCGCGTTCGATGCCTCCACGCTGGAAATCTGGGGCGCGCTGCTGACCGGCGCCACGGTCGTTATCGCGCCGCCCGGCCCGCTCGGGCGGTCGGATGTCGTGTCGCTGCTGCGCAGCGCCGGTGTGACGGTCGCCTGGCTCACCGCTGGACTGTTCCATCAGCTGGCCGAGACGGATATCTCCGCGATCGCCGACGTCCCCCTCGTCCTGGCGGGCGGCGATGTGCTCAATCCGGACACGGTGCGCGCCGTGCTCGCGGCGCGCCGCGGGAGACCTCTGGTCAACGGCTACGGCCCGACCGAGAACACCACCTTCACCGCATGCCATGCCATGACCGACCCGAGTCAGGTAGGGCCTACGGTGCCGATCGGCCGGCCGATCCAGCACACCACCGTGCACATCCTTGACCAGTCCGGGCGGCCCGTGCCGATTGGCGTGACCGGCGAGCTGTACACCGGCGGGGACGGGCTGGCCCGCGGCTACGCCGGGAATGCCGCGGCGACGGCGCGGGCGTTCGTGCCGGACCCGTTCGGGCCCGGCACGCGCCTGTACCGGACCGGTGACCTGGCCCGCTGGCGCGCGGATGGGATCTTGGAATTCGCCGGCCGCGCCGACGATCAGATCAAGGTCCGCGGGTTCCGGGTCGAGCCCGGCGAGGTCGCCGCGGTTCTCCGCTCGCATCCGGGAGTGCGGGAATCTGTGGTCCTGGTCGCGGGCGAGGGCGCGCAGCGGTATCTGATCGGCTACGTGACGCCGGCCGACGGCGTAGATCCCGATTTGCTGCGGCCGTCACTGCTGCGTGACTTCCTCGCGGCCCGGCTGCCGGATTACCTGATACCGACCGGATTCAAGGCGGTCGCCCGACTCCCGTTCAATGCCAACGGCAAGGTCGACCGCAACGCGCTTCCCGCGCCCGAGCGGGAGACCCTCGGGCCGGCCTCCCCCCCGCTAAGCGCCACCGAGGAACGGCTCGCCGACATCTGGCGACTACTGCTGCCCGCGGACGGCCCCCGCCGTGGCGATATCGGCCGCGAGGACAGTTTCTTCGCGCTCGGCGGCAACTCCCTGTCAGCGGCGCGCCTGATGTTCCGGATTCGAGAGGTGTTCGGCGTCGATCTGCGGATGGCCGCGTTCTACGAGGCACCCACTCCCGCCGCCTGTGCCGCCGCCATCGACGCGGCCCAGTCGGCCAGCCGGGCCGCGGTCCGTGCCCCGCGATCGGCCGTGGCGCCGTCAAGCATCGGCCGCAGGGACCGCAGCGCCTACCGGGTGGCCGCCCCGCGATCGGCCGTGGCGCCGGCCAGCATCGGCCGCAGGGACCGCAGCGCCTATCGCGTGCCCGCCCCGCAGCCGACGCCGGACCGGACATCCGTCCTCGCGCCGCATCTGGTGCGCCTGACCGGTGACTGGGCGCTGTGGCGGACGGTGTGCCTGCGCGCCCCGGGCTTCCCCGTCGGTCTGCTCGCCGCGCTGGGAGACGCCGGCCTGGCCCGCGCCGCGGACGCGGCCATCGCCACCGGCGCCGTCCCCCCCACGCTGGCCGCCTCAGATCCGGCAGCGCGGGACCGAGCCGGCGCCGTCTACGCCGCCGAGTTCACCGCCGGGGTCCAGCGCCTGTCCGCGGCGCTCCACGAGGCGGCCTGCCTGCCGGCGCTGCGGGAAGCGGTCGCCTGGCAGAACCGGCACGCGCTGACGACTGGCATCGACGTGCTGGTCCGCCGGGGGCCTGGGCCAGGCAAGCGCAACGCGCAGCGCCGGCAGCACGAGGCGCTCGTCGCGAGCTATGTGCAGCGTTACTGCGCGAAGAACGACACCATCGGCTTCTTCGGGCCGGTGGGCTGGGCGCGGATCGACGATGACCCCGGCATCCGCATCACGCACGCCGCACCGCGGTTCTCGCTGGCCGCCCGGGTCACCTACCTGGAGGGCTGGGCCGTGCAGGCGATCATGGCCGACCGCGGCCGCGCGCTGCGCCCCTGGCTCGTACCGCGGCGGATGCCGTTCGCGGGGGTCGACGGCACGCTGCTGCGCGTCCCGCTAGCGCCCCCAGTTCCGCTGACGCCGGCCGAGGCGGCGGTCATGCGGGCGTGCGACGGGAGCCGCGACGCTCACGGCGTCGCGGCCGCGGTGCTCGCCGATCCCCGCAGCGGGCTCGGCGATGTCGCGGAGGTCCTCGCGGTGATGGCGCGGCTGGCCGACAGCCGCCGGCTGGCCTGGCAGGTCGAGGTGGCTCCGCAGGACACCCGGCCTGAGCACTCCATGCGGGCACTGTTGTCGCGGGTCACCGACGACGGCATCCGCGGGCCGGCCGAAAAGGCCCTGGACGAGCTGACCGCGGCCCGGGATGAGCTGGCCGACGCCGCCGGTGACGCGGAACGGGTCGCCGTGGCCATGGCCGGCCTGGAGGGGACGTTCACCCGTCTGGCCGACCTCCCGCCCACGCGCCGGGCGGGAGAGCTCTACGCCGGCCGTACGGTCGCGTATGAGGAGTGCCTGCGCGGCGACACAGTGCGGCTGGGCGCAGACGTGGTGGATGGCCTGCGCGCGCCGCTGGCGCTAGTGCTCGACAGCGCACGGTGGTTCACCGCGGCCTCCGGCGCCCTGTACGCGCGGCACTTCGAGGAGGCCTACCGGCAGCGGGCTGCTGAGCTCGGCACCGACGTCGTGCCGTTCGCCGACGTCTGGCTGTTGGTAAGTGAGGCACTGACCGACCCGCCGAAGCTCATTGAGCCGGTGATGCACGCGCTTCGGCAGCGCTGGTCGGCCATCCTGAATCTCCCGCCGGGCACCAGGCGGGTCCAGTTCCGGGCCGCCGACCTGCGGGAGCGGGTGACAGCGGAGTTCCCCGCCCAGCCGCTGCCCTGGCCAACGGCGGTGCACCACAGCCCCGACCTGATGATCGCGGGTGCCGACGCCGCCACCGGCGGCCGGCTCACCTGGGTGCTCGGCGAGGTCCACCCCAGCGTCGTCACCATGCGCTACGCCACCTGGCTGGCGTTTCACCCCGCCGCGGACGGCGTCCACGCCGGCATTCGGCACGACCTGCGCGGCACTGCCGTGTGGCTCGCCGAGACCGGCGAGATAGGCGGCACCTCTACCCGGCTAAGCAATGTGCTGCCTTCGCCCGGTGATCTCCGGCTCGTCTTCGCGCGCGATTCCTGCGGCTATGACCCCGCCACGACCGTGGCGGTCGGCGAGTGCGACCTGATGCGTTCTTCCGCCGGGCTGCGGGTGCGGCGCCGGGACGGGACATTCGAGCGTGGCCTGCTCGAGGTCGTCGGTGACGTGATCGGCACCACGAGCTCAAACTGTTTCGACCTGGTGCCACCGGGCGCGCACGTGCCCCGTGTCACCATCGATGATCTCGTGGTGAGCCGTGAGACATGGCGGCTCACCGCCACCGAGCCCGCATTCGCGGACACCGCCGACGAGAGCACCCGCTATCTGCAGGCCAGGGCATGGGCGGCGAGCCATGGACTGCCACGGCACGTGTTCCTGCGGTTCACCGGCGAGCGCAAGCCGATCTACGCGGATCTGACCAGCCTCGCCTCGATCGACCTGATCTCCCGGTCGCTGCGCCGCTCCCGCCGACAGGCCGGCGCCAATGCGACAGTGACCGTCGTCGAGATGCTGCCCACCCCGGATCAGGCCTGGCTCACCGACGCCCAGGGCCAGCGCTATACCGCGGAGCTGCGCATGGTGGCGGTAGACCAGAAAACGGCTGACCAGGAACAGGAAGGCTGATCGTGGCTGTATACGAGATCCCGACCTCATTCGGCCAGCGGCGGATGTGGCTGCTGGCCGAGATGGACCCCAGTGAGCCCACCTACAACATCACGTGGGCGCTGTGGCTGGATGGCGCGCTTGAGGTCGGCGCGCTGCAGCAGGCCTGGGATGCCGCAGTGGCCAGGCACGAGGCGCTGGGCACGACATTCCGAAACGAGTCCGGCGTGCCGGTGCAGGTGATCGAGGAGGATCCGGCCACGCTGCCGATACAGCTCACCTCCGTGGAACAACTGGCCGCAGGCGAGCGGGAGTCGGCCGCCCTGGACCAGATCCGCGAGCTGGCCCGCATACCCTTCGATCTGGCCACCGGACCGCTCGCTCGCGCCGCCCTGGTGCGGCTGTCGCCGGAAGCTCATGTGCTCGCGGTGGTGATGCACCACATCGTCGCCGACGACTGGTCGTTCCGGATCCTGTTCGACGAGCTGTCAGCGGATTACGAGGCGATCAGGCGTAGCGGTGGCCCCGTGGCCGCCGAACCGCCGATTCAGTACGCCGACTTCGCCATCTGGCAGATCGAGCACGCGGAGGACGGCGGGTACGCACCGGCTGGACGGTTCTGGCGGGCCGAGCTGGCCGATGCCCCGTCGGCGCTGCCCCTGCCGGCGGATGCGCCGTACCCGGCGCGCCAGACGTTCGCCGCCGAGGGCATCGACTCCGCGATCGACGCCAGCCTGGCCGACGCACTCAGGGAGCTCGCAGCCCGGCACGGGACCACGCTGTTCGCCGTCTTGCTGGCCGCGTACGCGGTCGTGCTCGCCCGGCTGACCGGCAGCGACGACCTGCTGATCGCGGTGCCGATGGCTGCCCGTACCCGGCCGGAGACCGAGTCGGTCGTCGGGCTGTTCATGAACACCGTCCCGATCCGGATCCGGATCGACTGGGACGGGACGCTCAGCGACCTGGTGCGAGCTGTCCACACCGCGACCGCGAGGGCGCTGGCGCACCAGGAGCTGCCGTTCGCCCGGGTGGTGGAACTGATCAGGCCCGAGCGCGACCCGGCGCGGCTGCCGCTGGTCCAGGCGATGTTCGCGATGCAGGAGGCGTGGGACGTCCCGGACCGCGGCGGGTTGGCATGGCGCCCCGAGCTGGTCGAGAACGGGACCGCCAAGTTCGAGATCGAGCTGACCGTCACCGACGCGCAGGCCGGACCGCGGCTGCGAGTCAACTACAACCGCGACCTGTTCCGCGCGGCCACCGGCCAGCTTGTGGCCGACGGCTTCACCGCGATCCTGCACTGCCTGCGCGACCATCCTGACCTGCCCGTGGCCGACGCGGAGATCATGTCGCCCGAGGCTGTTGAGCTCGTCACGAAGGTGTGGCCGGACGGTGGCCCGGTCGCTGACCCGGACGCGACCGCCGTGGCCCTGCTGCGGGCGGCATGCGCCGGCGACTCGGTCGTCGCCGTTGGCACCGGCGGCGCACTGACCGGCGCCGAAGTACGGGACCTGGCCCGGCGGATCACGGCTGCTCTTCGCGGGCAGGGCGTCGGGGTGGGCGACCGGGTCGGGATCCTGCTGCCTCGCGGCGCCCTGCTGCTGCCTGCGATCCTCGGCATCTGGTCGGCTGGCGCGTCCTACGTGCCGATGGACCCGATCTACCCGCCGCAGCGGCTTGCCACCATGCTCGGCGACGCTGACGCCGCCGCGATCGTCGTCGACAGCAGCGTCGAGGGCGCGCCGGTCCCGCCTGCCACCGCGGCACCGATACCGATCGTGGACCTGGCCACGCTGGCCGGCGCGGGCGCGGGTGTGGCGGGGTCGGCGGAGCCGGTGCTGGACCTGCCGCCATCGGCCACCGCAGTGACGATCTTCACCTCGGGATCGACCGGCCGGCCGAAGGCGGTCAGCGTGACGCAGGGTGGTATCGCCACGCTGCTGAACGCCGTGCAGCCGCTGCTCGCGCTCGGCCCCGGCGACCGGTTCGTCGCCGTGTCGACCTTCGCGTTCGACATCGCCCTGGTCGAATTGCTCGCGCCGGTGCTGGCCGGCGGGTGCGTCGTGGTCGCCGATGCCGAGCAGGTACGCGACGCGGCACAGCTGCGGAACCTGCTGGCCGACAGCGGCGCCACCGCCATGCAGGCGACCCCGGCTGGCTGGCGGGTGCTCGTCGACGCCGGCGGGATCCCGGACGGGGTGAAACTGAGGATGACCGCCGGCGAGCCGCTGCCCAGGGATCTCGCTGACACGATGGGCACCGGGACGGGCGTGCGGGTGTGGAACCTGTACGGCCCTACCGAGACCACGATCTACTCGGGCGGCGACGCCGTCGCCCCCTCGCCTGCCCCGGTCGAGATCGGGTCCGTTATCGCTGGGACCCAGCTCTACCTGCTCGACACCGGCCTGCGGCCGGTCCCGCCGGGCGTTAGAGGAGAGGTCTACATCGGCGGTGCCGGAGTCGCCCAGGGCTACCACGGGGCGCCTGGCATGACAGCGGGCCGGTTCGTCCCCGACCCGTTCTGCGGACGGCCTGGCGCACGCCTATACCGGACCGGCGACGTCGGCCGGTGGCGCGAGTCCGGGCGGATCGAGCTGGTCGGCCGGGCGGACCGCCAGATCAAGATCCGCGGCTACCGGATAGAAAGCGGCGAGGTCGAGGCGGCACTGCGGAGCCACGACGACGTCGCGCAGGCCGTGGTGTCGGTCCGCGGCGGGGGCTACGATGTCCGGCTCGTCGGCTATCTCGTCACCCGTTCCGGCGCCGCCGGTCCGCCCGACGGGCTGCGCGAGCACCTGCGCGAGATCCTTCCCGACTACATGGTGCCTGCGGCCTTCGTGGTGCTGCCCGCGCTGCCGCTCACCGGCAGCGGGAAGATCGACCACCGCGCGCTGCCCGATCCCGACTGGGGCGCGGCCTCCGGTCAGGTCCCGGTCGCGCCGCGGACGCCGACCGAGGCGCGGCTCGCGGCGATCTTCGCCGAACTGCTCGCGCTCCCGGCGCCGGTTGGCGTGAGCGACAACTTCTTCGCGCTCGGCGGCCACTCGCTGACCGCGACCCGGCTGATGGCCCGCATCCAGGCCGTCTTCGGCGTCGACCTGCCCATCCGCACGCTCTTCGCCGATCCAACGGTCGCTAGCCTGGCCGCCGCGCTGGCCGCCGCCGGCCACGACCCGGCAGACCCGCTGGGCCCCGGACGGCGGCCGCCGCGGGCCGATCCCGGCGGCGCGCAGGCCGACGATGTGCTGCGGACGCTTGTACCCGGTGACCGGAGGTAGGTCCCAATGCGCTTCCCTGTGTCGTTCTCGCAGCGGCGGCTGTGGTTCATCGATCAGCTCTGGCCCGGCGAACCGACGTACAACATGCCCTTTGCGATCTGGCTCGCAGGCCCGCTCGACTCCCACGCGCTGCAGCGGGCGATCGATGCCATGGTCGCGCGCCACGCCGTGCTGCGGACGAGCATCGTCGCCTTCGACGGCGTGCCCGAGCAGGTCGTCGCCGACACCGGCGCAGTGCCGATCGAGCGCATAGAGCTCCCCGCGGGGCTGGACGGCGGCGAGCGCACCCGGCAGGCCGAGTCGATCGCGGCCGGCCTCGCGCGGCAGCCGTTCAATCTGGCCGCCGGGCCGCTGATCCGGGCCACACTGATCGCCGCTGGGCCCGACCAGCACCTGTTCGTGCTGGCCATGCACCACATCATCAGCGACGGCGTGACCATGGAGATCCTGATCCCCGAGCTGTCGGCCGTCTACCGGGCCGAAACGACCGGCGTGCCCGCGTCACTGCCGCCACTGTGGATGGAGTACGGCGACTACGCAGTGTGGCAGCACGACCGGATGCGCGGCGAGGAGCTTGACCGGCAGCTGGACTACTGGCGCGAGCAGCTCCGCGGCGCACCGCAGGTCCTCACGCTGCCCGCTGACCGGCCCAGGCCCGCGGAGCAGTCCTCGCGCGGCGAGGTAGCGGAGGTCACTGTCGACGCCGAGACGACCCGGCGCCTGGCCGCGGTGGCCCAGGATGCCAACGCCACCATGTTCATGGTGTTCCTCACCGGCTTCGCGGCGGTGCTGTCGCGCTACGCGAGCGAGACCGACATCCTGATCGGCACCCAGGTGGCTGGCCGCACCCACACCGAGCTGGACCCGATCGTCGGCATGTTCACGAACACTGTCGCGCTGCGGATATCGCTGGTCGGCGATCCGACCTTCGCCGGGCTGCTCGGCCGGGTCAGGGACGTCACCCTGGATGCGATGCTGCACGAGCAAGTCCCGTTCGAGAAGGTCGTCGAGGAGTTCGCGCCAGACCGCACGCTCGCGCACTGGCCGCTCATCCAGGTCCAGTTCTTCTACGGGTCGCTCACGCCGCCCAACCTGGATTTTCCTGGCCTCACCTCGCGCGGCCGGGAGCTGCTCACCGGGACCGCGAAACTCGACCTCACCATGTACGTTGACACCCAGGAAGGCCAGGCCACGACGCTGGCACTGGAATACAGCACGGACCTTTTCGGCCCGGCGTGGGCCGAACGCTTCCTGCGCTGCATGGCGCACCTGCTCGAGCACGCGGCGGACGCTCCCGGCACCTTGGTGGCCGACCTGCCGCTGCTGTCGGCCACGGAGCGCGACGCCCTGATCATCGGGCGCAACCAGCAGGCGCTCCCCGCCGGCGACGACGGCAGCGTGGACGTCCGGAGCCTGCTCCAGGCATCGACGTCCCGCGTCATCGATGGCGACGAGACCCTGCCGATGAGCCAGGTGTGCGATCGCGCCGCCCGGATCGCCCGGACTCTCGCCGACCGCGGCGTCGGCCCGGAGACGCTGGTCGGGCTCTGCGCCGGGCGCGGCACCGGCATGCTGACAGCGCTGCTCGGCGTGTGGTGGGCCGGCGCCGCCTACGTTCCCCTGGACCCGGGCTTCCCGCAGGCCCGCCTCGCCGCGATGGCGCGCGGCGCCGGCCTGCGGATCATCATCTCCGACGCCGCGCACCGCGACCTCGCCGGGTCAGTGGCCGAAGGCGCCATGGTGATCTGCGTCGACGACCCCGCGACGACGGCCGAGCCGCCGCTCGATCCCGTAACCGTGCCCGGCGCCGCGCTCGCCTACGTCATCTTCACCTCCGGCTCGACCGGGCCGCCGAAGGGCGTCGGCATCGAGCACCGGGCGGTCGCGAACCTGCTCGCGTCGTTCCGGCGCGCGATCAAGCTGGGCAGCGACGACCGGTTCGTGGCGGTCACCACTCTGTCGTTCGACATCGCCCTCCTCGAGCTTGTGCTGCCCGTGATCTGTGGCGCCGACCTCGTGATCGCGACTGCCGAGGAGACCCGCGAACCCGACCGGCTGCGATCGCTGATCGAGCGGACGGCCGCGACCGCGATGCAGGCGACGCCGCAGACGTGGCGCATGCTGGAGTCGGCCGGCGGCGTGCCCGCTGGCCTGCGGCTGCGCCTGTGCGGCGGCGAGGCCCTCCCGCCCGACCTCGCGGGCGCGCTGATGGCGCCCGGTGTCGTGCTGTGGAACCTCTACGGCCCGACCGAGACCACGGTGTGGTCAGCCGCTCGCGTCGTCACCAGCGCGGCGGACGCGGCCGAGATCGGGCCGCCGATCAACCACACCCGCGTGTACGTCCTGGACGAGCGCCTGATGCCGGTGCCGGTCGGCGTCGTGGGCGAGGTCTGCCTGGCAGGTGCGGGCATGGCCCGCGGCTATCACGACCGGCCGCGGCTCACGGCGCGGTCATTCCGGCCTGACCCGTGGAGCGACCAGCCAGGAGCGCGCATGTACCGCACCGGTGACCTCGGCCGGTGGCGGGAAGGCGGGGGCCTCGAGCTGGCCGGGCGCAATGACCACCAGGTGAAGATCCGCGGCTTCCGGATCGAGTGCGGTGAGATCGAGTCCGTGCTGCGCGCGCACCGTGACGTGCGCCAGGCCGTCGTCGTCACCGCGGCGCGGGCGGGAGAGCCCGCGCTGGTCGCGTACGTCGTGCCACGCCGGGGCAGCGCCCTGGCGCGGGCCGGCGCCGACCTGCTCGGGGAGCTTGCGCCGCACCTGCGCGCCACGCTGCCCGAGTACATGGTCCCGGCCCTCGTGGTCGCGCTGCCCGGGCTGCTGCTGACGCCGAACGCGAAGGTCGACCGGTCCGCGCTGCCCGCCCCGCAGTGGGGTGCCTCGACGTCAGCCGACTCCGTACCGCCCCGGAACCCGGTCGAGGCGACCCTCGCCCGGATCTGGGGTGACCTCCTCGCCACCGAGGCGCCGATCGGCGTGCACGACAACTTGTTCGCCCTCGGCGGTCACTCGCTGACCGCCACCAGATTCGTCGCCCGCGTCGCTGATACCTACGGCGTGAGCCTGCCGGTGCACCACGTCTTCGCCGGCCCGACGATCGCGGAACTGGCCGAGGTTGTCTCCGCCGACCCGGAATTCGGGCTCGCCGCGGGCTCGTCCCGTTACGCCGAGCTGGACGCGCTCAGCGACAAGGACCTGGACGAGCTACTGCGCGCGGCGCTTGCCCAGCGCAACCGGCGCCAGGCGACCGCGGGCGGCCCCGATTCATAAGGCGGGCGTAGGCCTCAGCTGAGCTGGCCGGGGAACAGCAGCGCCAGCTCCGACGGGTAGCCGGCGATCAGCCGCAGCTCGTCGTCGGTCAGCGGCTTGCCGGT
>Ga0209415_10015131_pt1 | contig 12548 bp, 9 predicted proteins | sample PeaSoiSIISIP2007_FD_187696 | JGI IMG/M metagenome (GOLD analysis project Ga0209415, IMG submission 187696) | Peat soil microbial communities from Weissenstadt, Germany - SII-SIP-2007 (SPAdes) (version 2) | ecosystem: Environmental > Terrestrial > Soil > Wetlands > Peat | place: Germany...
GCTGTCGGCGATCTCCTTGACCTCCTCCATCAGATCGCCCGGCGTAGTCTCATTCGCGATGATGTGGATCTCGTCGCCGTCGTGGAGCTTTCGGTGGTCGGGCGTGCCCGGCGTCAGGACGATGATCGACTCGCCGAGGAGCGACGCGCTCTTCTTGCCGAGCGTCCCGTTGTCGTAGAGGTCCACTTCCGTGCGCACCTTCACGTCGAGGCGCGCCTCGCCGTGTTCGAGCTTGATCGATGTGAGCGTACCCACGGGGATCCCGGCGATCGTGACGCGCGACCGCGTCGCGAGACCCGTCGCGTCGTGAATGTACGCGTGCACCGTGTACCCGTTCGCTCCCGTCACCGCGGTGCCGACGAAGCGGTAGATGCCATAGGCGGCCGCCCCCGACAGCGCGACGAAGAGCCCGACCTTGGCCGCCTGCGTGCCTCTCGCCATCTACCGCGCCTGTTACGCTACCAGCGTTGCCCTCACGGTTCCTCGTAGAAGTTGTCGGGCTCGGCAACCTCCGGCGCCGCGACCCCCGCCGCCGGGAGCGGGATCCCATCGAGCTCCTCGTCCAGGACGCCGCGCCGGCGGTCGAACTCGTCGCGCAGCGCCTTCGGCACGATCCGCACGCCGTCCATTCTGAGGGTCATCGGATCGATGAAAACCCCGTTGCGGCGCATCCCGAAGTGCAGGTGCGGGCCCGTGACCCGGCCGGTCTGCCCGACGTACCCGATGAGCTGTCGCTGCTCCACGTGCTGCCCCGCCCGCAGCCCCGTCGCGAACCGCGAGAGGTGGCAATAGATGCTCGTCATGCCGCCCGGATGCGATATCTCGACCATGTTCCCGCAGGGTCCGTCGTTGCCCGCGCTCTCGACGACTCCGGCCGCCGTCGCATAGACGGGCGTCCCCACGGGAGCCTTGAAGTCGACCCCGTTGTGCGGCATGACCACGTGCAAGACCGGATGCATGCGGTGCGGATTGTACCGCGACGTGATCCGCGCGAGCGGCACGGGAGAACGCCATCCTCCGCGGTACGGCTGGCGGCCTTTCGCGTCGTACCAGCCCTTGCGCTTCGCCGCCGCGCCGGATTGCTCTCCTGCCTCGTCGCCCCCGCCGAACGAGTAGACGCGGATCGACGGAGCGTTAGGGGTCGCGGGAAAGTATTCCACGGCGTCGAGCGAGGCCCAGCGCACGAAGTTACCGTCGATGCGTTCCTGCGTCGCGACGACCCGCAGGCGCGCGCCGGGCCGGATGTCCGAGAGCTCGGCGTGCCCCTCGAGGGCATCGTCGAGCAGCGAGAGGACGTCGTCGATCGGAGCAAGCCCTGCCTCCACGAAGGACGCGCGCAAGTCCGCGCCCACGAGGACGGACTTCCCCACCCGGATGCGCTCGACCTCGAGGGGGAGCTTTCGTGCCTCGAGCCGCGAAGAGCCGTCGGACTCCTGTTCGCGCGCCTGCCAGACATCGGCGGGCGACGTCAGAAATTCGTAGGCGACGATCCGCCGGCTGGCGGTGTCGAGCGCGATCGCCAGGGCATCCTTCGGACCGAAGCGCTCGATGCTATGCACGTCGGCGAGCGACTGCGAGAGGCGCTTCGCCTCGCGATGAGGTATCTTCGCATCCGCGAGCGCCGCGAGCAGCGAGCGGCGATTGATGGTCACGTCCACGAGCGTCACTCCGGGATCGTCCGCGAGCTGAGCGACCCGCCAGACCGCCGCTCTCGCCGGCGGCGCGTCCGCGACGGGCTCCGCGGCTCCGTCCGTGCCCGGCTCCGCGTCGCCCGTCAGCTCGGCCGAAAGCGACGCCGCTCTCGACGCCGCGCTGGCCGGCGGCAGCGGGGAGGGCGCACCTCCACCCACGGTCAGCGACGTCGCCACGAGGCCGAGAAGTGCCGCGGCGCCCCCCGCGATGGCGATGGCCGCGCGCGCGCGGGGCGACATGGATTTCCACCGCCCTACTGCACCGATCTTCTGCGCGCCGGCCTGGGCGACCGTGACGGAGCTCGACGTGGACGCCGCCTCGGGCGTCTCGATTTCCCGGGGAGTCGCCTCCACCGGCTCCTTTACGACAGCGCGCTCCCCCTCCCCTGCCTGCGGCGCGCCGACGCTCGGCGTCTTCGGGTCCGTTTCCTCCACTCTCGAGCTTCGGCCTTAGCGGGTGACGCGCGCGCGGGCAAGCGACACTTGGCGCACTTACATTTCTCTTCAGCTTCTCTCCAGCCCGTCAGAGCGTGGCATCCAAAAATCCTCATCGCGTGGGATGCGCGATCCGTCGTACTCTCCCCCGGGAACGGGGGCGGCATCGGGCGCAATGGACGAGCACACGAAGCAAACCCTGCTCCTGGGTCGCGAGCACTACCACAAACGCGAGTTCGACAAGGCCGAGGCGGCGCTGCGCCAGGTCGTCGAAAAGAACGACCGGGTGGCGGACGTTCACGACATGCTGGGCGTCATCTGCCACTCCCGCGGGAATTTCGCGCAGGCCGAGTATCACTTCGAGCGCGCGCTCACGATCAACCCCGGGTACACGGAGGCCGCGCTCAACCTCGCCGTCACCTACAACGATCGCGGCAAGTACGAGGCGGCGCGCCAGGTCTACAAGAGGATCAAGGGGACCCCGAGCGGCGGGCTCGATCCGTTCGCCCGCGGGAAGATCGCGAACATGCACGCCGAGGTGGGCCAGGCGTACGCGGACGCTGGCCTCGGACGCGAGGCGATCGCCGAGTACGAGAAGGCCGTGTGGCTGTGCCCGCAGTTCGCCGATCTGCGCACGAAGCTCGGGACGCTGCTTCGCGAGACGAACGATCTGCCACGCGCGCGCGAACAGTACGAGGCGGCGGTCAGCGCGCGGCCGACCTATGTCCCGGCGCGGATCCAGCTCGGCGTCACGCTCCTCTCGATGGGCGACCCCGACGCCGCCGCGGAGCAGTGGAACAAGGTCCTCGAGACCGAGCCGGGAAACGCGCGCGCCAAGATGTACCTGCGCATGCTCGCCTCCGCACGCACGTCCAGCACGGTGCCATCGGCCCCGCCGGCCTCGGGATCTCAGGGCGCGTCGGGCAAGGGATAGGCGCGCAACGCGCTCGTCACGTCCGCCCCGGCCATCGCTCCCGTGGCCTCGAAGACCTGCTCGAAGAGGGGGATCGTCCGGACGGCGGCCTCGCGGGTCTCTTGCGCGGGCACGCCCAGGGCCGCCAGCGACGTCACGCCATGCTGCCCCAGACCGCACGGCACGATCAGGTGAAAGCCGGAGAGGTCCGTCGAGACGTTGAAGGCGAAGCCGTGCATCGTGATCCACCGGGACACACGCACGCCGATCGCTCCGATCTTGGCCAGGCGGGCGCCACCGTCTGGCCCGGACCACATCTGCGGGCTCGCCTCGTCGACCCACACGCCGACGAGCTTCGCGTCGCCCTCGATGAAGCCCGCGTCCACGCCGTAGCTTCGAGAGAGGGCGATCATGACGCGCGCAAGATCACGCACGTAGCGGCGGACGTCGCGGCGGTCCGGACCGAGGTCGAAGATCGGGTACGCCACGAGCTGGCCGGGCGCGTGGTACGTGACGTCTCCTCCTCTGCCCGTCTCGTGCACGTCGACGCCGAGCTCGCCGAGCCGCCCCCTAGATAGGAGAACGTTCTCCTCGTGGGCGCCACGCCCGAGCGTGACGACCGGATCGTGCTCGAGCAGGAGGAGGGTGTCCCCGATCTCGCCTCTCAGCCTGGCGTCGAGCAGCCGCTCCTGGAGCACGTGAGCCTCCGCATACCGCACGCGCCCGAGCCAGTGAGCCACGAACGATCGAGCCACGTCAGACACGTCCGCTCGTCAGGAGCGGAAGTAGTTCGGTGCTTCCTCGGTGATGATCACGTCGTGAACGTGGCTCTCGCGCAGGCCCTGGGACGTGATCCGGACGAAGCGCGCCTTCGCGCGGAGCTCGCTCACGCTCTTGCAGCCCGTGTATCCCATGCCGCTGCGGAGGCCGCCGATGAGCTGGTAGAGGATCGACGCGAGCGACCCGCGGTGAGGCACGCGGCCCTCGATCCCTTCCGGCACGAGCTTCTCGTCCGCGGTGCCGCCTTGCCCGTAGCGGTCGCGGCTGCCCTTGCGCATCGCGCCGAGGCTGCCCATCCCGCGGTACACCTTGTAGCTTCGCCCCTGGTAGAGAACGAGATCGCCGGGCGACTCGTCGGTCCCCGCGAAGAGCGAGCCGACCATCACCGCGCTCGCCCCCGCGGCGATGGCCTTCGTGACGTCCCCCGAGTGTTTCACGCCTCCGTCCGCGATGATCGGCACTCCGTGCCTGTCCGCCACGCGCGCGCAGTCCCGCACGGCGCTGATCTGCGGGACCCCGACGCCGGCGACGACGCGCGTCGTGCAGATGCTGCCGGGCCCGATCCCGACCTTCACCGCGTCGACGCCCGCCTCGATGAGGGCCTCGGTACCTTCCGTCGTCGCCACGTTCCCGGCGATGATCTTCATCCCGGAGAACTCCTTCTTCGTCGCGCGAACGGCGTCGATGACGCCGCTGTGGTGACCGTGTGCGGTGTCGATGACGATGACGTCGACCCCCGCGCCGACGAGGGCGGCCGTGCGCTCGTACCTGTCGGGGCCGGGACCGATCGCCGCGCCGACGCACAGCCGGCGCTGGTCGTCCTTGACCGCCTGCGGGTACCGGTCTGCCTGGAGAATGTCCTTTATCGTGATGAGCCCGACGAGCTTCCCCCTGTCGACCACGAGCAGCTTTTCGATCCGGTGCTTGTGCAGGAGGCGCTTCGACTCGTCGACGCTCACGCCGGGGGGCACGGTGACGAGCTCCCGCGTCATCAGGGCGCTGACGGGCTGGTCGAGGTTCTGCTCGAAGCGGATGTCGCGCGCGGTGAGGATCCCGACAGGCTGCTCCCCCTCGACGACAGGCACGCCGCTGATGTCGTGCTCGCGCATCACCTCGAGCGCCGACCGCAGGGACTGCGACGGCCTCACCGTGATGGGGCCGAGGATCATCCCGCTCTCGGCGCGCTTCACGCGCTCGACCTCGCGCGCCTGCGCCTCGATCGACATGTTCTTGTGGATGACGCCGATCCCGCCTTCGCGGGCCATCGTGATGGCGGCGCGGCTCTCGGTGACCGAGTCCATCGCCGCCGACAGAAGGGGGATGTTCAGGTCGAGGCCCCGGCAGAGCCGCGTCTTCACGTCGACGTCCTTCGGGAGCACCTCGCTGTAGGCGGGGACGAGCAAGACGTCGTCGAACGTCAGACACTCGCTGAGCTTGTCATCGAGCATGTCGTTATATAGCTCGACGCCGGCCGCTTGCGAAAGCCTGAGAAAACAGCCGGTTCAGTCGGGGATCTTCTGGCCGCTCTGGACCTGCGAGTCGCGGAACTCGTCGACGCCTCCCGTGAATGAGTGGGCGACCTCGGGGTCGAACTGCGTGCCGCTGCATCGCTCGATCTCGCCGATGGCAACCTCGTGCGGCAGTGCGCGGCGGTAGGCGCGGTCGCTCGTCATCGCATCGTACGTGTCGGCGACCGCGATGATCCGCGCGATGAGCGGGACGTCGTTCCCTTTGAGCCCGAGCGGGTACCCACGACCGTCCCAGCGCTCGTGGTGCAGGTGCACCCCGGGGATGAGCGGGTGAAGGAACTTGATGGGGTCCAGGATGTCGCGGCCGTAGACCGGATGCCGCTTGAACACCTCGTACTCGTCCTGCGTGAGCTTGCCCGGCTTGTTCAGGTTCATCACGCAGCCGAGCTTTCCGATGTCGTGCATGAGCGCGCTTTGGCGGACGATCTCGATCACGTCGGCGGGAAGGCCCAGGCGAGTCGCGAGGTACGTCGCGTACGTGGCGACGCGCTCGGAGTGGCCGGAGGTGTAGCGATCCATCTTGTCGATCGCGCGGGCGAGCCCGCGGATCGTCTGCTGGAACGTCGCGCGGAGGTCCTCGTAAAGCCTTGCGTTCTCGATCGCCGCCGCCGCGCGCGAGCCTACGATGGAGAGAAGCTTGCGGTGGCCCTCGTTGAAGCGCTTCTGTCTCGTGAAGCTGGCCGCGCAGATCCAGCCGAGGATTCGCGTCTTCATCCGCAGAGGCACCGACACCAGAGACACGATCGGAATGTCGGCGGGTTGAACGAAGAAGCGCGCCCCTTTGACGCCCTGCTCGAGAAGCGTCGGGTGGCCCGCGTAGTGGTCGAGGAACACCTGCGGCGAGAGGACGCCGTAGCTGGGCGCCTCGGTCGAAGGCGGCGCGTCTGCTGGGCGCTCCGCCACCAGGCGCTGCCGCTCGAAGTACCCGCCCTCCCCGTCCTCGAGCCAAGTGGACACGAGGTCTGCCTTGATCTCGTTCAGCGCGGTGTCGCCGATGGTCGCGAGCACCTCCTCGAGCGAGAGGCTCGCCGCGATCGCTTCGCTTACCTTGTAGAGTGAAACTGCCTCGCGCAGGCGCAGGTTCTCCGCAGCGAGGCGCTGCTTCTCGAGGCCGCGCTGGACGACGCGGATCACCTCCTCCACCTTGAAAGGTTTGAGGATGTAGTCGTAGGCGCCACGCTTCATCGCGTCGATCGCCGTCTCGACCGTACCGAACCCCGTCATGATCACGGTCAGGGCGCTGGGTGCCGCCGTGCCAATCGCGTCGAGCAGCTCGATGCCGCCCATCCGCGGCATCTTGAGGTCGCTGATGATGAGGTCGTAGTGAGCGTTGTGCAGCTCGGCGAGCGCGGCGCTGCCGTCCTCCGCCGTGCGGACGATGTACCCTTCCATGCCGAGGAAGTCCGCCAGGATGTCGCGGATGAACTTTTCGTCGTCGACGATGAGTACGCGCGGTCGCTCGTCCGGGGCGGAGGTGCTCATCGTAAGGGGATGGCACGAACTCTACCAGATCCCCCGGCGGACCTCGCTGCCCTGCTTGGGGCCCAACTTGGGCAGAGTCGTCGACCCCGCCTGCCTTGCAAGCCGCGGCTGCGCGTGTGAGCGTGAAGACAGCGCGCCCATGTCAGCCAGCCGGGAGGGACACGCGCTCGGTGCGCAGGCGGCACGCCTCGGTACCGGCGGCGACCGAGGCGTCTTCGGTCGCCTTCGTGGCCTGTTCCTGGTCCTCGGGATTTACTCGCTCGCGGCGGGGCTAGCGGTCGGGGCCTCGGCGGCCCTCGGACGCAATCCGCTCGCGTGCGATGGATGGCTCGGCGCTCGAGGGGTCGCTGCGCTCCTGCTGAGCCTCGGCCTCGGCGTGCTGATCGGATCCTTGACCATCCTGGCGACCCGGATCCTGGTCCGGCGTTTCCGCTGGGCGCGCGCGCTCCATCGCGCCCTCCGTCCTGCCGTGCACGGGGCGGGCGACGGCGGCTTGTGGCTCGTCGCCATCGCGAGTGCCACGGGCGAAGAGCTGCTCTTCCGGGGGCTGCTGGTCCCGATCGCCGGGGTCGCCGCGTCGTCGATCGTCTTCGGAGCGCTTCACCAGGTACGCGGCCAGGCGCGCTGGGGCTGGATGGCGTGGGCGACGGTGATGGGCGCCCTCTTCGGAGCCGTGTTCGCCGCGACCGGCAGCCTCGCGGGCCCCCTCGTCGCCCACGCCGCAATCAACCTCCACAACCTTCGCTTTCTGCGCGACAACGATCCGAGCCCCCACCGCGACTCGCTCGGCGGGCTGCTAAAAAGGGATGCCTGAAGGAAGAGAGACTTTCACGTTTTCTTCTCTTCACCTTCGATCCCGAGGACAGAGAGGTACGCGCTTCGGACGTCTCGCGTGATCGATGTGTAGCGCTCGAGGAGGGCGTCTTCGGCTCGCGCGCGGGGGCCGTCGCGCATGCCCATGCGGCGGGCGAGGGTCACCAGCCCGGGCGCGCCTTGCTCGATGAGGCTGACGCTCGAGCCCTGCGACACGCGAAGGCGCTGTTCGAGCCTGCGCAGGAACCGCCATCCGTCGCGGAGGACCTCGGCGATCGAGGCATCGACGTAGCCGCACGTCTCGAGGGCCGAGAGGGCGACCTCGGTGTCGGTGGTGCGCACGCGCGGATCGCGGCCATGCTGCATCTGGAGCCACTGGGTGGCGAACTCCACGTCGACGATCCCGCCGCGCCCCACCTTGAGGTCGTACCGCGCGGGCGAAGACCCGAGGCGTTCGTGACCGAGCTCGCGCTCCAGCCGGGTGCGCAAGCGGTGCGTCTGACGAGGATCCGGCGCGCCTCGCTCGTAGGCCGCACGGTGCGCGATCGCCAGGACACGCACCCCGAGGGCGTCGTCGCCGGCGCACACCCTCGCCTTGACGAGCGCCTGGCGCTCCCAGTCCTCGGCGCGCTGCTCCTGGTAGCGCGCGAATGCGTCGAGCGAGACGACCAGCAGTCCCTGGTTGCCCGAAGGGCGCAGCCGCGTATCGAGGACGTATCCTGGGCCTTCACCGTGCGGCGTCTCCAGGAGCCGCAGGATGCGCTGCGCGATGCGAGACGTGCGTTCGGACGCCGCGTCGTCGGAGGCCTCGTGGACGAAGAGGAGGTCCAGGTCGGACCCGTAGCCGATCTCGCGCCCACCGAGCTTGCCCATCCCAATGAGGGCAAGGCCCTTCGCGTCGGGGCGGCTCCCCTCGGGCGCGTGCTCGCCGATCGCGAACGCGTACGCCTGCTCCAGCGTAGCGTCGGCGAGCGTCGTGAGCACCCGCCCGACCTCCCGTGTCCTGAGCTCGCCGGCTAGATCCGCGAGGCCCACCTCGAACGTCACACGGCGCTTCGCTCGCCGCAGTGCGCCCACGAACTCCCCAACGTCCCGCGCCTCGTCCGGAGACAGCGCGGCGATCTCCTCGTGCACGAGCGCGATGGCCTCCTCCGGATCGGGCGCCGCGCGGGCGTAGACGACGCGGTCGACGAGATCCGGGTGGGCGATCAACGCCTCGCCCAGAAAGGCGCTCGCTCCCAGCAGCGACGAGAGCGCGCGCACGAGGCGTGGCTCCTCGATCAGCGCGCGGAGATACGATCCGGGTGTCACCAGGCGAGCGAAGAAGGATGCGAGCAGGCGCGCGGCCTGCTCGGGATCCGCGGCGTCGGCGATCGCGTCGACGAGACGTCGCGCGAACGCCGGGTCGCGGTCGCGCGTCGCGGCCCCGAGGGGCCCGTCCGCCCGGCGCGCAAGGGCGATCAGGTGGCGAGGGAGGTCGGTCGATGCCCCCGGTCCGAAGCGAGCTGCCGCCGCCAGCGTGGCGGCAGGTTCGTCGCGGGCGTCGAGCGCGATCCACAGGCGCTCGAGCGACGGGTCTTCCGTCGCGGCTCCCTCCGGCTGGACGGTGGCGAACCGCGCCGAGACCCTCCCGCGCACCGCGGCGAGCTCGCGCTCGAGCGACGGGGCGCCGTCGAAGCCGAGCGACCGCGCCAGTCGTCCGAGCAGCGCGGAGTCTCGCGGCACCTCGTGGGTCTGGAGCCCCGTCGCGAACTGCACGCGGTGCTCTAGCCGGCGGAGAAAGACGTACGCGTCGAGCAGCTCCCGCTCCTCGCGCTCCGTCACGAAGCCCCGCCCGTGGAGCCTGCGAAGGGCGTCGAGGGTGTTGGTCGCGCGGACACCGGGATCGCTACCGCCCCACACGAGCTGCAGCCCCTGGGTGAAGAACTCGACCTCACGGATACACCCGGGGCCGATCTTCAGGTCGTCGCCTGCGCCCGGCCCCGCCTCGGCGCGCGCACGCACGAGCATGGCCGCAATGTCCGACACGACGTTGGGATCCACCGATCGCCTCCACACGAAGGGCGCGAGCGTCTCGAGCAGGCGCTTGCCGAATGCGACGTCGCCCGCGACGGGGCGCGCGCGCACCAGCGCCACTCGCTCCCACGTCCTCCCCCACGTCTCGTAGTACCGTTCGGCCGCCGCGAGCGCGTTCGCGAGCGGCCCCGGCGTGCCCTCGGGCCGCAGACGCAGATCGACGCGCCACACGACACCGTCGTCCGTCGCGCGGTCGAGAGTGGCGGTCATGCGCTGCGCGACCCGGGTGAAGTGCTCGTGCAAGGTGTGGACGGGATCAGCCGGGACGCGGGGGCGGACGATGCCGTCGTCGGTCTCGTAGAACATGACGAGATCGATATCGCTCCCCGCGTTGAGCTCGCGCCCTCCGAGCTTGCCCATCCCGATGACCACGAACGCGCACGGGGCGCCCGTGGACGTGACAGGCACGCCGAAGCGGTCCTCGGCCCAGCCGAGCGACTCGGTCAGCGCGATCTCGCAGCACACGTCCGCGAGGTCGGAGAGCTCGCGGGCGGTGACGTCGACGTCCTGCCCGGGGTACGACAGGAGCTCGCGGGCGGCCACCCGGAGCTTCTCGCGCGAGACAAAGCGACGGAGCCCGCGCATCACGCGCCGGAGGTCGGACATCTCTCCGAGCGCGACCGCAGCCAGGCGCCGGTACGCCCGGAGGTCGCGAGGGTGCCGGGTGCCATGAGCGAGCGCCGCCAGGTCCTCCGGGTGAGCGTCGATGGCGCGGGCGAGGGCCGGGTAGGCGCAGGCGACCAGCGCTCCGAGCTCGACCAGCTCGGCGGTCGGGCGCTCTCCGATCGCCACGAGACTGGACGCGATCCGGACGCGGGCGTCGCGCGCTTCGCCGGGTGCGACGTCGTCGGCGATCATCGAGAGCGAGCGTAGCTCCGGGCGCGCCGCTAATCCCCCAGCAGCACGTGGCCTTCGCGCGGCGCGCGCATCGCCGCCACCAAGGCCGGATGGCTCGACAGGAGTCGAACACAGCGATTCCACCGGAGCACCGGGTCGGGCGAATCCGGACGCATCCCTTCGGCCCTCGCGAACAGCGCCAGCGCGTGCTCGAACGCCGCTGCGGCGCTGTGCGCCTCGTTTCGCTCGAGGTGGGCCTTCGCGGCGCGCTCCCAGGCCACGCCGATGTGGTAGACGCGATCGTACTCGTCGGTCAGGTGCTCGAATGCGTGGATCGCCTGTTCGAGCAGCCCCGCGTGTCCCGCCGGCAGGCGATCGGTCAGCGCGAGGCCCAGGAGCCGGTGGGCGACCTGGTGCGTCGCGTCGACGTCGAGCACGTCGCGGCAGATGCTCTCCGCCTCCTCGGGCTGGTTCAGATCCCGGTAGTGGGCCGCCTTCGCGATGGCTGCCTCGAGGCTCGTGCGCGGCAGGCGCTTGAGATCGAACCCCATTCTGCGCCCCCGCTCACTCGGCCTTGGCTCGCTTGGCCGCAGGGGTTGCCTTGATCGTGCTCCCACCCACGCGCGCGGCCTCCCCCACGACGGGCAACCGCCGGGCCCTCTCCTTCTTGTCGCCGCCAGTCACCTTGCCCACGAGCCAGCGCACTGGATCGAAGTAGTCGTCCGCGACGCGCTCTTTCAACGGGATGATGCCGTTGTCGGTGATGTGAATGCTCTCGGGGCACACCTCGGTGCAACACTTGGTGATGTTGCAGAGGCCCACCTTGAACTCGTCCTTCACGAGCTCGCGGCGATCGAGCGTGTCGAGCGGGTGCATGTCGAGCGTGGCCAGGTGGATGAGGAAGCGCGGGCCGGCAAAATTCGTCTTCTGGTGGTCCCGGATGACGTGGCAGACGTCCTGGCACAGGAAGCACTCGATGCACTTGCGGAACTCCTGGATGCGATCGATGTCCTCCTGCTTCATCCGCCAGGTTCCGTCGGCGTCGCGCGGCCGCGGCTTGAACGGCGGGATCTTCTTCGCCATCTCGAAGTTGAACGACACGTCCGTGACCAGGTCCTTGATCACCGGGAACGACCTCATCGGCGTCACCGTGATGGGCTCGCCCTCGGGGAAATGGGACATGCGCGTCATGCACATGAGGCGTGGCTTTCCATTGACCTCTGCGCTGCAGGATCCGCACCGGCCTGCCTTGCAGTTCCAGCGAACGGCGAGCGTGGGCTCTTGCTTGGCCTGGACGTCGTGCACGGCGTCGAGCACCACCATGCCAGGGTAGGTCTCGACGTCGTACGACTTGAGGTCGCCGCCGCTGCCGTCGCCGCGGAAGATCTTGAGGGTGGCTTTCTTGTCCATCACTTTTCCTCGAGAACTTCCTGGATCTCCGGAGGGGGATCCGGGTGGGTCGCTTCGATGATCTGCATTCCCGTCGCCGTCTGGCGCACGACGACGTTCACCTTGGAGAAGTGCCCTTTGTCCATCTCGGGGAAGTCCTCGCGCGCGTGGCCGCCGCGGCTCTCCTTCCTCGCGAGCGCCGCCCGCGCCACCGCCTCGCTCACGACGAGCATGTTGCGCATGTCCACCGCCTGGTGCCACGACGCATTGTAGTGGCGGTTGCCGTCGACGTGGACGCGCGACGACGCATCCTTCAGGCGCTCGAGGTGCTCGACCCCCTTCTTGAGATCGTCCTCGTTGCGGATGATGCCGACGAACGTCTGCATCTTGTCCTTCAGGTCCTCGTGCAAGAGGAACGGATTCGGCCCCTCGGCCCGTTCGAACGGCGCGAGCGCCTCGCGCGACGCTTGCTCGATTTCGCCCTCGTCGAGCGCTGCCACCGGCTGGCTCTTCGCGTACTTCGCCGCGTGAAGGCCTGCGATGCGACCGAAGACGAGGAGATCGGAGAGCGAGTTGCCGCCTAGGCGGTTCGCGCCGTGGTCG
>Ga0209415_10015133_pt1 | contig 12546 bp, 12 predicted proteins | sample PeaSoiSIISIP2007_FD_187696 | JGI IMG/M metagenome (GOLD analysis project Ga0209415, IMG submission 187696) | Peat soil microbial communities from Weissenstadt, Germany - SII-SIP-2007 (SPAdes) (version 2) | ecosystem: Environmental > Terrestrial > Soil > Wetlands > Peat | place: Germany...
TCCTTGCACCTCCCCAGCATCCCAACCGGACAGATCATGTGTGAATTGGAGCGGACAGATCACATGTTAGCGACAAGAAAGACTTGGCCGCCTCGCGCAGCAAAATCGAACGTAGTAGAATCGAGCAATGAAATACCTGCTTGGAGCTCTGCTGATGACCGCCACCACGTTTGCCGCATCCAGCGTGCATGAGTTCACGCTTAACGCTCTCAATGGCACGCCCACCCCGCTCGCCAGCTACAAGGGCAAGGTGATGTTGATCGTCAACGTGGCCAGTCAATGCGGCTACACGTATCAATACGAAGGCCTCCAGGCGCTGTACCTGAAGTACAAGGACAAGGGACTGGTGGTAGCCGGGTTCCCGGCCAACAACTTCGGCGGGCAGGAGCCGGGCAGCGATGCCGAAATCGGTGCGTTCTGCAAATCCAAGTTCGGGGTCACCTTCCCCATGTTCAGCAAGATCTCGGTGGCGGGCAACGATAAGGTTCCGCTGTATCAGTTCCTGACCGATAAAGCGGCAAATCCGAAGACGGGCGGCGAGATTCCATGGAACTTCACCAAGTATCTGGTGGACCGCAACGGCAAGGTCCTTGCTCGCTTCGATGCGCCGGTGGAACCGGAGTCGAAGGAGCTGACCAGCGCTATTGAAGCAGCGCTTGCCGCCAAATAGCTCACTGCTTATGACGATCACTCGGCGCGATTGCGGGAAGGGTCTGCTTGGTTTCGCGGCGTTGGCATCCGGTCCCGGCCAATTGGGCGCGCAGGAAAGCGCAATTCCGCCGCAAGGCATCGGACAACGCTTCCGTCATGTGTCCTACAGCGATATTGGCGGACGGCCGGACAGCGTTCAGGTCATGCTCAACCGCCGGCATCTTTATGTCGGCCACATGTTCAGCAACGGAGTAACGATTCTCGATGCTACGGATCCGCGCAAACTTGCGCCTGTCGGCTTCTTCACTGGAGGAGACTTTACCCGGACACATCACCTACAGGTTTCCGACGACCTGCTTTTGCTCGCCAACGGGGCGAATATCGTGGCCATGCAATCTTACGACAACATTCGCGGTTATTTCGAGAATGCGCTGGCCGACAGCATTACCAACCGCAAGAAATTCCGATCGGGACTGAGCGTTCACGATATTTCCCGGCCCGCCGAGATGAGAGAGATCGCCTTTCTCGAAATGCCGGGCCTCGGCATTAATCGCCTGTGGTGGGCGGGGGGACGCTATGCCGCGGTGGCCGCGCATTTCGATGGTTTCACCGATCACATTCTCTGCATGGTCGACCTGCAGAACATTACGAAGCCCGAAATTGTGGGGCGTTGGTGGATGCCGGGGATGAATCGCGCGGCCGGGGAGCCGTCGACATTGGCGCCGGGCCGCCGCGTTGCCCTGCATCACATGATTACAGCCGGCAATCGTGGCTACGGAGCCTGGCGCGACGGCGGCTTTACTGTCCATGACCTCAGCGACCCGGCGAAGCCGAAGCTGATTTCGCACATCAACTGGTGTCCGCCGTTTCCAGGCGGCACACACACACCGCTTCCCTTGCCTGGCCGAAAGCTGGCAGTCGTGGCCGACGAAGCGAATGCGGAAAAATGTGCGAAGGGCACGTTTTGTACGTTTATCGTGGATTTGCGCGCCGAGGAAAACCCGGTGCCGATTTCCACTTTACCTACTCCGAAGGAGAGGGACTTCTGCGAATTCGGAACTTTCGGGCCGCATAACCTGCACGAAAATCGACCCGGTACGTTTCGTAGCGAGGAGACGATTTTCTCGACCTATAACGTTGCCGGAGTCCGTGTCTTCGATATCAAGGACGCATTCGCGCCAAAAGAAATCGCCTACTGGGTGCCTCCGGCACCCAAGAGGCTGATCGATCCGCGTCCCAACGTTGCGCTCGCGGCGAAGGCTGCCGACATCCTGGTCACAACCGATGGACTAGTTTACGTGACGGACTGGAACGCCGGCTTAAACGTACTGCAATACGAAGGCTGAAGGATGTGACGCAATCATTGTTTCCGGTCCTGAGGGCTGCCTTTGCGGACCGCCTTCCGATCGCCGCGCTCGCCGTGGTAGATGAATCCTGTAACTGCGCCCTGGGCGTCTCGGAGGAATTCGACGTGTTCTCCGATCGCGCGCGCCACGAAGTCCGTTTGTGAGTTCGGCGCCAGAGGCAGCTTCAGCGGGTTGGCGCCTTCCTGCAAGAACAGCAGATCGCCCTCGAATGTGATCACGGCTGCGCGCCCGGTTGTGTATTCATAATTCCCCGTGTACTTCGCGAGCGCCTCCGGGGAGAGCTTGATGGTTTCAGTCCCGCCAAGCATGTGCGGTACGGAAGTGTCATGCTCGCAGACGCTCTCCAGAAGATCGGTATCCGGCGTCAGGGTCTGGTCCATCCGAAATGAAAACGGTTTGGTAAATGTTTTCGGATCGTCGACCGTCATTTCCAGGTCCATGTGCCCAAAGTCGCGGCGGTGGAAGCGTTCGGTGATGTGCAGAGCCTCCGTGTGCGGGTGGCCTTCGATGTCCAGCCAGCTTCGGTCATTGAAGCCCGCCGTATCCACTACCAGCGTGTCTCCGTCCCAATGCCCGACCGAGTACCCCATCCAAGTCGGATTCGGATCTTGGGGAAGCGGCCGGCCATCGGTGAAGATGGTTCGATGAACGCTGTTGGTGGTGCCCTGATACAGAACGACGATCACTCCCGGTGTCTGGACGATCCTCGCCACATCGACCATATGGTAGTAGGCGAAAGGATCGGGCAGGCAATTCGCGCGCGGCGCGTCCTTGCCCATGTCGCGCACGCGCTGCTGGTAAATCGCCTCGGCCCAAGGCTGAATGTCATTGGGCTTCAAGTCTCTCGCGATATTCCGGTCATAGCTCCCGGCGCCGGGGCCGCTCCAGACGCCGGAGAGATCCGGCTTGCCATCGGAGGCTCGTGGCGTGGGCGCGGAAAGATTCGGCTTGCCGTCCGGCGTGCGCGGGACACCAGGACTTGGATAGTTCAGCCATTGCGCCGAACTTGAGCCGGCCAGGAGCGCGGCGATGATCGAGGCCATGAGCACCGCTTGGGTATTGGCAGGCCGCAGACCTGCCCCACAACACCACTTTCTATCTTCCAACGGCATGCTCCGCATCCTTCTCATTATCGTTGCAAAAATAATCCAGCAGCTCCGTATTCAGCACGATGAGCTGATTCAACGTCACCATCCGCCATCCCGCAATCCATTGGTTTCTACCGCCAGAGTGTCTCCCTCCCATTGAGAATCACGATCTCTCCAGGAGTTGAAGGCTATGCTTCGGCCCGGTCGGCCGCCAGCTCGCGCTGGCGCTCAAAGGCGAGCTTGCCTTGGTACTCCTGCCACAAGGTCGTGAACCCAGCCCAGTAATAGCCGCCCACGAACAGCAGCAGGAAGGGCGTCGCCAGGTAATTATAGGAGTTGAGCGCGTAAACCGTCATCGCCACGAAGAAACTGCCGGCCAGGATTTCCGCATAGGGCAACCAGCCGCTGCGGCGGCGATACTTGTTGTCGCGAATCTGGAGCCGTTGTTGCGCTCCGTACTTGGCGGTGCGGGCGAATTCGGTCTTGTATCCGATCAGCGCCTCGAAAACCGCGCGCGAATTGACGATCGTTAGCGCCACGCCCGCCGCCATCAGAGCCGGCAGAAACAGAAACGCGCGCTTCCAGGTCTTGGGGAACAGCTCATGGTGCGCCACCACATAGAACGCCGAAATCGACCAAAAAGAAGCCACAATCAGCGGGAAATCGATCAACAACATCTCTAGCCAGCCCATGTAGAAGCGCACGATCATCACCGGCAGCATCATCACGCTGATTACGATCATCAGCGGGTAGCTGATGTTGGGCGTCAGGTGGAAGAACGCCTCGGCTTTGACGCGGAAAGGTAGATCCGACTTGAGAATCTGAGGGAGCAGCTTCATTGCCACCTGCGTGAGGCCCTTGGCCCAGCGCGACTGCTGCACCTGGAAGCCGTAGGTCTCGACGGGCAGCTCCGAAGGACACTCCACCGTCGGCGCGTACACGAACTTCCAGCCCTTGAGCTGGGCGCGGTAGCTCAAATCGGAGTCCTCCGTCAGCGTGTCGTGCTGCCAGCCGCCGGCTTCTTCAATCATCGACTTGCGAAGAACGCCGGCGGTCCCATTGAAGTTGAAGAACAGCCCGCCGCCCGCGCGCGCGATGTGTTCCAGCACGAAATGGCCGTCCAGCAGCATCGCCTGCACTTCGGTCAGCACGCTCTGATGCCGGTTGAGGTAGCCCCAGCGGGTTTGCACCATGCCGACTTTAGAATCCACGAAGAAATGAACGGTCCGGTGCAGGAAGTCGCGCGGCGGAACGAAATCCGCGTCGAAAATGGCCACGATCTCTCCGGAGGCGGTCTTCAACCCGTTTTCGAGCGCGCCCGCCTTGTATCCGAAGCGGTTCTCCCGGTGGATGTATTCGATGGGAACGCCGGCTTCGCGGTAATCCTCAACCAAGCTCTGCGTAAAGGGATTCGTATCGTCGGTGGAGTCGTCCAGCACCTGGATTTGAAGCAGCTCGCGCGGATAGTCGATTTTGGCGGTAGCCTCAAGCAGGCGCTCCACCACATAGCGCTCATTGTAGATCGGAAGCTGGATGGTCACGCGCGGCAGGGTTGCGAAGCGGCCGGGAGGCTCGCCGGTGAACCTCTTGCGATGCTTCATGTACCCGCGGATCATGGCGTAGCGATGCAGACCGTAGCAGGACAGGACGGCGAGAACGCTGAAGTACGGAACCAGCATCGCCCAATCGAACAATGCCAGGTGATGAATTCCCTTGAAGGTGTCGTCGGGGAGCGAGTCCGCGATCTTCCCCGCCAAGGCGGAAAGACGGCTCGCCGCCAGAAGCGAGGAAATAGGGGTGCTAACGATCATGATCTCCGAATGCGGGCGCTCGCGAACCCCTCTATTATATACTCAAGCCGGAGTTCAGACCTTTATGCCGTCGTGGCCCACGACGCCCCAGTGGCCCGGTAGCGCATAACCTCGCCGTGGGGCGGACGCCCCGTCCGCGCCGGACCCCCTGGTCCGAGCTTTCCGATCGCATCGAAAAATGGAGGCCAACGCGGGAATCGGCTGCGGTCCAGGGGGACCGCCCCACTGAAGCTGTGGATTGCGCTAACCTGCTGGGGATGCCGCCTAACGGCCAGCTCGCCTTGCTATCGGGAATCGCGCTCGCCCTGATCGGGCTGGGCGTGTGGATCGCCTTGCGCATGGCCCAGGGCAGCCCGGAGAAGCGCGAGAAGCGCCGCCGCCTGCACGTGCATCGGAATGGGAGATTGGGCGATGCGCTGGTGGTCGAAGCCACCGAGACGCTGTTGTACTACACCTATTCGGTGCACGGCGTGGAGTATAACGCCTCGCAGGAAATCGCCGCGGTGCGGGATCTGCTCCCCGCTGACCCCGGACGTTTGGTGGGTGTCGCCAATCTCAAATATTCGCCCAAGAATCCGGCCAACTCGATTCTGATTTGCGAGGAATGGAGCGGCTTGCGGGCGAAGGGAGCGCCTCAAGCGGCTCAGCCCTCTACTTCGCTACCCACCTAACCCTTTACTTCACCCATTACTTGACGACAATCGTAAAGGGCATCAGCCGCAGGATGCCTCCATGGAGCAGCGCGCGGATCGGCATTTTCCCCACTAGCCCGCGAATTTGCGACTCGATTTCGGAATCGCCCTGACGGTTCCACAGCAGATCGAATAGCGTCCGCCGCGGCGGATAGCTCACCAGCGTCACCTTTTCGGACGCCCCGATTTTGGCGCGCTGCTTCACCAGCTCCACGGCGCGGTCCAGACCGCCAATTTCGTCCACCAACCCGTTCTGTTTGGCCTGCGAGCCCAACCATACGCGCCCCTGCGCAAGCGGCTCAATCTGGTCGTAGGGGCGTTTGCGGCCGTCGGCCACGCGTTGGACGAAGCCGTGATAAAACTCCTCAATCTCCGTGCGCAGCTTGGCGCGCTCTTCTTCGGTCAAGGGGCCGTTTTCCGAATCGATGTCGGCGAAGCGTCCCCGCGTCAGCAATTCCTTCTTCACGCCGATCTTATCGTAGAGGCCCTTCAGATTGACCTTCCCATAGAACACGCCGATGGAGCCGGTCAGCGTATTGGAATACGCCAGCACCGGATCGCCGGTCATGGCGATGAAGTAGCCGCCCGAAGCCGCGTCGTCGGACATCGAAACTACCATCGGCTTCTTCTGGCTCAAGCGCTTGGCTTCGTGAAGGATGTCGTCGGAGGCGATGCCATCGCCGCCAGGGGAGTTGATGCGCAGAATCACGCCCTGAATTGAGTTATCGTTCTCCACCTCGCGCATAGCCTTGATGGCGCTGAAGGACGCGATGCCAGTCGCCTGGAAACCGCTCGATTCGTCGCCGCGGGTGATGTCGCCTTCCTCCGTCACCAGCGCGATGCGCTTGCCCGAATCGCTCCCGGCCTCGGCCTTGGCGTAGGACCGGTCGCCGATCTTCGAGGGGTTGCCGGCCTTGTCGTACATCTCGTCTTCGAACAGCAGGCCATCGACCAGGCCGCCGTCCAGAGCTTCCTTGCCCGCAAACGGTCCTTTGTCGATCAGTGCGCGGATCGCGGCCGGGTCCTTCTTGCGGCCCTGCGCCATCACGTTGATCAGATCGCCGAGATACTGATCCAGGATCGGGTTGATCTGTTCCAGCGTTTCGGGCGACGGTCCGGTCTTGGTGAACTGGTCGGGATAATCCTTGTACTTGCCGACGTGCTCGAATTCCAGGCTGACGCCGAGTTTGTCGAGCCCGCCCTTTAGAAAGAGCAACTCTGCCCGCAGGCCTTTGACGTCGAGCTCGTCTTCGGGAGCCATGTAGATGCTGTCGGCGGCGGTGGCGATGTAGTATTCGTGCGTGCCACCGCTGCGCAGGTAGGCATAGACCGGTTTGCCCGACTTCTTGAAGGCGATGATTTGGGCGCGGACTTCCTCCAGCTTGGCCCAGCCGGTGCTCAATCCCTGCGGCTCCAGCACCAGAGCCTTGATGCGGCTGTCGGCGGCGGCCTGATGCAACACTCGCCAGGTATCCGCGATCGTCAGCGGAGGCTGATCCTGTAAGAAGGGCACCGGCACATCCACCGGCGCCTGCTCCGGCATGTCGCCCTCCAGATGCAGCACCAGGGCCGAGTTTGACGACACCACGGGAGGACGGCCGCCTCCGAAGCGGACTGCGGCAAAGCCCACCAGCACAATCAGCAAGCCGGTGAAAAGGATCCCAATGACAAAGCCGAGAAGAAATCTTTTCATAACTGGGGTAGTTTCTTAGCGCAAATGTCCCGCGGCTCCAGGATAAACTACTTTTGAGGCTCTGTGTCGTCGAAGTGAGAAACGCTTAATGATCGTCGTCAGGCTCAAGGGTGGACTCGGCAATCAGATGTTTCAGTATGCGCTGGGCCGGGCTCTCCAGTATCGCCGCAAAGACGAGTTGCGCCTGGATGTGAGCTATCTGCTGGGCAGCTCGGTTTTCGACTGGGACGTTCCTCGCGAATACGCTTTGGACGTGTTCCGGATTCGGCCCGCCTTCGCCTATTCTCCGCGCCTGCTAGGCCGCGTTCCTCCGCGGCAAATCCGGTATCCGGCGGGCTGGGTATGCGGGGAGGCGGAAGCCCTCCCCAGGACGCAGACTTTCGTCCACGAGGCGGAATTCGGATTTCATCCCGAGGTCCTCGATCTGACCGCCCCCAACTTGTATCTGGATGGGTATTGGCAGAGCGAGTCCTACTTCGCGGAAGCTCAGAACGAGATCCGCCGTGCGTTTCAGTTCCGGATACCTCTTGCGGGCCCTGTGTGCGAACTGGCCCAAACCATCGCGAACGTGAATTCAGTATGCGTGGATGTCCGCCGAGGCGACTATATCACGGTGGAGTCCTCGCGAAACACTCAGGGATTCGTGGGCGAGGATTATTATAGCCGCGGTATCGAATGGATCAAGGCCAACATCCAGGATCCTCATCTTTTCGTTTCCTCGGACGATCTGCCCTGGTGCCGGGAGCACTTAAGGTTCGATATCCCCACCACGTATTTGAATGACGAGTACGCGGGATGGAAGTTCGGCGCGAAGCTTCATCTCATGAGTTTGTGCCGGCACTTTTTGATCTCCAACAGCACCTTTGCATGGTGGGCCGCGTGGCTCGCCCCCAATGAAAAAAAGTTGGTGGCTTGCCCGCGGCGATGGTTTTGCACGGAATCGCTCAGTTCCAAGGATTTGATTCCGCCATCTTGGGTGATTTTGTGAAACCGCCTGTGAATGCTAAGCTGGCGGCCATGAAAGGAAAAGGCGGACGTCCGCCAAGCGACGGAGGGTATCGCTGGCGGGTCATCGTGTGGGCTGCGGTGACTGCATCGATTCTGGTGTATTTTGGGGTGTGCCTATGGCTGCCCCCAGTGGTGACCGTAGAAAACCAAAAGCTGGAGCGCATCTTGATGACTCTTGCCGCCGCCTATGTCATTGCCTCGCTTCCGGCGAAGCGATGGTTGTTAGCGCAGGCCAAGGACTTCGACAGCGTTTTCCTGCGGCGCGTCGGGCTGGTGGTTCCGCTGGTCCTATGTGAAGCCGCGGCACTGATCGGCCTCGCCCTCCGGCTGGTGATCGGATCGTCGCACTACTACGTGTTTCTCCTGCTGGGTCTGGCCGGAATGGCGCTCACTTTCCCCAGAAAAGGAGAGTAGAAAAAGCGATTTCGTACTACTTGCTCATGCGCGCGGTTCAGTAAATTGTCTACCGCCGACAAATCTTCCGAACCGCGATGGTCACGGAGCGATCCTACTCGACCTTATCCGCCAGCACACGCACGTGATTATCGCGGATCTCCACGTAGCCGCCTGAAATTTTGAAGCGCTCCGTCTTGCCGCCGATCGTGTAGGAAAGCTCGCCGTCGCCCAATTCGCTCAGCAGCGCGGCGTGGCCAGGCAGAATGCCCATCTCGCCGTCCTTGCCCGGAATCTGGGCGGATTCCGCGTTTTGCGACGCCACCAGCTTCTCCGGCGTGGCAATCTCAATCTTTAATAGATCCGCCATTGCGGCCTCAGCCCGCCTTCTTCATCTTCTCCGCGACTTCAAGCACGTCGTCAATGGAGCCTTGCATGTAAAACGCCTGCTCCGGAATCTCGTCGTGCTTGCCCTCCACCACTTCCTTGAAGCTGCGCACTGTGTCGGCGACCTTGACGTATTTGCCCGGCCTCCCCGTGAACGCCTCGGCGACGTTGAACGGCTGGGAAAGGAACTTCTGAATGCGGCGCGCGCGACCCACGATCGCCTTGTCGTCGTCGGAGAGCTCGTCCACACCCAGAATCGCGATGATGTCCTGAAGATCCTTGTAGCGTTGCAGGACCTGCTTCACCGCTTGCGCCGTGTTGTAATGCTCCTCGCCGATGATCAGCGGATCCAGAATGCGCGAAGTGGATGCCAGCGGATCGACCGCGGGATAAATACCCATCTCGGAAATGGAGCGCGAGAGGTTCGTCGTGGCGTCCAGGTGCGCGAACGTAGTCGCCGGAGCGGGGTCGGTATAGTCGTCGGCGGGCACGTAGATGGCTTGCACCGAGGTGATCGAGCCGGATTTCGTGGACGTGATGCGCTCCTGTAAATCGCCCATCTCCGACGCCAGATTGGGCTGGTAGCCCACCGCGCTGGGCATGCGTCCCAGCAACGCGGATACTTCCGAGCCGGCCTGCGTAAAACGGAAAATGTTGTCGATGAACAGCAGCACGTCCTGGTGCTCTTCATCGCGGAAATACTCAGCTACGGTAAGAGCCGTCAAGGCCACGCGCAAACGGGCGCCGGGAGGCTCCGTCATCTGGCCGTAGATCAGCGCGCACTTGGATTTGGTGTAGTCGTGCGGATCGATCACGCCGGCTTCCTGGAATTCCAGCCACAGGTCGTTGCCTTCGCGGGTGCGCTCGCCGACGCCGGCGAACACGCTGACGCCGCCGTGCTTGGTGGCCAGGTTGCTGATCAGCTCCTGAATGATGACGGTCTTGCCCACCCCCGCTCCGCCGAACAATCCAATCTTGCCGCCTTTCAGGTAGGGCTCCAGAAGGTCGATGACCTTGATGCCGGTCTCGAACATTTGAAGCTCGGTGGACTGCTCATCGAACGCCGGCGCCTGGCGATGGATGGGATAGCGCTTCGCGGTGTTCACCGGACCCATCTTGTCCACCGGCTCGCCGATGACGTTCAGGACCCGGCCCAGCGTCTCCTTGCCCACAGGCACCGTCACCGGCTCGCCCAGGCTCTCGGCTCGCATGCCGCGCACCAGACCGTCGGTGGGCTGCAACGCGATGGTGCGAACGCGGCTCTCGCCGATGTGCTGCGCCACCTCGCAAATAATGTTAATGGGATCGGGAACGTTGAATCCCTCGCTGGTGATGCGAATCGCGGTCCGGATGACGGGAATCTGCCCCTCCGGGAATTCAACGTCCACGGCGGGCCCGGCCACCTGGATCACTTTTCCTAACGTCATAACAATCCTCTTTTGGCCGGGTATTCCCGGCTCCTACACAGAAGCAAAAACTTTTCTCGTTCGGGTGCGGCTTCAACCCAAAGCCGCGGCTCCGCTGACGATTTCAATAATCTCGCGAGTAATGCTGGCCTGACGCACGCGGTTCATATACAGCGTAAGCTTGTCGATCATCTCGGCCGCGTTGGACGTCGCCGCGTCCATCGCCGTCATGCGCGCGGCCAACTCCGCCGCCGCGGATTCCAGCAGCGCCCGGTACAAGCGCATTCTTACGTAGCGGGGCAGAAGGCTGCCCAACATTTCCTCGGGCTTTTGTTCGTAAATATAATCCACCCGCGTAGCCGTTTTCGGCACCTCGATCGGCAGAATGCGCGTCATGATCGGATTGGGCGCCATCACGCTCTTGAACTCGTTGACGAACAGGTACGCCGAATCTACTTCGGCCTTGGAGAAGCGCTCGATCACGATATCGGCGATCCTCTCGGCGTCTTCATAGCGCACCATGCGAAATAGATCCAGGTGCTCGCCGTGGACCGGCAGCGTGCGCCGGCGGAAGTAATCGCGCGCCTTGCGGCCGATCAATTCCACGCTCAACTGGCTGTCGCGATGCTCGTCGAGGAAGCGCTGGGCCATCTTCAGCAGGTTGGAATTAAAGCCCCCGGCAAGACCCTTGTCCGCGGTGACCACGACAGCCAGTATCCGTTTCTCCGGCCGCACGGCCAGCAGAGGATGCCCCTCGCCTTCGGCGCTCTGCGCGGCAGCCTCCGCGACATTCGACAGCACCTGGTCGAGCATCGCCGCATACGGCCGCGACGCCAGAGCCCGCTCCTGCGCCCGGCGCAGCTTTGCCGCCGAGATCATCTTCGTGGCCTTGGTGATCTGCTGCGTGTTCTTCACGCTGCGGACGCGCCGCCGGATGTCGATCAGGCTGGGCATTTCACTTCCCGGCTTTGGCCGGTTTCGCCTGATCCTGCACGAAGCGCGTCTTGAATTCCTTCAGCGCCGCGTTGATCGTGTTCTTTAAGTCGTCGTCCAGCGTCTTCTTTTCGCGGATCGACGACAGAATCCCCGGATGCGCATTTTCAACGAAGCTGTACAGTCCCGCTTCAAAAGCGCGGCACTGATCCACAGGCAGATCGTCCAGGACGCCGTTGGTTCCGGCGTAAATGATCAGCACCTGTTTTTCCACCGGAATCGGCGAATACTGGCCCTGCTTCAGGATCTCCACCATGCGCGCGCCGCGAGCGAGCTGCGCCGTCGAGGTCTTATCCAGCTCCGAACCCATCTGCGCGAACGCGGCCAGGTTGCGGTACTGCGCCAGATCCAGGCGCAAGCTTCCGGCCACCTGCCGCATGGCCTTGATCTGCGCGTTGCCGCCCACGCGGCTCACCGAGATTCCCACGTTGATCGCCGGCCGCACGTTGGCGTTGAACAAATCCGATTCGAGATAAATCTGGCCGTCGGTAATCGAAATCACATTGGTCGGAATGTAGGCGGAAACGTCGCCCGCCTGCGTCTCGATAAACGGCAGCGCAGTCAGAGAGCCCGCGCCGTTCTCGGCGTTCAGCTTGGCCGCGCGCTCCAGCAAACGGCTATGGAGATAGAACACGTCGCCGGGAAACGCCTCGCGCCCTGGAGGACGCCGCAGCAGCAGCGAAATCTCGCGATAAGCCGCCGCGTGTTTCGAAAGATCGTCGTAAACGCACAGCGCGTGACGCTTGCTATCGCGGAAATACTCGCCGATCGCGCAGCCCGAATAAGGCGCCAGATACTGCATCGGCGCGGGATCGGACGCCGTCGCCGCCACCACGATGGTGTACGCCATGGCGCCATAATCTTCCAGCGTCTTCACCACCTGCGCCACGGTGGAGCGTTTCTGTCCGATGGCGACGTAGATGCAAATCACGTCGCCGCCTCTCTGGTTCAGGATGGTGTCGATCGCCACCGTGGTCTTACCGGTCTGGCGGTCGCCGATGATCAGCTCGCGCTGGCCGCGGCCGATGGGAATCATGGCGTCGATGGCCTTGATGCC
>Ga0209415_10015134_pt1 | contig 12545 bp, 9 predicted proteins | sample PeaSoiSIISIP2007_FD_187696 | JGI IMG/M metagenome (GOLD analysis project Ga0209415, IMG submission 187696) | Peat soil microbial communities from Weissenstadt, Germany - SII-SIP-2007 (SPAdes) (version 2) | ecosystem: Environmental > Terrestrial > Soil > Wetlands > Peat | place: Germany...
CTAGCACTTGCGAGTCGGTGATACCTACACTGATACCAGAATCAGGAAGGATCACCGATGGCCAACCGGCAAGTCAATCTCACTAAGAGAGTCCAAACCCCGCAGGGATGGCGGTATTGCGCCGTTCTGCTGGCTGCCAATGGACGAGTCAAGCCCGACGTGGTGATCGTCAACGGCCACGAAGAGCGTCACCCGGAAGGCGCGTATTACCTGGAATGGCGGGAAGGCCCGAAACGGGTGCGTCTTTCGGTGGGCAAGGACGCTCAAGACGCGGCTGCGCGTCGGCTACGCAAAGAAGCGGAACTCAACGCCATCAACAACGGCGTCATCGTCCTGCCTGAGAATGGCAACGGACAACGATCTGTGGCTGGGTCCGTGGCCAACTACCTGGACGAAGTAAAGCTCACCAAAAAACCCAAAACGCTTGCCGCCTACAGCACGGCTCTGGGATATTTCACGGAATCCTGCCGCAAGATGAACCTGGAAGAGATTGAGCGCGGGGACTTGCTCAAGTTCTCCGCGTTCTTGCGAGATGAGAAAAAACAATCTCCCCGCAGTGTCTACAACAAATTCGAGAACGTGATGACCTTTCTCAAGTTGCAAGGGATTCGTCGCCTTGTAGACAAGAATGATTGGCCGCGATTCGTGGAAGAAGAGCCAGAAGTGTACGAGCGCGAAGAACTAGACAAGCTCTGCAAAGTCTGTAACGCGGAGGAACGGTTGTGGTACGAGTTCTTCTTGATGACCGGCATGAGAGAACAGGAAGTGATGCACTGCGCATGGCCAGACGTGAACCTGACGCGCAATACGGTCACCGTTCGATACAAGCCGGAGTACGGCTTCAGTCCCAAGAACTACCGGGAGCGGGAGATTCCTATTCCTGCCAAGCTGGTGAAAAAGCTGAAGGCGTGGAAGGCGAAGTCGGACAAGACGTGTGGTCTGGTGTTCCCAACTGCCGGATGCAAGCCCAAGTTGGATTTCCTCGATTGCCTCAAATCGTGCGCGAAACGGGCGGAGCTGGAGAAAGAAAACTTCTGGCTGCACAAGTTCCGCGCAACATTTGCAACGTGGTCGCTTTGGGCGGGCGTCGATCTGCGGACGGTTCAGCAGTGGCTTGGGCATTCGGACATGGAGAGCACGATGCGGTACTTGAAGCCGAGTCGCAGCGCTCAAGTACGGTACAAGGTGAACAAGATTTTCGGCTGACGCTGTGATCCGTGTTTCATCGTTGGATTTGTAGACAACAGGCGCAGAGGCAATCAGATTTACCCAATTGTCTACTGCGAACGTAGCCAGTTGGCAACGGCCTTGGGATCAAAGCGAACGCAAGTGCCCACCCGGAACGACGGAATGCGCCCGGCGGCAGCTTGCTTGAAGATCGTCACCTTGGAAACCGCCAGCAGCTTCGACAGTTCTTCGGCGGTCAAGGCACGACCAATCTTCTCGATTTGATCGGCAAGAAACATCATCTATGAATGTTCCACCGGTTTCATCGCATTCCCAGCGTCTAGCTGCTCAAAACGTTTTTCCGTTTTGGAGGGCGTTCCGGCTTGCGAACGGAAGAACCTAAGCCGCTCTATGCCGCGTTGCGAAATCTGGTAGACAATTCGTCCATGCGCCGTCGCACGCAAGAGCAAGCCTTGCTTGTGTAGACGGAACAAGTAGCTGTAGACAGAACTGCGGCGACGAAAGCCATGAAGCTGTCTACAAACTTCATCGGGCATAAGCCAACTTCCCTTTTGAAAGAAGATTTCCAGAATCTCGTGTTTAGTCATGGCAACCTGCTAGTGTGTAATGGCCGTTCGAACGCATGTACTTCAACGTCTTGGCGGTGTAGTAGTGATACAAAAGCTTGCGAATGTAGACAGAAACCGGCATTCCCAATTGATGGGCTGTCGACTTAAGCTGTTCAAACGTCGCATTGGGAATGCGAACGTCCAATTTAGCGTCCAAGGCTTCTGGGCAGTCGGCCAAACCGAAAAGCAGTTGGCAGTTGCTAAAGGAGTTGCTTAGCAGCCAGTCCAGCCCAGCCGAAACGGACATGGCAGCGTTTGCCGCAGATCGTCGAAATGCGGCATCGGTCACGGATGGAAGGCGTAGCGAGATGACGTGGGTGGTCAGGATACCTCGCCCCGGTTGCGGACTGGCCGAAACTTCGGCAAACGATTGGTTATGGTTCATTTGAGCCATCCTTTCTTCGGAGCCTTGATCTGATCTTTGAGCAGTTGCATGGAACGGGAGCCGTTGTAGAAGATGCGGGCCGAGCAGAAGCCGCAGTTGATGAAAGGGCGCTTGGTGCGAGTTACGAATACCGCCACGCGATGTCCGCATACTGGACACGGAGCTGCGCCCAGCTCCGGCATTGCAGGCCGGAGTTCCAGCGGATCGTTCGCGTGCTCGGCTTCATCCTGTGCTTTGGTCTGTTCGGCGATCTTTCGTCCGAAGCGCCGAAGCACGCTCAGTGGTTTGTCATTGCCTGGCCTATCATTACTTGGTTTCGGGTTACCCATATCGCTCTACGGCTCCATTCCTGTGTTTTCGGCGCTTGCGCGAGTCCTTTAGAGATACATCTCTAAAGGTGAGACCAGTATGAGGCCAGTTTTGCAAATGCAGACTTTCTGGCAGTGCCACGAAATGAGGACTTGCGGCAGTTCACGCCAGGGCGGGACATGACTCACGGCAGAACGGCGAAAAAACGTAGGAATCGGCGGAGTGAAAAGCAAGCTATGCCCTTGACAGGGGTATCGGAAAATGTCGAAAACTCGCTGAAAACGAGAGTAGCGAGTCTGGAAGCACGAGTGGCGCACTTGGAAGAGGAACTAGATCGCTCATCAGGCACCGCCGTACCTCCACAGTTCCGCGAAGCAATAGATGCCATCTATGGCGATGGCAAAAAACGGCCCGGACCTGAGGAGAAGATCGATCAATCGGAGCTTCTGCAACGCCGTGACAACCTTGTGGAATGGCTAGAGGAGCGCTGGCCCGAGATCGTGAAGCCGTTACTAGCTGCCAAGAATCCGCGTAAGGCAGCGACAGTCCTGAAAAGCGTAGCACCGCCGAAGGACCGACAGTCCGAATGGTTAAGTCGGTTTGTCGCACATCCCGCCCACTTGTGGGCGTTCGTAAGTAGCAATAGATTCCGTGTGAGACCGCCAAAGAAGACAGTGCTGGATGCGTTGGGCTCCTCTGGCGCTGATATGCGAACTAAGGCTGCCAATCGGCTTCCGACGCGGCAGATAGCAAATGCGATGGCAGGCGTGCCGAAACTCAAATGGCGCAGATCGCTAGACCGTTGTTCGGGCAGTCCATCGTCATTGCGGGTTGGCTATAACACGGCAGCGCACTATCGAACGATGTTTGGCCTTACCGACGAGGTCGGGCCGTAGGGGACTTCTCGAAGCATTGCATGAAACCCTGGCCGACCTTTCTCACGTTGCGCGGTAACGGCAATAACTCAGTTTCGTTCTTATAGTTTTCTCTTCAGCACCATTAAATGGTAAAGCTGGCCTAGGCATCCGGCCTTCCTTCCTTGGATTCCTCTCATTCCATGGTAGAAAGGTGCCCGCTCATATCAGGAGTTATGTCTCTAGTCGCTGTGACCGCTGTCACCGTTATAAGTGAGTGCGCTCACGAAATCCTTGTTTTCCGTTGACAACCACAACTATGTGGTTCTAACTTTCAGCCGAAACACTTCGAATCAAACAGCAACCGGGATTCGCCGAGGGGGATGACGGACTCCCTGATCCGTCAATGATTTCCGAATCGCTGCTTCCCCTGAAGTGTCGTCGAGTTGCGTGGCTTGTCGCAGATTCTCGCCTGCGCTGGTCAGAGTGCGGACAAGTTGGTGGTGTTTGGAAATGAAGCCCTTTCCGTGCAATCGCCTCTGGCACTAAGGAGGAAGTCATGTCTTTCCTGCCCATCTTCCGCTCAGGGCCTTTTTGTCACACGTCGCGAATGGCACGGCCTTGGGTTGGTTTGCTCCTATGTTTGATTACATTGCCGTTTGGCCGCGCCCAGGACGCGGCTCCAGGCACGGCATCGACTTTTATTCCTGTTCCGGGTGTTGGGCACGATTACATTAAAGCCCTCTCCGAGACTGTAGACCCGGCCTCCGGCTCCGTAAGCCTTCGCATTTCCGTACCAACACCGAAGGCCCGGGGTCTGACCTTGCCCTTCAACTTCGCCTATGATTCCAACGGTATTTATGTTCCGTTTGCTTTTCCCAGCGGAAACCCTCCATTTTATGGACCTGAGGGGTTCGCGACAGGCCTAGCGAGCCCTGGCGGTTGGTCGTATACTCTTCCCGCTGCCGCCGACTCGCTTGCGCACTACACCGCGTCAACCGGAAACCAGAACGTCAATTGTCCGTACTACACAAATTTCAGGTTTGTAGACGCGCAAGGAGGACGCCATGGTCTGGGCCTTATCTACGCACTTCTAGGCCAACCCTGTAATATAAATGAGAATACCCTGTCCGGCAGCGACATAACTTATCAGGCATCATTGTCCATCTCAGCTGGGCTTCCCGGCTTGCTGCTGGTTGCGGATGCGGATGGCACGACATATTCCTTTCCTGTCACGACTTCAAACACTTACGGGCCAGCGTCCAAGATTGAGGACCGCAATGGCAACTTCGTCCAGATCCAGACCAACGGAAACGGCTTCACCGAAACAGATACAGCTGGGCGAACCGTATGGTCGCTGTCCGGGTTTGGAGCGTCAAGCGGCGATACCTTGACTGTTTCAGGCTTAGGATCGCCTTACACTGTCAAGTGGGAATCAGCCAGCTACAACTTCTCTGTGCCCTGGACACTAATTCACGATGCCAGCCAGTATCAGTGCACCGCATCACCCGGACCGCTTACGGGAAGTCTTCCAGCAGTCCAATCCATTACGCTCCCAAATGGTAAGCAAGTCGTATTTCAATATGATCCTACCTACGGTCTAGTAAGCCAGATTACCTATCCGTCCGGCGGATGGGTGAAGTACACCTGGGGAGTCAACACAACCGCGGCTGCGGACCTTTTCCCGGATATTGAAGGTACGCCGAACCAATGCATCTGGGAATATGGCAAGGTCGCTCTCGCCAGTCGAACGGTTAGCTTCGATGGAGTCCACACAGCGCTGACCCAGACATTTCAGTATTCGACAACCTGGAGATCCTTTTCCATCCTCCCGCCGACCTGGACAAGCAAGCAGACGACTGTCACGACGACTGACGCGGTGCGCGGAGCCTCCTTCACAACCACTTATGTTTATTCCGGGTTACCATCTGGTGAACCGTTGCCGCTCTATATCAACAGCAACTCTATCGCAGACACGGCTGTGCCAGTGGAGCAGACCGTTACTTACAGCGACTTTAACGGACAAACCCTCAAGACCGAAACCAAATTGTGGTATAACGCGGAACAGCTTAAATCTGAACAGGTGTCCTTCAATGGCGGCGCATCTTCCATGAAGACGTATACCTATGGCAGTGGTGGAGTCCTCACAGAGGAAGATGACTTCGATTTCGGTGCGTCAGCGGCCTCGCGAAAGAAAATATTCAAATACCAAACCTTTGCGGCAACTCCGTTGTTTTCAACGCCCTCGATCTTTGATCGGCCATGCCAGGTCCTAACCCAGGATGGGGGCGGCAATGGGTACGCAGAAACGGACACGTTCTATGACAATGGTGGGACGGGTACAACATGCGGAACAGCCGGAACACCATCAGTGGCCAGTGCAGGCGGTTCGACCCTGACAGGGCACGACGAGACCAACTACAGCCCCAGTTCCACGTCGCCGAGGGGCAACGCTACTACCGTCATACGACAGTGCTTCCAGGGCAAGACCGCCTGCCCCTCGGGGAACCCAACGAGCACCTACACCTACGACGAAACGGGTCAGATACTGTCGTTGACAGACCCGAACAAGAACCTGACACAGGTATCCTATGCCGACAGCTACCTCAGCACGAACATTGGGAGCTACACCACCACTGCAGGAGCGCCTCCGAGCGGAAAAGTCACGAATACCTTCGTCACGAAAATCACGTTTCCGCCGACGAACGGCATCAATCACATCGAGAGCTTCACCTACGGATACAATGACGGAGACCTCACGACTGCCACCGACGAAAATGGCAACGTGACGACGTATCGTTACAACGACAACTTCGATCGCCCAACAGAGACGGATGACCCATTAGAGACAGGCTACTCCTCTGGCGGCCAAACGGAAGTCAGGTACAACGACGCAGCGCCGTCGCCCACAGTGACCACCTGCCATCTGATCAGCGGAACTGCAGGTGCAACCTGCAGTGCAACCAGTCCCCCAACAGGGTGGATAACAACCTTGGCCACGATGGATGGCGTGGGGCATCCCGTGCAGAGTGAGCTAGTCTCTGATCCCGACAAACCGACATATACCGCAACAACTTATGACGGCGAGGAAAGACCATACACGAAGTCGAACCCATATCGCAGCACAAGCGATCCAACCTACGGGATTACGACATACACGAACGATGCGCTGGGAAGGACGACTAAGGCCGCCGAGCCTGATGGTTCGGCCGTGGCAACATCCTATTCCAACAACTGCACCACTGTGACGGACGAGACCGGCAATGCGCGGCAATCCTGCGTAGACGGGCTGGGGCGCATGACAAAGGTTCTGGAGGATCCCGGATCATCGCCACACTTGAACTACGAAACCGACTATGCGTATGACCCGCTGGACGGCATGCTCTCGGTGACTCAAAACGGAAGCAATTCGGCGAACGCCCGCATCCGGACTTTCACCTACAATTCGCTCGCTCAGCTTCTCACCGCAACCAACCCAGAATCGGCAACGACCGCCTACACCTACGATCTGAACGGCAATGTCCGGACAAAAGTTGAACCGGAAGCGAATCAGACCGGCGGTGCTCAAACAACCAACACGTACGCCTACGATGCATTGAACCGTGTGCTGAGCCGATCGGACACTAGCCCTGCGAACGCAGATACACTCTACCAATATGACGGGGTGACTCTAACCGGTTGCGGCGGGCCGGTACCGCCCGGTATCAGCGGCGCGACCAATCTCATAGGCAGCCGGTCGTCAATGTGCTCCGGCTTCAGCGCTTCTTCATTCAGTTACGACGCCATGGGGAGACTGCTGACAGAGGCGAAAAAGAACCAAGGGTCGTCGGCTATTACCAAGACAGTCGGGTACACCTACTACTTGGATGGCTCGCTGAAAACGCTCACTTATCCAAGCGGGGATGTTGTCACCTACACGGTCGGTGGGGCAGAGCGTTTGACGGCGGTGAACGATTCGGCCAACAACTATGTCGGCTTTTCTGGAACTCCGACCAGCCCGACGACATATGCGCCGAACGGTACTCTCGCGACCATGACCCAAGGCCAAACGAGCAGTTTCGCCGGGATCGTGACCTCAAACACGTACAACGATCGCCTGCAACCCATTCTGCTATCGGCCGCCGTGTCCGGGGGCAGCTCGCTCTTGAGCCTCTGCTACGACTTTCACCTGCACCAGACGGTCAGCAGCGGCCCTTGCAGCCTCAGCAGCTACAGCACAGGCGATAACGGCAACGTTTTCCAGGTTATCAACAACAACGACACAACACGCAGTGCAGCTTACATTTACGATCCGCTGAATCGCATCGCGCAAGCCAACACCATTGCCACCACGGGCGCAAACTGTTGGAGTGAGGTCTATACCATCGACGCCTGGGGGAACCTGACCAACCGAGCGGGAGCCTCGGGCATGGGCAGCTGTAGTACCGAAAATCTGAACGCCACCGCCAACACCAAGAACCAGCTCAGCATCCTGACCTACGATGCTGCGGGAGGCGTGACCAATGACGGCAACGGCAACCAGCCCACTTATGATGCCGCAAAAGAACTCTACACCGACGCGGGGTTCAACTATCGGTACGACGCTGATGGAGTGCGAATCTACAAGTCCTCGGGGTCCTCGGGAACGCTCTACTGGGCGGGGCCGAGCGGCAATCTGACAGAAACCGACCTGACTGGGACCATCAACGAGGAATACATCTACTTTAATGGTGCCCGCATCGCCCGCATCGACCGACCGAGCGGGACGGTCCACTACTACTTTTCCGACCACCTGGGATCGGCGAGCGCGATTACCAGTGCGACCGGGACCGGTCCGACGTACTACTATTACTATCCGTATGGAGGTTTGGTCGCTACGGTAGGCAGCGATCCTAACCACTACAAGTTCACCGGCAAAGAACGTGATTCTGAGTCGAATCTCGACAATTTTGGTGCGAGGATGTTCGCGTCAGCAACAGGTCGATTCATGACTCCAGATTGGGCGGCAAGGCCAACCACTGTGCCGTACGCGGTATTCGGCGACCCGCAAAGCCTCAACCTCTACACCTATGTTCGCAACAGCACGCTCAACAGCACCGATCCAACCGGACACCGTGACTGCTCTCCAGGCACTATGACAGGTGAGCCGACCCCGTGTTCACCCGACTCAAAGACACCTGCAAATTGCTCCAACGCCACCTGCGGTGACACAATACCGCCTTCGCCGCAAGAGAATGGGAATAAGCCGGCTAAAAACACGCGCGCGGCGAAACGGAGGCACATTGCCCACCGGATCTTGCTTGGAGCGCGGGCATTGGCAGACGCCCAATTAGGACAAAAGAAGCTAGGGGCTGGGATAGCCGCGGGAATTTCTAGCCCGGGGACAGGCCTATTGGGTCTTGCTGGTGCGGTCTACTTCACGTGGACGGGCGCGGGCCAAGCGTTTCAAGGCGCCGTTGAGGGCGCTGGCGCGATAACGGACAAGACTAAGGAAGCAGAGGACATATCAGAGAAGATATCTGCTCGGAGCACCTACGCTGGCCTGATGGTGACACTTGTTACCGGAGACGAAAAGGCAGGGGCAAAAGCATCCAGCTTTGAGCAGATATTTACCGGCGCTTTACAAGGTAAGGGGCTCGAAGATGCGGTTGATACTCTCTTGAGTGCTACCGATCTAGTGAGCCCGGACACGAGTGAGACGAACACTCAGGCGAACCCCCAGTCTCAGCACTAGGACGGGCCGGGAATGGCCTGAGCCCAGTAGTACTTAACAGGTATGAGACGGACTCATGGGAGGGCAAAGCATGGTTCATCGCGGATATTGGGCGCTCGTTGCAGTTGATATGGCCGTGATCCTTCTTGTCGTGGAGTTTGTTCGGCAGGCTCGGGTTTCTGCTGCAATGATCGTGGTTCTGCTCGCCGTAAATGCCGTGGTAATGCGGAGGGTCTTCAGGCCGAAAGAAGGAGCCGATATCAGCGGTCCATGGAAGGGCTCCGCTAAGATTCGGTTCTGGGGGTATGCATTCGTAGGTTCTGGGGCAATCGGTGTATTCCTGCTCATTAGGGAAGGACTTGATCTTCCCTACTTGATTGGCACAATTTCATCATTTGTGATCGGAGTTGGTGCTTTGACTCTCGCCTCCAAGATGAAAACTTAGAACGATGGCGCGTTTTGCTCGGGCATCCTGCAGCGGGAAGGGGCGGGCGCAAGAGAAGGCAGAGAATCTTGGCTCTTGCAAAGCCCTCGACCACGTCTACTGGAAAATGTCGAAAGCGCGAGGGTTCGAAGTGAAGGATGTTAAGATCGGCCCTGCCAAACTGGACTTCGGTAGTTGCAAGGACACGACTTCAGCAAAAACACTGAGGTATGGAAGTTACCACTGTCAACAGCGAAGTCGTACTTTTCTTTTAGCAGTGGGTTGGGTTGTGGCTGCCGGGGTGTGGCGCGGAATCACACACGCAGAATCATGATGCGCCGTAGCCTCAGAATCGTCACGGTTAACCTGCTTACCTTGGCCTTGGTTAGCTGCGGCGGCGGAGGCAGCAGTGCGCCCACGACTGGCGGGGGCAGTAGTGGTGGAGGGGGAGGTGGGGGGAACGGTGCGCCTACCATGGCGATTTCCCAGCTCGCGCCGTCTACGGTTCCTGTGGAATCGCTGGTCGGAATCGCAATGGGCGTAATGGTTTCTGGGCAAGGTTTCACCCAGCAATCGCAAGTGCTGATAGACGGGGAACCAGCATTCACCACGTGTTTTGTCGATTCCACCACACTGCAGGTCGAGATTGAGTCATCGCTGAACGCCTCCGTTGGCACGCATCAATTCTCCGTGCAGAATGGCAGCCAGGTTTCCAACTCCCTTCCCTACACGGTCTATGAGGAGCAGCAGGGACCATTCGTCATGCAGGCGATTCCGGGTTTTCTGGTCGGCAGAGAGATGGATGCTCCGTTCATTGTCGCAGCCGACGTGAACGGCGATGGCCTCAGCGATGTCATCATGCCTGGCCAAGGCTTGGGAAACTCACAGAGCATCGCGATCCTCTTCGGTCAGAGTGACGGAACACTTTCCGCGCCGCAATACGTTCCGGTCCCGCTAGCGCCATACGCCCTTGCCGTTGCAGACGTGGACGGCAATGGCACGGCCGACCTGATCTCGATCACCGCTTCCATTGCGGATTCGACCGTCACAGTGAGCACTCTGTCAGGCGACGGCCACGGGAACTTTCAGGCGCCCGTCGACCAGCAAACCTTCACCGGGACCTTCCCAGGCCCGGCATATATGGCTGACCTGGACGGAGACGGCAAGCCTGATTTGCTTGTGGCAACCATTCAACCCTTTGGTGCAGCCGCGAACATTGTCTGGCTGAAGAATACCGGTGGGGCTTTTGCCCCACCAGTCACGCTGGCAACCACGGCCACCAACACAAACTTCTGCATTGCCGACTTCAACGGCGACGGCAAGCCGGACATTCTGTACGTGGCGACCAACTCGTCGTTCCATTTATTGCTGAACCAGGGGAGCGGCCAGTTCCAGGACCAGTTGGCAGCAGGGTTGACCGGAGTCGTTGGGAATCCGAATTGTCTCGATTTCAACCTCGACGGCATTCCCGATGTTGTCGTGGAGGTTGTGGGAAACACGAGTGGGAAACTGGTGTCGTTTGCCGGGAACGGAGACGGCTCGTTTACCAAAGTTGCGACTCTCAAGACTCCCGATATGGCTCAGCTGGTGTCGGGCGATTTCGATCACGACGGATTCCCCGACCTTGCAGGATCGACGGGGCTTTCGCCATCCGAGATTGTGTACTTTTTCGGAGATGGGCACGGCAATTTCGTGGCCCAGCCGGTGGTCGGGCCGGAGGGAGAGTTTGCAGCTGTGGGCGATTTCAATGGTGATGGCATCCCTGACGTAGTGATCCCAGATCGCTTCAACTTTGTGTCGCTCGTTTTGGGACGTACGGACCGGAACTTTCCTTCTCCGCTGGCACTGAATCCGTCGACCATGACCGAGCTGTCTACCGGGGACATTAACGGGGATGGTTTGCCGGAACTCTTTGTTGGCGGTGATCCTATCAACGGCATTCCAGGAACGGTCTTTCTCAACAAGGGGAATAGCTCGTTTCAGTTCGGTGCCAACACAGACCCAAGCTCGTTTGAGGTCGCAGATTTGACCGGCAAAGGCGTTGTTGACCTTCTTGGCGGGAATACCAACCTCGAAATCTGGCCCAATAATGACACTCTCAATTTCTCTTCTTCGCCGGTCACCCTTACTCAGCCCACCAGCGACATCACGGTCGCGGACATGGACGGCGACGGCTTTCCTGACATCGTTTCCGGTACGGGTCAAATCTTCTATGGCAACGGCTCTTATCAGTTCACGGCGGTTACTGTCCCAGGCCTAGGCAGTCCGTACCTCATTGGAGACTTCAACGGAGACGGCAAGCCGGACGTCGTGACAAGTTCCGGAACTCTTCTGAATATCGGCGGTCGAGTGTTTCAGCAGGTCGCCAGCAACAACCTGCCCTTAGAGCAAGGTTCGGTAATGGCGGTTGGCGACTTCAACGGAGACGGGAACGACGACGTGGCAATCAGTTTGCCCGGGGAAGGGACAATCTCGATCTACTACAGCAACGGCGATGGAACGTTCTCTCAGGGAGCACAGGTTGACCCCGGACAGCTGCCACAGACGATGGTTGTCGGGGATTTCAACGGCGACGGAAAGCTTGATCTTGCCGTGGGCTTGGAGAATAGCCAGCAGGTGTGTCTTCTGTTCAACAATGGGAATGGCCAGTTTACGCGGACTTTTTATGCCTCGGGAGCGAACGCCGTCGCGATAACCGCGTCAGACCTGAATCGAAACGGCAAGCTGGATCTGGGCATCGGCAACTTCGTGCTCGACTTTGCCCCTCCGAACGTGGATGTTATGTTTCACAAGTGATAGGGGACGACTTTGAGAATAAGGCTCCTAGGATCAGGAAACAGCATTAGGACTGACCTCAAAGGGCGGAGGGGCCAGAACCCCTTTTCGGTTTGAGTCGTGGCAACGCGACTGATACCAATGATACCGTTTTGACAGCAAATACAGGCAACGGCGGAGACTGCGGAAACCGGAAACAAGGTATTAAATTGTGCTATAAGCCGCTTAAACACAAGGTATTATCAAGAAGTGTAGATTCTGCCGGCACTTGCAGAAAATGGCGGCAATCGAATCCCTCCCTCTCCGCCAT
>Ga0209415_10015135_pt1 | contig 12545 bp, 12 predicted proteins | sample PeaSoiSIISIP2007_FD_187696 | JGI IMG/M metagenome (GOLD analysis project Ga0209415, IMG submission 187696) | Peat soil microbial communities from Weissenstadt, Germany - SII-SIP-2007 (SPAdes) (version 2) | ecosystem: Environmental > Terrestrial > Soil > Wetlands > Peat | place: Germany...
GGCGGCGGCCGCCGGTCGGGCGAAGGTGATGGAGAGGGCGAGTCCGAGAAGGACGGTGAGGGCGCCGCCGGCCAAGAGCAGGCCGATGTGACGGGCCCAGCTGACGTCGAGACTCCCCCTTTCCATGCTCTGCACCGTACCCACTAAAAGTGAGAATTACACCACATAACGTGGTATCACCTGGGAGGGTCGAGAGACGACGCATCTGTGAGCAGGGAGTTCTAGGGTTGATCCTCATGGAGAGCTCACCTGACACCGTAGAAGCATCGGTCCCGAACGCCGTGTTCTCGCCCGACGACGACCTGGAGACGTTGTGGTTCAAGGCGTACCAGGGCGAGGTCTCGGGTGAGACCCTCTTCGCCACGATCGCCCGCGTCAGCGAAGACCCCGAGATCCGCCGGAAGATGACGGTTCTCGCGCGTCTCGAGAAGAAGACGAGGGAAGCCTGCGTCCCCGCCATGGTGAGAAACGGATTCCCTACCGACCCTGACCCGAAGACGGTGGCTGACGCTGAGTCGCTCGGCGAAGTCGCGGCCGCGATCCCGTGGACCGACCTGATGGCCAGCTTCGAACCGATCACCTCGCAGTTCGTCGTTCTCTACAAGCGGATCGGTGAGGTCTCCGCCGCCGACCGAGCCGAATCGGAGTTGCTCGTCGCCCACGAGCACGCCCTTCTCGAGTTCGCCCGACGCGAGATCGCCGGCCGCAGCGACGACTCGACCGAGCCGATCGAGGCGCTGCCGCATATGAACTGAACGGGCGTCAGCGCGTCCTCACGCGGGCCGGATGCCCGTGGGGGTGGCCGTTCGTCTGGACCCAGTCGGCGCTCTTCATCAGGATGAGACATTCCTGGCAGATGGCGCGCTTCTTCAGCTTCTCCACCCGGTCGTCGTGCTCGATCTTCGACCCCTCGGGGCAACCCAAGAAGACGTGGAAGACGGAGTCGTCCTCGTCCTTCTTGCTGTAGTACACGGGCATCGGTTCGCCCCTCTCGGTCGGGGTCTCCGCGACGCTACCGCCCGACCCGGCCAGAATCGGGGACCGACCTGCCCAGAACCGGGGAACAAACGACGATCCGACGCCACCGCCGGAGCGACTCCTCGAGGCGGCCGAGGAATCAGCCAGCAAGGGTGAGAACGTAGACCGACCCGGCCGGAGGGATCCCGTCCGCGAAGCGCCGGGAGCCCTCCGGGTGGGGCGGGCCTGCGGCCCCGTCAGCTCTCGGCCGGCGTGTCCTGCGGCTCGAACTCGAGGGAGAGCGAATTCATGCAGTAGCGCTGGCCGGTGGGGGCGGGGCCGTCGGGGAAGACGTGGCCCAGGTGACCGCCGCAGCGCGCACAGGTGACCTCCGTCCGGCGCATGCCGAAGGTCCGGTCATCGTGCTCGGCCACCACGCCGTCGGCGATGGCCCGGGTGAAGCTCGGCCAGCCGGAGCCGGACTCGAACTTGTCGTCGGACCGGAAGAGCTCGGCGCCGCAGCCGGCACAGCGGAAGAGGCCGGGGTCGTGCACGTCGAGCAGCGTTCCCGTCCAGGCCGGCTCGGTGCCCTTCTCGCGCAGCACGTGGAACCTGTCGGGCCCCAACTGCGTGCGCCACTCGTCTTCTGTCTTGGTGATCTCGGGGGTCACGGCCACCTCCTGGTTGCTGTGGCTGGGTCGGGAAAAGGTCTTCGGTAAGAGTCGCATGACTGGAAAACACCAGCTCGGGTGCGGGTGTTCCCGACTGAGTTGCCGGCCCGCGGCCGACTCGTCGAACGGTCTGGAGGGGCGGTGCGGCCGATCGGGGCAAAGGGGGGCCTTTGGTAACGTCGCCGGGCGATGGACCTCCGTGACAGCCCCGAGGACGCCGCCTTCCGGTCCGAGGCCCTGGGCTGGCTGGAGGCCAATCTGGTCGGCGACTTCGCCGACGCCCGGGGGGCGGGCCGGGCGGGATCCGAGCACGAGGACCGCGAGGTCCGGTTGGCCTGGGAGCAGACGCTCGGCCGTGACGGCTGGATCGGCATCGGCTGGCCCACGGAATGGGGTGGCCGGGGGGCCCCGATGTCGCAGCAGGTGATCTGGAACGAGGAGTACTCCCGGGCCGACGCCCCCGCCCGCGTCGGGGTGATGGGCGAAGGGCTGATCGGCCCGACGCTGATCGCCTACGGCACCGACGCCCAGAAGCGCCGGTTCCTCGAACCCATCCGGCTGGGCACCGAGCTCTGGTGCCAGGGCTACTCCGAACCCGATGCCGGGTCGGACCTGGCCAACGTGCAGACCCGGGCCGTTCGCGACGGCGACGAGTGGTCGATCACGGGCCAGAAGGTCTGGACCTCCTACGCCCAATGGTCCGACTGGTGCTTCGTCGTGGCCCGGACCGATCCCGACCGGCCCCGGCACAAGGGCCTTTCCTACATCCTCGTGCCGATGGACCAGCCCGGCGTCGAGGTCCGGCCCATCCGGCAGGTGACGGGGACGGCCGAGTTCAACGAGGTCTTCTTCACCGGGGCCCGGACGAGCGCCGACATGGTGGTGGGTGAGGTGAACGACGGCTGGCGGGTGGCGCTCGCCACGCTGGCCTTCGAGCGCGGGGTGGGCCTGCTCGGCGACATCGTGCACTTCCACAAGCAGCTCGACCGCGTCCTCGAGCTCGCCCGGAAGAACGGCCGGGCCGCCGACCGCGTGCTGCGGCAGCGGCTGGCCGAGTCCTACATCCGGCTCTTCATCCTCCGGCTGAACACCCTGCGCTCCCTGACCGGCCTCGAGGGCCCCGTCGCCCCGCCCGAGGCCTCGATCTCGAAGCTCTTCTGGGCGACCTGGCACCAGCAGCTGGGCGAGCTGGCCATGGACGTCCTCGGCACCGAGGCCACCGTGGCCGACTCCCTGCCGTACGAATTGTCGGAGACCCAGAGGATCTTCCTCTTCTCCCGGGCCGACACCATCTACGGCGGTTCCAACGAGATCCAGCACAACGTCATCGGCGAGCGCGTCCTCGGCCTGCCCCCCGAACCCAAGCCGGTGCCGGCGAAGCAAGCCGAGCCCAAGGTGCCGGCGTGAATCCGCCCGCCGCCCCGCAACCGCCCGCCGCGCCGGAACCGCCGGGACCTCACGGGCTGCTCGAGGGGAAGGTGGTCGTGGTGACCGCGGCGGCGGGGACGGGGATCGGCTTCGCCACGGCCAAGCGCTGCGCCGAGGAGGGTGCGACCGTCGTCGTCTCCGACGCCCACGCCCGGCGGCTGGAGGAGGCGGCCGACGAGCTGGGGGAGCTGACGGGCCGCCGGCCGCTGGCGGTCGCCTGCAACGTGACCGACGAGGGGCACGTGCAGGCCCTCTACGACCGGGCCGTCGTCGAGCACGGTCGGATCGACGTGGCCGTGAACAACGCCGGCCTGGGCGGGACGGCGCTGATCGTGGAGATGACCGACGAGCAGTGGTCGACCGTGCTCGACGTCACGCTGACCGGCACCTTCCGCTGCACGCGGGCGGCCATGCGGCACATGCTCGGCCGGGGCTCGGGAGTGATTGTGAACAACGCCTCCGTGCTCGGCTGGCGGGCCCAGGCCGGCCAGGCCCACTACGCCGCGGCCAAGGCCGGCGTGATGGCCCTCACCCGGACGGCCGCGGCCGAGGGGGCCGAGGGCGGGGTCCGGGTGAACGCCGTCTCCCCGTCGCTGGCGCTCCACCCCTTCCTCAACCGCGTGATGTCGGACGAGGCCCTGGAGGAGCTCCGGCAGAAGGAGCTCTTCGGCCGGGGGGCCGAGACCTGGGAAGTGGCCAACGTGATCGTCTTCCTGGCATCGGACTACTCCTCCTACATGTCGGGCGAGGTCGTCTCCGTCTCGTCCCAGCACCCGTGAGCCCCCCGACACATGAGCCAGCACCAGTGAGTCCGGACGAAGCGCCGGCCGAGGATCCGCGGGCCGACCTGCTCTACTCGTCGGTGCCCGGTCTGGTGGCGGCCGCCGCCGCCCGCTTCGGCGACGCCGAGGCCCTCGTCGACGGGGAACTGCGGCTGACCTTCTCGCAGCTCGAGGGCGAGGCCCTGCGGGTGACGTCGGCGGCCATGGCGGCGGGGATCTCAGCCGGTGATCGCGTCGCCATCTGGGCCCCCAACATGGCCGAGTGGGTGCTCGCCGCACTGGGCCTGCTCGGGGTGGGGGCCGTGCTCGTGCCCCTGAACACCCGCTTCAAGGGCCCCGAGGCGGCCGACGTGCTGAAGCGCTCGGGGGCGCGGGCGCTCTTCACCGTCCGGGGCTTCCTCGGCCTCGACTACCCGGCCATGCTCGAGGAGCAGGACATCCCCGCCCTCGAACGGATCGTCCTGCTGCGCGACGACGTGGGCACCTTCTCCGAGCCGACCACCACCGACGAGGTCCCCATCTTCGGCTGGCACGAATTCCTGGCCGGCGCCGAGGGTGTGGTCGAGGGGGAGGGCGCTCTGGTGGGCGTCGCCACCGACCTGCAGGCGGTGATGGCAGCCTGGCGGGCGGTGCGGTCCGAGGACCTCTCCGACATCATCTTCACCTCGGGCACGACGGGCCGGCCCAAGGGGGCGATGACCACCCACGGCCAGACGCTGCGGACCTTCGGCACCTGGGCGCAGATCGTCGGCCTGTCCGAGGGCGACCGCTACCTGATCGTGAACCCCTTCTTCCACACCTTCGGCTACAAGGCGGGCATCGTCGCCTGCCTGATCGCCGGCGCCACCATCGTGCCCGAGGCCGTCTTCGACGTCGACCGGGTGCTCGCCACGGTGGCGGCTGAGCGGATCACGATGCTGCCGGGGCCGCCCACCCTCTACCAGTCGATCCTCGACCACCCCGACCGCGCCGGCCACGACCTCTCCTCGCTCCGGCTGGCCGTCACCGGCGCGGCCGCCGTGCCCGTCGAGCTGATCCTGCGGATGCGGTCCGAGCTCACCTTCTCCACCGTCCTCACCGCCTACGGCCTGACCGAGGCCACCGGTGTCGTCACCATGTGCCGCCGGGACGACCCCCCCGAGGTGATCTCCCACAGCTCGGGCCGGGCCATCCCCGAGACCGAGGTCCGCATCGTCGACGACGCCGGCGCGGCACTGGCGGTGGGGGAGCCGGGGGAGATCGTCGTCCGCGGCTACACCGTCGTGGCGGGCTACTTCGAGGACCCCGGGGCCACGGCCGAGGCCATCGACGCCGAGGGCTGGCTCCACACCGGCGACGTCGGCGTCATGGACGCGTCGGGCAACGTCACCATCACCGACCGGCTGAAGGACATGTTCATCGTCGGCGGTTTCAACGCCTACCCGGCCGAGATCGAGGGGGCCCTGCTCCGGCATCCCGGCGTCTCCCAGGTGGCCGTCGTCGGGGTGCCCGACCCCCGGATGGGCGAGGTCGGCTGCGCCTTCGTCGTCGCCCGGCCCGGTACCGACCCCGCCGCCCTGGCCGAGGACCTGCCCGGCTGGGCCCGCGACCAGATGGCCAATTACAAGGTGCCCCGCACCGTCCGCATCGTCGACGCCCTGCCCCTCAATGCGTCGGGCAAGGTGCTCAAGACCGAGCTCCGGGCCCGCGTTACCGGGTCGCCCCCCTCATGAGCGACCAGGATCCCGTGTCCCGGGCGTCCCCGTCGGACGCGGTGTCCCCGGCGTCCGTGTCGGACGACGTGTACAGCCACGCCTACGGCCCCGACGGTCCGGGGCTCGGCATGGCGTCGGGCTTCTCCCGGTCGATCGGCATGCACATGGAGGAGGTCACCGGATCGCGGGTGACCGGTTGGGTCGACGTCGGGCCCCAACATCTCCAGCCCGGTTCCATCGTGCACGGCGGTCTCTACGCGGCGGTCGTCGAGGAGGCCGCCTCCTACGGCGCCTCGGCCGCGGTGCGCGACCGTGGCCAACGGGTGGTGGGCGTGGCCAACTCGACCAACTTCATCCGCTCCGTCACCGGCGGCCGCATCCTGGTCGAGGCCACCCCCCTGCAGCAGGGCCGGACCCAGCAGCTGTGGGAGGTCCGGATGACCCAGGCCGAGGACGGCCGGCTGGTGGCTCTGGGCCAGCTCCGCCTGCAGAATCTCCGGCCGCCCGACTGACCGGTCCGCCATGGATCTCGACAGCGTCCCCGGCCGGCGCTTCGCCGCCGTGGCCGCCCGGGTCGAGCCCGGTGCCCGGCTCGTCGGCCTCGGGACCTTCGCCGGGGGACTCTCCGCCCAGATGACGGTCCTCGAGCTCGAGACCCCTGGCGGCGGGGCGCGCCGGCTCGTCGTCCGTTCGCTGTCGGACTCCGGGTCAGCGTGGCGATCGCTCTCCATCGGCGACGAGTTCTCCCTCCTCGTCTCTCTGGCCGACCGGGGACTGCCCGTCCCCGTGCCGCGTCTCTACGACGACTCGGCCACGATCCTCGACCAGCCCTACGCCGTCCTCGACTACGCCGACGGCTCGCCCCGGGTGGAGAGCGCCGACCCTGCCGGCACGGGCCGGGCGTTCGCGGCGCAGTTGGCCGCCATCCACGACGTCGACGGCTCGGTCAGCGCCGTCCTGCCTCGGCGCACCGACCAGTTCGGCCGGTGGCTGGCGCACCGGCCCGACCGTCTCGACGACGCCGTGGCCGAAGGCTTTCTCCGCGACATCCTCGGACCGCGCTGGCCCCCACCCGAGCCCGACCGCACGGCGTTGCTGCACGGCGACTTCTGGGCGGGCAACCTCCTGTGGCGCGACGACGAGATCGTCTGTGTCATCGACTGGGAGGAGGCCTCGGTCGGCGACCCGCTGGCCGACGTGGCCACTACCCGGCTCGACCTGCTCTGGGCGTTCGGCCCCGCCGCGATGTCGGCCTTCACCGACCACTACCTGTCGGTCACCGCACTGGCCGCCGACACCCTGCCGCTGTGGGATCTGGCCGCCGCACTGCGGCCGGCGGGAGTGTTCTCGCGCTGGGTGGCCGACTGGATCGACTTCGGCCGCCCCGACATGGAGGAGGTCACCATGCGGGCCGACCATGCCTGGTTCCTCGATCAGGCGGTCAGCGCCCTCGATCCAACGCGATGACCCCAGTCAACGCGATGACCCAGTCAACGCGATGACCCCAGCAGCTCGGTCATGTTGCCGACGTAGAACTTCTCCTGGACGGCGTCGTCGAACCGTTCGAGCTGCGCCTGGAACCGGCCCATCGGGTCGCGGGTGCCTTCGGGATGGGGGAAATCGGTCGAGAACAGCAAGAGGTCGGCCCCGACGTTGTCGAGCACCCAACCGACGTCGTCCTTGGCGAAGGGGGTGAACTTGACCTGCCGGCGGATGTAGTCGCCCGCCTTCATCGGCAGAGCGGCGAGGTCGGGCTCGGTGCGGGCGAACTGCATAGCCCCGTCGAGCTTCTTGAGCATCCCCGGCACCCATTCGGCGCCCTGTTCGATCGACGCCCCTCGCAACCCCGGGAAACGTTCGAAGACGCCGTCCAGAGCGAGACAGGACAGGAAGTTCTCCGGCCAGTAGCCGATGTTGATGAAGTCCTTCGACCGGATGTTCTCGCCACCGCCCAAGAAGTCGGGGGGTAGGGGCCGGCCGTTCTCGCGGTAGCCGCGGGGAACGAGCCGTCCGCCCGTCCCCACGTGGGTGACGAAGGGCACGCCGGCCTCCTGCAGCCGGGCCCAGATCGGATCGAGCGCCGGATGGCCCGGCCCCATCGTCTTCGACGGCGCTGTGCTCTGTACCAGAACGGCCCCGGGGCCCTGACCGAGGGCGAAGTCGAGCTCCTCGGTGGCGCGGTCGATGTCGGCGAAAGGAATGAGCGGCACGGCCAGCAGCCTGGCGTCGTACGAGCAGAAGTCGGCCAGGGCCCGGGTGTGGGCCCGGATCCCACCGTAGAGGAGGTCGAGGTCCGTCGAGATGAATTGGCCGGGCGCGAAGGTCGAGAACACCAGTTGGCCGTCGATGTCGAACTTGTCCAGGACGGCCGACCGTTCCGACGGGTCCCAGGCGCCGTAGGCGGAGTACCCGCGACCCCAGAGCCGCTCCTCGGCCAGCGCATCGGCATCGGGACTCTCGGCGCGCGCCGCGACGATGTCGGCCGCCTTCGCGTTATCCGGTGCGATCGGGTGGGGCAACACCCGCAACCGGTCACGGATGTCGGGATCGGCGTACGGGATCAGCCAGTCGGTGGGCTCGAGGACGTGGCTGTCGGCATCGAGATAGCGCCGACCGGTGGCCGTCGACATCGTTCGTCCCCCTCACTCGATGTGGCTGACTCGATGGACTCGATGGACCCGACCTCTGATCGTAGCCCTCGGACGGGATACGGTCCCCGGGGGCCGGCACAGTCGAGGAGGAACCATGGAGCACCACTGGGCCACCTTGTGGGAGCACATCGCCGACGCCGTGCCCGACGCCCCGGCCGTGGTCAGCGGGGTGAAACGTCGATCATGGTCGTCGTTGGACGACCGGGCGGCCCGGTTCGCGGGCCTGCTCCGGGAGAACGGGATCGGTGCCGGGGCCCGGGTGGCGCAGTACCTCTACAACGCCCCGGAGTACATCGAGTGCTACGCCGGCACCTTGAAGGCCCGCGCCGTGCCGGTCAACGTGAATTACCGGTACATCGACGACGAGCTCTCCTATCTGCTCGACGACTCCGGGGCCGAGGTCCTCGTCTACCACGCCAGCCTGGCCGAGACGGTGTCCCGCGCCGCCCCGAAGGCCTCCTCGGTCACGCTGTTCGTCGAGGTGGACGACGCCGGGGATCCCACCGCCACCCTGACCGGGGCGGTGGCCGGGGCCGTGTCCTACGAGGAAGCGCTGGCCGGTTCGGCACCGGCGGGCCGGAGCGTCCGCAGCGCCGACGACATCACGACCCTCTACACGGGCGGCACCACGGGCATGCCCAAGGGCGTGGTCTCGCGGATCGGCCCCCATGTCGACAGCATCATCGCCGCCGTGGCCCCCATGCTCGGCCTGGAGCCGTCGGTCGACATCGACGACATCCCGGCCATCGCGGCGCGGACCTTCGCCGCCGGCGGACAGATCGTCTCGCTCCCCGCCTGTCCGCTGATGCACGGCACGGGCATGGGCATCGGGGTCATCCCGCCCATGGCCTACGGCGGCTGCGTGGCGCTGCTCACGGGACAGCGGTTCGACCCCGACGAGCTCTGGTCCACCGTCGCACGCGACGCGGTCACCTGGTTGGTGATCGTGGGCGACCCGTTCGCCCGGCCGATGCTGCGGAGCCTGCAGGAGGCGGTCGCGAACGGACGGCCCTACGACACCTCGTCTCTCCGCTTCATCGCCTCGGCCGGCGCCATCTTCTCGGCCGAGAGCCGCCGGGCACTCCTGGACCTTCTGCCCCAGGTGTTGGTGCTCGACTACATCTCGGCCAGCGAGGGCGTGATGGGCCTGGCCGTCTCCCATGCGGCCGACATCGTCCCCACCGGGTGCTTCACCCCGGCCGACGGCGTGAAGGTCTTCTCCGACGACGACCGCGAGGTCACCCCGGGCAGCGGGGAGCCCGGTCTTCTGGGCCTGTCGGTCGGGGTCCCCGAGGGCTATTTCAAAGACGAGGCCAAGTCGGCCAGGACCTTCCGGACGGTCGGCGGTGTCCGCTACTCGTTCCCCGGCGACTGGGCCACGGTCGACTCCGACGGCCGGATCTCTTTGCTCGGCCGGGGGTCCCAGTGCATCAACACCGGGGGCGAGAAGGTCTTCCCCCAGGAGGTGGAAGAGGCCGTCAAGTGCCACCCGGCGGTGGAGGACTGCCTCGTCTTCGGCGTCCCCGACGAACGCTTCGGTGAGCGGGTGACGGCCGTCGTCTCCCTGGCGAACGGGGCCGAGGCCACGGTGGCCGACGCCACGGCGACGGGGGTGGACGCCACCGTGGCCGACATCATGGCCGCCACCGGCCGTCGGCTCAGCCACTTCAAGCTGCCGAAGACGATGGCCGTCGTGCCCGTCGTTCCCCGGGCCGCCAACGGCAAAGCCGACTACCCGGCCGCTCGGGCCCTCGTCGATTCCGGCTCCTGACGGGTCAACACAGCCGCGGGTTGCGCTCGCCGTCGGCCCGCTCCCCCGGAGCGGCGCCCTTCAGCCACATGGCCAGGTCGAACCGCTGGTAGTCGTCGGCCGGCTCGCTCACCCGGGCGCCGTCGGCGAAATAGATGACGGTGATCACCGGGCGCGGCGCGCCGGTGGGGTTGGCGCCGGCGCGGTGCAGCGTCCAGCCGGCGTGGAAGGTGGCGTCGCCGGCGCGAAGGGCGCCGTGGGTGTCCTCGGACAGCCCCCGCCGGCGGACGACGTCGGCGAACAGCGCCTCGGTCTCGTCCGAGATCCCCGGGACACCGAGATCGCCGAGCAGATGGCTGCCGGAGGCGAACGTCATCGACCCGACCTCGCCGGCCACGTCGGCGAGGGGCATCCACATGGTGATGGTGTCGGTCGTGTCGAGGGGCCAGTAGCGCTGGTCCTGATGCCAGGGCGTGGGGCCACCGCCGGGCTCCTTGATCAGGGCCTGGTCGTGATAGAGCCGGACGCTGTCGACGCCCATGAGCTGGGCGGCCGTCCGGGCGAAGCGGGGATCGAAGACGAACTCCCGGACGGCGTCGTCGAGCCGCCAGACGTTCGTCGCCTGGAGGAAGGCCTTGCCGTACGTGTCGCGTTCGTCGAGCGGCGCCACCCCAACCGTCCGGCGGGCGGCCGCCTCCTCGATGGCGGGCCGGATGGCCGCCACCTCGTGGCGCGAGGCGAGGGCCCGCACGACGCAGTGACCGTCGCGCCGGTAGCCGTCGATCACCGGGGCCGCCAGCGCCGCGCTCACGCCGATACGGCCTCACCGTGGCGCAGGACCGGGAACTGCCGGTCGGGATCGTCCTGCCGGGAGCGGCCGTCGGGTGGCCCGGCGAACGGGTCCCCCTCCAACTTCTCGGTGCCGTCGACGGCGTACTGGACGATGTAGGCCTTGCGCACCGCACCGGTCGTGTTGGGACCGGTCAGGTGCGGCGTGACCGAGGAGAAGACGACGGCGCCGCCGGCCGACACCGGCGCCGGCCGGGCCCCCGGGGGATCCTCGAAGCATTCCCAGCCGATGGGGTCCACCCACCGGTGTCGCAGTGTTCCCTGACGGTGGGCCCCGGGGATGACCCACGGGCAGCCGTTGTCGACGGTGGCATCGGTGAGCGCCAGCCAACAGGTCAGATATCCCTGCGGCTCGACGAAGGTGTAGCCGTTGTCCTGGTGCCAGGGGAACCGGCGCGGCTTCTCCGTCTTCTTGTAGACGGCCTGGTCCCAGTAGAGATTGACGTCGGGGCCGAGCAGGTCCCGGCACAGTCCGAGCAGGGTGCGATGGCGGGCCACCGCCCGGGCCACGGCCGACGTGAGCACCACGTGGGGACTGAAGGTGATGGCTCCCTGTTCGGCGATGGTGAAGCGCCCGCCTTCCTGCGTGCCGAGGAACTCGTCGACCCCGGCCTCGACGGCGTCGAGCGCGCCGGTGAGCTCGGCCAGCACCCCCGGTTCGAGCACGTTCTGCACCACGAGGAAGCCGTCGTCCAGGAAGGCCCGCCGGTCCTTCTCGCTGATCGTCGTGGCCGGCGTCCCGGGAACGGTCGGCACGTACCCGTGGTTCCACGGGTGCCGGTCCACCGGGCCGTTCGTCTCCCCGTTCATATCCCCGTTCTTTTCCCCGTGCAGATTCCGGACGGCGCCCGGGCGGGCGAGCCCCTCATCTGGACGAGCCTAGAGGGCGACCGGTTACCCTTGGTCGGCCGGGTCGACAGCCGACGACCGACTGGCGACGACCGATATCCGACGACCGACCAGACGACCGACCAGACGACCGACCAGACGACAGGGAGCACCGCACCGATGAGAGGCATCGTCTACACCGGCGGGGACGCCATGGTGACCGACAAGCTCGAGATCGCCGACCCCGGCCCCAAAGAAGTGAAGGTCAAGATCATGGCCGCCGGGGTCTGCCATTCCGACCTGTCGGTGCTGAACGGCACCATCCCCTGGAAGGAGCCCTCGGTCCTCGGCCACGAAGGGGCGGGCGTCGTAGAGGCGGTCGGGTCGGCCGTGTCCGGGGTGTTGCCGGGCGATCACGTCGTGGTGGCGACCCTGGCCTCCTGCGGCATGTGCCGCGCCTGCAACACCGGGCACCCCACCATGTGCATCAAGACGCTCGGCAACGTCTCGACCCCGTTCACCTACGACGGCGAGCCGGCGTCGAACTTCGCCGCCGCCTCCGTCTTCGCCGAGTACACCATCGTCTCCGAGGTCCAGGCCGTCCGGATCTCGAAGGACGTGCCCTTCACCTCGGCGTCGCTCATCGGCTGCGGCGTCCTCACCGGCATCGGCGCCGTCCTGAACCGGGCGTCGGTCCACCCGGGCGAGACGGCCGCCGTCTTCGGGGTGGGCGGCATCGGGCTGAACGTCATCCAGGCGCTGCGCGTCCAGGGGGCGTCGCGGATCATCGCCGTCGACACCATGGACTCGAAGGAGTCCCTGGCCCGCCAGTTCGGCGCCACCCACTTCGTCGACGCCTCGAAGGCCGACGCCGTGGAGGAGATCCGCAAGATCGTCCCCCACAACCCCCAGTCCCTGGCGGGCGCCCTCGGACC
>Ga0209415_10015136_pt1 | contig 12545 bp, 11 predicted proteins | sample PeaSoiSIISIP2007_FD_187696 | JGI IMG/M metagenome (GOLD analysis project Ga0209415, IMG submission 187696) | Peat soil microbial communities from Weissenstadt, Germany - SII-SIP-2007 (SPAdes) (version 2) | ecosystem: Environmental > Terrestrial > Soil > Wetlands > Peat | place: Germany...
TCCTCGACCGGAATAGCAAGTTTCCTGCCATCCACGAGGGCGCAAAGCTCAAAGGATTCCTGCACCCTGGCGACGCCGGGTGCCCAGGAAAGCGACGGATTCGCCGCGCGCTGCCGAGATAATAAGCACTTATTTATTCCGCGATCGAATTGCGTAAAATTCCCTTATGATCTCAATGCGATCATGGCTGGCATGCGGTTTGCTGGCTGAAAAACGCGAGGCCGAAAAGCGTCAAGAGCCTCGGAGTCCATGTCGCGGTGCACGGCGACATGCCAGCGGGGGAACCCGGTCATGCAACAGCTTTCAGGGGATCGATGATGTACTTGCGCCGAATGTTGGGAACGATGGCGGTCGCGGTCGCGATCGCATTGCCGCACCACGCCGTTGCCGCCGACCCGATCAAGGTCGGCATCCTCATCCCGGGCTCGAAATCCGACAAGGGTTGGATGGAATCCGGATACGACGGCCTCGTCGCGTCGGAGAAGAAGTACGGCGACAAGATCAAGGTGCAGATGATCGAGAACATCAACTACGCCGACATGGAGCAGGCGCTGACCAACCTGGCGACCGGCAACGCCCTGGTGATCGGCGTCGGCGGCCAGACCCAGGCGGCGGTCTACAAGGTCGCCAAGCGGTTTCCCGGGACCAAGTTCTCCATCGTCGGCGGCAACGAGGGCGACGTGCTTCCCAACGTCGCCGGCTATGACGTCAAGCAGGCCGAGATCGCCTTCGTGGCCGGCGCTGCGGCGGCGATGCTCTCGAAGACCGCCGCCGTGAGCTATGTGGGGGGCCTGGAGATCCCCTCCATCGTCAACGCCGGCAAGGAATTCGGCAAGGGCGCCAAGTACATCAAAGCCGACATCAAATACTTCGAGAACTACACCGGCGACTTCGACGACGTCGCCAAGTCCAAGGAGGCGACGCTCGCCGCCATCGCGCAGGGCGCCGACGTCCACTATCACATCCTCAATCTCGGCCTGCGCGGCATGGAGCAGGCCGCCAGGGAAAAGGGCACCCACATCATCGGCAGCTATACGGACCGCTGCGGCTCCGACCCGCTCTACGTCGCCTATTCGATCACCGGGGTCGGCTACCAGGTGAGCTACGCCATCGACGAGATGGTGAAGGGGAGCTGGAAGTCGGGCTACAAGGAGTTCGGCCTGAAGATGGGCCCGGAGGCGTCGAGCATGGTGGTGTGCGGCGGGACGCCGGAGCAGAAGGCGAAGCTCGACGCCATCATGAAGGACATCTTGGCGGGCAAGATCACGGTGCTCAAGGGCTGATGCCGGGTTCCCGGAAACGGCGCGGCGGGGGTGGAATGACGTGAGCGCGCCATCCGCCCCGCTGCTGTCGGTGCAGGGAATGACCAAACGCTTCGGCAGCCTGCTCGCGCTGTCGGAGGTCTCGCTCGACATCGCGCCGGGCGAGATCCACTGCATCCTCGGCGAGAACGGCGCCGGCAAGTCGACGCTGTGCAATCTGATCTTCGGCGTCCACCAGCCCGACGCCGGCGCCATGCGGTTTCGCGGGGCGCCCTATCAGCCGACGGCGCCGGCCGACGCGCTGGCGAGCGGCATCTCCATGGTGCACCAGCATTTCAGCCTGGTGCACGACATGACGGTGGTCGACAACGTGCTGCTCGGTCAGACCCGCGGTGTCCTCGATCGCCGGGGCTGCGCCAATCGCCTCGATCAACTCGCCCGGCAATACGGGCTGCCGCTCGAGCCGTTCGCCAAAATCGAGGATCTTTCGGTCGGCGAGCGCCAGCGGGTCGAGATCGTCAAGTGCCTGATGCGCGAGCCGCATCTGTTCGTGCTCGACGAGCCCACGGCGGTGCTGCTGCCGGACGAGATCGCCGCCTTGCTGGAGGTCTGCCGGCGCGTCGCGGAACGCGGGTGCGGCGTCGTGCTGGTCACCCACAAGCTGGCGGAGATCAAGAAGGCGGCCGACCGGGTGACGGTGCTGCGCGGCGGACGCGTGGTCGCGGCGTCGAGCAGTCCGGCCGCCGAGATCGACGCCCTGGTGCGGGCCATGATCCACCGCGATGCGGATGCGCCCGCCACGCCGTTCGACCCGGCGCCCGGCGGTGAGACCGCGGCGGGCCCGTCGGCCCTTCGCTCCGCCGCGACCAGGGCCCGTGGCCAGACCGATGTGCTTCAGGTCGATGGCCTCACCGTGCGCGACGTGCATGGCGTGACGCGGCTCGACAACTTCACGCTCACGCTCACCGGCGGCGAGATCATCGGCATCGCCGGCGTCGAGGGCAACGGGCAGAGCGAGCTCGCCGCCGTGCTGTCCGGCATGATCGCGCCCACCAGCGGCAGCTTCTACGTCAAGGATTTGGACCTCACCCGGGCAGGGCCTAAGGCGGTGACCGACGCCGGCATGGGCGTGGTGCCGGAAGACCGCCATGCGGTCGGCTGCATCGCCGGCATGACGGTCGCCGAGAACATGTTCGTCAGCCGCCTCGGTCAGTTCGCCCGCTGGGGCTTCCTGCGCCGCGGCGCCGTCAACATCGCGGCGCTGGCGCTGATGAAGCACTTCGACGTGCGTGCCGCCGGGCCCGAGGCCGCATTTTCCAGTCTGTCCGGAGGAAACCAGCAGAAGGCGGTGCTCGCCCGCGAGCTGAACCTGCAGAACCTGACCGTGCTGCTCGCCGCCCAGCCCACCCGCGGGCTCGATGTCGGCGCGGTGGCGGCCGTCTATGGCCATATCCGCGCGGCCAGCGAGCGCGGCGTCGGCGTCATCCTGATCTCGTCGGAGCTCGACGAATTGCTCAGCGTCGCTCATCGGGTCATCGTGCTCTATCGCGGCCGGATCATGGGCACGTGCCCGGCCGATCCGGCGCAGCGCCAACGGATCGGCGCCATGATGGCGGGACACGCCGCATGACCCTGCAGACGACCACCGCACGGACGACGCCCGGACCCGCGGCCCCGCGGCTCTCGACGCTGGTCCGGCGATACGCCGCGATCCTCATTCCGGTGGCGGCGGTGCTGGCGGCCGGGCTGATCGGCCTCTGCTTGGTCGGCCTGATGGGCGTGCCGATCCGGGCGGCGCTCGATGCCTTCATCGGCGGCGCGGTCGGCTCGCCCTACGCGATCGCCGCATCGATCAATCGCAGCGTCGTCTTCGCGCTGGTGGGCATCGGCTTCGTGCTGGCCAACCGCGCCAACCTCACCAATGTGGGGGGCGAGGGCCAGATCGCGGTCGGCGGCATCGCGGCGACCGCGGTGGCGCTCTACGGCGGGGTGGCGCACCTGCCGCTCGGCCTGCCCATCGTGCTGCCGATGCTGGCGGCGGTCGCGGCCGGCGCCATGTGGGGCGCGCTCGCAGGCATTTTCAAGGTGAAGGCCGGGACCAACGAGGTCATCAGCACGCTGCTGCTGTCGTTCATCGCGATCTGGCTGGTCTACTGGTCGGTGCAGTCCGAGGCGCTGCTGCGGCGGCCGCGCACCACGTCGGCGACGCTGCCGGAGTCGCTGGAGATCCCGGAGTCCACCCAGCTGCCGCTGCTCACCGGGGATTTTTCTTTCCCGCTGCACATCGGATTGCCGATCGCGGTCATGATCGCGGTGGTCGCCGCGATCGTGCTGGAGAAGACCATCTTCGGCACCGGGCTGCGCGCCGTCGGGCTCAATCCGGTCGCCGCGACCCGCGCCGGCATCTCTTACGGGCGCACCGTGATCGCCGCGCTGGCGCTGGCGGGCGCGCTCGGCGGCCTCGCTGGCGCCTTCATGATCCAGGGCGAGCAGTACCTGCTCAAGGACGGGTTCTCGTCGGGCTACGGCTTCGACGGCCTGGTGGCGGGCCTGCTGGCACGCGGATCGGTCGGCGGCGTCATCGCGGCCTCCCTGCTGTTCGGCTTTCTGCGGTCGGGCGGCATCAACATGGAAATGGTCGCCGCCGTGCCGACCGCCCTCGTGATGGTGATCCAGGGCCTCATCGTCATCATGCTGGCGGCCGCCTCGTTCTGGCTCGACCGGCGCCCGCCATGACTGGATCGCAATGACCTGGGAGCTGCTCGCTGTCTTCGTCGGGTCGTCGATCCGCCTCGCGGTGCCGCTGCTGCTGGCCGGCATCGGCGAGCTGGTGAGCGAGCGCGCCGGCGTGCTCAACATGAGCCTGGAAGGCATGATGCTGACCGGCGCCTTCGCGGCCGCGGTGGGCGCCTGGGCGACCGGCGATCCGCTGATCGGCCTGGTGATCGGCGTGCTGGCGGTGGTCCCGGTGGCGGCGCTGCAGGCGTTCCTGAGCGTGACCCTGCGGGCCAACCAGATCGTCACCGGGATCGGCATCAACATCCTGATGCTGGGGGCGACGACGCTCGCCTACCGGGAGATCTTCGGATCGCGATCGCGCGAGCAGATTCCCGGGCTCGACAAATGGGCGCCGCCGCTGCTCGGGAACATCCCGGTGTTCGGCGAGGCGGTGTTCCGCCAGGTGTGGCTGCTCTATGCCGGCATCGTACTCATCGTGCTGACCGCCGTGGTGATGCGCACCACCTCGCTCGGGATCACCATCCACGCGGCCGGCGTGGAGCCGAAGGCGGTGGACAAGTCCGGCCTGTCGGTCGCCCGCATCCGCTGGCTGGTGGTGCTGTTCACCGGCTTCATGGCGGCGCTCGCCGGCGCCTTCCTGTCGATCGGTGATATCCACACCTTCACCGAAGGCATGACCCGCGGCGCCGGCTATCTGGCGATCGCGGCGGTGATCTTCGGCAAGTGGAAGATCCTCGGCACCACGTTCGCCTGCCTGCTGTTCGGCGCCGCCACCGCGATGCAGTTCCAGCTCCCGGCGCTCGGCGTCGCGGTGCCCAACGCGCTGCTCATCATGATGCCATACCTGCTGGCGCTGCTCGCCGTCGCCGGCCTGGTCGGCCGCCAGACCGCGCCGGCGGCGCTGGCGGAGCCGTACCGGCGGTCGTGACAGCGAAGGCGGGCAGGGAGCCCGGCAGGGGCCGTCCGCCAGATTCGTAGGCGGCCCGGCGTCCGCCCGGCGTCGCGAACGACGTGTCGAAAAAATAGACAGAAAATCAAGTCGCCTGACGAAAATGCTTGTTTCGGATGCACTCGGCTGCCGGGCAATCGGGGCATGGCCGCAGAAATCCCAGCGTATCAGGCTGCGACAGGTGTGGCACGAAATTTGCGTTGTGACGAGCGTTCATGTCACTTGACTGTAAATCATCCGTCCGGCAGTCATGCGTTGGACGCGCCATCCCCTTCGAAGGAGCAAGTCATGTCAAAGTCAGGACCGGGAGCATCGGTTGGCTGGACGCGCCGCCGGGCTCTGCAGACCACGGCGGCGGCCATCGCCTCATCGTCGCTCGTCGGCCGCCTCGCGCTTGCCGCCGACGCCCACGGCACCCTGGTGTGGGGGAAGTCGCTGGAGACGACCATGATCGACCCGCACATGGCGCTGGTCGGCTCATCGTGGCAGCTCCAGTATCTCGTTTATGAAACGCTGACGTCGATGGGCGAGAACTTCGACGTGCAGCCGGGAATCGCCGAGTCCTGGGAGACGCCGACGCCGACCACCTACATCTTTCACCTGCGCGACGGCGTGACCTTCTCGAACGGCCGCCCGATGACGGCCGATGACGTGGTGGGAAGCATCAAGCGGATCGTGGCGCCGAAGGGCGGCTCGTGGTGGGCGAGCCAGATGGGCTCGGTGAAGAGCGTGACCTCGAGCGATCCGAAAACCGTCACGATCGAGCTCAATGAGCCGTTCACGCCCCTGCTGGCGTCACTCGCCGCCAGCATGACCGCGATCATTCCCATGAAGGAGCTGACGGCGGGGACCTTCGATCCGTCCAAGGACATGCTGGGAACCGGTCCCTTCATGGTCACCGCGCATCAGCAGAACGATTTCTGGACGCTGGCCAAAAATCCCCACTACTGGCGCGCCGGTTACCCGAAGTTCGACCAGGTGTCGGTGCGCATCATTCCCGACGACAGCGCGCGGCTGGCGGCGCTGCAGAACGGCAGCGTGGACATCGCGAACTTCGAGAATCCGGATGCGCCGCTGCTGCTCAAGGACATCCCCAATGTCTCGACGGCGATCCAGCAGACCGGCGATCTCTATACCCTGGCGCTCAACCCGGTGTGGCAGGAGTCGCCCTTCCGGGATGCCCGCCTGCGCGAGGCGGTTTTTCTTTCGATCGACCGGCAGCAGATCCGCGACGTGGCGCTCTCCGGTCAGGGTTCCGTCTCGGGCGTCGCGGCCGCGGTGTTCAAGGACGGCTGCGTGCCGCCACCGGGGCGCCACGTCAAGAAGGCGAGCGAGCTCGTCAAGGCGGCGGGCGGCCTCTCGTTCAAGATGATCGTCCAGACCAGCCAGGCCATTCAACGGATCGCCCAGGTGATCCAGGCGAACGTCGCCGAGGCGGGCATCAATGCGGAGCTCAACATCGTCGACGAGGGGGTGTTCGTCAACGCGGTGTTCGTGACCGGCAAGTTCCAGGCGAGCCCCTTCTTCTGGTCGGCGTATGCCGACCCCGGGATGGTTCCGGCGTGGTGGGAGCCCAGCGTGTCGGGCTTCACCGGCGGCTATGTCGTGTCGCAGCCAGAGCTCTCGACGCTGATCCGCGACGAGCGGAAGACACCGAACGGACCGGAACGCGCCGCCATGCTCAAGAAGATCTGCACCATGGTCGACAGCGGCGCCCAGATGATCCCGCTGGTGACCAAGCCGGTCACCGTCGCCTACCGCTCGGATCGCATCAAGGCGGCGATCCAGCCCAACGAGGGGTACAACGCCACCCTTCGCCACGTCGCGGAGTTCGCCCGCATCTAGCGGAGAGATGGGACCCTGAACTTGACGGCACTCTTGCGCTTCGCAGCGCGGCGGCTGGCCAGTGCGGCACTCACGTTGCTGCTGGTCTCCGTGCTGATCTTCGCGGCGATCCACTGGCTGCCGGGCAGCTATGCGGACGTCTTCCTCGGCGCCCTGTCCACCCCGCAGGCCAAGGCCCAGCTCGAGGAGAAATTCGGGCTCAACCGACCGCTGCCGGTCCAGTACGTGAAATGGATCTCGGCGGCGGCGCACGGCGATTTCGGAATATCGCTGTCGACGCAGCAGCCGGTCGCGGCGGAGTTCGCAGTCCGGCTTCCCGTCACGGCGCAACTCGCCGTCATGGCGGCGGCCATTGCGCTCACCGTCGGCGTCCCGCTGGGAATCGTCGGCGGGCTCGTCACCCGGCCGCGCGTGCTTCACGGCTTCCTGCGCCTGTTCGGCTCGTTCGCGATGAGCGTGCCCGATTTCGTCATCGGAAGCCTGCTGCTCTATCTCATCTCCCGCCACTCGCTGGGCTTCAGGCTCGGCGCATGGATCCCGCTGAGCGCCGACCTTGCGGGCAACCTGCGGACCGCGATCGTCCCGGCCGGCGCGCTCGCCGCACTGGGCATCGGCTTCATCATGACGGCCGCCCGTCACGCCGCGATTTCGATCCGCGGCGCGCCATGGGTGGTGGCGGCGACCGCACGGGGCCAGTCGACGTCGATGATCATTCGGCAGCACATCGTCAAGAACGCGGCGATCCCGGTCGTCACCGTCGCGGCGATCTATCTCGGCTACATGCTGGGCGGCACCGCCATCATCGAGTCTCTGTTCACGATCCCCGGCATCGGCCGCTTCGTTCTCCAGGCGGTGTCGATCCGCGACTATCCGGTCGTGCAGGCCGGCGTCCTCATCGCCGCGACCGTGTTCATCGCGCTGAACCTGGCCGCGGACATTGTCTATGCGGCGCTCGATCCGCGCATCCGCTCGAAGGCAAGCCCATGAGGCCGCCGTTTCGCGGCGATCCTCTGTCCCAGATCGGGGCCGCGCTGCTCGTGGTGCTGATCGTGACCAGCCTCGTCGGCTCGACGGCGCACGTGTTCGGCAGCCCGACCGCGCTCGGCGGCGCCCCTTTGTCGGCGCCTGCGGCGGGCCATCCGCTCGGAACGGATCAGCTCGGCCGGTCCGTTCTCGCCCGTACGGTCGCGGGGATCGACCAGACCATCGTGCTGGCCACGGCCGCCGTTGTCATCGCGGCGGCGATCGGCTCCCTGCTGGGAATGCTGGCCGGATATCTCAAGGGCATCGGCGACGACATCGTGTCCCGCTGCGCCGATGCGCTGTTCTCGTTTCCCGCGATCGTGCTCGCGATCATGATTTCGGCGATGTTCCGGCCCGGCAGCGCGACCGCCATCGCGGCCGTCGTCATCGTGACGCTGCCGGTGATGGTTCGGGTCGTGCGCGCCGCCACGCTGATGGTGGCGGAGCAGGACTTCGTCATCCAGGCGAGGATCGCCGAGGCAGGCCTCGGGCGAATCCTGGCGATGCACATCTTTCCCAATGTCGCCGGGACGATCATCGTGCAGATGGCCTATTCCATTTCGTTCGGCATGATCATCGAGAGCGGCGTCAGCTTTCTCGGGCTCGGCGTGCAGCCGCCGGGCGCGTCCCTCGGCTCGCTGCTGTACGAGGGCCGCGTCTATCTGTCGGTCGCGCCGTGGCTGGTCTTCGTTCCAGGCGTCGTGCTCGCCCTGACCATCCTGTCCGTCAACCTCGTCGGCGACGGATTGCGTCAGGTGATCGATCCGCTGCTCGAATGACGCCAGCCCTCGAAGTGCGCGGCCTCGTGATGGAGTACCGCTCCCGCCGCGGCCGGGTTCGCGCGCTCGACGGCATCGATTTCGCGGCGGCGGCCGGCGAGGCGGTCGGCATCGTCGGCGAAAGCGGGTCGGGCAAGAGCACGCTCGGCGCTGCGATCGGCCGGCTGCCCGTGGCCGGCGTTCAGCATGTGTCGGGAGAGGTCCTGATCGGCGGCGTCGGGATCTTCGGCCTCGATGAGCCGGCGCTGCGAGCGCTGCGACGATCACGGCTCGGCTTCGTGTTCCAGGATCCGATCGGCACGCTCGATCCCACCATGAAAGTCGGTCGTCAGGTTGCGGCTGTGGTCGACGGATCCGCTGATCGTGGGGTGGTCGACGGCATCCTCACGGATGTCGGTCTCGTCGACGTCCGGCACGTGGCGCAAAGCTACCCTCATGAGCTGTCGGGCGGGATGGCGCAGCGCGTCGCGATCGGGATGGCGATGGCGCGCAGGCCGGGCATCATCGTAGCGGACGAGCCGACGGCCGCGCTCGACGCCTCGATCAAAGTCCAGATCCTCGATCTGCTGGTTTCGCGCTGCAGGGATTCTGACGCCGTCCTGATCCTGCTGAGCCACGATCTCCATGCGGTGCGCACCCGCACCCGTCGGATCCTGGTGATGTATGGCGGCCGCATCGTGGAGGCCGGGGAGACGGCGACGGTCCTCGACCGGCCGAGGCATCCTTACACGGCGGCGCTGCTGCGCTCGGCGGTCGGCCGGGAGGCGCCCGGAGGATGCGTCGAGCCCATCGCGGGCGTCCCTCCGGCCTCTGCGGAGCGACAGGACTCGTGCGCGTTCGCGCCGCGGTGCGTCTACGTGATCGACCGGTGCCGATCGGTGCGGCCGGAGGCGCGCCATGTCGCGCAGCGCGATGCGGCCTGCCATCGCGCAGACGAAGCTCTCGATCTCGAGGGGGCACCATGATGGCCGGCGCTTTGATGAGCCTCGAGGCCGTCAGCAAGACCTATGCGGGCGGGCTTCCCTGGTCGCGATCGCGGGTGCCAGCGGTCAGATCGGTCGACCTTGCGATCGGGGAGGGGGAAACGCTGGCGCTCGTCGGCGAATCGGGCTCCGGCAAGACGACCCTGGGGCGCCTGTGTCTGGGCCTCATCGAGCCTTCGAGCGGTCGCGTGCTGCTGGAAGGGCAGACGTTCGAGGGCTTGCGAGGGCGGCTTCGCGGACGCCTGTCGGCGGTGCTGCAGCATCCTCAATCGTCGCTCAATCCGCGCCTGCGCGTGGGCACGTCCGTCATCGAGCCGCTGGTGATCGGCGCAGGCGTGTCGCGGCGGAACGCGCGGCAGAGGGCCGCCGAGATGATGGCCCGCGTCGGCCTCGGCTCCTCGGTTGCCGAGCGGTATCCACACGAGCTGTCCGGCGGCCAGCGGCAACGCGTCGCCATTGCGCGCGCGCTGGTCACGTGGCCTCGCTTCATCGTGTTCGATGAAGCCGTCAGTGCCCTGGACGTCTCGGTTCAAGCCCAGGTGCTGAACCTGATCAAGGCGCTGCAGCAGCAGATCGGGTTCGCGGCGCTGTTCATCACCCACGACCTCGCGGCGGCCCGCTACGTCGCCCGCCGGGTCGCCGTGATGCTGCGCGGCGAGATCGTCGATGTCGTCCCGGCGCTGCAGCTGTATCGGCCGGCGCCGCACCCGTACACGCGCCAGCTGCAGCAGGCCAGCGGTCTCCGGCTCTCGCCGGACGGAGACCGACCATGACGACCGATACGCCCTCCGCGGCTCACCCCTGCGACATGACGCTCGTCGATCTGGTGAGCGCCATCCGAGCTGGTCGGTTGACCGCGCGCCAGGCGGTCGAGGCCTCGCTCGCCCGCATCGCCGCATTGGACGGACGCTATCACGCCTTCTGCACCATCGACCGAGATGCTGCGATCCGGGCGGCCGATGAGGTCGACCGGCGTCTGCGCGCCGGCGAGGACGTCGGTCCCCTTGCCGGGGCGCCGGTCGGCATCAAGGATCTGATCTGCACGCGAGGCCTGCGCACCACGTTCGGATCGCGGCTCTATGCCGACCATGTTCCGGACGAAGACGACATTTCGGTCGCAAGGCTGAGGGCCGCGGGCGCCATCATCGTGGGCAAGACCAACAGCTCGGAATTCGGCTACGGCGCCATCGGACACAACGCCCTGTTTCCCGCCACGCTCAACCCCTGGGATCCGCGGCTGAGCCCCGGCGGGTCGAGCGCCGGTTCGGCGGTGGCGGTCGCGACCGGAATGGTGCCGCTGGCGCTGGGCAGCGACGGCGGCGGCTCGATCCGGGTTCCGGCGTCCTTGTGCGGCGTGCTCGGCTTCAAGCCGTCGTGGGGACGGGTGCCGCTCTATCCCGGGTGCCGGGACGAGCAGCTGCCCGGCGCCTCCGGCTGGGAATCGCTGGAGCACATCGGGCCGCTCACGCAGGACGCGGCGGACGCCGCGCTCGCCATGTCGGTGCTGGCCGGCCCGGCCCCCGAGGACCGCCATTCCATTCCGCTCGAAATCCATGACTGGGGCGATTCCCTGGCGTTCCGGACACGGGGCTTGCGGATTGCCTTCAGCTCCGACCTGGGCTTTGCAGGCGTCGACCCGGAAGTGGGCGCCATCGCCGAGATGGCTGCGCTGAGCCTGGGGCGTCGCCTCGACTGCAAGCTGCGCGTCGCGCATCCGGTCATCGAGGATCCGCAGCCGCATTTCGAGGCGCTCGTTGCTCTCGACACCGATCGGGTCGGCCTGCGCCGGCTGTCATCCGACCGCGCCATTGGATTCGGCACGGCTCTCGAAAGCCTGCTGGCGCGCGAATGGACCGCCGACCAGTTCACCGCGGCGATCATGGCCCGCAAGAAAATCGTCAATCGGATGTGGCGCTTCCTGCAGGAGTTCGACTTCCTGCTGACCCCGACGACCGCCGTCGCCGCGTTCCCGGCGGAGCTCGACGCTCCACCGACGATCGGCGGCCGTCCGGCCGGCGCCGCCGGCTGCGCGCCGCTCGCCAGCATTGCAAACCTTGCCGGACTTCCGGCCGCGTCGGCGCCGGCCGGCATGACGGCCGACGGCAGGCCGGTCGGCCTGCAGGTCATCGGTCGGCACCTCGGCGATCTCGATGTACTGTCGCTGTGTGTCAGATTGGAGCATCCGCAGGTCAAGTGGATATCGGAATAACGTGTGGGCAAAACGGTCATGAGCCGGAAAACCGGGAAGACGAGTGCAAAGGCCTCGGCGCGGACGAAGCAAACAAAAGAGCGGTCGTCCGAGGTTGCCCGCGCGTCGCCGGACGTCAGGCAACTTCAGATCGGCGCCCGCATCAGGCACGCGCGGATCCTCTCCGGCGTGCTCATGCGCGAGCTGGCGGTCAAGGTCGAATGCACCGAAAGCATGATATCGAAGATCGAGGGCGGCCGGGTGGTGCCGTCGCTGCCGATGCTGCAGCGGATCGTCGAGGCGCTGGGGCGCGATCTGTCCTCTTTCTTCGGGTCGGACCCGACATCGCCGGGAGTGATCCAGCGCAGCGGCGAGCGCCCGGTCGCCAGCACCGACCCGATCCGCAGCGGCTCCGGGGTGCGCTACGAACGGCTGGTGCCGTTCGGCGCCGGGAATCTGCTCGAGGGCAACATCCATATCGTCGAGCCCGACGGCGCCAAGCACGACCCCATCACGCACCAGGGCGAAACCGTCGGATATCTCATCGAAGGCCAGCTCGAGCTCACGATCGACAAGACGACGTACCGGCTGAGCTCGGGCGACTCGTTCTTCTTCAAGAACCACCTGACCAACAGCTATCGCAACACCGGCCCAGGAGTCGCCCGCATCATCTGGGTGAACACGCCGCAGGTGCACTGAAACGAAGGCGCCGTTTCATGAGGGTTCATCACAACCGATGCCACGACCAAGGGCTGGATCGTCCGCCGCCGGAAAGTG
>Ga0209415_10015137_pt1 | contig 12544 bp, 8 predicted proteins | sample PeaSoiSIISIP2007_FD_187696 | JGI IMG/M metagenome (GOLD analysis project Ga0209415, IMG submission 187696) | Peat soil microbial communities from Weissenstadt, Germany - SII-SIP-2007 (SPAdes) (version 2) | ecosystem: Environmental > Terrestrial > Soil > Wetlands > Peat | place: Germany...
GGACGTGTCGGCGAACGGCTTGAGCGCGTGCGCTAGGGCGTCGACGGTGGCAAACCGCCTGTCGGGCTCCTTCTCGAGACACCGCTGGACCACGTCCGCGAGCGCTGCCGGGATCTCGTTCCTTAGCTCGACGAGGGAGGGGGCCGGCACGGTCATGATGCGCATCCCGAGCTCGAGCACGCTGTCGCCCGCGAACGGGACCTTGCCGCTCAAGAGCTCGAACATGATGACGCCGATGGACCAGATGTCGGTCCTCTCGTCGACTGACTTCGCTGCGCGGAGCTGCTCGGGAGACATGTAGAGAGGCGAGCCGATGACCCCCTGGGAGGCCGTGAGCGAGCCGTCCGTCTTCGTCGTCTCGAGAGACTTGGCGATGCCGAAGTCGAGCACCTTGATGATGGGGCTGCTCCCTGCGCGCTCTGCGAGGAACAGGTTCTGCGGCTTCAGGTCGCGGTGGATGATCCCGAGCGCATGGGCCTCCCGGATGGCGTCGCAGACCTCGAGCATGTACCGGACGGTCTCGCCGGGGCTGAGGCGGCCGCGCGCGCGGAGGTGCCGCGCGAGGTCGTCCCCTCTCAGGAGCTCCATCACGATGTACGGCTCCCCCGAGGGGAGCTGGCCGACGTCGTACACGCGCGCGACGTGCGCGCTCGTCAGCTTCCTGGCCGCCTTCGCTTCACGCAGAAAGCGCGTGCGCGACGTCGCGTCGCCCTTCCCCTCGCCGATCGTCATGAACTTCAGCGCGACCGGCTCCTCGAGCGCAAGGTGCATGGCCGAGACGACGATGCCCATTCCGCCGGCGCCGAGCACCGCATCGACCTTGTACTTCCGGTCGACGATCTGGCCCGAACGGACGGGCGATCGCACCTGGACGGGTACGGGATCCGGCGACGGCATGCGTGAGCCTACCACGGCACCATGAGTCGGCCCGTGCGGGGCGTCAGTCGTGCGTCACGACGCCAGAGTCGACCGGTCCCGTGGACATCGCGGCGTCGGGGACACACTGGCCGGCCGCCTGGTACATCGCGAGCTGGGCCCCGCAGCCTGCATCCGTGAGGCCACCCGATGTGGCGGTCTCGTTGCAGCTCGATGGGTCGTCGATCGTGGGGCTCGCGCAGCACGCCGCGAGCGCGATGCACGCGGGGGGGCCGTCCGACGTGCAAGCGGTGAGGGCGACCGTCGCGGCGGCGAGCGGCGAAAGCAAAAAGATGAGGACGCGCAAGCTCATTGGGCGAACCATGCCACAGATTTCGACGGGTGAAAGCCGTTGCGTGGCGCTCAAGCACGGGCCGGTCCCGCCGTTCCTTGAACCAATGGTCTTTGGGCTGTGGAACGACAAGAAAGCGGCGCGTGTCCTCCGGAGCGCGCCGGCGCCGAGCGAGGTGGGGGAGTCTTCTGGCACGTACGCGGCCGTGCCCGCGTCGCTCCTGTCGCAACAGGACTCTGACGCCGCCATGGAGACGCTCGCGTCCGTGCTGCGCGCGCTCGGCGCCCATGCCTTCGAGCTCGACGCCGCTGACGTGCCGAGCATCCGGCGCACCTTCGAGCGCTGGGCGGAGCACGTCCTCATCGCCGCGCCGGTCGAGGACTCCGGAGAAGACGCGCCCCGAGAGGCGCCGGTGCGGCGCGATTGGCGCGCGGTGCGCGAGGCCTTTGTGTCACATCGCCGCCGCGAGGCGGTGTTCGTCGTCAAGACGCTCGCCAGCCTGCGCGAGGTCATCTGGTCGTTCGTCGCGATCGTCAACCGCGCGGCCGCCGCCGACCAACAGCAGGGGCTCGTCGCCCGCGAGCGCCTCACGAAGCTTCGGGCCGCGCTCGACAGCAACGACGCCGAGGTGCTCCGCCGCGAAGCGTCGCAGACCGCGTCGCTTTTCGAGAAGGCGCTCGAGGCGCAGTCGAGGCGGCAAACTCAGCAGCTCGCGGATTTCGCCGCGAACATCCGGAAGCTGGGCGAGGAGCTCGAGGGGGCCAAGCGAGAAGGGGCGCTCGACCCGTTGACGCGTCTCCACAACCGCGCGTGCTTCGACGAATTCGTGAAGCGCACGGTAGAGCTCGCCGTCCTCTTCAAGCAACCCGCCGCGCTCATCATGATCGACGTCGATCACTTCAAGTCGGTCAACGATGGGCATGGTCACCCCGCTGGCGACGCGCTCCTCAAGGCGCTCGGCGATTGCCTGGCGCGCACGTTCCCTCGGCGCGGCGACCTCGTCGCGCGGTACGGCGGCGACGAGTTCGTCGTCGTGCTGAAGGACGCCGGTCCCGACCAGGTGCGTGTGCTCGCGCGGCGCGTCGTCGACGCGGCGCGCGCTCTCCGCGTGGCGCACCAGGGACGTCAGCTCGCGACGACGCTCTCCGTGGGCATCTCGGACCTCGCCGAGGGCGACACCCCGGAGTCGTGGCTCGCGCGCGCCGACGCGGCGCTCTATGCGGCGAAGGAAGCAGGGCGCGACCGCTGCATGGGAGCATCGACGCCCTCGCAGAGGGGTTAGGCGCACGACTTCGCGACGTGCCCGGCGCACAGCATCGCGAGCGCCATGATCGCGATCTGTGGGTTCACCCCGAGGTTGCCGGGGAACACGCTGGAGTCGGCGACGAACAGGTTGCCCGCCTCGTGGAGCCTGAAGTCGGGTCGCACGACGCTGCGGTCCGCATCGGAGCCCATGCGCGCGGTGCCGAAAAGGTGGGTCATCGACATCGCGTAGTCGCTCGCGACGAGCGAACCCTCGGCCTCGAACGCCGCCATTCGTGCGGGATCGCGCACGACCGGATCGAAGCCAGGGACCCCAGGGTAGACCTCGACCGCCCCCGCGGCGAGCAGGGCGTCGCCGAGCACGCGCACCGCGCGACGCGTCTTCTTCACGTCGCCGTCGGTCAGCGAATAGCGCACAATCGGCCGCGTCGGCCCCGCCCTCACCGTTCCGCGCGCGTCGGCCCTCACGGCCGCGCCCCACACGGCGTAGCGATCGATCTCGCCGATCCGCCGCACGAGCTCGGCGCCGAAGCCCGGCAGCCGGCTCGCGAGGATCGACACGTCGAAGCCGAGCGCCTCGAGCTTCAACCCTTCGGCGCGGTAACCGGTCACCTCGTGACCCTGGGTCGCCCCTCGCCAGTTGCGGATCGGCTCGTCGAAAAGCCCCGTCACGGATACTCCGGGGTGCGCCGTGAGGCCGTCTCCGACAGGTCCCTGCCTGAGCCCGCTCTTCTGGAGGATGCACGGCGTCTGGATCGCGCTCGCGGCGAGCACCACCGCGTGTGTCGCGCGGACCTCGAAGCGCGCGCCGGCCGCTGTCACGCCCTCGACACCTCTCGCCCGCGCGCCCTTCTGGACGACACGGTCGACGCGCATCCCCGCGTGGATGTGCGCGCCCGCAGCGACGGCGTCGGGGAGGAACGTTTGATCCATCGAGAGCTTCGCGCCGTGCGGGCACCCCTGCAGGCACCTCCCCTCGCCGACGCAGCCCCGGACGTTGCGGCGGATCGGGCGGTGGTCGACGCCGAGACGATCGGCGGCGCGGCCGAGCAGCAGGTTCTTCGGTCCCGCGACGCTCTCTTCGGTGGGGTGCACGTTGAGGCGCGTCTCGACGACCTCCTCCGCCGCCGCGACTGACTCGTACGGGATCGTCTCGCCGAGCGCGGGGTCGGCGAGGATCCACCGGTCGATGATCTCGCGTGGGATCTTCCAGCTGATCGCACCGTTCACGACCGAGGTTCCACCGACGACCCGCCCCTGGAGGTAGGGCATCGATACGTTGCCGAAGGCGATCGAAGTCCCCATGTCGCGGTAGAGCGACGCCATCGCGCGGAGGCCGCTCGCGGCGTATTCCGTTCGCCTTACGTGGTGTCCTTCCTCGACGATGATCACGCGCATCCCGTGGAAGGCGAGCTCGCGCGCGACGGTCGCGCCCGCGGGCCCGCTGCCGACGACGACGACGTCCGCCTCCGCCGTGTGCGCGCGGTGCACGCGCCGCCCGTCGACCGAGACGAGGGCGACGGTCATGGCGAGGTTCCCGGAATCGGAGCCGCATCGTAGTTGGCGCGGACGCGCGGGTCGTCGAAGTACGCGAAGCACGCGAGCGTCTTCAAGGTCACGAGTGCCTGACGGACGAAGTAGCCGGGGTGGTCCGATGCCTTTGCGAGGAACCGCGCGCGTTCCTGGGGCGGGAGCATGAAGAACGGTCGGCCGAATCCCGAGACGATCGGCAGGAACGTCAGCGCGTGCACCATCGGACGGAGCCCGGCGCGAACGAGTGGCGCCGGCGCCTCCTCGAAGCTCTGCCAGAACGTCGTGCGATCGATCGACGCGAACGAGGGAAGCCCGTCTTCTCCGCCCGTGGCGATGATGGCCGCCATCAGCGCCTCGGCCCACCCGCGCTCGACGCGCGTGAGGCGCGAGGGGTCGACGGACGCGAACGGGCGATCGTCGAGGGGGACGTAGTCGATGGGGTGCTCGCGCTCGAGGGTGAAGTACGTCGGGGTCTCGATGCACCGACCGGCGACGACGAGGTAGCTCACGCCGAGGAGCTCGTCGGCGCTTCCTTCCGAGAGGGCGACCAGCGGGTCCTTCGTGATGCGCATCGGGCCGGGTGGGTTCGGCGCGAGTGAGTAGTCGATGACAAGCCCGCGATCGAACCCGCGTGGGGTCGGCACGCCCGCGGGCGAGACCACCTCGTAGTTCCACTCGGTGACGGGGCGCCCGCGACGCCGCTTCGGTCGGCTAGGCGCGTCCATGCCGTCCTGCTCGAGCCTGACGTTCCAGCCGAGGAGCCGCCCCGTGGCTGGGTCGCGATAAAACGTCTTCTGGAACGTCTTCCAAGTGAGCCGCTCGACGAACGTCGGCAGCGCGAGGCTCGTGCCGCGGTACGCCCAGCCTTCGAGGTCGACCGGATCGACCGGGTGCCCCGCCACGATGAGCGCGCGGAGCTCACGCGCGTCGGCGTCACGGAGCTCGTGAGCGGTGGTCATGCGCGGCGCGAGCCTAGCCCATTCCTCGTGAAGCTCGCACTCCTGGGGCGCTTCGTCATGGCGTCACGGTCACGCTCACCGTCTTCGCTCCCGCGACCGGCTGGAGGAGGAGCTCCCCCTTCGCGCTCGTGGCGTCGAAGCACGCGCCCACGGCGCGGACGTGGTAGCTCGCGCGGTACGCCCTCGCGGGGACCCGGACCTCGGTGATGTCGGTCCCGCCGCTCGCGGGCGTGAAAGAGAGCGTGAACGTGGTCTTGGCTCCGTCCCAGCCCTGTGTGATCGCGGTGCCCGCGACGGCGCGTGCGTAGGGGCGGATGATCGACTGTGCGACGGGGTACTCGCCGCCGTCGGGCGTCACGAGCGTGTTCATCTCGGAGTTCCACAGCTCCGTCGAGATGCTGTATTCCCACTCGGTCGCTCCCGCGAAGCCGAGCTCGTCGACGGCGCTCCACATCGACGCCATGTACGCGGGCGTCGTCGGGTCGTTGTTCGCGGCCCCGAACTCGCCGAGGAAGACCGGGACGTTCCAGCTCTTGCCGATGTCGGCCCAGCCCTGGAGCCCCGTGACGAGGCTCGCCGTGTCGCCGTGCACGATGGGGTAGTAGTGCGGAGAAAAGACGAGGTTTCCGCCGCCTGGGTTCGTGAGGCCTGTCGTGGCCGTGACGCCGTCGACGCCCGTCGGGTCGACGAAGATCAGCGAGGACGGCGCGAGGTTCCGCATGTACGCGGCGACCATCGTGTGGAACGCGGTCAGCGTCGTCGCGCCGAAGGTGAGGTTGTTCGCGCTTCCGGATGCGGGCTCGTTGATGATCTCGAAGCCGAGGACGCCCGGCGTGTCGGCGAGCGCGGGGATCATCGTGCCCCACACGTCGAGGTACTTCGCCTGGAGCCCCGTCGCGTTCCCCCAGAACACGTCGAACGCGTGTTGTACGGACGTGTCGGTCGCGTACTCGAGCTGCCAGCCAGGGCAGTCATGCGCGGGTGGGCCCGCGTCCGTCACGGTCCAGCCTGGAAAGCCGTCGCCGCAGTAGACCTCGGAGTAGACGTCCTGGTGGAAGTCCACGACCGACCAGATCCCGTGCGACCACGCGGACGCAACGATCTGCTCGTACATCGCCATCCACGCCGTGTCGTTCGTCCCTTCGGTCGGCTCGAGGGCCGCCCACGTGAATGGCACGCGCATGGCGTCGATACCCCACGACTCGGCGTGGCTCATGTACGCCTCGAGCGCAGGCGAGAAACCGCCGTCCGCGAAGTCGAACGGTACGTAAGGGGCGAACTTGCTCCGCCCGCCCGCGTCCACGCCGCGAAGGAACACCGTGCGACCGAGCGCGTCCTTGAGGAGCTCACCGTCGGTCACGAGCCTCGAGCTCGGGGGTGTGGGCGGAGTGAGGGTGCACGCGACCGAAGGGGCTCCGTCGGACGCGTCCGGCCCGTGGGCGTCGTGGGTGACGCGGACGTCGGCGTGAGCGTCGCGGTGGGCATCGGTTCGGCTCGCGTCGGGCGTCCCACCAGGGCTCGGCGTCGCGGCGCACGCGACGAGCAACGCACAGGAGGTCAGCGCCAGCCGGACGGTCGGGGTCATTCGGGGAGTATCGTCGGCCCGGGCACCGTCTCCAAGGGCCGTGCGGAGACGTAGGCGCGCCGTCCGGACTCGGCGCGCGGGATGACCCTCGTCAAGGCGGCGGTCTCCCACCCTCGGAACGCGATTGACCTCCTCCCGCGCGCGACCCTACGTGCGTAATTGAAAGTTGTTTTCATGACCCGCACCGTTCCGCCCTGCGTCGCGATGTCGCACGTCCTCCGTCGACCCGCCTTAGCAATCCTTGGAACATTCATTGTTTCAATTGGTTGCGCGCCGGTCGCGTCCCCAGCATTTCCCTCGTCCCAAGCGCGCTTCCCCCCCGCCTCGCGTCCGCTGGAGCTGTGCGCGGGGACCTGTCTCGCCGGCACGGACCCTTTCGAGAGCGGGTGCGCCCGTGACGGGGAGACGGTGACGCAGGCTGCGCTGAGGGACGCGACGGGTCAGGCACTCGGTCTCGTCGAGCTTCGTCGCTCGCGAGCCTGCCAGACCGCCTGGACACGCGTGGTGCGGTTCGACCGGAGAGTCGAGTGGTCGCTCGCTGGGTCGGTCGCGGCGGCGGGGGCGAAGACGCAGGCGTACCGCGCGAAGGGGCTCGCCCTCTGGACGGACATGGTGTTCGCCGACGGCGCGTGCGCGACTGCGGCCGCAACGCTCTACGGTGCGTCGGACGTCGCCATCGCCGACGCGAGCGCGAGTCATTGCGTCGAACCGAACCCGCGTGAGTCGGCGACGGCCGCGCGGTGACCGCGAGGCCCGTGCGCCTTGCCCTCGCGACCCCCTTCGCGGCGCTGCTTCTCGTTCTCGCGCGTGGCGCGCGCGCGCACGGGTCGTCGGTGCACCCCATCGAGGACCAACCGACGACGTTCCCGCCGGAGGCCCCGCCCGAGGGCCCTCGCACGGCTTCGAGGCACGACTGGAGCGGATTCACCGTCGGCACCCACGTAGCTTACGGGGTCGTGCGCTCCCAGAGCGCACTCGCGTCGCCCCGCGCGACGACGCAGACGTCCGGCACCCCTCTGGGCGGCATGCAGCTCGGCTACGCCCACGCGATCACGTCAAGCTGGCTCTTCGGGCTCGAGGCGGACGTCTCGTTCCCTTACTTCGCGAGCGACGGCGTCGTCTCGTCCGCCAGCATGCCATACGGATCCATCACCGAGAAGCTCGACTTCGCATCGACGCTCCGCGCGCGACTCGCGTACGCAACGCAGCGCTGGCGGATTTACGGCACGGGGGGGCTTGCATGGTCGCAGGCGCGGTTCATTGAGACGCGCGCCTCGGACGGGTTCGTCGACACTGGGCTCGCCCTCCGAGCGGGGTGGTCGTGGGGTCTCGGCGCCGAGCTCGTGCTCGCGCGCGGATGGAGCGTGCGCCTCGAGTACCTGTTCGACGACCTCGGCCCGACGGGCCAGCGCGTCGCGTCCGGTGCCGACGCCCAGTCGCTCGCGACCGACGTCCAGAGCCTGCGCCTTGGGCTCGACTGGCAGCTCGGTTCGCTCGCCGAACTTGCCTCCCGTGGCGATGCGAAGGACGACTGGAACGTTCACGGCCAGCTGACGACGATCGGACAGGGATACTTTCGCTTCCGCTCGCCCTACCAAGGAGCGAACAGCCTCTCGGGAACGGGGCAGACGGCGAGCACGACGAGCGCGACCGCGTTCGTAGGGCTCCGCCTCTGGCGTGGCGCCGAGCTCTACGTTGACCCCGAGATCGATCAGGGGTTCGGTCTGAGCGACACACTCGGCGTCGCGGCGTTCCCGAACGGCGAGGCGCAGAAGGCATCGTACCCTGTGCCGCGCTTCAACCTCGACCGCGTCTTCATCCGCCAGACGATCGGCCTCGGTGGCGAACGCTCGAGCGCCCCCGACGGCCCCAACCAGCTCGACGACGTCCAGGACGTCTCGCGCGTCACGCTGACGGTGGGGAAGCTGTCCGTCGGCGACGCCTTCGACTTCAACTCGTACGCGTCCGACCCGCGCACGCAGTTCCTCAACTGGAACATCTACGGAGGCGGCTCGTTCGACTGGACCATGGACAAGCCCGGCTTCACGTGGGGCGCGCTCGCCGAGCTCCACCAGCGACGCTGGGCTGCGCGCGTCGGCTACTACCTGGTTCCGACGGTCTCGAACGCCAACTCGTTCGACACGGACATCCCCCTCCACGGCCAGTACACGGCCGAGATCGAGCTACGCGGGCGACCGTTCCTGCTGCCGGGAGCGCTCCGCGTCTTCGGGTGGCTGAGCCGGGCGAACATGGGGAGCTACGACGCCGCGCTCGGGATGTCGACGACGACGCCGGGGTACCCCGACCTCACGCGCACGCGCGAGGTGCGGACCAACTATGGCGTCGTGGTCAATGTCGAGCAAGCCGTGGTCGGGAGCCTCGGCGTCTTCTCGCGCGCGAGCTGGAGCCCCGGGCTCGTGGAGGTCATCGGCTGGACCGACTGCGACGAGAGCGTGTCGTTCGGAGCTGTGGAAGACGGTGCGCCGTGGAAGCGACCGGGCGACACCGCGGGCGTGGCGGGCGTCGTCGAAGGCCTATCCCCCGAGGCTCGTGCCTACTTTGCGACGGGTGGGCTCGGCATCCTCATCGGCGACGGGCGCCTTCGCTACCAGCCCGAGCAAGTCCTCGAGGCGTACTACGCGCTGCGCGTGCTCCCGTGGATCACGCTGACGGCCGACTACCAGCTCGTCGCGAACCCTGGATACAACGCCGATCGTGGCCCCGTGTCGATCTTCGGAGGGCGGCTGCACGTCGAGCTGTGACCGCTCGTCCCTAGGGAAGCCTCGAGTCGCTAGCCGCAACCTCCCGGGCCGCAGACGGCCCCTTCGGCCGCGTGCTTGTCGGCCTCCCCCGCCTCGGCCCACGCCTTCTCGAGCACCTCCAGAAGTACGCGGGCAGGCTGTGCACCGGACACGCCGTGGCGTCCGCCGACGACGAAGAACGGGACCCCCGTGATGCCGAGCTCACGCGCGGCGGCCTCGTCGGCGCGAACCTCGCGCGCGTACGCGTCTCCTGCCAGGACCGCGCGAAGCTCGTCCCGATCGAGCCCAGCGTCCGTGCCGAGCGCGACGAGCGTCTCGGGGTCGCCGATCGCGGCCCCTTCGGTGAAGTACGCGCGGAGGAGCCGCTCCTTCGCGGCGCCCTGGACGCCTCGCTCGTGTGCGAGGTGGAGCACGCGGTGGGCGTCGAACGTGTTGCCCGACTGTGCCTTCTCGAAGTGGAAGTCGAGCCCTTCTCCCGCGGCGGTTTCGGTCATCTGCTGGAGCATCTTCTCCGCATGCGCGACCGACATGCCGCACTTCTGCGCGAGCCGAGCCGCCGAGCCGACGCGTCCGTCGCGTACGCGAGGCGCCGAGGGATCGAGCTCGAACGCGCGCCATGCGATGGTGACGTCCTCGCGATGAGGGAAGACCGCGAGCGCCGCTTCAAGGCGCCGCTTGCCGAGGTAGCACCACGGGCACGCGATGTCGGACCAGATGTCGAGGCGGAGCTTCTTGGTCATGGGTGGAAGATAAGTCGGCGCTCGCGCCGGGGCGAGGCCGTCGCACGGCCATCCCGCCGCCATCCGCCGCACGCTCTGATGGCGTAGCATCGAGGACCGCCATGACGCCCCGCGCCCGACAGTCTGCGTTCGCAGCCCTCTGCCTCGCGGCCGCGGGCGCGCTCACTTGCGCGAGGCCCCCTCCCGCCGCGACGCCACCGCCGCCGCCCGACCTCACGAGCCCTTTCACCGGCTTCGCGAGCGCGCACTACAAGGACCCGGCCGCGTGGCTCTGCTTGCCCGGTCGTGAGGACGCATGCGCCAGAGACCTGGACGCGACCGAGCTCTCTCCGGACGGCACGCGCGCGGTCGTCCGCGACGTGAAGCGACCCGCCGCAGACGACGTCGACTGTTTCTACATCTACCCGACCGTCGATCTCGGCCTCGGCCCGTCCAACCACCAGAACTTCCGCGATCTCGCCCCGATGACCCGCGCCACCGTGGCGCAGGCCGCCCGCTTCCGGAGCACTTGCCGCCTCTTCGTGCCCCTCTACCGTCAGGTGAGCATCGGCACGTACTTCCGAACGCCCGAGGGGCGCGAGCCGTATCTCCACGTCGCGTTCTCCGACGTGATGGACGCCTTCCTCCACTACATGGGGGCCTACAACGGCGGCCGCAAGATCGTCGTCCTCGGGCACTCACAGGGGGCCGAGATGGTCATACGGCTCCTCAAGCGGTTCTTCGACGACGATCCACTCATGCGTGAGCGCCTGCTTCTCGCCATGCCCATCGGAGGGCGCCTCGAGGTCGCGAAGGGCGACACGAAGGGGGGGACGTTCGCGAACCTCCCGGTGTGCACGCGCGCCGGCGAGACTGGGTGCGTCGTGGGCTACCGCTCGTACCTTGCCGACATCGAGGTCGATCCGGGTGACGACGAGATCCCGCGCGCGGGGCGCGAGACGGTGTGCGTCGACCCAGCCGAGCTCGACGCGGGGGCGCCGCACTCATTCACGCGCGCGTTCATTCCCATCTCGAACGCGCTGGGCTGGCGAATGCGCGGAGTCGAAGGGGTCACGAGCCCGTTCGTGATGCTCCGCGACTACTACTCCGGTCGATGCGTGACGCGCGCCGACGGGTTCCGCTACCTCGCCGTGTCGACATCGCCGGCTCCGGGGGATATCCGCGAGAGCCCCATCGATCTGTCGAGTCGCTGGCTGCGTGGCAAGCTCGGGCTGCACGTGCTCGACTTCCAACTCGAGCAGGGGGACCTCGTCGATCTCGTCGCGCGACGTGCAGAAGCCGCGCATGACGCGAGGAGTCTCGGACCGCCGCGTTGACGATGGGGGCGGTCGATGATTGGGTGGAAGGCCATGCGCCCTCATTCCAGTCACCTGGCCACGGTCGTGCTCGCGGCGTCGCTTCTGGCTTCCATCGGGTGCGGCAGTACCGCTGCGAGCGCGGAGAGCACCACTGACGCATCGAAGCTCCCCGAGCGGGACACGGGCGTCGCGCTCCCGCCGCACCACGACGCAGGCGTCGCGTCGGATGCAGCGCGCACGCGAAAGTCCGACGCTGGCGCGAGCATCGATGCATCGGCGATCGATGCGCCGGGCGGAGCGGACGCACCCCTCGTCATCGCGGACGCGGGCGTCCCCGCCCCACCGCAAGTCGTCGACTTGGGAGGTCCGGTCATGGCGACGCCGAAGTTTCAGCTCATCGCGTACGCGATGGACCCGAACGTCATGAATGTCGAGGCGTTCATGACCGAGTTCGGGTCGACGAACGAGTGGTCCACCCAGACGGCCGAGTACGGCGTGGGTGCGTTCACCGTGCTCCCGCCCATCCTCATCCCTGGGACCCCGCCCGCATCCCTCGACGATCAGAACGGGAACCCGCCCCCCTTCGAGCAGACGCTCGTCGCGAACATCACGGGCGCCAGTCCCGTTTGGCCTGCCGAGGATGGGAACACCATCTACATGTTCCTCATCCCTCAAGGGACGAACGTCGTTTCGAGCGGGAACTGCTGCACCGATTTCTACGGCTACCACTACGAAGCGCCCCTCAGCACGCCTACCGGCGCCCCTTACGGCGTCCTCTGCACGTGCGCCTCGCCGTCCGGAGACCCGCTCACCGTGCTCCAAAACGTGACGACGACGGCGAGCCACGAGATGGTCGAGAGCGCGACCGATCCCTACGTCGTGAGCAACGTCGCGTACGGGCAGTCCGATGACGCGGACGCGATCTGGACCATCGCGACGGGCGGCGAGATCGCGGACATGTGCGAGGACAACAGCGACTCGAACTTCGCACCCGCCGGCTCCACCTACATGATCCAGAGGAGTTGGTCGGACATGGCGGCCAAGGCGGGCGGAGACCCTTGCGTCCCTGTCGCTTCGTCCGCCCCGTACTTCAACGCCTACGCGAGCTACGACGACGCCATCACGCTCAACTACGGCCAGCCGTGGCCCACCAAGGGGGGGAAGATCGCCGTCGGGAAGTCGAGGACGGTCGACGTT
>Ga0209415_10015138_pt1 | contig 12543 bp, 8 predicted proteins | sample PeaSoiSIISIP2007_FD_187696 | JGI IMG/M metagenome (GOLD analysis project Ga0209415, IMG submission 187696) | Peat soil microbial communities from Weissenstadt, Germany - SII-SIP-2007 (SPAdes) (version 2) | ecosystem: Environmental > Terrestrial > Soil > Wetlands > Peat | place: Germany...
GCTTGCGCTGGCCTGAATTCTTCGAGCGGCGGCAACCGGTGGGCGAGAATCCTCCGAGCGGCGCGATTGTTTATTACTACTTTCCAACCGCGCCGAAGGGCGTCGTGGCGCTTGAATTTCTAGATGCGTCGGGGAAAGTTGTGCGGCGCTACTCCAACGAAGAGAAGAAGGAAGCGGATACGCCGCCCGAGTGGCCCGACCAGCCGCCGCCCATCGAGAAGATTCCGGCCGAGGTGGGCGTGAACCGCTTTGCCTGGGACCTGCGTTTGCAGGGGCCGACTCCGCTGGCGGGAGAGCCGGGCGCGGAATTCCGCAATCGCGGGCCGATGGTGCCGCCGGGCGCGTACCAGGTGCGGCTGACGGCGGAAGGGAAGTCGTACACGGAGCCGCTGGAGTTGAAAGCGGATCCGCGGGTCAAAGTGTCGGGCGACGATCTGCAAAAGCAGAATGAATTGGGACGAAAGATCGTGGCGCAAGTGTCGGAGATTCACGAAGCGGTGGCGGCGATCCGCGAAGTGCGTGCCGAAACTCGCGGGTTGGCAAAGCGTTTCGGTGACGACTCGCATTATGCTGCGCTGGTTTCGGCCACCAAGGACTTCGACAAGAAGAGCCTCGATCTGGAGTCGCAGTTGCTCCAGGTCAATTCGAAGAGTTCGGAGTCGAACCTGAACTACCCGGTGCTCATCGATGAGTGGCTGCACGGGCTGCTCGGCAGCGTGGAGTCCGCCGACGCCGCGCCCACGAAGCAGCAGTATGAGGTTTTCGACGCTCTGGAAAAAGAGGCGCAACCGCTGCTGGCGCAGTATCGCGAACTGATGTCGAAGGACCTACCGGCGTTGAATGAGATGGTGAACAAACAGAACATCCCCGTGCTGTACGTGCCGGCGGGGAAGTGAAGAGAAGTTGCTTCACAAATCTTTCTGGGAAGGGCACGGCTTCAGCCGTGCCGCCCAGAGCCAATAAGGACGCGGGCTTTAGCCCCTGAGGGCCGGGCATCACGGTCGAAGAATCGTTTACGAGACCAGATGTATTTTGTGAGTGTAAGAAAAGCAAACCTCAGGCGCAGCCGTTCTGAACGACTAACGGCACGACTGAAGTCGTGCCCTTCCCAAACTACTTCGTAATCACGCCGCAGGCGATGCGGTCCCCGGCATTGCCCGCGGGGTCGGTCTTCTGGTCGTCGGCTTTGGCGTGGATGACCAGCGAAGTGCCACCGTTGCTGAAGATCGAGTGGCTGTCGTCGCCCCAGTTGATGTCTTTATTCACAAGATGGAAATGTGCTTTGCCGTCCGCGCCCACGGTGAAGTTGGGATTGTCGCCGGCGTGGTGGCCCTCCGGATTCTCCAATCCATGTTTCTTTCCGTCAGGATTGAAATGGGGCCCGGCAGACTTGAAGTCGGGGGCGTCGCATTTCGCGTTTTGATGAAAGTGGATGGCGTGAACGCCAGGGGGCAGATTCTCAAGATTGAGATCCGCTTCCATTCCTGCCGGGCCGTTCCACATCAGTGCGGTGCCCACCGACTTGCCTTGGGCATCCTTAAGTTGAATCGTAACCTTGGCCGAACTGGCTGAGGCGAGCGCGACCACGAGCAGAGCGAGCGGGAACAGGCGACTGGTTTTCATGGGGGGATTATAGCGAAATCCGGCGAGACTGTTCCAGGCTTTAGAGTCGGCTGCTGTTGAAATAGAGTAGGGGTTGGGGTCTGCTCTGGCGCGGAATGCGGAGCAATGTGACAATAGACAAATGCAAAGATCTCTCACTACAGCGCTCCTATTGGCCGCGGGGATGATGTTGGCCGCAGTTGGCTATGCCCAGCAAACTCCAGCAACCACTCCGGCGGCAACCACACCAGCGGCTCCAGCAGCCACAACTCCGAAAGCGGCGACCACGGCGAAAGCTCCGGTCAAGAAGACGGCAACCGCGACGAAAAGCGCGGCGGCGGCTCCGGCGCTCACCACGCGCAAAGACAAGTTCAGCTACGCACTGGGAATGAATATCGGGAACGGTTATAAGCAAGGCTTGGAAAAGCAGTCGGTGGAGTTTGACGCGGATCTCATAGCCCAGGGAGTAAAAGACGCCATGTCTGGCGCTAAGACGCGTCTGACCGAGGAGGAAGCGAAGGCCGTGCTGACCGAGGTGCAAACCGAGGTTAACAAACAGCGGCAGGAGAAAATGAAAGAGGCTGCGGATAAGAACAAGGCCGAAGGCGAAGCATTTCTGGCCGCCAACAAAAGTAAGGAAGGCGTCGTTACCTTGCCCAGCGGTTTGCAGTACAAGATTCTGACCGCCGGCATCGGACCGAAGCCCGCGGCCAGCGATCAGGTTAATTGTAATTACCGCGGCACGCTCATCGACGGCACGGAATTTGACAGCTCCTACAAGCGCGGGACGCCGGCGACGTTTGGAGTCGGTCAAGTGATCAAAGGATGGACAGAGGCGCTGCAGCTCATGCCGATAGGATCGAAGTGGCAGCTCTTTATTCCTTCGAGCCTGGCATACGGTGAGCGGGGAGGTCCCGGCGGCGCAATTGGGCCCAACGAGGCGCTGATCTTTGAGGTCGAGTTGCTCTCGATCGTGGACAAGGCGAAAGACGACAAGAGTAAGGGCGAAGAAGACAAGAAGGTCGAACCGAAGCAAGACGACCAGAAGAAGTAGACAGAATCTTGACTGGTGGAGTGCCGGGCGCCCGCGCCCGGCCCCCGCCAGAGTACTGCATCAAAGCATTCTCGCCGCGTTACCTTCCCAGATACATCACGTGGACGTAGGTTCCGAGCCTGACGTTATAGCCGAGGTACCAGCCGATGTGATCGGGATCGTCGTAGATAACGATGTCGTCCGAATCCCAAAGCCAGCCGTCACAGTAGCCCACATCGTACGGAGCCACGGAGAAGAAGAAACCGCCGAACCCGAAGCGGCCGGGACCACCGCCTCCGAGGCGCCACACGTGGCTGCGGCCGAATCCGCCGGTGAAGCGGCCATGCTCCCACGGATGATCCAGATGGTAATGAGCGTCGCCGCGGCCGGTATCATGGCCCACCCATTGTCCATTGCTATGTACGTGGGGAGCTTCAGGATGTCCTGCCTTGTCGTTGAACTTGCGGTTTTCCTCGGCCGGATGCGGAGTGGTTACCTTCGCGGGGCCGTGCTTAGGAATGTTCTGACGGCCGCCACCGACCTCCGGCCGGCCCTTGCCTTCCTGGCCGCCGTGTTGCGCCAGTGCTGTGAGAGAAAACACGAAACATACCACAAGCAATCCGATCAGCTTCTTCATTTGGTTGTCTCCATTCTTCAATAGCGATAACACGAATTCAGTTTAGATGTTTCTGTGGTTTTTCGGGATTCCGGGCAGCATTGTAGAGACGCGGCTTGCCGCGTCTCCCCAGGCGGCCCAGGCGGAGACGGGGCAAGCCCCGTCTCTACAAGACATTCTATTCGTAGCGCAGGGCTTCGATGGGGTCAAGGCGGGAGGCGCGGATGGCCGGCACCATGCCGCTGACGAGGCCGACGGCAGTCAGAATAAGGACGGCGACGATCAGCGTGACGGGGTTGATCATCAAGCGGATGTCGCCAGCTTCGGCATGTTTGGCCATGGCGCTGTACAGCGTAAGCCGGCCCACGGTGAGGGCGACAACGTAAGCCAGGATGATGCCGAGCAGCCCGCCAATGAAGGTGATGGTGAGGGCCTCGGCCAGAAACTGAAAAAAAATGTGGCGGCGGCGCGCGCCCAGCGCCTTCTCCACCCCGATTTCGCGGGTGCGCTGGGTAACGGAAACCAGCATGATGTTCATCAATCCGACGCCGCCAATGCCGAGAGTAAGAGTGCCGATGAAACCCAGCAGAATCTTGAGGCCGAGCGTGACGACCTCCAACTGATGGACTTGCTCCATAAGATTGAAGACATACAACGCGCGGCGGTCGGCGGGATTGAATTTGTGCTGCGCACCCATGATGTAGCGCACGGATTGCTCGATCCGTTCATAGTCACTGGTCTCGTAATTGAACCAGATGGAGCCGAGGTAATGAGTATCCTTGAGGTCGCTCATGGTGGTGAAGGGAATGTAGACGACGCGATTGATATTATCGTCGCCGGCCTGCATCTTGGGGGTAAGCACCCCGACGACTTCAAAGCTGATGCCATCGATGCGGAGATGCTCGCCGAGGGCGTTGCGTCCGGAGAAAAGTTTATCCTTGGTGTCGGAACCGATGACGGCGACGCGCGCGCGCTGCATCTGATCCTCGAGGTTGTAGAAGCGCCCCTGTTCGAGAGTCAGGGCGCGGATGCCGAACGTGTTGGGGTATTCGCCGTTGACGCCAATGGTGTACGAGCGAGTGTCGTATTGTACGGTAGACTGCTTATCGCAACTGGGAGTGATGTGGGTGATCTGCGGGATGTTGGTGGTGAGCAGATCGACGTCGTCCAGTGTAATGCGAACTTCCGCGCCGGCTTTCTGGCCACCGGCCTGCATGGTGGAGCGGCCGGGAACCACGATGAAAAGCTTGGTTCCAAAGTTGGCAAAGATGTTGGCGCAAGCGCGGCCGAAGCCATCGCCGTAAGCCAGCAGCATGACCACGGTGGCGATGCCCCAAGCCATGCCCAGCATGGTGAGGGCGGTACGGCGCCGGTCGTGGCGCATCGCGTTGTACGACTCATGGAGCAGGTCGCGGATCATATAATTTGTAATTTGTGATTTGTAATTTGTGATGGACGATCTCGGAGCACAATTACAAATTACAAATCACCAATTACAAATTCTCACTCCTGCCTCAAAGCTTCGACCGGTTCCAGGCGAGCGGCTTTGCGCGCCGGATAGAGTCCAGCGACGACGCCCGCGAGAGTCAGGCTGGCGATGGCGAGGATGGCAGTCTTGGCAACCAGCCGCGGCGGATCGAAGCCTTCGGGACCGTTGTACCTGCTGAGCAGCGCCATAAAGCCGCCGGCCAGGCCCATGCCGATGAGTCCGCTGACCAGCGTGAGTAGAATGCCTTCGGCGAAAAATTGCAGCATGATGCTGCGGTTGGTCGCGCCCAGAGCTTTGCGCAAGCCGATTTCGCGGGTGCGCTCGGTGACGGCGATGAGCATGATGTTGATGACGCCAATGGCGCCCAGGGCGAGCGTGACCAGGCCGACGGTGCCCAGGAATTCGTTCATGGCATCGAAGATGGTGCCCATCATTTTCGCTTGCTGAACGAAGTCCAGCCCTTCGAAGGCGTCTTCATCGTGATAATCGAAGTGGTGGTTGCGGCCGATGATGCGGCGAGCCTCATTTTGCGCGAGCAGGTGTTCGTCGGCGACGCGAGGCTGATAGTAGATCATGGAAATTGCGTCATAGGACCCTTCGCCCTTGAGCGGAAAATCACTGCGCATCACCTGGAAGGGAATATAGGCGCGGGTGTTGGTCAGGTTGTCGTCGCCGCGGCCGACGCGCTTGAGAGCGCCGATGACTTCGAAGCGATGGCCATCGAGCAAAATGAACGAGCCGATGGCGGGACGCCCCGGGAACAGGTGGTGCGTCATCTCATCGCCGAGAACGACCACGTTGCGTTTCTGAGATTCGTCAAGGTCGTTCAGCCAGCGTCCCTCTTTCAGCGGCAGAAAACGGATTCGGTTGTACTGCGGCTCGGCCCCGTTGAGTTGGCCGCTGGCGCTGGCGAACTCGCTGACGGCATGAACGTCGTTGCTGGCGAGCACGGGAGTGATGGTGCGAATGTGCGGAGATTCTTTACGGATGTCGAGGTAATCCTGGTACGTGAGCCGGTACTCGCGGGCGGAGTTCATGCTGCCCGGAACGGCCGGTGCGCGGCCGGGGAAGATCATGATGATGTTTTCACCGTACTCGGCGAGGTTGCGCTGGTTGCCGGTTCGGAAGCCCTCGCCAAGTCCGACCAGCAGCAGCAGGGAACCGACGCCCCAGGCGATGCCGAACATGGTGAGGAACGAGCGAAGTTTGTGCGCCCAGAGGGTGCTGAAAATCTGCGCGAAAACGTCGATCGCCATTTGCATATTCAGTACTCAGTACCCAGTACCCAGTACCCAGTGGTTCCAGTTATTAGGATAGCAAGCGGTCGGAGCGGGGTACACCGCCAAGTTATTGGGCTATCTGCGTTCATCGTCCATCGGGCTGGGGCGATTTGAGTCCTCGAAAGCCTACGGCAGCAAGGAAATACAAGATTGCGGCTACTACGAGGAGCGCCTTCATTCCCACGATCAGCGACAGGTTCTCAAGCAGGCCGCCGACGACCGCTCCGAGCATATTGGCGCCGAGGGCTGCGGCGGGGGATTCAACCGAGCTGAATTCAGACGCGAACAGCAAGCCGGCAAAGAAAACCGGGATGGCGAAGACCATGGCGGCGAAGGAGCCGACCAGAGCCGCCGAACCGGGAATGCGCTGGAAGGGGACAAAGTAGGCGCAGGCGATGCCGGCGAGAATTCCGGTAAGAGTCCAGGTACGCGGCCACGCGCGCTGTTTCTTCTCAATGACAAAGTTGGCCAGGAGAAGCGCGGAGAGAATGGCAGCGATCACGATGCCGTTGACTTGCCACGTCGTCCCAAAATACAAAGCCAGCCGGCTGACCACTTGTGTTTCCAGCAGCAGGAATCCGGCGCCCATGCTGAAAAAAAACAGAGAAGGAATACGGGTGCGGGCTTCGGGAATCTGAAAATAGAACAGAGCCGCGAGCAAAATCACGAGCGCGCTGAGCAGGTAGAAGATGCCCGGAATCCAGTGTCCCTGGTGATAGAGATAGGGCCAGTCGTCGGTGGTGACGGCGACTTTTGGCAAGGCGAGAAAAGCAGGCTGGCGGGCAGCGACCAAGTCACGCAAGCGAGGGTCGGCGGCAAGGCTTGCTTCCACCTGTCCCGAGGGCGAGATGGCAAAGCAAGTGGCGCCCACGGTGTAGCTGGAAGGCGCGAGGAAAATCACTGGAGCCTTCCCGAAGGTGCTGGTCAGCATTTCGGCCAGGCGCCGTCCCACAAACGGATGATTGATCTGGAACTTGATGAAGAGAATGCCGTCGGGCGCGAGCAACGCGCGCGCTTCGCGGAAGGACTCCTCGGTGTAGACGAAGTTGTCGAGGCGCATGTTGGAGTAGTCGGAAAGCTGCGTGTGGGAATCGAGCAATCCGAAAAGGATGAGGTCATAACGGGCGGTGGTGCGCTTCATGAAGGCGCGGGCATCCGTGAGGTGCGCAGAGACGCGCGGGTCGTCGTAAGGATGTTCGGGGTGGCGACGGCGGCCGAGATCGAGAATTTTGGGGTCGATTTCCACCGCATCGACGTGTCGGCTCTGGTGGCGCAAAGCGGCGGCCACGTCATTTCCGGTGCCCGAGCCGACGATCAGGACGCTCGGGTTCGGAGTGGTGAAACGGAAGGGTAGATTGTAGGGATTTTCGTCCGGCGCCTCTTTCAGAAGTTGCGGGTGACGCTCCAGAAAGTCGGGAGAAAGATTCGCAATGACCTGGTAGCCGGTGTGATTGACGCGAATCTCGGTGCGCAAGAGTTCGCCATTCGGAAAAGTTTCGTCTTCGAGTTCGATCTGCTGGTAAGGAGTCCAGAGGTTGAAGTGATGCGGAGTGGCCGGATCGACGAGCAGGAACACCACGGGCACAAGGGCGGCGGCGAGTCTGAGGGTATCGCCGCGATTGGATTGCAGCAGCGCCATCCCGGCCAGAATGATCGTGAACCATACGGCTGGGGGCAGAGCGAACCACGACACGGCAAAGAACGCGAGAATCCCAACCAGACTGCCGGCGAGATTCCACGAGTAGCCATAAAGCGGACGCGGGGCCAGTTCGATCTGGCGGCTTACGGTCTGTCCGATGGGGATGAATATGTAGGTGATGAGGAAGAGCAGGATGGCAGTCACGGCCACGGCCAGCAGCAAGCCGGTGGAGTCATGCAGAGCGTGGGTAGCCCATATCTCGATGTCCTGCGACGCGCCCAGGTATTGCGAGAGGCTTTCCATGATCTGCGGGCCGCGCCAGGGCAGACGAACAATGACGATCAATCCGACCAGGGCGGTGACGGCCGTCTGCCAGCGGGGACGTTGGCGGGCGAGAGCGCAGCCCAGTCCGAAGCCGAGAAAACAGAGCAGCAGCGCCAGGTTTTTTACATAGGCAAATACCCGAACTTCGGTGGCGACCCAGCGGATGAGCGCGAGCTCCGCGAACAGGGTGAGGGCGCTGGCCAGAAACAGCATAGAGAGATTCCAGCGCTCGGGCTTGTCGGAGGCCTGAGCGCGCGGTTTGATGACGCGGTAGCCGACGAAAAGCAGGGCGGCCAGGATGAAGCCGGGGACGCGAAGGGACATGGGGAAATCCGTTGAGATAAGAGCGCACAGGATAACACGCGGTGATGCGAAGGGGGCGGCGTTCGGATGATTCGCGCCTCAGGGTCGCATTCGGCAAATTCGCAAGATAATTCCAAAATGTTGATCTGGATGACGCTCAGCAGGCGAGCTGGTCGCGGGTTAGCTTCAACCCGGTCAGATTGCCGAGGATGGTAACCGCGATCTGCTCGGTGCGGAAAAATTCTTCGGCGGTTTGCTGCAAATCGCCTACGGTGACGGCTTCGATGCGCTCGATCAGTTCGTCGAGGCCGTAGAAATGGTCGTAGTACATTTCCTGGCGGGCCAGGTTCGACATGCGGGCGGTCGAGGATTCAAGCGACAGCATCAGACTGCCCTTGAGCTGGTCCTTGGAGCGGCGCAGTTCCTCTTCGGGCACGGGCGTGGTTTTCAGATTGCAGAATTCCGCGACGACGCACTCGACAACCTTGATCGCCGACTCGCGCGAGGTGCCCGCATACACGCACATCGAGCCGGTATCGCGATACGGGTTCAGGTCGCTGTAAATGGAGTAGGCGAGCCCCTGGCGCTCGCGGATGTTCTGGAACAGGCGCGAGCTCATGCCTCCGCCGAGCAGCGTATTCAGGATGTACGAAGCGTAGCGGCGTTCATGGGCCATGGGATGCGAGGGAACGCCAATGCAGATTTGCACCTGTTCCAGCGACTTCTTATTGCGCAGGTTGATGCGGGAAAAAGTTTGGGGTTGAGGCGAGTGCAGGCCGTTTTTCGTCGGCTTCACGTGTTCGAAGTGCTTGGCGACGAGTTCGACAAAGTGCTTGTGGTCGAGATTCCCGGCGGCGCTGACGATGAGATTGCCGGGAGCGAAGTGGTGTCCGTAGAAGCGGGAGACGACCGGGCGTTCGAATTTTCTTACGGTATCGCGCGTGCCCAGGATCGGCAGACCGAGGGAGTGATCCTTCCAGAAACTTTGCGTGAAGATTTCGTGGACGAGGTAGTCGGGGTTGTCCTGGTCCATTTTAATTTCTTCGAGGATCACGCCGCGCTCGCGGACAATATCGCCGGCATCGAAAACAGGATGAAGGACGAGATCGCTGAGCACATCCATGGCGAGCGGCAGGTGTTCATCGAGAACTTTGATGTTGAAGCAGATACATTCCTTCGCGGTGAAGGCATCCATGTTGCCGCCGATGGAATCGACCTGGCGAGCGATGGCTTCGGCGGAGCGCGTCTCCGTTCCCTTGAACACCATGTGCTCGATGAAATGGGAGATACCATTCCATTCGGATTCTTCGTCGCGCGAGCCCGACTTGAGCCAGACGCCGATCGCGACCGAGCGAATATGCGGCATCTGCTCGGTGATGACGGTCAGGCCGTTCGGCAGGATCTGACGACGAATGCTGCGCGTTTCTTTTACCATGACGTTCTTACCACGTTCTTAACCATGATGAATTTCCCAAATGAAGTTCGGATCCAAGTATGAATTCCGGGGCGGGTGGCTGCTACTATTCTCCCACAATCCGGGGCTCGGCGAAGGCTGCTGACCTCCGGCCTGTCGTTTGTTCAACTTACGGGCAATTCTTGGGCTCATAATTTCAGTATTATTAAGAGATAGGCGAAAGCACCCTCGCTCCACCCGGCCCCATGCCAAGCCAGCCCTCCAATTCGCTCTTAGGACTCGATCTGCAGGAACTCACGAATCTTGCGCTTGGGTCGGCGCAGCCTGCCTACCGGGGCCAGCAACTGTTTGATGCGCTGTATCGGCAAAGGATCGACCGGCTGGACCAGGTTTCGACGCTGCCGCTCGACTATCGCGCTCGCTTGGCGGAGGAGGGCTGGGGAGTAGGGCTTCCGAAAATTGCGCGCAAGTTTGTTTCCAGCGACGGGACGATACGGTACTTGGTGGAACTCTCCGACGGCGAGACGGTGGAAACGGTCTGGATGCCGGAGGGAGATGGCGGAGAGCGCGGCGACGGCAGCGAAGCGGGTGACGAGATAGAAACGGGCGGCGATATGGAACGTGTGGTGGAACGTGGGGTGCGCCGCTCGACCATCTGCGTATCGAGCCAGGTGGGATGCGCGGTGAATTGCAAGTTCTGTTTCACGGCATTGCTTGGGGTCAAGCGCAATTTGGAGGCGGGAGAAATCGTGGGGCAGATCGCGGCCGTGCTGCGGGATCGGGGAGTCGATCCGCCGCTGCAACGCGTCAACCTCGTGTTCATGGGAATGGGTGAGCCCTTTTTGAATTACGACAACTTCATGAAGTCGGTGCGGCTGCTGGTCGAGGGCGTGGGGATTCCGGAGTCGCGCATGACGGTGTCAACGGCTGGGATCGTGCCCAGGATCCGCGATTTCGGGCAGGAGCCGGTGCGTCCAAAGTTGGCGATCTCGCTGAATGGATCGAACGACGCCTTGCGCAGCGCAGTGATGCCGCTGAATCGCAAGTGGAACCTCGCGGAGCTGATGAAGGCGGCGCGCGAATTTCCCCTGCGGACGCGGGAGCGGATGACGTTTGAGTATGTGCTGATCGAAGGCGTGAACGACGCTCCGGAGCAGGCGCGCGAGGTGGTCGAGTTGGTGCGGGGGATGCGCGCGCGAATCAATTTGATTGCGCTGAATCCGGGAACGGAACTGCCCTACCGCACGCCGGAGCAGGAGCGGGTCGTGGCGTTCCGGCAGATCCTGGTGGCGGCGGGAATTCCGGCGTTCGTGCGCAGGCCGCGCGGGCGGGATATTTTTGCGGCCTGCGGACAGTTGAAGAGGACGATAGAAGTGGCGCCACGTTCCACGTAGGGACAGCCGCCCCCGGCTGTCCAGCGAAGCTCGCCCTGTCTACGAACTGCTGCCGGCCACGGCCCGGTTGGGAGCGGCGAACGACAAACGGCTGGCAGAACTTGTGGCAACCTGCAGTTCCATCCGGAAAGCGGGGTTACCGGGAGTCGCAGGCTGCAAGAGACGGCCGCCATGTTCTTCGACGATGCGACAGCAGGCGCTCAGCGAAAGGCTGGAAGGCTTGTTTCCGCCTTCGGAGTTGAAGACCCACGGGAACGAGAGTGGTTGCGAAGCAGGATCGGCGGAAAAATCGTAAGCAGTGAAGTCAACCAGAACGACGTTGCCTTGTCCGTGCGTGCGAACGAATAGCGTGGGGTGCGTTTCTCGATTGAGATGAGCGCTGATCTGTCCGGCAAGGTGCATGCAGACGTGGAGAATCTGGTTGGAGTCGGCGAGTACGGGAGGAAGCGAAAGAGCGAGTTCCAGGCGGATCGAAATCGCTTCCGCTTCCAGTTGGGGAGTAAGCAGGCGCCCCGCGGTTTGCAACACAGAGTTGATGTCGACGACGCCCAGCCGGGCCGGAGCCTGCCGGGCAAAGGTGAGCAGGCTCGCCACCAGCGCGGTGGTGCGGCGAACCTGTTCTCCGATTTGCGTGGCCTGGAGATGTTCCTCCGGGGGCAACTCGGAGGCGCTGAGCAGGTCGGAGTATCCCAGCATAGCGGTCAGCGGGTTGTTGATCTCGTGGGCGGCTCCGCCCACCAACTGGCCAAGCGAAGCCAGCTTTTCAGATTGAATGAGCTTTTGCTGCAGGGCCTTGAGATCGTCGAAAGAGCGGCGGGACCTATCGAGAAACATCGAAAGCTCGTCCCGGAGCAGGCGTTGCCGCCAGAAAATCACGATGCCCATCACCACCATGGTGAGTAGACTGGCATTAATACGGAAGGCCTTGACCGGCGGCGGAAGCTGCGCGTCCAGTTCGGAACGCATGGCGGTCCAGAGCAGGCTGAACAGAGCCACCATGCTCAATCGTGTGATCCAGACGCCGAGTATCGGTCGCGACGGCTTGGAGTCGGATAAGTCGAGGCGCAGAGCGAGCAAGGGAGCCGCCGCCATCCAGGCGGTGGAAACGCTCAGCGGGATGTCGTAGATGCTGCCGCTGTAGTAAAGTTTCTGACCGATGGCCCAGTTGGCGACGTAGGAACTGGAGGCGTAGAGTGCACTGGCGCCGAGTAACTGTCCGTAAAGCTGGCGCCAGCCGCCGCGAGCGGTGTAGGCGAGGATGGCAAGCGCGAGCAGGAGCACGAGTTTCTCGGTCAGATAGGCGAAGTTGAAGTTGGCGCTGTAAGCCGCTTCATCGACCTGCGCCATTTGCCAGGCGATGACGGCGTATACATAAATGAAAACCCACCAGGTGAGGAGGAGCGCGAAGTCGAGCATGCGGACGCGTTCATCCCGCTCATCTTCCCGGAG
>Ga0209415_10015139_pt1 | contig 12542 bp, 13 predicted proteins | sample PeaSoiSIISIP2007_FD_187696 | JGI IMG/M metagenome (GOLD analysis project Ga0209415, IMG submission 187696) | Peat soil microbial communities from Weissenstadt, Germany - SII-SIP-2007 (SPAdes) (version 2) | ecosystem: Environmental > Terrestrial > Soil > Wetlands > Peat | place: Germany...
AGTTCAATCGGCAGAACGCCGGCCTTTGGAGCCGGATGTTGGAGGTTCGAGCCCTCCCCCGCCAGCCAAGCCCCTGAACCCGGGTGACCGTGCCGGGCCACCGGAGGGCCCAGATGACCGAGCGGTCGGGGCGCCGTAGGGTATGGCAATGGCGGACGAGTACCTGGTGCTGCGGTTCCATCCCCTGAGCGACACCGAAGGGGCCCAGGCGAAATTGCAGAGCGCCGCCGACGACGGGTTCGAGTGGGTGGGCGTGATCCCCGCGACGGACTCGGCCCTCGTCATCATGAAGCAGCCGAAACGGCTCTCGCAGGGCGAGATGACCACCACCGACGCTCTCGATCAATTGAAGCCCTTCACCAACTGAGCCCGGGGCCCGGGCGGGGCGACACCGCGCCAGCGTCTGGCCGCGACAGGATGAAGGCTCTGTCCTCGACCCGCGACAACCAGAGTCCGACCGCCCCTACCCCGTCCCCCGCCGGTGCCGGTGGGTGGCGCGCCGCCTGGGCGCGGCGCGGGGCGCCGCCCCAGGCCACCACCATGGCGGGGTGGGCCCTGCTGCCGTTGCGGCTCTTCCTCGGGGGCACCTTCGTCTTCGCCGGGCTGCAGAAGCTCGCCAATCCGGGCTTCTTCGACAAGGCGAACCCCACGTCGATCCAGTCCCAGCTGGCGTCGGCGGCGCGCGTCAGCCCCATCCACGGGTTGGTGTCGCATCTGCAGGGCGTGGCGATCCCGCTCGGCGTGGTGATCGCCCTCAGCGAGCTCGCCATCGGATCGGCCACACTCGTCGGGCTGTGGTCGAGGGTGGCCGCCGGCGGGGGCATGCTGCTGTCGTTCGGGCTGTTCCTCACCGTGAGCTTCCACGCCAGCCCGTACTACACGGGGTCCGACATCGTGTTCGTGTTCGCGTGGACAGCGCTGCTGCTGGCCGGGGCCGGTGGGGTGCTGTCGGCCGACGCCGTGTTGCGCGACGTCGCCCGGGCCCGCAGCGGCGCGGGGCCCGCCACCATGGTCCCCATCTCCTTCGAGGTGGTGCGGACGGTGTGCGGCTCCTTCGACGCCGGGACGTGTCGGGCCATGGGGGGCGCGCCGTGCGCGCCGGCGCCGTGTCCCTATCTCCACCACGTCTCCGCCGTCACGCGCCCGCAGGTCCGGGGCGACATCGACCGCAGGACCTTCACCTTGCAGGGCGCCTTCGCCGCCGCGCTGGCGGGTGCCGCCCTGGCGGGCGCGGGGCTGGCGGCGGGCGTCGGCCGCCTCGCCGGCGGGAAGTCGCGCCAGGCGGGCGGGTCGGTGGCGGCGACGTTGCCCACGGGCAGCACCGGCTCCAGCGCCACCACGGCGAACACCGGGGCCGGCTCGGGGACCACCGGCTCGTCCTCGGGGGGCACCGAGCCCTCGGGCACCCGCATCGGCCCCGCCAGTGCCGTGCCGGTGGGGGGATCGGCGTCGTTCCAGGACCCGTCGACCGGTGACCCCTCTCTGGTGGTGCAACCCACAGCGGGAACGTTCGTGGCCTTCGACGCCGTGTGCCCGCACGAGGGGTGCATCGTGGCCTACGCGAGCTCAGAGCAACGGTTTGTGTGCCCGTGCCACGGGTCTCAGTTCAACGGCCTGACCGGGGCGGTGGAGTCGGGGCCCGCACCCCGGGGGCTCGGACGCATCCGGTTGAAAGAGGGCCCCAACGGGCAGCTGTACGTCACCTGAGGACGCCTCCCCACGGGGACGTGGCGGTGCTCTCAGTTGATGGTGGTGTGCTGGCCGTCGGGGACGAAGTTCGGAGCCATCATCAGCCTGACGCGCATGACCTCGTCGCAGTGCCGGCAGCGGGTGCCGCGCGGCGTGATGCGACAGGCCATCACGCCGGCGAGATGCGGCATGTCGTACCCGGCGCACGACTTGCCGTCGAGCTCCTCCGAGCAGTAGGCGATCTCGCCGTCGCGGTGCAGCACGAGGCAACCGTCGCAGATCAACACCTCGCCCCCACCTCGCTTCGCCTTCTCGTTCGCTCGTGCCCGGACCTGTCCGCCGGGTCCGCCTGCGAGCCCCTGGTACCCAAAGGCCGTGTGTCGACTAAGGAATCGGCCGACGCGCGCTCCGGGTCGAACAAGTGATGCACAACGGATTCCCACGGCGGGTGGTGTCAACCGGCGCGGCGCGACGGCGCCCGGCACCGGGTGGTGCGCTCAGCGTTGCGCCAGGGTGGCGGGGGTCATGGGGGCGGGGTCGACGGCGCAGTACGGGCAGTTGTCGCCGTCCACGACGCGACAGGCGAAGAAGCCTCCCCGATGCGGGCGGTCTTCTCCCGCGCATTGGCGCCCGGCGGTCTCCTCGGTGCAGTACGCCACCGTCCCGTCGCGGTGCACCACCAGCTGACCGGGACAACTGTTCATAGGCCTACGTCTCCTCGTGGTCGCTCGGACGGCATCGGTCCTTGGCGACCTCCTCAACTCGGGCACCACGCTCGGCGGGGTCTCCTCCTGTGGATATCGGCGCCGTGCGGGGGGGTCTTGAGGGTTTCGCAACGCTTCCCCAACTCGGGCCCGCCCGGTGCTAGCGGAAGTCCCGCGACCCCTGGACGGGGGCAGGCCCGAGGTCGAGGGGGACGATCTTCTCGGCCACGATGCTCACCACCCCGTCCACCCGCTCGATACGCCCCCGTACCAACAGGGCCGGTGACCCCCGGGCCACGGGGCGCCACCGCTGCCAGGCGCCCGGGGAGCAGATCACGTTGACCATGCCGGTCTCGTCCTCGAGGTTGAGGAACACCGTGCCCTTGGCGCTCTCGGGACGCTGGCGGTGGGTGACCACCCCGCCCACCAGCACCCGGCCGTCGGTCTCGGCGCCCACCAGCCGGCCGGCGGGGATCACCCCCATGACGTCGAGGCGGGGCCGGGCCAGCTCCACCGCGGTCGCTCCCACGGTGAGGCCGGTGGCCCACATGTCGGCTTCCACCTCCTCGAGCGACGTCAGATCGGCGAGTGGGGGCGCCTCCTCCCCCGACACCAGCCCGGGCAGCCGGTCGACGGTGCCGTGCGCCAGGGCGCCGGCCGCCCACAGCGCCCGTCGACGGCCGCGCATCTCGGGGGCGCCGTCACGGGGCGCAAGTCCCTCCAGCGCGCCGGCGGTGGCGAGCGCCTCGAGCTGGGGTCGGCCCGTCCCGGTCCGCCGCACCAGGTCCTCCACCGACGAGTAGGGACCGTTCTCGCCGATGCGTTGGGCCACGGCCTCACCGATCCCGCGCACCGAGGTGAGCCCCATCCGCACGGCGGGCTGCTCCTGCAGGCCCCACTCCAAGGTGGCCCCGACCGCCGACACCTCGACGTGCGGCCGGTGCACCGTCACGCCATGGCGCCGGGCGTCGGCCACCAGCGATTGCGGTGACCAGAACCCCATGGGCTGGGCGTTGAGCAGCCCGGCGCAGAACGCCGCGGGGTAGTGCAGCTTCAACCACGCACTCGAGTACACGAGGTACGCGAAAGACACGGCGTGGCTCTCGGGAAACCCGAAGTTGGCGAAGGCGGCCAACTTGCCCACGATCTCCTGGGCCACGTCGCCGGTGATGCCCCGCTCGGCCATGCCGGTGAAGAGCCGCTCGGACAGGCGCGCCATGCGGGCCCCCGAGCGCTTGGCGCTCATGGCCTGACGCAGCTCGTCGGCCTCGGCGGGGGTGAACCCCGCGGCGTCGATGGCGATGTGCATGAGCTGCTCCTGGAACAGCGGCACCCCGAGCGTCTTGGCCAGCGCCCGCCTCAGCAGGGGGTGCGGGGGCTCGGGGGCTTCGAGGCCCTGACGCCGGCGGATGTAGGGGTGCACCGACCCTCCTTGGATGGGGCCCGGCCGGATGATGGCCACCTCGATCACGAGGTCCGAGAAACACCGCGGCCGGATGCGGGGGAGCGTGGCCATCTGAGCCCGGCTCTCCACCTGGAACACCCCCACGGTGTCGGCCCGGCACAACATGTCGTAGACGGCGTCCTCCTGTTCCACCAGGGCCAGGTCGACATGGACGTGATGCGTGTCGCGGATCAAGTCGACGGTGCGGTGCACGGCGTCGAGCATCCCCAGCCCGAGCAGGTCGAACTTGACCAGACCGGCCGCCGCGCAGTCGTCCTTGTCCCATTGCAGGACACTGCGCCCCGGGTGACGGGCCCATTCCACCGGGCACACCTCGATGACGGGCCGGTCGCAGAGGACCATCCCCCCCGAATGCAGGCCGAGGTGGCGGGGGAAGTCGAGGACGTCGCCCGCCAGCTGCCCCACGAGCGGCGGCAGGGGACCACCGCGGTCGAGCGGCTCACCCCGGTCGACGGCTTTCGCCCACGCGTCGACCTCCTCGGGGGTGTGCCCCAGGGCCTTGCCCACGTCGCGGATGGCCGAGCGGGCGCGATAGGTGATGACGTTGGCGACCTGGGCCGCGCAGTGCCGGCCGTAGCGCTCGTAGACGTAGGTGATGACCTCCTCGCGCCGGCCCGACTCGATGTCGACGTCGATGTCGGGCGGCCCGTCGCGCTCGGGGGACAGGAACCGCTCGAACAACAGCCCCAGGGCCACGGGATCGGCACGGGTGATGCCCAGGGCGAAGCACACCGCGGAGTTGGCGGCCGAGCCCCGACCCTGGCAGTAGATGTCCTGGCGCCGGCAGAACTCCACGATGTCCCAGACGATGAGGAAGTAGCCGCCGTAGCCGAGGGTGCCGATCACCTCGAGCTCGTGGTCGACCTGGGCCCACGCCCCGGGCACCCGCTCCGTCGCCCGGGGGCCGTAGCGGTCGTTGGCCCCCCGGCCCACCAGCTCCACCAGCCAGCTGTGCTCGGTGTGCCCGGCGGGCACCTGGCAGTCGGGGAGGCCTGGGGCCACCAGGTGGAGGTCGAAGGCGCACGCCCTCCCGATCTCGGCGGCCTTCGCCACCGCCCCCGGCCACCGGGCGAAGCGGCGCTCCTGCTCGGCGCCCGAGCGGAGATGGGCGGTGGCGGCGCTGGGGAGCCAGCCCTCGAGCTCGGCCAGCGGCCGCCGGGCCCGGACGGCGGCCAGGGTGGTGGCCAGGGGGCGGCGCGCCGGGCTGGCGTAGTGGACGTTGTTGGTGGCCACCAGGTCCACGTCCCGGGTGACGGCGAGATGGGCCAGGGCGTCGTTGCGAGCGGTGTCGAGGGGGTCGCCGTGGTTCCACAGCTCCACCGCCACGTCCTCGGGGCCGAAGGCCTCGATCAGCCGGTCGAGCTGGCGGGCGGCGGCGGCGGGGCCCGCGGAGGTGAGCGCGCTGGGCACCGCCCCCTTGCGGCAGCCGGTCAGGACCACCCAGTGGCCCCCGGAGCCACCCCGGCGGTGGTGGCCGGCCAGGTCCTCGAGGGTGCAGGTGGGCCGGCCCTTCTCCCCGCCGGCGAGGTGGGCCTCGGTGATGGCCCTGCTCAGGCGGCCGTACCCCTCGGGATCGCGGGCTAGGACCACCAGGTGGGCGCCGAGCGGGTCGGGGGCGCCGGTGCGCCCCGGGGACCGGCCCCCGTCCACCAGGGTGAGCTCGGCCCCGAAGACCGACGGGAGGCCCAGGGCCCGGGCCGTCTCGGCGAAGCGGACCACCCCGTACAGGCCGTCGTGGTCGGTGAGGGCCAGGGCCTCGAGCCCCAGCCGGTCCGCCTCGGAGACCAGCTCCTCGGGGTGCGACGCCCCGTCGAGGAAGCTGAAGTTGGAGTGGCAGTGGAGCTCGGCGTAGGGGGTGGTCATGGCGGCGCCGGATCAGTCGTAGGTGGCTTCGAGCCACCAGCCCCCCCGCTCCCGCGTGAGCAAGTGGGCGGTGTGGGCCGTGACGACCTGCATGCGGGCCTGGCGCCGCCGCCCCCGGACGGACCACCACCGCTCGTCGGACGGCCAGGGCCCCGCCCATCCGGTGACCTCCATCCACACCCCGCCGGCTACCGACAGGCGGGTGGGGGCGGTGGTGGCCATCCCGCCCCCGGTGACCCCCACGGTCCGGCCGGCGTCGTCGACGAGCTGGGCGGGCACAGGGGGGTCGAGCACCACGGCCGGTGCCGGGGAGGGGACCTGGCCCGGCCAGGGGCCCTCCCCGGTGGTCCCGTCCGGATCTGGACCGGTCCGGCCGGGACCGGTCCAGGGCACGAGCCGGGCGCGCTGGGCCGGCCCCCGCCCGCCCTGGAGCCGGCCCCTGACCACGGCTTCGGGGCCGAGCAGCTCACAGACGCCGGCCACCGCCCGGGCGGCCCGGCCATCGGCGTCGGCCGAGTCCCCCCAGAACCCCACCTGGCGCGTGGGCGCCGGGGAGGCCGGTCCCGGGCCGGGACCGGCGGGGGGGAAGACGGGGGGGAAGAACAGCCGCACGCCGGGCAACTCCCCCTCGACGCCCCGGGCTACCCGCTGGCAGAGGGCACCTTCCTCCCCGAAACGGGAGAGCACCTTGGGGCCCGGCAGCGCAGCGAACCCACCCAGGGTGCGCACCCCCAGCCGGACGAGCAGGTCGGCGAGCTCGGGCCGGTCCAGGACGGCCACCGGCCACGGGGCCAGGAAGGCGGGGGTCTCGCCGGGGGCCACGATCACCGGCCCGGCCCCCAAGGCGCGGCGGGCCGCCAGCACCGCGGCGAACAGGCCGTCGGCCACCCCCACCCCGCCGGGATGGCCTCCCGCCAGGGCCCCGGACAGCGCCTCGGCGGCCAGGCGGGCCAGCGCCTCGTCTCCCCCGAAGTAGCGCGACGGCCCCCGGGTGCGCACGGCGCACACCCCGGGACGCACCGGGTCGACGTGCGTGGCCAGCGCCGCCAGGGCCGCCACCACGGCGCCGAACACCCGGGCCTCGCGCCCGTGCTCCTGTTCCTCGAGGATCCCCGGGCACCACACGGCGAGCAGCCGTTGCATCTCCTGGCCCCACCTCTTCTATACGGCCGGGCTCCCGGCGCCCACCGCCACCCGTCCCCAGGGGTCGGGGAGCCACAGGCCCACCCGGACCGCCCGGGTGGCGGCCCGTCGACCGAAGGAGGCCACCTCCAGGTGACGGCCCTGCAGGTGGCCGTGGCCCTCCTCGACCCCCTGCCACGCCCCCGTCTTCACGGTCAGCTGGACGTCGGCCCCCTCGGGCCACCCTGGGGACCCCAGCACCACCAGCACACCCCGGCGCTCCCGGGCCCGGGCCACCAGCCGCCGGGCCACCCCCGGGCGCACGGGCCCGGGGGGGTGCACGAGCACGACGTCCATGCCGTCGAGGAGGGTGGCGGCCACCTGGGCCCACACCGGCCCGGGACGGGGGACGAGGACGAGGTGCCCGAGGTCCACCCCGAGCTCGGCGAAGGCCACGATCCCCGGTCCGGCCGTGCCCACGGCCGCGCACCACGAGGCGGCCGAGGCGGCGGCGAGGAGCGCGAACCCCAGCGTGGTGCCGCCCCCGGCGCCGGGGGTGCCCTCACCGGTGCCGACGGTCACGACGCCACCTCGCTGCAGGCCCCTTCGGGGAAACAGGGGGGCGAGGGCGGGGAGCACCGGCAGGAGCTGGTCCCGGCTCGAAGAGATGGCGCGGGCCCGGGCGGCCACCGTGGTGCTGATGTGCCCCGACCCCACCGGGCGTTTTCCCTGTTGCCACGCCAGGATCGGGGCCGGGGTGCCAGAGATGCCGAGGCCCATGCCCGGACACTACCGAACATATGTTCGATCTTCCACGGGGGATTGGTCACCTGATGGACCAGGGCGACCCCTTTTGCGAGGAGAGTGTCAGGTGGGGCAGGTGAGGTCTGACTGCGGGGCCAAACGGGGTTCCGCCAGGTCAAGTCCGAACTCGGACTTGCCAACGGTGCAAATGCCCAGGTCAGAGGGCCAAGACTCTAGGGTATTGCCCTACAGACTGTCGCGACAGTGAACTACGCTCTTACCGCGGTAATAAAAAAGATTATTCCTAGCTGGGAGGCGAAGGTCCCGTGGCATCGCTGAAGCGATTGCGCAAGCGCGCCCACAAGCGGACGAAGGACGACGCCGAGCGGCTGACCCTAGCCCCCCTGACCTTTGAGCAAGCCGTCAAGGGTGCCCTGGCAACGAAGCTCCCCAAGACCGATTCGGACGAGGATGGTTCCAGCGATGGCGAATCCTCGTAACCAGGGCGCCAAGGTCGCTGACGAGGTCAACGTTCAACTACGTAAGGCTGGTTTCCCCGAAACGGCTATCACGGCGTGGTGGCAACTCCTCAAGGACCAAGATTTACAGAGAACTCCCCATCGGATTTGGGAATCAGGGGACTACGACACCCTTTGGCTAGTTGTGGATAAGACCCTTGCGAACAAGGGCGCCTATCGGTCAGTGCTTGAGAAGGTCGCCTCAGACCATTTTGCCGAGCGGTTGGCTCAAAGCCAGGGAGTAGTTGAGCGCCTCTTCGGGTGAGGCACTAACTAGCATCCTGCGGGTGGCGCTGGCTGACGCGGACCCTCATTTTGAGCGCTGGAAGCGGGAGGATGGCCCCGACGCGAGCCAGGTCACCTATATGGAGGCGTGGCTCAATGGGCTGGTCGAAATGCCCCGACGCGAGCCTTCACGCTGGGTAGCCAGGGAGCACCCCCACCTTCAAGATGAACTGCGGGGTGCATGGCTATTTGATGCCGACGCTTTCGTGGTCTACGCCCTAGACGCCGACGAGGCGCCCCGTATCTTGCACCTAGGGCGCTATCCGCCAGAAGGGGTGGATTTTCGTCTCTAGAAGGCCCGTATTACAGCCTCCACCAGGACTTTCACTGTTACACCCTGGGTCCACAATGGGGTCATGGAAACGCTCAACATTTGCTCCCTGGCCCCCTACTTCACCGACGAGGCGGCGGCCTGGGAACTGCTCGAAAGCCTCCGCTGGCCCACCGGGAGCCCCGAGTGTCCTCACTGCGGCGAGGTGGGCAACGCGGCCCTCCTCAAGCCCCGGAACGGCCAGGCCACGACCTCCACCGGCAAGGTGTCGTACCGCCGGACGTGGAAGTGCCGGAACAAGACCTGCCGTCGCAAGTTCAGCGTCCTGGTGGGGAGCATTTTTGAGGACTCCAAGGTCCCTGTCTCCAAGTGGCTCATGGCCTTTTACCTGCTCACCGCCTCCAAGAACGGCGTGGCCGCCTACGAGCTACACCGCACCCTGGGAGTGACGAACAAGACAGCGTGGTTCATGTTCCACCGCATCCGCGAGGCCATGAAGGAAGGCGCTCTGGCCGACATGCTGCGCGGGACCGTGGTGGCCGACGAAACCTACGTGGGCGGGAACCCGAGCCGGATGAACAAGGCGACCCGCGCCCGCTGGGAGGCTCGCAAGAACACCCCGCATTCGGACAGGACCAGTGGCATGACGGCCAAGACGCCGGTCTTGTCGCTCATCGACGCCCAATCGGGTGAAGTTCGGTCCAGGGTGGTGGCCAGGGTGGACGGCGCCAACCTCCGCAAAGTGATGTCCGAGCAGGTCGATATGGCCGGTTCGGTCCTCTGGACCGACGAAGGCGCCTGGTACGGCCAGATTGGTCGGGAGTTCACCAGCCACGTCACCGTCGACCACAACGCCCACCAGTTCGTGGGCGCTTTCGGACAGTCCACGAACAAGGCCGAAAACTACTTCTCGCAACTCAAGCGGAGCCTCGACGGCACCCACCACCACGTCAGCGTGGAACACCTGCCCCGGTACCTGACTGAGCACGATTTCCGGTACTCGACCTGTCACCTCTCGGACTCTGACCGGATGCGGCGCCTGGTGGGCCAGACGGGTGGACGACGCCTCACCTACAAGCGGGTCAAGACCACGGCCTGACAGAGGAAGGACCCAGCCATGCCTGTCTTGGAGGCGTTCAGACTCGGTGGTGGGTCAGTCAATCCCCAGGTCCCCGCCTTCCGGGTCAATCTCGTTCAAGACCAGACCGTCCACTACGGTCGCCAACTCGTAGCACACCGTTCGCAGAGTGGTGATTTGAGTCAGGGAATACTGGACAAACTCAGCGAACGCCTCGGCGGTGAAAGTAATGGTCAGGGGGACTGTTACGACCTCCCCTTCCACCCTCGCCTCCCGCAAATACCCCGCAAGGGGCGTCTGTTCGTCCACTTGGCGGAAATGGCGGTCAAGCACCTCGGTGACGGTCAGGGGCGGCGGAAGTTCGTTCTCCATATTTGGGGAGCCTCCCATGACCGTTCGCCCTGGTCCATCAGGTGACCAATCCCCCTTCCACGGGGCCACCGCACCCGAGGAAGAGGGGTGGCGGGACGGGTGCCTGCGTCACTTAAGGGGGTTCAACAACCACCCCGTCACCGCCGTCGCCCCTCTGCTGGCCTCGGAGATGCTGGGGGCAGCCCGACACTTCCGAGACCCCAGAATCGTAGGCGGTTCCCCGGAGAATTCCCAGAATTCATCCGGTTCCCCGCTCCGGTACGCCCGAGAGACCGTCCCCGGTCAGAGACCCCCCAGGCCTACGTCGCGCCCCGTCTCTCGCACTCGGGCCCGGGGGCGGGGACCGGACCGAGGGCCCCGGTCGAGCTCGGCGCCGACGTCGGGCCCGAGACCGGGCCCGAGAGCGGCGGACCTCCAGGGCTCGGTGCTGAACCACGGCGTGAGCCGCACCCATCCCATGTGGTTGCGCTCGTCGACCACCAGCCCCATTCCCGTCTGGCCCCGGGCCACCACGTCCACGGGTAGCCGGCGCCGCATGACCGTCGACGTCGTCACCGTCGGCTCCGGCGGCGCCCCCCGGGCCCGGGACCCGAGCACCACCCGGGACAGCGCCGCCCCCAGCCCCCCGGGGCGCGGGACCGGGGCGCTCACCGAGCGGGTCGGGACCTCCTCCTCACCGGCGAGCGCCGACAGCGCCTCGAGGGTGCGCACGTCCCCGATGCCGGGGAGGACCACGGTGGTGCCGAACAGCGACAGGAAGCCGTCGGCCGCCGGGCCCCACCGGCTTCGGGCCTGGGAGAGGTCCTGGAGACACGCCAGGGTAAGAAGTCCCTGGCCACCGCCCTCGCTCACCATGCCGGGGAGATCGGGGATGGGGGCGATGTTGGCCACCTCGTCCAGGGCCAGCACGACGGGCGCCGCCCGCCGCGGGGCCCCGCCGCCGGGGGTGGGCCAGCGTGCGTAGGCGGCGGTGCGGACATCGGTGAGCAACCCCACCACCAGCGGGGCGGCCAGGGCCTGGTGCCGGCCGGTGGCACAGATATAGAGCGTCGCCGACGAATCGCAGAAGGCCCGGGCGTCGAAGTCGGGCGCCACCGTCGTGGCCAGCGCCGCCTCGCTCCGGTAGGCGGCCAGGACGCCCGACGCCGTGGACCAGATCCCGCTCTGCTCGCGGGGGTCGGTGGCGGCGATCCCCGCCAGCAGGTCGCCCGGGCGGGTGGCGTGGGCGCCGTCGAGGATCGCCAGGGCCGGGGCGGCGTTGCGCCGGTCCACCCACGACAGCACCGTGGCGAGGTCCCCCCCATCGAGCGCGGCGGCGTGCAATGTAGGGGCGAGAAGCGCCTCGGCCCGCTCCGTCCAGTGGTCCGCGCCGACGGGGGTTGTCTCGCGCCCCGCGGCTCCCGGTCGTGCCGCGCCCACGAGTCCGCGGGCCACGAGCAACGCGTCGTCCCACGTTCGACAACTCTCCACCGGCGACCACCGCACCCGCTGCACACCCCGAGGCGTCTCGATGGTCCCGCTCGGGTCGTAGAGCAGGCACGGTCCGACCGTTCCCCGCGCCGCCGCGCTGGCCTGCAGCACGTCGGGCTTGGTCGACGTCGACACGACCGCGCCGGGCGCACCGAGCACCGTGGGGACCACGATCGACGACGTCTTGCCCGAGCGCGGCGGCCCGAGCACGAGCACGGCCTGCTCGGTCCCCGCCCACGCCGGTCCGGCCCATCCCGCGCCCAGGTACACGCCGGCGCCGCCGGCCGCCACAATGTCACGGATCGTCGCCAACGCGGCGGTGTCGGGCGCCGCGTGGGCGCTGTCGTGGCCGACGCGTCGGGGCGCGTCGGGGGTCGTCTCGGGTGTGGATAAAGACGCTTCGCGTCGCGAAACGTTGGTAGGCGTGCTCGAGCTCACACCGTCTCCGGACGGAAGCTGGGCACGCCGTCTCGCACCCGCAAAGTGCCGGGAATTCCGAGCAGCGCGTAGGGATCGGCGCTGTCAAGCACCCTCGGGGGGGTTTCCACGTGCATCTTTCTGAGCCGCACGATCCGCCCGATATGAGGGCCCAGCGTGACCGCCGCCTCGATGCGCAAGTCCCCGTCGTCATCGAACTCGCTGTCCACCACGACCACGTCGTACGTCCCGTCAGGCAGCTGTGACATGCCGGAAAATCCTTGCAAATACGGCGTTTCCCGTCCATAGGCAATCCATACCGGATCCCCTTCGCCCCGCCGACACGGCGTCGCTGTCATGCGCGGCGCCACGCGCCGAACGGTGTTTCCTTGCCGCTGTCCTCGCACGTGTCCTCGCAACGGCGCGCGCTCCGCGTGGCGCGCGATCACGCAAATGCTTGCTTTTGCCGCGAAAACCTTCTTTGATTAGTGAGATTGCATTTCCCGGAGGAGGTGCGGTGAACAAGTCGGGACTGATCGACGCG
>Ga0209415_10015141_pt1 | contig 12541 bp, 13 predicted proteins | sample PeaSoiSIISIP2007_FD_187696 | JGI IMG/M metagenome (GOLD analysis project Ga0209415, IMG submission 187696) | Peat soil microbial communities from Weissenstadt, Germany - SII-SIP-2007 (SPAdes) (version 2) | ecosystem: Environmental > Terrestrial > Soil > Wetlands > Peat | place: Germany...
GAAAAAAAGGGATAGCGGGCTCGGGCGGGTTGGCCGCCTCTACAACCACCAACAGGAGGAACAGTAGCCCGGCGAGTTTCATGCGCGATTGGATCCCCCCACTGTCTTCTGTTGCGCCCGGGACTTGGCGGAGAGCTGCAGCCAGTCCCGCTGGTAAACAAATGAAATCGCCAGCAGCAGCACACCCAGCACGATAAAGCTGACGATGCGATAGCCCTTGTCGAGTTGGGAAAAGTCGTAGATGAAAACCTTAGCGATGGTCACAGCGATCAGTAACAAGGCCTGCCAGCGAACAAAGGCGGAACGGCGCAGGAAGCCAATCACCATGAGCATGGCGCCGTAGGCCATCCACAAAGCGGAATAAGTGAAGTCGCGTTCAATATCAACCCGTCGAAGATCCGTGTAGTAGGCGGCTCTCCAGTCCTTGGGCAAGGCTGGCCTGAATGCGGCCATCTGCCTGGCGTAATAATCGGCGACCTCCCGGCTGAGCGCGATCAAGGCAAGCACGTTAAGAGCAACCAGGCTGCCGGCCGCAACCGTGCGCCCGGCTCCGTCTTCGCGCTTCCCGGCATACCACGCCACCCCTCCAAGCACCACGAGCGCCACCAGGTAGGTGGCCATGCGCATGTTGAAGAACAGTTGTGTGGTCTGGAAGTTGTCAATCGCCAGCAATCGCACGATTCCCAGGATCAACGCACCCAGCGCGAAGACATTTAGAAAATCGGATTTGATGCGGTTACCAACCCAGAGCAGCACGCCCGCCTCGACAAACCAGCCGATGGTGATCCAATGCGCGTTCAAGCGAATCGGGATGGCGACGGTGATAAAGCCGATGGCCAGGGCAAGGTGGAGAAAGCGCAGAATCTCCGAGGCTCCCGGACTGAGTTTCCGGCTGTGCAGCTGGCGGCTGAGGAAAATGTAGACGGCGGCGAGCGCCAGCGCGAACCAGGCCATGTAGGTCTTATCAACTTCTTCGATCATGGCGTAGGCCTGGAGGAAATACACGCCCGCATTCACGAACGCCAACACTGCCGGGACTGAGGCAAAGAGTGGAATTTCTCCCTCCGGCTGCAGCGCAACCAAAGGCGCAACCGCAAAAATGGCGAAGAACAACGTGGCGAATCCCAGGGTGGGGGCCAACTGCCTGCGGCTGTAAAACTCTACGTACCATCCGAAGTAGAGCAGGAGCGTGCCCGCATAACTCATGACCAGCAGTCGCCGCCAGGGCCTGAAAGTCACCAGAAACAGAGTCGCGAGATCGAGAATCGCGACGTAGGCGAAGAGCGTCGCCTCGCGGTTCTGGCCGGTGGAGAGCAGCAATGGCGTGCTGAATCCTCCGGTCAGCGCGAACGCGGCCAGAATCTGCGCGTCTTGCGCCAAAGCCATGGCAGCGGCGGCCGCCGTCACCGCCAGCATCATCGCAAACGCGACGCCGCTCGGAATCAGCGCGTATCTCTGAAACGCCGCCCAAAGAGAGAGATACAACGCTCCAAAACCAACCGCCTTCAGCGAATAGGAGAAGGCCTGATAACCGCGTGTCCGGAAGCGTTCGCTCCACAGCACTACCGCGATTCCCGCCAACAGGCCGATGGCTACCCGTCCCGCCGGACCAATCCAGTTGTTCTCGAAAGCGAACTTCAGAAAGTAAGAAATCCCGATCAGCAGTGCCGCAATGCCGATCCGGTTCAACCAATGAGAGCCGATGCGCGACTCCAGGTCGGACTCCGGCTGGACCGGATGAGTTGCCGTTGGCGTTGGCGCTGGGATGAGCGGATATGGCGGGGCCGGCGCCGGCTTGTTGGAGGCTGCCGTAGGGGTCGCGCCAGCAGGAGGTGGAGGCGGCGGGGGCGCAGCCATTGACCGTGAGCGAGGGTCACCCTCGGGCTGCGACTCCATCCCAAGTCGGCGTTCAATTTTGTATACCCGCGCGGTAAGTTCGGCGAGAAGATGCCGGATTACTTGCAGATCACTTTCTGGAGTGTCCATGGCCGCAGCAGGGCATTATCGGCGAAAGCGATCAGGCTTGCACGTCATTTCTGGCGGCGGAGGGCACTGAGGAAGACGAAGACAGAGCCGCGCTTCCGTCCAGGCCCAGTACCTTGGCGATCGGTTTCAGGGCCTCGATGCAGAAGGCGATGTGCTCGTCGAGGTCCACGCCCAGCGCGGCTGCGCCCTGAATGATGTCGTCGCGGTTCACCTTGCGGGCGAAGGCTTTGTCTTTCATTCTTTTTCGCACCGACTTCGCGTCCACTTCAGCAAGCGACTTGCCGGGTTTGATGAGCGCGACCGCGGTAATGAATCCCGCCAGTTCATCGCAGGCGAAAAGCGCTTTTTCCATCGGCGTGTCGCGGGTCACGCCGGTGTATTCGGCGTGCGACATGATGGCCCGGCGGATTTCGTCGGAGTAGCCGCGCTCTTTGAGGATTTCGCTGCCTTTGTACGGATGTTCTTCGGCGCTGGGCCAGCGCTCGTAGTCGAAGTCGTGGATCAGGCCCACGACGCTCCAGAGATTTTCCTCGTCCGGCGATCCGCTGCCCCATTTGCGGGCGCAGGCGCGCATGCAAGCTTCGACGGCGAGCGCGTGCTTGCGCAAACTTTCCGACTGGGTGAACTCAGTTAGTAAACACCACGCGGATTCGCGATCAATCATGGGTTTGGCCTGTCTCGGCTGCGCCGGGCGCAGCAGTTCTTGTCTTGATTTTGCCTATGTCGCGTTTTTTGTGCATTTTACCCTTGACATCCACAGGCTGGATACCGCAGATTGACGATTCAGCAGGAGCCAACCCCAAAAGCGGCTCCTGCTGTTCCGTAAGGAGCGCCCGCTCTGGCTCTCCCACAACCCGATGGCCACGACTCTTGCCCCGGTCGATTCGCGGGAAGTCGTTCGTTGCGATCACTGCCTGCTGGTTCAATTTCGTACGCACAATAACAATTGCCGGCGGTGCCACGCGTCCCTGGACGAGGAGCCAGAACCGGAGCCCATCGTAGTAGCTCCGCCGGTGATGATGCCGATGCCCGGCAACGGGCGCGGGCATCTGAACTTGGCCACCTCGATCCGCTCGCTGCGCCTGCGCAGCGGGCTCAGCCAGCGCCAACTGGCCGGACGCATGTCCGTGCCTCGCACCTACGTTTCCAAAATCGAAAACGAAAAAGCCACGCCCACGCTGTCTTCCCTGGAGCGGCTGGCGCGCGCACTGGAGGTCTCCGTGCCTGAACTGCTCAGCGGCGGAGAACGCAGCCGCCAGGAAGAAATCAGCGAACTGATGAAAGATCAGTTTATCGCGGAAATCCTGCCTTTCGTTTCGCAATTGAACGGGATGCAGATGTCGAGCATCCTGACCCAGGTGCGGGATTTGACGGTAAGGCCAAGGAGGACTGCGTAGGCTCGCGGGCCGGGCTTCGCTCGGGCCGGGCACCCGAAGCGGCTGTCCCTACATAGCTTTTTCCGGGCAACCAGCCAACTGCAGTGCCGGGACCGCCTTGGTCCCGGCTTTTTTCTTGGGCGCAGAAAGCACTCTAGACCTCGGCGTTAATGATCGGCGTTAATGATTGGACTGCCGTGGAAGAGCGGCGCTTCAGCGCCGCGTCAGAAGCAATCTCAAGAATCGGGCTTTAGCCCCGGTGCCCCCAGGCCTGAAGGCCTTTCTCATAGAGGCCGACAAACGCGGCCCTGAAGGGCCGCTCTTCCACGGCGAGCCGAAACATCCGTAAGTCGCATTCGTCCGCCCCGGCGCGGCGAAGCCCCGCTGCCTGAATCCTGAGGAGATTGATTGTCATCTATCCAGCATGAATCTGGAAGAATCCGGAAGCACATTTCTTGGGACTTCTCTCCCGCTGAATCAGCCTGAGGAGACGACTGGGAACTCGTCCCGAACCGCGAGCAGCGACACTCCCCTGCTCGACGCCTACTCGACCGCTGTAACCAGCGCCGTCGAGCGCATCAGCCCCTCGGTGGTGAATATTGAGGTCCACCAGAGTGCGGGCCGCACACGCTCGGGCCAGCCGCGTGAACAGCGCGGCGGAGGCTCGGGATTCGTGTTCACTCCCGACGGGCTGATCCTCACCAACAGCCACGTGGTGCACGAGGCGGCTCGGATCGCCGTGACCCTGGCGGACGGCCAGCGCCTGCCCGCGACCCTGATTGGCGACGATCCGGCGAGCGACCTGGCCGTGATCCGCCTGGATCGTCCGGGCTTCGACGAGCCGGGCCTGACCACAGCCGAACTCGGCGATTCGCAGCGGTTGCGGGTGGGTCAGATCGTGATCGCGATTGGCGCGCCGTACGGGTTTCAATCCACGGTAACGGCGGGAGTGGTGAGCGCGCTGGGACGCTCGCTGCGGTCGTACTCCGGGCGCCTGATTGACGATGTCATTCAGACCGACGCTTCGCTGAACCCTGGCAACTCGGGCGGGCCGCTGGTGGATTCCGCCGGGCGCGTGGTGGGCGTGAACACCGCGACCATCCTGCCGGCGCAAGGGATTTGTTTTGCTATCGGCATCAACACGGCGAAGTTCGTCGCCAGCCGCCTGCTCCGCGATGGACGCCTGCGGCGCAGCTATATCGGCGTTTCCGCGCAAACGGTGCCCGTGCACCGGCGCGTGGTGCGGTTCTACGACTTGCAGAAGGAAACGGGCGCGATGGTGCTGTCGGTGGAACAGGCCAGCCCTGCCAAGCGCGCCGGACTGCGTGAGGGAGACGTAGTCGTGGCGCTCGAAGGCCAGCCGGTAGCCGGCGTGGACGACCTGCATCGCCTGCTGACCGATTTGCGCGTAGGCATGAGTTGCGCGCTGACCGTGCTGCGCTGGACAGAGAAAGTGGAGCTGAAAGTCGTCCCGGAAGAATCAGTTTAGTCTGTGTGGCGCGGGCGCCCCCGCCCGCGTATGTTTCAATCGCTCCGAGCCTTTGGTCGCTGGCAGCGTAAGCCGGTTCCCCTTACTCTCTGTGATAGCAAGCCGGCATTTCGCCGGCGAGAGCGCCCGCGCCACATTTACGAGTCCTTGGTGTCATTGCCCCCACCTTCTCCCCTGTGTTAGCCTCATATCGGGGTGACCACTTTGCACGACAAAGTGCCCGCAGGGCTCGACCGCAAGGAAACGGAAGTCTACCGGAAGCTGGACCCGGCACGGCTTCCCCATCACATCGCCATCATCATGGACGGCAACGGCCGCTGGGCCAAGCGGCGCCACCTGCCGCGCGCAGCCGGGCACCGGGCCGGCGTCACGGCCGTACGTTCGACGGTGGAGACGGCGGCGCGCATTCATATCCCGGCCCTCACGCTCTACGCGTTCTCGGAAGAAAACTGGAAAAAACGGCCTAAGACCGAGGTCGGCTTCCTGATGCGGCTGTTGAGCCGCTATCTCAAGGCCGAAGTTTCCACGCTGAACAAGAACAACATCCGCCTGGAATACATTGGCCGGCAGTATGAACTGCCCGACGACGTGCAGGAGCGCATGGCCTGGGCGCGCGAGCAGACCGCCAGCAATAGCGGCATGGTGTTGACTCTCGCCTTAAACTACAGCGCGCGCAGCGAACTGGTAGACGCTTTCCGCTCCATGGTCAACCAGGCTTCGCAAAACGGCGGGCTCGACCATCTGCGGATTGATGAAGACACGGTCAGCCGCCATCTCTACACCCGCCACCTGCCCGATCCCGACCTGGTCGTGCGCACCTCCGGTGAGATGCGGGTCAGCAATTTCCTGCTGTGGCAGCTCGCCTACGCCGAAATCTACGTGACTCCGACCCTGTGGCCGGATTTTCGCGGGCATCACCTGCTCGAGGGCATCGCCGAATACCAGAAACGCGAACGCCGCTATGGCGGGCTCAACCACGAAGGACACGAGGCTCCTTCCGAGTTCGCCACCAAGCTCTGAACCGCACAGGTGTAGAAGTCGGACCCGGACCAATGAATCCTCCGTGGCACCTGTCCCTGTGTGGTGTATTTTCCGGGTTCGTGCCAAGATCATAGCGGCGCACAGACGCCCACACCCAGAACGTAGCCCAAATCTCCCTTGCTCAAACGCGTCGCGACCGCGGTCGTCCTGATTCCGATTGTGCTGGCGCTGATTCTGCGGGCGCCGGTGCTGGCGGTGGTAGCGGCGATCGTGGCGCTGCTGACCATTCATGAATTTCTGAAGCTCACGGAATCCTACGGAGTGCAGCCGCTGCGCTGGCTGACGTATCTGTTTGCCGGGATTTTCTTCCTGCTGCTGGCGCTGAACGTGGGGAACGAAAAACCGCTGCTTTCGACGGCCATCTTTGTATATTGCATCGGATTTGCGGCGGCGGTCGCGCCTTTCGTGTCTCTGACCCGCGCCATGCGGGCCGAGAACTTGAGCACTGGATATCCCGCAGCCGCCGCGTCAGTATTCGCCTTCGCCTACATTGCGCTGCCCATGGGAATGCTGGTGCAACTGCGCCAGCAATGGGCGGGAGCATTCTATGTGCTGTATCTGCTGCTGGTGGTGTGGGCGGGAGACATCTTTGCATACTTTGTGGGCAAGGCGGTTGGCCGGCACTTGATGTCGCCGCGCATCAGCCCGAAAAAAACCTGGGAAGGCGCAGTGGCGTCGCTTGTGGCGAGCGTCGGCGTGGGCTGGCTGCTGTTCCGCTATGCCGAGAAAATCAGCCTGGCATTTGTAAGCTCAGGCCTGATCACGCGCCGCGATGGCCTTTTCGGACAAGAGATCCCCGCCATGACCACGGTCGTACTGCTGACGATCGCCCTTAATGTGGCGGCTCAACTCGGTGATCTGGTCGAATCGCTGATCAAGCGCGGCGCCGGGGTCAAGGATTCCGGAGCGATTCTTCCCGGTCACGGCGGCATGCTCGACCGCATTGATGCCCTGCTCTTTGCCGCGCCGGTGCTGTGGTTTTATGCCGCCTGGCGCGTGCTGCAGTAACGATATGTCGGATTCGACGAAGTTCCCTCCCCTAAAATCGCTGCACCCCGACCGTTTATTGAATGCAGGCAAACTTGGGACGATGGAACGGCTTTCGACCGAAGAACTGCTGGCGTCATTGGTGCCGGGGCAGGAGGGCTCCCTGAAAACCCGGCCAGATGGAACTATACTAGATGGGCATCACCGTGTTCACGTCCTGCGCCGACGCGGTGTGGACGTGGAAAACCTTCCCCGAGATGTCATCGAAAAGGAACAAGCATAGGAATGGCGACGAAACTCTATTGGATCGATGAAGCGTGGCCGGGAAGAGTGGCATTAGCCGCGCGTCCGCGGGGCGGAGATTGGTTGCAGGACGATATGGCTGATTGGAAGCGGGAAGGGGTCGGGATGGTGCTCTCCTTGCTCACCCCTGGTGAGGAAAAAGATCTGGATCTACACGGCGAGGCCCCTGCCGCCAAGACACAAGGGCTAAAGTTCTATTCGTTTCCCATTCCTGATCGCCAGGTTCCCTCGTCGGAGGCGAAGCTGGCAGAAGCCCTGGAAGCTGCCACTCGCAGCCTGCAATCCGCAAAGAACGTGGTCATTCATTGCCGCCAGGGCATCGGGCGCAGCGGGCTGGTGGCGGCGTGCCTTCTGGTGCGGAAGGGGATGAGCCCCGGCGCCGCAGTGGACAAGGTTTCGGCCGCTCGCGGAATCCGGGTTCCGGAGACTGAGGAACAGCGAGAGTGGATTGACCATTTTGCCGCGGCATTTGCGAAGTGAGGCGGCCAACCTCAGAACGAGATGTCCAACAGCCATGAGACGCATCGCCATCCTCGGTTCCACCGGCTCCATCGGGCGCAGCACGCTCAGCGTGGCCGAGACCTATCCGGACCGCTTTCAGATCGTCACGCTGGCTGCAGGCGGCAATCTCGACACGGCCTTTGAGCAGGCGAAGCGTTGGCGCCCGCGCCTTATCTCGATGGCAGTGGAAAAGGACGCCGATTCCCTGCGCGCGCGGCTGAAGAAGGCCGGCCTGTCCGAGACTGAAGTGCTCCATGGATCCGCCGGCACAGTCCGCGTGGCCACCCATCCGGAAGTAGACTTCGTGGTCAGCGCCATCGTGGGCGTGGCCGGGCTGGAAGCCACTTACGAAGCCGTGAAGGCGGGCAAGATCGTCGGCCTCGCCAACAAGGAATGCCTGGTGGCCGCCGGGGAACTCATCACCGCCGAAGCCCGCAAGCAGGGCAAACCGCTGCTGCCCATTGACAGCGAGCACAACGCCGTCCATCAATGCCTGCGCGGCGGGCGCATGGAGGAAGTCGAGCGGGTCTGGCTGACCGCGTCCGGAGGCCCGTTCCTGAGCACGCCCCAATCCGAGTTCGCTGCCATCACCGTCGCGCAGGCGCTCAATCACCCCACCTGGAAGATGGGCCGCCGCATCACCATTGACTCGGCTACGCTGATGAACAAGGGATTTGAGGTGATCGAGGCGTGCAGATTATTTCACTTGCCGGCTGAAAAAGTGGAAGTAATTGTCCATCCGCAGTCGAAAATCCACTCGATGGTCGAGTTTGTGGATGGCAGCATACTTGCTCAGATCTCGGTGACCGACATGCGGTTGCCGATTCTCTATGCTCTGACCTACCCGGAGCGGATTCCATCGGATATGCGCTTCCCGGTCAATGACTTGCGTCATCTGGACTTCTCCCCCCCCGACATGGGTAAATTCCCTTGTCTGCGCCTGGCCTATGAGGCCGTCGAAGCGGGCGGGGCCAAAACGGTAGCCCTGAATGCCGCCGACGAGATCGCGGTGGCCGCCTTTCTGGCAGGGCAGATCGGCTTCGATGAGATTCCCAGGGTCATCGAAACCGTGCTGGGCGCAACCAATTCCGGGAAGCTGGAGTCTATTGCTAAAGTGCTTGAAGCTGACGCCGAAGCCCGCCGATATGCCCAGGAGCAGGTAAGTAAGAGGCGGGTAGGCAAGACGAAGAAGCGGGCCGAACGTCCCCGGGCTAAGTCGTTCGCCTAGTTTCTGGAATCTAAATAGCTGGAGAATACGTACTGCCATTATGTCTGATTTCCTGACTTCTCTCGTTGCTGTAGTCGCAGTCCTCGGGTTCATGATCCTGATCCACGAGTTCGGCCACTATGCCGTGGCCAAGTGGCTGGGAGTGCGTGTCGAACAGTTCGCCATTGGATTCGGCAAGCGGCTGGTCGGCTTCCGGCGCGGCGACACGGACTATCGCATCAATGCCATCCCGCTCGGCGGCTACGTGAAAATGAGCGGCGAGAACCCGATGGACGATCGCACCGACGATCCGCGCGAGTTCATGAATCACTCGCGCTGGCACCGTTTCCTGATTGCCATTGCCGGTCCGGCCATGAACATCATTCTGGCCGTCGTTCTGCTCACCGTGGTCTACATGGTGCATTACGAATATGCCACTGCGGACGACGAGCCCACGGTGATTGGATGGGTGTTCAAGGATTCGGCTGCAGCCAAGGCTGGATTCCAGGTCGGCGATCGAATCACTCGCGTTGAAGACATACAGAACCCGATCTGGAAGCAAGTCGAGATGAAAGCAGCAATGAACGCCGGCCAGCCGCTCGCAGTACAAGTAGAACGCAACGGGCAGACGCTGAATATGACCGTGGTCCCAGAGGCAACAGGAGTTGATCAGATCGGATTCGCGGGCTGGGCACCGAAAGAAAATATTGTCACGATCACCGATCTGCAGGCGAATATGCCGGCGGAGAAAGCCGGTCTGAAAGAGGGCGACCAGATTCTCACGCTCGACGGTAAACCGGTCCCTGCTTTGGGGGCAATGAGCGAAAGCCTCGAGGTCACGAAAGACAAGCCCATCACCCTTGCCGTGCTGCGCAACGGTCAGCAGAAGACATTTACCGTTCAGCCTGTTCTTGTCGCTGGCGAAAAACGCTATCGGATTGGCATAGGCAGCCTGCAGACGAAGGTCAAAACTCTGCCTTTCGCAGCAGCCTTCAGCCTCTCGCTGCATGAGAACCGCCAGAACGCCTTGCTGATTCTGGAACTCGTCAAGAAGATGGTCGAGCGCAAGATGTCGATGCGCTCCATCGAAGGCCCGATCCGCATCGGGCAAGCCGCCGGCGAAGCTGCGCGCAGCAAGGGCTGGACTCCGCTGATGGGACTCACCGCCGCCATCAGCCTGAACCTCGGCATCTTCAACCTGCTGCCGATTCCCATTCTCGACGGCGGCGTGATCCTGTTTCTGCTGATCGAAGGCCTCATGCGCCGCGATATCAGCATGAACATCAAGGAACGCGTCTACCAGGCCGCATTCGTCTTCCTGGTTCTCTTCGCCGTGATGGTCATCTACAACGACCTGATGAAGACGATCCCAGGGCTGGCGGACCGGCTGCCGTAAAACATCACCCGGAATTTGGACTTTGGTTGTGTGGAGCGGACACTCCTGTCCGCTGCCTTTGATCTTGCCTATATCGTCACCCTCGAGACTCTGCATTAGTTGACGGACAAAAAGTCAAGATCGAGATCAAGAGCAGCGGGCAGGAGTGCCCGCTCCACAATCAAGTGCCTTCGCAGAGTTCACACATTTTTCGGACACAACCGCTGTTGCGCTCTTCTTGACGCGCGACTTCCACTGAGATACAATGTATCTCACGAGGATGACCCAATGCCCGCGACGGAAATGGTTCACATTCGCATTGATAAACGTGTAAAGACGCAGGCTGCCAAGGCGCTTTCGGCCATGGGGCTATCCATTTCGGACGCCGTGAGGGTGTTGCTAACCCGCGTAGCCACGGAGAAGGTTTTGCCATTTGACCTAAAGGTTCCCAACGCTGCCACCGCGGCGGCAATGAAGGAAGCGCGCGCCGGTGGGCTTGCATCGTTCAACAATGTTTCCGACTTGATGGCCGATCTGAATGCGGAGGATTGAGCGCACGACCGCGTTCCGACGTGACTTCAAGCGTGAAAAGCGGGGTCCGCACCGGCGCGACCTTGATTTCCTCATCTCCAGCGTAGCTTCTCTCCTGGCCGAAGACCTACTACTTCCTGAGAAATACCGCGACCATTCTCTGGCTGGGAATTGGCGGGATCACCGGGAATGCCATCTGAAACCTGACCGGTTGCTGATTTATCGCAAGCCGGATGCGGATGTTTTGCAGTTCGTGCGCATGGGCTCGCACAGTGAGCTTTTTGATTGACTGATCTGTGTGGGGTTGCAGTTCCACATCGATCGCGAAATGATCTAAACTAGAGATTCCTATGGCTACGATTCCCCGCAGAAAGACCGTTACCGCCGTCGTCGGCGGCGTGCGCGTCGGCTCGGATGCACCGATTGTGGTGCAATCCATGACCAATACCGACACCGCCGATGTGCCCTCGACCGTCCAGCAAGTCGCGGCGCTGGCCCGCGCCGGGTCGGAGCTGGTGCGCGTCACCGTGAACAATGACGACGCAGCGGCCGCCGTCCCCCGCATCGTCGAGCAGCTCGACAAGCAGGGCCTGCGCGTGCCCATCATCGGCGACTTCCACTACAACGGACACGTCCTGCTGACCAAGTATCCCGAATGCGCCCGCGACCTGGCCAAGTACCGCATCAATCCCGGCAACGCCAGCATCGGGAAAACGGGCGATTCCAACTTCCGCACCATGATCGAAGTCGCGTTGAAATATCAGAAGCCGGTGCGCATCGGCGTGAACTGGGGATCGCTCGACCAGACGCTGCTCACCCGCATGATGGATGAGAATTCCCGCCTCGCCGACCCAAAAGACGCCCGCGAAGTCACCATGGAAGCGATGGTCGTCAGCGCCCTGAATTCCGCCGAACTCGCCGAGAAATTCGGCCTGCGGCCCGACCAGATCATTTTGAGCGCGAAAGTCAGCGGCGTGCAGGACTTGATTGACGTCTACCGCGCCCTGGCAGCGCGTTGCCATTATCCCCTGCATCTTGGATTAACCGAGGCAGGCATGGGCGCCAAAGGCGTGGTCGCGTCGAGCGCGGCCATGGGGGTAGTGCTGCAGGAAGGCATCGGCGACACGATCCGCGTCTCGCTTACGCCCGCTCCGCTCGGCGACCGCACCGAAGAAGTCCGCGTGGCGCAGCAGATTCTGCAGTCCATGGGCATTCGCAGTTTCACGCCGCAGGTCACCGCCTGCCCCGGCTGCGGACGCACCACCAGCACTTTCTTCCAGGAAATGGCCGAGCAGATTCAGACTTACCTGCGCGAGCAGATGCCGGCCTGGAAGGGCCGCTACGTCGGCGTGGAAGAAATGAAACTCGCCGTCATGGGCTGCGTGGTCAACGGGCCGGGAGAATCGAAGCACGCTAACATCGGAATTTCCCTGCCCGGCACATTCGAAGAGCCGAAAGCGCCGGTCTATGTGGACGGACGGCTGTTCACCACGCTGAAAGGCGACCACATCGTCGAGGAGTTCATCCACATCCTCGACGAGTATGTAGACTCGCACTACGCGACCAAAGAGGCCGCGAAAGAAGAAGTTCCCGCCAAGGCCTAGCCCTCATCCGTATAGGCTCGGTGCCACACAGTGCCATTCCCGGGTGCGGAAAAATTGCAGTCAATGAGTGTAAACGCCTTCCATGAGAAGGCCGGTCGGAGTCAAGTGAGTTTTCTCCGTTGGACAAGGCTTTGTCTCCCG
>Ga0209415_10015143_pt1 | contig 12539 bp, 13 predicted proteins | sample PeaSoiSIISIP2007_FD_187696 | JGI IMG/M metagenome (GOLD analysis project Ga0209415, IMG submission 187696) | Peat soil microbial communities from Weissenstadt, Germany - SII-SIP-2007 (SPAdes) (version 2) | ecosystem: Environmental > Terrestrial > Soil > Wetlands > Peat | place: Germany...
TATCTCTCGCAGAAAATTAAGCATCGCGGTTTGACAACTCGATTTATGACGACGCTTATTGCGTAATAGGAAGGGTGAGCTCTCGGATCACTTCCCCTGTTCCTACAGGCTTGCCGTTCAACGTCATATGAGGAACACCATCAACAAAAACAAGGTGTATGGGATGCTCTTTGGTTAAATTCTGCGTAAGGTATTTGACCCGTTCGATCGTCGGATCAATCAATTCTTTGTCCTCGGGCTTTCCATGGGTGCAAAAACGAAACTCAATTGTGTTATCCGATTCCAACTGGTATCCCGTCATTACAAACCCGTCGGTTGGCACCCTGCGAGTGACTAGATCCTGGTAATCGGCATATGGTTTGCCGGTCTCCACTCGAAATGACGCTCCGCCTCCTGTAGTCCCTTGGGAAAACATACGCATACCAATGGCTACACCGACCATCACGACAGCAACTGCCAACATTTTCTTCATACTCTTAATTCTCCTAGTTCTGAAATATCCAACAATTCTCCACCGGATTGAAGTGGAGGCTACTGGTGGTTTGCGCTGCTGACGGTTTGGGGTTTTGCCTCATCAGCGGCGCTGCCGATGGCGTCGCCGGAGAGGATTAGTTCCACGCGGCGGTTTTGCTGGCGGCCTTCGGGAGTGTCGTTGGTGGCGATGGGTTCGGTCTTGCCGTAGCCGTGGGCTTCGACGTTGGAGGAGTTAATTCCCTGCTGGACGAAGTAGTCGCGGACTGCTTGGGCGCGGTGCTCGGAGAGTTGCTGATTGTAGTCGTCGCTGCCTACGCTGTCGGTGTGGCCTTCGACGGCTACGTGCAGGCTGGGATAGGCGAGGACGATTCCGGAAACTTTGGCGAGGCGCTCGCGGGCTCCGGGTAAGAGTTCGAAGCTGCCGCTGCGGAATAGGACGTCGGACATGTTGGCGATCAGGCCGCGGGCGGAGTCGCGCGTGGCTAAGATGCTGTTGAGTTGCTGCAAGAGGCGGGCGCGGAGTTCCTGCTTTTCGTTTTCGGCTTGCTGGCGGAGAGATTCGGATTGGGCAGCGGCTTGTTTTGCTTTATCGGTTTCTGCGGCTAGAAGCTGCTGCTGGGCTACGGCTGCGGCTGTGGCTTTTTCGGCTTCGGCTTTTTGGCGGGCCGCTTCTGCGGCAGCGGCTTCGGCTTCCTGCTTCATCTTCAGGGCTTCGGCTTTGGCTTGCTCGGCTTCGGCGCGGGCGGCTTCCGCTTCGGCGCGGCGTTTGGCTTCGGCATCGGCGTCGGCGCGGGCTTTGGCTTCGCGGGCAGCGGCGGCGGCCTGGGCTTCGTCCTCAGCTTTTTGCTTTACGGCCATCAGGCGGGCTTCTTCGGCGGTTTCCGTCGCCTCTTTCGCAGCGGCTTCTACGGCGGCTTTATTTTGCTTTTGGCGGTAGACGTCTTCGGCGTGCATTAGTTGCTGGCCGGCTTTGGAAATTATGAAGGCAGCGTATTTGTCTGCGGCCGCTATGCGGGCGATGCGGACGGCGTTGCGGGCTTCGAAGAGTTCTAGCGGAGTTTTGCTGTCGATGCCGAAGATGGCGTCCTGAATGTGAGTGTTGGTGGAGGAATAGGTGCCGCGGCTTACCAGATCATATTTGGCTTCGATGTTTTCGGTTCCGGCGGCGTTGACCGGAGCGCTTTCCATTACGACCATGTTGCCGGGAGCGGTCACGGCGAAATAGGGCTCGGCGGTTACGATCATGCCGAAGGTCTGGAGATCGGTTGCGGCTTTGAGGTGCGCGGTGTTGCTGTTGCGATCGATTGTGACTTCGCCTAGATTCACGGGACGGCCTTGCGGAGAGACGGCCCAGAGGACGTAGGTTAGGTATTCGAGTCCGAACTTGGTGGCGTCTTCGAGGTTCTGGAATTTTACTTCGATCTGGAAGTTGGTCTTCTTGCCCTCTACGCGGGCTTCGCCGGATGCGCCCTGGAGGAGATCGGTGCCCTGGAAATCTACTTTGGTTTGGCCACCTTGCAGACGGTAGTGGACGGCTTTGGTGGTGCGGGTTACGGTGGCGGCTGCGGGAGCTGGCACGGCCTGGGTCGATGGCGCGGCGGTTTGCGCGGAGGCCAGCGTGGCTGCGCAGAGGAAGATGGCTAGAGATACGTTTTTCACGAGGTTCTCAGTCTGGGGGAGACTTAGGGTGCTTCGTCTTCTTATAAGACTCTTAATCTTCGTCGAAGAGGGGTGGGATGGACAAGGACAGGAAGGACTATGCGGGGATGGGACTTTGGTCACCGGGGCAGGCTTCGACAGCGCGGAACTAAGACAGTGAGAGCTTTTAACACAGAGGATCACAGGGTAACGACTTGGTCCGCGGCCTCAGCTGTGGCGGCGAGTGGGTCCTACTTGGCGGTGAAGGGAGCGAAGGAGGCAACTTTGCCGAAGTAGATGCGGAGGGTGCATTTTTCGCCGACGTGGGCGAAGGCTACTTCCAGGGCGTCCGAGGCCTGGCTTACCTGGTCGGTTTCCATTTGGGCGCGGGCGACGTCCTGTTTTTCATCGTAGGCAGCGCCGGGGGTTACGTTCCTGTTGACGGCTAGAGTCCACTGTTTGGCGGGGATGGGATAGACGGTGTAGGCGCCGATGGGGATGGTTACACCTCCGAAGCCGAGTTGGGCTTCGGTGAAGAGGGTCATGGGAGAGCCTCCGGGAGCCCAGGGCTTGCCGTTGGGAACTTTGTCGTTTTTTGCACTGACGGCGTTGTAGCGGATGTAAACCTGGCGTCCGTCGTCGAGATTACAGCTGGCAGTGGTGGGCTCGGATTGCGCCGAGCAGATGGTGGTGAGAGTTGACAGGGAAAGAATGACGACTACGAAGCGAGCGCGGAACATGGGAGACCCCTCTGGGGCAAACAGTGTAGCGCCGAAATGGGCCGAGGGGAAGAAGATTTGAAGTGCTGATCTTGGGTTGGAGGGATTTTGGCGGGGTCTTTCTCGCCTGCGGCCGGGCTTCGCCCAGGCCGGGACGGGCGAAGCGCCCGTCTCCACATGAGCATCTTGATTGACCCCGGTTGGTGCTGGTCTTCGGTGATGTACTCAGACGGGTGGGGCGTTGCTACCGTGAGTGGCGAGGAGTCACACTCATGGCGAAAGCAGCGAAGCTGAAGATTCTTTATGGTGAAGGGGATGCGGAGGCACAGGTGGCTCCGGCCGCGGCATTTGAGAAGGCCGGGCACACGGTAGAGAAGGCTGTGGGGCGGAAGGCCGTGGAAGCGGCGATCGGCAAGGGCAGATTCGACCTGGTGGTATTGGGACCGACTTTGAGCCGGAATGATAGGCATCATCTACCTTATATGGTGAAGAAGGCGCAGGCTGAAACGAGCGTGCTGGTGATGCACGCGGATGGAAGCCGGCATCCTTATGTGGATGCTTGCACCGATACCGGGGCCAGCGTGGAGAATGTGGTGGCGCGGATTGAAGGGATGGCGATTGCCGGGATGATGCCGGCTGCGGCTGGAGCGGCGGCTGGGAGACAGTAGCAGTACCTAGTTTTATCGAGGGGCGGCTTTGCGGCCGCTCCTTTTTCTTGTAAGGGAAAACCTTTAACACAGAGGCTCTTCGGCTGTCGCTCAGGGCAGACTCCGAGGGACGCAGGGTAATTCCGGCGGTACGAATCTGGATGGTTAACTGGTGGGATTCGATTGCGGTTCACGGCGATTTTCTGCTCGCTCTTTGGCATTTGAAGGGATCGAAGTGGAATTTCTTGTCATTGGGCGTTTGAATTTCTTCGCGAACCTGGTTGGTAATAGTGGAGCTTGCGGGGCGTTCAGTGGCTTTGTTCGGCTGCTGGAGATGCTGATTTCTGGCTGGCAAACTGGTTTGGTGGGATTCTCGTCTCAGGAAACTTCTACCTGACAATTTTTGCGAAGCGAAATGTCGCATGTCACATCCAAAGCGGTGTGCGACGGGCTTCTGCATGACCGCTCGCTTCGCTTGCTGGACAGCCGAGGCGGCTGTCCCCACATTATGCTTTCTTAGTTCTTCAAAACCTTTAGGAGGGTGTTATGGGGGTTAGTGGGGAGTTTTTGCCGGAGTTTGATTTGGAGATGGCGGCGGCGCGGCGGACTTTGGAACGGATTCCGGAGGACAAGCTGGCTTGGAAGCCGCATGAGAAGTCGATGACGCTGGGGCGGCTGGCTGGTCACATTGCGGAACTGCCGGGGATGGGAGTGAGCGTTATGAAAGATGACGCTCTGGATTTCGCCAACCGTCCGGCTGGGGCGCCGGCGCGGAAGCCGAACGTGGCGGAGTCGCAGAAGCATGTGCTGGAATTATTTGATAAGAATGTTGCGGCGGTGCGGGCTGCGATTGCGGGCGCCAGTGATGAGCGTTGGTCTGGAAAGTGGACGCTCTCGGCGGGTGAGAAAAAGTTTTACGACGGGACGCGCATGGGAGCGATGCGGCGGATGATGATGAATCATGTGATCCATCATCGAGCGCAGTTGGGAGTTTATTTGCGGCTGAATGATGTGGCGGTGCCTTCGGTGTATGGGCCTTCGGCGGATGAAGGACGGTAGAGCTAGCCTTTGCACTCATTGCCGGTCAGCTTGGGCGGCATACGTGTCCCGGTAATGAGTGCGATGGCGATGCTACGCCAGCCGGCTATCTTGAAGTCTCAGTCTTGCGGTTTTTGCAATCTGGAGTAACCTGCTTTTTCCACTCGTTGATACCCTTGAATGGGACGTCAAAGAAAAGCGGGGCGAAGAACTCCAAAGCCGCACTTGGCCGACGCGCAACTCCGACCGTATAGACGGGATGCTCGGGTTTGCTGTTCACGCTTAGCTCGACAATTACGGAGTATCTAGGCCACTTCTTCGCAGGATAAAACCGCCCCAGCGTCAACTCCTTGAGAGGTTCGGTCTCGGCTGAGAGGTCGTCCGTCACGTAAGTTTCAAGGCCAGCAAAAATTGGGTCGCCCACCTTCTGCCCGGTCAGTGCGGCGGTGCAAACAAGTTCCACCTCCCTCATCGAGGGATTCACGCGTTCGAGTGCGGGACGCTTGGCTACGGCACGCATCATCTCAATCTTTCTCGCTACTGCGTCCTCCGCCGCTCTCTTTGACTTCTCGGACCACGCATTCGCGCTCGGCTGAGTCGTCTGCGCGTACGGCGAGATCGTCAGTCCCGCCAAAACAACCGACCTTAGGAAAAGCTTCATTGAACTGAACATCTGCTCCTCGCCTCGATTTGGTGAAGGTGCCATTATGGAATTCCTTAAAGGATGTGGCAATGTACGACGGATAAACAGTAGGTCATCCGCCAAGTGGTTTACATATCAGCCGATTGCAATAAGATGTCATCTTAATGAGAAGGCCAGGTGGCGAACCAAGCCATTTCACCACCGATCTACCCTACCGAGCCCCTTCTGGAATAGCTTCTAGAGCTGGCGTCACGGGGAGAATGCTGGTGGAGCCGGTGGTCGCGCAGGCAGGTTGCATGGGTCCTTCGGCCCGCAAAAAGCGCGGGCCTCAGGATGACAATTCTGGAGTGGGGCAAACGGTGCATTGGAGCAGCTAGGGGTCCCCACATGAGTTGTGCCGCTGGGGCGGCGCTACAGGTGTCATGTACGTTTGTTACTGTAACCATCGATGCGCAGTCGCTAAGATTTTAAGATGGAGTTAGAGTGCTTGATCGTGACGTGCGACCCTGGCCTGTTAGGTCATGTGCAGGCGGGTTTGGGTACGCATGGGGCCTCGCTTCAACACCGACAGGATTGTGCGAGTGCGATTGAGTTGGTCTCACGCCGGCATTTGGATGGAGTTGTGGTTGACTGTGATGTGCCGGGAGGGGCAAGAGCGCTGCCCGCGCTGCGGAACGCCCGCGCGAACAAACAGACCCTTATTTTAGCGGTAGTAAACGGATTCACTAGCGCAGAAGAAGCTCTTGATCTAGGGGCCGACTTCGCACTCGGCAAACCGATACAGCAGTCGCGATTGGCTAGCGTCCTGGATGTCGCTGTTCCCAAGATGGAGCGCGAACATCGCAGGTATTTCCGATACGACGTTGATGTGCCGGTGCAGTTTCAGACTCCGCTGGGGCAAGCTTACACTGCCAAGATGAAGAACGTGAGCGAAAGCGGGTTGGCCATTACGCTGGTTGAACCGCTGCGCGTCGAGGGAGTGGTTACGGTGGAGTTCGAGCTTCCGAGCGTGGTGCCACGGACTTTTCATGCGAAAGCGGATGTAGTTTGGAGTGACTCCTTTGTGATGGGCCTGCGCTTTTTGTACATCGACAAAGAACATGGAGTTGCGCTGCAGGCCTGGCTGAACACGCTGGAGGCTCGAACCCACTTCCGGGAGTGGGCTCACCGGAGCTGAGAGGGTCGGGCGGCAGGGCACCGCGGAGAGCATCGGCGCGGCTAGGGACCCTTCGATTGTGTAACTGGCTCGCTTTGCGAACCAGCCACTCCGCTCAGGATGACAAGTCGGCGAGACGCTACTGCAGCGCCACCTTCATGTCCAGATTGTGGGCCAGGAAGGACCAGGTGTCTGCCGTCTCGTCTATCAGCTTTGTAATTGATTTGCCGGCGCCGTGGCCTGCCTTTGTCTCGATGCGAATCAGGATTGGCGCTGGGCCGGCTTGATCGGCTTGCATGGTGGCCGCGAATTTGAAGCTGTGGCCGGGGACTACGCGGTCGTCGTGGTCGGAGGTTGCGATTAAGGTTGGAGGATATTTTGTTCCGGGCTTCAGGTTGTGCAGCGGTGAGTAGGCGTAGAGGGCTTTGAATTCTTCGGCATCGTCGGAGGAGCCGTAGTCGCTGGTCCAAGCCCAGCCTATGGTGAATTTGTGGAAGCGCAGCATGTCCATGACGCCGACTTCGGGTAATGTTGCGCCGAAGAGATCGGGGCGCTGAGTTACGCAGGCGCCGATGAGCAAGCCGCCGTTGCTGCCGCCGCGAATGGCTAGCTTGGGAGTTGACGTGTATTTGTTGGCGATGAGCCATTCGGCGGCCGCGATGAAGTCGTCGAATACATTTTGTTTTTTTAGCTTCATGCCCGCCTGGTGCCACTCTTCGCCGTATTCGCCGCCTCCGCGGAGGTTGGGTTGCGCGTAGATGCCTCCCATTTCGAGCCAGACTATATTCGGGACGGAAAATGCTGGAGTGAGGGAGATGTCGAATCCGCCGTAGGCGTAGAGCAGCGTGGGATTGTGTCCGTCGAGCGTGATTCCTTTCTTGTAGGTGAGGAACATGGGAACGCGGGTGCCGTCTTTGCTGGCGTAGAAGACTTGTTTGGTTTCGTAGAGGGTGGGATCGAAGTCTACTTTGGGCTGGCGGAAGACGGTGCTCTTGCCGGCTTCGGGATCGTAGCGATAGACCGTGGTTGGCGAGATGAAGCTGGTGAAGGCGTAGAAGGTTTCTTTGTCTTTGCGCTTGCCGCCGAAACCCCCCGCTGTGCCAATGCCGGGCAGGTCGACGTTGCGCAGGAACATGCCGTTGAGATCATGGACGCGAACTTCGGAGCGGGCGTCTTTCACGTATACCAGGAAAAAAGAATTGTCCACTACGTTTGAGAACTCTAGTTTGTCGACGCCCTGGGGGACTATGGTTCTCCAACTGGTGCGCTCGGGATGGCGGGTGTCGATGGCGATGACGCGTCCGCGGGGAGCGTCGAGATCGGTTTGGAACCAGAATATGGGACCGTCGTTATCGATGAATTGGTATTGGGCGTCGAAGTCGTCGAGCAGCTTTACGACCTGGGAATCGGGTTGGGTGAGGTCTTTGTAATAGAGGCGGTTCTTGGGCGACGTGCCTTGCCAGACAGTGATTATCAGATAGTGGCCGTCGTCGGTTACGTTGCCTGAAAATCCCAATTCTTTGTTGTCGGGGCGCTCATAGATCAGTTTGTCATCGGACTGGGCGGTGCCGAGGAGGTGATAGTAGAGCTTCTGGAAATAATTGGTGTCGCGCATGGCGGCGCCTGTGGGCTCGTCGTAGCGGCTGTAGTAGAAGCCTTTGTTGTCTTTGGTCCAGGATGCGCCGGAGAACTTGACCCACTTGATATCGTCGGGGAGATCTTTGCCAGTATCGATGTCGCGGACATGCCATTCGTTCCAGTCGGAGCCGGAAGTGGCGAGGCCGTAGGCCATTAACTTGCCGTCGTCGGATACGGCGGCACCGGCTAACGCGACTGTGCCGTCGGAGGAGAGAGTGTTGGGATCGAGCAGGACGCGAGGGTCGGCGTTTAGGGATTCGGCGACGAGGAGGACGTTCTGTTGTTGAAGTCCGGTGTTGTGCTGGAAGAAGTAGCGACCGCCGTGCTGGCTGGGAGTGGTGAAACGCTCGTAGTTCCACAGCTTGGTGAGGCGGTCGCGAATGGCCTGGCGGTAGGGGAATTGCTCCAGATAGCTGAAGGTTAGTTTATTTTCGGCTTCGACCCAGGCGTGAGTTTCGGCGGAGTCGGTGTCTTCGAGCCAGCGGTAGGGGTCGGCGACCTTGGTGCCGTGGTAGTCATCGACCTGGTCGCTGCGGCGAGCTTGAGGATAGGTGAGCGGGGCAGTTTGTGCGGCGGAGAATAGAGTCAGCAGGGGAAACATTAGCGTGAACAGGATTATCGCGTGGCGAGCTAGATGCATGGGGGCCTCTGGGATTGAATGGGTGGCGCGATCTATTTTGCCTGTGGGAGTGGGAAAGAATCAAGGAACGCGGCTGGGCTTGCCAGTGGTGACGAAGAAGCGGCCGGGCTTCGCCCAGGCCGGACAGCCGAGGCGGCTGTCCCCACATGAGTAGGGGTCCTTCGACTGCGACGCTCAGCATGACAGCGTCCTACGGGAGGGTGCGGCGGGCTGGCTTGGTGGTGGCGGGTTTGTAGTCAGCGGGATAGAGGACTACGGAGCGGTTGAAGCCTTCGCCGTCGCTTTCGGTGCGGAGGTCGGGTTGATCGCGCAGGGCCAGGTGGACTATGCGGCGCTCGCGCGAGGACATGGGAGCGAAGTGGAACGGGGTTCCGGTCTGGCGAACTTTGTCGGCGGCTACGGTGGCGGACATGCGGAGTTCCTGGAGGCGGATGGAACGCTGGTTTTTGCAGTCGAAAGAAATCTTTTCGTGCTCGGCGGAAGGTAGATGGAGGATTTCGAAGGCCAGCAGCTCGAGGGCGCGGAGAAGTTCGGCGCCGCGATCGAGGAGCAGAGTGGAATCGGGACCGGAGAAATCGACGAAGATTTCGGGTTTCTCCCAGTCGGTGGGCGCGGGGGGATCGACGACGATGCGGTACTTGAGGTGGAGTCCTCCGTTGGTGACTACGGATTGGAGGAATTCGTTGATCTTGTTGGCAGCGGCTAGTTTGTCCATAGGGCAGCTTTCAGCTACTTCTCTTTCTTGCGGGCGCGTTTTTCCATCATTTCGCGCATTTCGCGGCCTAGCTTGGTGCGGTTCATTACGGCCTGTTGCGCGATCGAAATCAAGTTGCTCTCGGTGTAGTACAGGTTCAATCCCGCGGCCAGCTTAAAGAAGATGAAGCCCATCATCAAGGGCATCATGACCGTCATCATTTTTTGCTGGGTGGGATCCATGCCGGCTTGCGGGGTCATGCGCTGCATTACGACCATGCTGACGACCATCAAGAGAGGCAGGACCCAGTCGGCGGCGGATAGATCGGTGATCCAAAGCCAGTGGGCATGGCGGAGCTCGAGGGCTACCCCTAACATGCGGTAGTAGGCGATCAGGAACGGGAACTGGATTAGAAGAGGCAGACAGCCGCCAGCGGGATTTACGCCCTCCTTCTTATAGAGCGCGCTGATCTCTTCGTTCATGGCGGCTTTGCGGGGGTCGCGGAGGCTGTACTTTTTGTATTTCTCCTGGATGTTCTTGATCTGGGGCTGAATGCGCTGCATCTTCAGCATCGACTTCATCTGCGTGATACGCAGAGGGAGCAGCGCGACCGTGATGATTAGAGTTTGAATGACGATGGCCCATCCCCAGTTGTGGACGATGTGGTTGAAGGTCCATTTGAGCCAGAGAAAGAGCGGCCGCGACAGGATGCCCCACCAGCCGAAGTTGACGATGCCGCGGAGATCGGGGCTGTCGTTCTTGATGGTGGGGACGGGGACGGCGTCGAGTACGGCAAGCTCTTTGGGGCCGACGTACATGCGCTCGGTGGTTGAGCCGCGAAGATTGCCGACGGCGGCGCCGAGGAGATCCACGTTGGCGGTGTCTTTGGAACCGGCGCCGACTGGATTGAAGCCGGGCTTCTGCGGGATGTCCATCGCGTAGTGGAGTGTGACCATGGCGGACGCGGTGGGATCGTCAGGGATAAAGATGGCGGTGAAATATTGGTCGCCGGTGCCAGCCCACTCGAATGGACCTTTTATAGTGCTGCCGCCGCTGATGGCTTTGACGGGAAGGCGCGAAACATAGCTCGGGAAGAAGATGTAGCCGCTTCGTTCGGTGGAAGCGTCGTTGTGGTAGTCGATGCCGGCAGCGGCGTAGGAGGCGGGAGTGACCTCGTCGCCGAATCCGGCAGGCCATGCGGGCGGGGCGAAGATTTCAGCGCCTTTGTAGAGGACAGAGGTTTCGACGTTGAGGACGTAGGTGTGGTCGAAATGGAAAGTCTTGCGGATGACGAGATCCTGATCGGCGTATTCGAAGGTGATCCGTGCAGGAGTTGTGAGACGGCCTTCGCTTGACGCTGCGTAGAGCGCGGAGTTCAGACGGTTGCGCAGAGTTTCGTCGTAGGTCCAGAGCGAGAGCGGGTTGCCGAATTTTTGAGCGGCGGCTGCGTTGACTAGTTCGAGCGGGCCGTTCTGGGCGTCGTTGTCGAATTTTTTGAGGATCCAGGATTTGACCTGGGCGCCCCGATTGGTGAAGGTGATTTTGTAGAGGTCGTTCTCGATGACGGTTTCGGTTTCGGTGGAGGCCTGTTTGGTTACTGTGGTTGATGGAAGGGGCGCGGCTATCGCGGCTGGGGCAGAGGGAGGTGGTGTGATTGCGGGCTGCGTCTGTGGGGGTTTATTTTGCGCTTGCTCGGCCGGTGGCGGGGCGTATTTCTTGAGCAGCGCCTGGGAGACAATGAGGACGACGAAGGTCAGGAGAACGACGACGAGGAGGCGGCGCTCGGAGCCGGGTTCCTGTTGAGGATTTTGATAGTCGGCCAAAGTTCTTTAAGCACCTCAGGGGCTAAAGCCCGTTCTAAACGCCTTGCCATAATGCAGGCCTAGAAGGCCTGCTCCACCCTGCGAGCTGCGCTCCCTGGGAATCGATCCTGTCTTCAATCACAGTAATCACAGTTTTCCGCAGCCCGTCGCCGGCTTTACCACCGGGTCGTAGCCGGAGCGGGCAAAGGGATGACAGCGGAGGATGCGGTTGAAGGCCAGCCATCCGCCGCGCAGAGCTCCGTAGCGCTCGACGGCCTCCATGGCATATTCGGAGCAGGTCGGCACGTAGCGGCAGGCTGGGGGCAGGAACGGCGAGATGGCCCACTTGTAGGCCCGCAGCAGTTGCAGCGTGGCGAATTTGGCGATGTTTCTCACGGCTGCTGCTTCCCTGACAGCTTTTGCTCGATTATGGCGAAGGCTCGACTGACTTCGTTCTGCAGCGCCGCAAAGTCGGTGGTGAGCATTGACTTTTTTGGGTTGATGACTACGTCTGCCGCAATTCCGGCAACTGGACGCGACATGCGAACTGCTTCGCGCAGGCGGCGTTTCATGCGGTTGCGTTGGACGGCTCCGCCTAAGGCGCGGCCGACTGTGAATCCGATGCGCAAGCCGGAAGCTCGCGATTCTGCCTGTGGGCGCGGCCAGTAGAAGACGGTGATGGACGCGGAAAAGTGGCGGCGTCCTTGTTTGTAGACGCGCTCGAAATCCGCATGGCGCAGGAGGCGCGCGGCGCGGGGGAATCGGGCTGTTTTCTTTGGTGGCATGGCGAAGTCGGGCCGAGCTCCCAACGCGACGTCAGCCAGCATGCCCGCGTGCTGCGGCGGGCGGCTGAGGGTCTCGACTGTGGAAGTGAGCGGCACCAGAAAAGCTACTCGCGGAAGCCGGGTTTTACGGAGACCCGCTTCCGTCCCTTGGCGCGGCGGCGGGAAATGACCTTTTTGCCGCCCTGGGTCTTCATGCGCGTGCGAAAACCATGCTTCTTGCTTCGCTTGCGCCGGTTGGGTTGGAATGTACGCTTGGGCATGAAAGATAGCTGCTCCTGATTCCGTCGACAGTGTTATGGCAAACGATAAGTATAAATGACGGGGAGGGGTGAGGGCAAAGGGCGGTTCTCAGTTCTCAGTTTCTGGTTTCCGTCGCCGGTCTTCGACCACAGTTGCTCTTGCATTCTTAGGAAGAGTGTTTGGGTGGTTCCGGTTTGGGAAAGAAACCGTTCGCGCATTTGCACCTTGGGCGTTGCAGTTACATCCTTGACACTTGACAGGCGCGGGGCTTCGGGTTCCGAATCGTGTTCGGAAAAGATTTGCGTGCGAAGATTTCCGCACGACGAAAAAAATTTGTGCTACTATGCCGCACGGTCGGGTTTGAAAATCTCATTCACAAAATGGCAACCGCGCACGACACAAGTGGCGCATTCCGCAGTACACTA
>Ga0209415_10015144_pt1 | contig 12539 bp, 7 predicted proteins | sample PeaSoiSIISIP2007_FD_187696 | JGI IMG/M metagenome (GOLD analysis project Ga0209415, IMG submission 187696) | Peat soil microbial communities from Weissenstadt, Germany - SII-SIP-2007 (SPAdes) (version 2) | ecosystem: Environmental > Terrestrial > Soil > Wetlands > Peat | place: Germany...
GCTTGTGGGGCTGACCGGCGCCGCGAGGCGCAACGGCGCGAAGTTGAACTTCTTGCCGTCTGGACCGCCCTCAAAGAGCCGCGGCGTGCCCAGCGGGAGTTCCTTGGTGCAGGGCCATTGCCGGCCGTATTCGCGCGCCAGGTTCTCGTAGCTCACACCGCTGTAGAACGGGATCACGCCGGCAATTTCGTCCATGATCTGTTCGGAAGATTCATAATTCCAATCGGCGCCCATGGCCTGCGCCAGCTTGACCAACTGCTCCCACGCGGGCATCGGTCCCGCCGCCGGTTCGATCACCTTTTGGGCCAACTGAATGCGCCGTTCCGTGCTGGTAAAGGAAACACATTCTTCGCCGAAAGCGGTCGTCGGCAGCACGACGTGGGCGAGTTGGGTCAACCCTGTCTTGAACAAGTGCTGGGCGACAACCAACTCGCATTCGCCGAGGCGGCGCGAATCACCGAATATCGCCGCGCCCATGGGGTCATAGCGGTCAAACCACACCGCCCTGACCCGTCCGTGACCGCGATGATTGAGGACCTCGTCGGCGCCCAATCCCGGCGCCGCGGGAATCGGAGTTTTCCAGGCCTTCGCAAACATCTCCCGCGCGGCGGAATCCGTGACCGGCAGATATCCCGGCAATCGATCCGGAAGCATCCCCATGTCGCAGACGCCTTGAAGGTTGTTTTGCTCCGTCAGTGGAAACAACCCGGCGCCTTTCTTGCCGATCTGGCCCGTCAACAGCACCACGTTGACCATCGCTTGGATGCTCTCCTTGCCGCGAGACTCGACGCCGGTGGAATAGAGCAGCGCCGCGGAACCTGCTTTGGCAAAGCTGATCGCCGCAGCCTCGATCGCTTCCGCGGGCACACCGCAGACCTGCGCCGACTTCTGAAGATCGCCGCTCAGGGCGCACTCGAGAAACGCCTCGTATTCGTTGCAATGAGCTTTGATGAAGGGAAGATTGGCAAGTCCACGATCCACAATGACCTTGGCCATGCCGCCGTATAACGCCACCTCGGTGCCAGGCTTGATTTGCAGAAAGAGATCGGCGTTTTCCGCAACGCGATGGCGACGCATATCGACCACGATCAGCCGCGCGCCCTTCAGCTTCGCCCGCACTACCCAGCCGGCGATTGTGGGCAACTGACGCTTCAGATCCACCCCATCCACCATGATCACGTCACTGCTTGCCAAGTCATTGATCGGGTTGGTGCTGGCGGGGATACCAAGCATATCGAGCAATACGTCGATCGAATTGTTGCAGTAAACACCGGCTCCGTGACCCACGTTGTTTGTGCCGACAATCGTGCGGGCGAGCTTTTGCAACAGGTACGATTCCTCGTTCGAGCAGCGAGGGGAACTCAGGAATGCAATGGCGTCCGGCCCGTGCCGTCGACGAATCTCCAACAGGCGCGCGGCAACAAAATCGATCGCCTCATCCCAGGTCACTTCGTGGAGCTCGCCGTTCTGCCTGAGCATCGGCCTTTTCAGACGATCCGGGGAACTGGCGACTTCGTGAACGTGCCACCCGCGCACGCAGAGTCTTCCGGCGTTGGTTGGGTGCGACAGACTTGGGTAGGCCCCGATCAGGCGGTTGTCGCGGGTTTCCAGGTAGATACCGCAACCCGCTCCACAAAACGTGCAGGTAGTGAGCTTCTGTGCCATGACGCGTTACCTCGCGGATCGCTGTCGCGGAGCTTCGCGGTTATTCCCACGAACTGAACCGTCCGTTCGGCGGTCCGTCGCGGTGCCACTCAAGGCACGCGATGGATCACTTGCTTTGCGCGCCGGGCATCGGCGCCGAGCAAACATCAACAGCCCTTGTGCTCAACAGCGCGGCTTCCCGATGCCTTCCATTTCAAGGTTTAAAGCTATGATTGGACGAAGGAAGAGTGAATTGGTGGATTCTCCTATTCCTGAATAGGCAAACACCCGCATGCCTTCGGAATCCTCCCCGTCTCGGCGGGTTTTGGTTTGCAGGAAATTGCCCGGTCGACGAGTACCCTCCCCAACATTTGGTGGATCCGCAACCCGGATGAGCAGGTCGTTATCGGAGCATTTGTGCTTCGCGGTCGGCAATGCAGCGGTGGATAGTCGTGCTTCTGGGTCGATGACGGGACGCAAATGGAGAACGCTTCCCATCGACCAGCCACAGGTATAATGCCGCTCGTGCTTCCGCTTCGCTCCATTCTTCATCTTGACATGGATGCCTTCTTCGCCACCGTGGAACAGCGGGATCATCCTGAACTTCGGGGCAAGCCCCTTCTCATCGGCCACGATGGTCCACGAGGTGTAGTCGCCACCGCCAGCTATGAAGCCCGGCTCTTCGGTTGTCACTCGGCTCAACCGATGTCCGTCGCCAAGCGGCTCTGCCCGCAGGCCATCACCTTGCCCGTGCGGATGGAGAGTTATCATGCGGTTTCCGAGCAGATGTTCTCGATCCTCGACGAGTTTTCGCCGGTGATTGAACCCCTGAGCATCGACGAAGCCTTCCTCGACCTCACCGGCACGGAGCGGGCGCTGGGCAGACCGCTGGATGTCGCCTGCAAGCTCAAGGACCGGATCAAATCAGATTTGAGGCTCACGGCATCGGTCGGACTTGCATCAAACAAGTATCTGGCCAAGCTGGCGTCGGACATGAAGAAGCCCGATGGCCTGGTCGTCATCGGACCCGACGATATCGACCGCATCCTGCCGCCGTTGCCGGTGACAAAGCTCTGGGGCATCGGCGGGGCCACGGCAGCTCGGTTGGCGCCGCTGGGCATCAAGACGATCGCCGATCTGCGCAATAAACCATTGGACTGGTTGGAGAAGCAGTTCGGCTCGGAGGCCAAGCGGTATTTCGAACTTGCCCGTGGTATTGATGATCGGCCTGTTATTCCCGATCGAGAGGCCAAGAGCATCGGCCATGAACAGACTTTTGAGGTGGATGTCGCCGATGCCGAGCAAATCCGGCGTGTGCTGCTGGATCAGGTGGAGCAGGTCGCCCGCCGCTTACGCAGGCTTGGGCTTCACGCTCGTGGGGTGGCGGTAAAGATCAGGTTCGCCAAGTTCGAGACGATCAACCGGTCATCGACGCTTGACAACTCCACCGACTCGACTAAGGAGCTTTGGGAGGCGGCAAGCGGTCTGTTCAACAAGTGGCCATTCCAGCCGGTGCGGCTGATTGGCATGACGGCGGAACGGCTTACCAAAGGCCAAGGGCAGTTGGGGTTGTTCACTGATCCGAAGAAGGAGCGGCAAAAGAAATTGGACTTGGTGGCAGATCGGATCAACGATAAGTTCGGGAGAAGCGCGATCCGGCGAGGCGGGGTGAGTTAAGCAGCGTCGCGGACCGATGACACGAGTGACTCCATTTCTATTATTGAGATCACGCGCGACAGTGGACACCGTGTCCCAGCTACCACGAGCGTTCGTTTTCTCCGCCGCCGCCAGCGCACAATACCCAATCCAGCCATCACCATCATCGCCGCATTCGCCAACTCCGGAACGCTGGCGAACGTCGGCAAGGGCAATCCATTTGCCGCGCCGAAGGCGTCGAGGGCCGCAACCCCGCCTTGCACTTCATGGATCACATCTACTGCGAGATTCACTCCACCCTAAGAATCACGCCCGCGATGGCGGCGGGGCTGCCCGATCAGGTTTGGGAGATTGAGGATTTGTTGAAGCTGATTGACTGAAAACAAGTACAATTCCACCAGTGAAACATCGCTTGTTGATCGCGCTGGCCGGCCTATCGCTGGTGCTTTGTATCGCGACGTGCGCCCTATGGGTGCGAAGCTATCCTGCTCAGCGCAATCTTCAATCGCACTGGAGAATGGAAATGAGTTTTATTCGATTCGGGATTTCGCTTGCGGCATGTGTATTTGTTGCCGCGCTTGCCAGCCGCTTTGGCATTGCTGCCAGCACGCAGCCGAGTTCTGTTCCCCCGATTGAGGTATCCTATTCGCCGCCATCGCACATGACGCCGCTGGAAACCACGTTCGTCGATTGGGACTCGCTTGCTCCGCGATACACGCCGGTTGGGCTTTCGCGGGCGGTTTTCGATAATCCGACGCCGACGCTTCAAAAGCTGGAAGTTCACATCACCACGCTCCGGCCGGGGATGCTGTCGCATGCGGTGCATCACCATGCGTGGGAGGAGATGCTGCTAATTAAAGAAGGCAACGTCGAAGTCTCGATCAACGGCCAGAAACATCGCGCCGGGCCGGGTTATCTGATTTTCTTCGCATCGCACGATCCGCATAACCTGAAGAACGTCGGCGACACCGATGCGACGTATTACGTCATTAATTTCGTCTCGAATCTGGTTCATTCGGCTCCCGATCGACCGGCGGCCGAGCAAGCCGTCGCGGGCAAGCTGGCATCGAGCGTGGTCGACTGCGGCAGCCTTTCCGCAACGCCGACGCCGACCGGCTCGCGCACCAGCGTCCTCGATTCGCCGACGCTGACTTTTCAGCGCTTGAGCATCCATATCACCACGCTCAACGCCGGCCAGAGCACGCGCGTGGATATGGTCGATCCGGGCGATGAAATCTTCGTCGTGAAAACCGGCGTGCTCGAGGCGACGGTCAACGGCGTCACCAGCCGGATGAAGGATGGCTCCCTCTTCTATTGCGCCCCAAACGACAAGCGGACGTTCAGAAACATCGGGTCTGCGCCGGCGAGCTACCAGGTGTTCAAGGTCGTTTCGGAGAGTTCGCCGAAGTAGATTCGCCAATGTGCCGCCGTTTTGGGACTTCAGCTCCTCAAATTTGAACGTTGCCGCCTCCCATACTTCGTGTACGATGATTGCCAATTGAATCACGCCCACATCGGCACTGGTTCAAATCCCGCTGCTTCGATTTCGACTCGCTATAAGGCGACCGGAAGAGCTCGCCCAGCCCCATTACCGCAACAGCCAGTAGGACATTGCCCATCTCGTTCACCACGGCTCCGGCGTCCGATTACCCACCACGTTGTTCGAGCGGGTCGCGCCCCAACTGAAGAATGAACGGAGCGGCCGCTCATCGGCCAATCCGTCGTCTCCGCCGGCTGATGAGCCCCAGGCCGGTTAGCAACATCACGCTCCCCGTTGCCGGTTCTGGCACATTGGACGTCGGCAAGGACAATCCATTGGCCGCGGCGAAGGCATCCAAGGCCGCAACGTCGCCGGCCGACACGTCGGCGGGCTACAGGGCACGCTCGGTCGGAGGTTCGAATCGGGGGCCTGTTCAGACCCCGCGTGCGTAATGATCGGAGCATTGTTTCGGAACAATTCAGTGCGGGCAGCATAAGAAGAGGTCGACCGACGTGAAGCGGCAAAAGATGCGGAAAGTCAGTCGCGACTCTTGATCCAAAGGGATAATGCGTCGACCACTCGTGTGATGACGCTGTCCCAATCCCCCCGGGAGGACTGGCGAAATAATCGCATCGATGGATACCAAGGGCTGTCCTCTCCCTCCAGCAGCCAGCGCCAGTCAGGAACAAGTGGCAACAGCGTCCAGACCGGCTTGCCCAGCAGTTGTCTGGAAGAGCCGTTGGAGTCCGGCCTGACATACGATGATGATTCTCCCGCCCCGCTGGACCACGAGCGGCAAGTAACGAATGAATTGAATGGCATCCCCAAAGCCCTGCTCGGTGTGGAGCAGAATCGTGCGAGCTTCCAATGAGCAGCCGTCCCACTTTGGTTGCCCACCAAGTCAAACACATTCTACCCTGATGGCGAAGTGTTTCGCCGTTTCCATTGATCCGGCAACCAGTGTCCCATGTTGCTGATCGGCATCGCCGGCAAATTTGTCAACAATTGAGTCAGGTAACGCCGGAAATCCATGTTGTGTCAGCGGCAAGGTCGGTCTTCGGAGTCAATGTGTCGCGACGATCGCCGTCGTCGGCAGAGAATTTCCAATCCGGCCATCACCATCATCGCCGCACTTGCCGGCTCCGGCACATTGGAAGTCGGCAAGGACAATCCATTTGTCACGGCGAAGGCGTCCAAGGCTGCAACGTCGCCAGACGATGCTCCGCCGCTGACGCTCTGGTTGAAGTTCGCCGCCAACTCGTTGAAGTCGGCCGAGTTGACCAAGCCGTCGTAGTTGAAGTCGCCCTGGTCCCAGCCGGTGATGCTCTGGTTGAAGTTGGCCGCCACGATATTGAAGTCCGAGCCGTTGACTAGGCCGTCGAGATTCACGTCACCGTAAAGCGTGTATTTGATTTCGAGTTGGCCCGAAGTAATTCCGCTGATTCCGCCGGCGGCGCCGTCGGCCCAGCCGATTCCGTAGCTGGCGCCGGTTGGCGCGGTGGTGTCGATTCCCGCTCCGTTCCAGTGTCCGCCGTTGTAGCCGGAGGCCAGATACGCGCGGATCGTGGAATCGATGCTTCCGCCGGGGTCGCTGATGACCACATTATTGTTGCCGATATCGAACCTTCCGCCGCCGGTGATGCTCAGCGACCAGAGCGTCGTCTGGCCCGTCTTGTTCGCCAGTTGGACGGTGCCGTTTGCACCAATCGTCAGGCTGCCGTTTGGGGGAATTGCGTCGTTTACGCCGGCGACGAGCGTGCCGCCATTGACGTACGTGCCGCCGGTGTAGCTGTTGGAAGTTTCCAACGTGAAGGCGCTGGAGTTGGTGCTTGCGAGCGTGAGGGAACCGCTGCCGGCGATGGAGCCTGTGCCGGTGATCGTGTAGGAGTTGTGAACCGTGTTGACCGTAACCGAATTGGGGCTGACGATGGTATTCAGCACAACCGGCTGCGTGTTGGTGCTGCTGTCATCGAATACGACGTTGCCGCCGTTGGAATAGGTTACGATGCCTGAGCCGTTATTCCAATTGGCGTTGGCGCCGATGTCCCAGGTCTTGCCATCGCCGGTGCCGGTGCCGTTGGCCCAGGTGAGATTTTGCGGGCCGAGATAGCTGACCCGGAATCCCACGGTGTTGTAGGAAACAAACGGCTGAATGTAGGTGGATTCGCTGGAGTTGGCTCGGCCATAATCGCCGCCATTAGCAAAGTCGCCGCCGCGCATGCCGCGAACATTATAACCGTTGGTGATGGTTTCATTCCACTGATAGACGTTGCCGCCCTGGTCGTAGGTTCCGTAATAACTCGGATAGGGATACGAACCGACCGGCGTTGTGTCGGCGCCGTCCGTATTCATCTCCGAATTGCTCGCGTCATTGCTCTGGATCGGGAAAAAATAGTAGCCGCCGGCGCCGGAATTGAGTTTGGGGTCGTAGTACGCCGCCTTATACCATTCGTTTTCGCTTGTGATCGCCCAGACCGCGCTGCTGCTGCGAACGACGGAATTGTTATCCTGCTGGCTGGAGCCGAAGTTATTCTTGTTGATCGTGCCCGCTTCCAACTGGGCATCCATCGTCGTGGCAAGCAAGTCGTATGTGCCGGTCTCCGTGGTGCCCGCGCCTTCGGGTCCATTGGGTTGGCCGTTGTCGAGCCAGTTGGCAAACCGCGTTGTATTCCAGAAATCGACGTCGGTGACGGGATAATTCCCCCGGCCATCGATGACGCTGTACGTGTAACTTCCATCGGAACCGCTCTGAACGATTCCAGGATTTCCGGCGGTGGTGCCGGCCATCGAGGGACTATAGGCGCCGAAGACATCGTTCGCCGCGACGGCGTTGAGGAAAGCGCAATATTGACTGGCCGTCACATCGTACGTGCCGATGCTGTAGACGTAACCAACCGAGCCGAAACCGTCGGCGTCAGCCGCATTTCCGGGATTACCAACCTGGCTGGTAGTAATCGTGACGTGGCCGAAGGAGATATCCGACAGCGCCAAAATAGCCGACGCCAGGACGCTCGCTTTCTTGATCCTCTTCATGTTTCCTATCATCGGCAATCGCCGATTCCATCATTGATGCTCCGCACGCTACATCATGGCGGATGCGTTGCAGGTGGGTGTATTGGCCTGGCCGGTGGCTTTTGCCGAATCGGCCGGCAACCCTCGTGAGTCTCCAAGCTACCCGTGTGTTATCTGACGGCCCGGTGCTTGTCTACGGCACGCGACCGGTTTTGAGAGAATTTCTGCAAGGTCGCGCGGCATTCAATCCGTCGGTTCTCATGGAGCGGAATCGATTCTTCCGGTCGGGTTGTTTCGTGCTTTGACTGAAAATACAGCAGCGCGCTCGGTGAGAACGGCGCGCCGGTTTCTGTGTTCCTCTCATCATCCGCTTTGTCGCCATCACGGGCAGGCGCAAATTGATTCCCTGCTGGCGGACTCGGCCTTGGCGACGACGCGGCGCCGGTGAGTCCAGGTGTCGGCCTCATGGGCCTGCGGGTCTCCCCCCGCGTCATCATCGATGGCAAACACGTTTATCTGGGCGTCGTGCTTGTCAGGCTGCTGAGGATCGCAGCGGTCCGGCTACCACGCTCGATCTGGAACCAGACAGCAAGGTTCTGGCGGCGGCGGTACGGGTTCATGAATCCGCGCGAGCGACTGATTTTCTACGCGGATGACCTACCGATCGAAGGGGCCAAGGCAGAACCGATCCCAGTGAAGCCGTCGGTGCAAGGTATTCTTGCTGTCCTCCAGAGCTTGACTCGAATCTCGTCGCATCCAAACGCCGCCTTGATCTTTCGCGGGTATTATTTCTCCGGGACGCCTTGCTGCCAGGCGATAAGGACAAATGGAACCAGGTATCAAACTCAAATCGTGGACTTGTGGAGGGAGGTAGTTTATCGAGCAGAGCATCGACATATCGCAGCAACCGTTGGCCATCGGTGCCGTTCCAGCCAGTTTCACCCAAAACCGAATTTCAAAGCAAACGCGTTAGAATCGCACCGAGCCTCTCGAACGGCGTTTCGTTCAACGAGCTGCATCGAGAATGAGCTGCATCAAGCATGCCGCGAAGCCAAAGATAACTGTGTCGCGCTGTGACCTTTTTGGCGTGGCATCCACCTAGATGCTACCTCCTTTTCGCCGGTTGTCTCGTTTAGTTCGAAAGCCGAAGAAGGGATTTGAACCCTTAACCCCCGCTTTACGAAAATACCAACTTCGTAGGCCGAAAAACACAGAATCCACCGGATTTGCCGGCAGTTTACTGCGATCCAACACCGTTGCAAGCGGTTGCGAACAAATGTCTGTTTTGCCACGAAAAGCGGTATTCCGCAATGCGCAAAACGGTATTCGTTGGATTTATTGCCATCGCATGTTTAGATGTGTTATTGTTTCGGGTAACCACCCCGATGTTACCCCGCCCCCCCACACACTTGGAAGCACCATGTAGTGCGCGCAACCCGCCAAACCCGCCATTTCCACCACACGTCCAACTTGTCTTCCGAGCCAAGGGATTGGTGCAGCGTTGTCCGTTCTCTCTCCAAAGAGGTTGCATAATCCCGCGCTGTGGACAAACTTGCCGCTCAATTACCAGCATTTTTGCGTCAAGATACATGAACGGGATTCCGTAGCAATCGCGGATCCTTCACACCGGACGTTTCCACGCCTTCACCGCCCCAAGCGGGCAAAGGAGACTCTGCATGCCCTTATCTAGCAACGTGGGCCTCAGCCGGAAGGCCTCGAAGGATTACCAGTCCACCGGCGTGTCCATCAACGTCACTGCGGAGTTTGATAAGGCGCTGCTGGCCAGGCCGGACGAGCTTCAACGTCAGATCGGCGATCTTTACTGCCAGACCCAGACTGCCTTGGTCCGCCAGGCGGATGCTTTGGGCGATCCGCAGCCCCGCCGGACGCCAAGGCAACCAGCGATGATTTACCCACCCCGACCTGACGCAGCTGTCCCCGATATCTAAAAAGAAAGGAGCCCATTCGAGCGGCGGAAAGACTGGCTCACCCGACAACAATGACCAAGCAATTCCAGCAGTTCTGTTTTGAAGCATTAAGCCGCAACTTCAAAGACGACAGGCTAGCGATCCTGCACTCGCGGCTGTTACATTTAGAAATGGTCTACAGAGGAAGGGCTACGATGGAAAATCCGGGAGTTCGGCGCGGGAAGATATGTGTGCGGGTCGCGATCGCATGGATGCTTTTGTGGGGGATGGCAAGCAGCGGGCCGGCTCAGATAGGGCTGCCGCCGGACACAACAACGGCGAGCCGGATCATTTACGGGCTGTTTGGAACGCCGGGAATCGAGTTGAAGCCGTTTACGATAAATCCCCGCCAGACGGCGGATTCGCTGATCGATGTTTCGTTTCTGCTGGACGCCCCCGCCGGCCGGCAGGGATTCGTTCGCGCTCAGGGCGGACATCTGGTCAACGGGGGGGGCGCGCCGATCCGGCTTTGGGGATTCGATCTGACGGACTGGAGCCCGGGTTCGATGGAGGTTCCGTCGAAGGCGGATGCGCCGATTTACGCAGCGGCGCTGGCGAGGTTTGGGGTGAATTACGTGCGGCTGCATTTTCTGGATCTGCCGGCGCCGCGCGGGATGATCGACGGGAAGCAAAATGACAGCCAGCACTTCGATATGGCGCAGCTGGACAACGAGGATTTTTTCATCTCGGAGATGTTGAAACGCGGAATTTACATCGACATGAACCTGAATGTGGGGCGGCAATTCAAGGCGGGCGATGGAGTGTTGGCGACGCGGGTGGGGAAAGGCCCGCTTTTGTTCGACAAGCGGCTGATCGAATTGGAGAAGGATTATGCGAAGCAACTCTTGACGCACGTGAATCCGTACACGCATAGGGCGTACGCGGACGAGCCTGGCGTGGCAATCGTGGAGATGGTAAATGAGGATGCGATCTATGTCGGCTGGACGTCGAACAATGCGTATAACCAGGAGCTGACGGATCTTTACAACGATTGGCTGAAGCAAAATCGAACGCCGGAACAATTGGCGAAGCTTCGCGAACTGGCGGGCGTAGGCGCGGATAAGCCGATGCCACGCCTGCGCGGGAGGGGGGCGAACACTGCGCCCAAGGAACAATACTATACGGAATGTGAATTCTTCACTCAGTTGGAATCGGGCTTCTTCAAGAACATGCAGTCGTACCTGACGAAGGACCTGGGTGTGAAATGTCCGATCATCGCGACGTCGGATCATGCGCACGCGGGATCAAGCTATGCGCTGCTCAAAGACACATCGCAACTGGACGTGCTGGACGGGCATACGTATTGGCAGCATCCCGGCGAGCGGCCGAAGAATACGCCGATGGTGAACGATCCGCCGAATTCGACGGTAGTCGAGCTTTCGCGCACGGCTTTCATGGACAAGCCTTTTACTTGCAGCGAAGTCAATCATCCATTTCCGAATCAATACGCGAGCGAGGGGATTCCGATTTTGGCCGCTTACGCGGGGTTTCAGGGTTGGGACGGGATCGTGTGGTATTCATTTGAGCAGAAGAGAGATCCGAACTGGCGGCCGTATGTGGGCGATCCGTTTGATATGTCGCTGGATCCGGTGAAGATGCCGCAGATCGCGGCCGGGGCACTGATGTTCGTGCGCGGCGATCTTGAAGCTGCGAAGCAGACGGTGGAACGCTCCTATACGACGCAGCAGGTTTGGGACAGCCGATTCTTGACGAGGACGGATCGGCCGTATTTCACGCCCGGTTTTCCGGCGTTGACGCCGCTGCTGCATGGATCGCGCATCAAGTCGCTCGACGGCGATCCCACTGCCGCGGAGTGGGAAGCTGTTGGCAGTCCACTCAAAAGCGATACGGGGCAGTTGGTCTGGTATACCAGTCCGGCGGACGACCCCACTCCGACGGGCCTGGTGACGATCGACAGCCCGCGATCGCAGGGGCTGATCGGATTCGTGAAGGCGAACAACAAGAGCGTGACGAATCTTGCCGCCGACGTCAAAAATGATTTCTGCGCAATCGTCGTCAACTCGCTGGAGGACAGACCAATCGCCAGTTGCGGCAAGATGCTTTTGACCGCGTGCGTGCGCGTGGAGAACACCGGCATGACGTGGGACGCGACCCGAACACACACGGCGCGCCAGGGACGATCGCCGTCGCTGATCGAGCCGGTGACGGGTCAGATCATCCTTCGGAACCTGGATTCGACGGCGGCCGTTTCCGCCACGCCGCTCGACGGTTTAGGCAAGGCTTTGCGCGATCCCATTGCAGCCGCGAAAACCGCGAGGGGTTGGGAGATTCCGGTGGGTGATCCGCCAACGACATGGTACCTGGTTACGGTAAGCAGATAGACCGTGACTGATCTCCGCGACAATGAAATGTAACCCGGAACCTGACTTCCTGGCCACGCGGTTCACGGGAAGGCTTGTGTCACCGGTTGGCAAAACGAACGCCCGATTTTGTCGAGGGGATAGGCGCTAACACGTTTCGTGTACCCGCTCCACCAGATTATCCACCGAATTATGCACCGCGATTCGCAATTGCCCGCAAGCAGTTGCGCGCAATTTGGCGGATCGTCGGTTCGCTCGTTTCAAAAAGACGAGGGATTTCAATTGCCCGCGGATATATTTCGTCACGTCGTCGGGCATGAAAGTGACCGGCGAAAATGGAGAATGCTCCTGACAAGCAGACCGACTTTCTGAATGCGAAAGGCCGTGCGAAGCAAACAAGTGCGGGCACGGCGAAAGTCGGCGGCCAGCGACCAGGCTACCCGATGATAAGCGGCGTAA
>Ga0209415_10015145_pt1 | contig 12538 bp, 13 predicted proteins | sample PeaSoiSIISIP2007_FD_187696 | JGI IMG/M metagenome (GOLD analysis project Ga0209415, IMG submission 187696) | Peat soil microbial communities from Weissenstadt, Germany - SII-SIP-2007 (SPAdes) (version 2) | ecosystem: Environmental > Terrestrial > Soil > Wetlands > Peat | place: Germany...
CATCAACGATCCTAAGATCGTGCTTGCCGACGAGCCCACCGGCAACCTTGACGCCGTCAACGAAGAAATCGTTTTGCGGCTGCTGCGCGAACTCCACCAGCAGGGACGCACCATCGTCATGGTGACCCACGATCCGGTGGTAGCGCGCCTGGCCGACCGCCGCATCGAATTGCATCATGGAAAAATCGCCGCCCAGGAAGTTTTTGCCATGGCCGACGATGAGCAGTTCGACGAAGTGCTGGAAGAATTATTTGCTTTGGAAGAGAACTGCCAGATCGCCGAGATTGGCCGCATGGAAGTGCACGGTGCTTTGCCAGTGTCGATCGCTGTGGAGAAGATGGCCGCCATGGGGCTGGTTACGACGCGGCCGCATCCGCCGGAAGCGCACGATCACAAGCCCTTCGTGAATCCCTGCCACGACGCGCTGAAACCGGCGGGATTTTCGACAGGCGATGGTCAAGCGATTGTCGAACTCACGGCGCGTGGACATCAACGCGCTGCCGACATCATCCGCCGCCATCGCCTCGCCGAGCGCCTGTTCACCGATTCGTTCGCCATGGACAGCGAAACCGAAATCGAGCAACAGGCCTGCAAGTTCGAGCACATACTTTCACCCGAAGCCACCGACAAGATTTGTACTTTCCTGAATCACCCACTAACCTGCCCGCATGGCGCTGCGATTCCGCCCGGCCCCTGCTGCGGACGGCGGGCCGAACCGCGGCAAACGGCGGTTGCGCTATCCCGCCGAGATTAATTCGTGTAGAAACGGGGCTTGCCGCGTCTCTACGAAAAACGCGCCCGTTACTTCTTCCCAAAAAACTTTCCGAAGCCCAGCCGGACCTGCACTGTATTCACTCCGGGATTTGGAGTGGTCAGCCCGGCATTGGAAATGTGCAGGTATCGGACATCTACCGACCAGGCATGCTCTCCCAGAAAATACGTTCCGAATGCCGCACCTGAGGTGAAGTTTACCGTCGAAGTTCCCGTGGGTACTTCACGAGTTGTGAACAGCGTTCCTCCATTCAACTCGAGGTAGGGAGCGACATGGCCGCGGGTGGCAAAAATCCACTTGAAGCCCACCGGATTCACTCCCGCGCCGTACGTGGTGTTAGCCCGCTGGAACACGACAAACGCCGGGACCGCATCCAGCGCAAGCTCGAAGCGTCCCTTGAGAAAGCCGGGGCCGTGCGGAGCGGTCAGGATCCATCCATAACGAACGCCCGCATTCCATACACTCGTATCGCTGGTCCCGCCCGGAACCGAGTGTCCGCCGCCAGTCCAGACCTCGAGTTCGTGACCGCCCTCCTCCGGTCGCTCCTGGGCAGGAACCAGGGTAGTTGCCAGAAAGATTGTTAGAAAAAATGCAAGAAGAAGTTGGAAAAGAAAGCACGCACCGCGAGTGGATCGTGTCATATAGGATCAAAGTCGAAAAACGAACGATACTTGAACCCGCGCCCGGAAACAAATCGCCGCCAGACTGCCGGATACTCCGATGGTCAATAGCTCAGCCCCCAAAAGGGGAGACCGATTTCGAAAATCTCGGCATCGCCAAAGCGATACCCTGATACGAACCGTACAGGCGGACTGCGAGTCTATAACCCCAGGCCGCCATCCACCGCCAGCACCTGGCCGGTAACAAAATGTGGAGCGGTGGCAAAGAACATCACGGCCGCGGCAATGTCCGCTGCTGTCCCGTTCCGTCGCATCGGTGTCTGCTTCGCCATTTTTCTCATGAACGCGGCTGCTGATTTTTCGCCCAGATCAATCATCCCGGGAGCCACCGCGTTCACCGCGACCTCGGGCGCGAGTGCCTTCGCCATCACTTTCGTCAACATGTGGACCGCAGCCTTCGACGAGCAATAGTGCGCATGCGTTGCCCACGGCCGCAGCCCACCTAACGAGCCCATATTGATAATGCGGCCTCGGCGCTTTCTTAAATAGGGCAGCGCTTCGCGCGATACCAGAAACGGGCCGCGCGTGTTCGACGCAAACATTGCATCCCACTGCGCCGCGGTAATTTTCTCAAACTCGACGGTGGCGTAATTGGCGGCGTTATTCACCAGCACGTCGATGCCGCCCAGTTCCCGCGCCACTTCCTTCACCATCTCATGGACGCTCTGCTCATCGGTGACATCGCATCGCACCGCCAGCGCCTCCACGCGATGCTTCGCCAGTTCCGCGACTAACGTCCGCGCCTCGCGCGCCGACTCGCGATACGTAATCGCCACGTCCGCGCCGCCTTTGGCCGCAGCCAAAACAATCGCGCGCCCCAGCCTCCGGGCCGCGCCCGTCACCAGCATCGTCTTTCCGGAAAGTGCCCGGTTGGTCGTCATGCCGACTTTCGTCATCAGGAAATTCTACCCTGTCCTTATGTCTTGCAACCCTGTCTTGCATCCAAGGGTCTGGCATTTCGTCTCTTGGAAAGCCTGCACCGGCACTGCTACACTGCTTCGCATGGCGCAGCCTCGGGAAGTCATCGTTTATTCCCGCAAGGGATGTCATCTCTGCGAAATCGTTAAAGAGAGCCTCGTCAAACTGCAGAAACGGGGCGGCTACAGCTGGCGTGTGATCGACGTGGACTCCGATGCCGAAATCCGGCGCCTCTACACCGACGAAGTTCCGGTAGTCTTCATCAACGGCCGCAAAGCCTTCAAGTACCACATGGATGAACGGGAATTTCTGCGCAAGCTGAGCGCTTAAGTGCGCGAGCAGACGGCCCGTCCTAACTGACTTTTAACTTCTGCACGCTCGCACTACAATCACCTCGATGCTTCGTACCAAGTTGTATGCCGATCCCAGCGGCCGTTTCGTGCACGATGTTGTTCTCCAGAGTTGTGAACGAAACGCCGGCAAGACAGCCCTGATTGACACTTCCTGCGATCGCCGTTTCACTTTTGGCGAATATGGCAGTTTGGTGGAATCCCTTGCCCGGGGCCTGATCTCGGCCGGGCTTGCTCCGGGAGAAGTGGTGGCTATCTTCCTGCCCAACTCCTGGGAATTCGCCATCACTTATCATGCTGCCACGCTTGCCGGGGGGATCCCAACGCTCCTCAATCCCGCTTACCGCGAGCGCGAGATTCGCTATCAACTGGAAAACTCTGGCGCCACTTTCCTGATCAGCGACGCTCCGCTTCTGGAAAATGCGAATTTTGCGGAACTTCCGGCGCTGCGGCGCGTCTTCACCACGAGGCACGAGCGCGCAGGCTGTGACGATTTTGCGAGTCTGCTGCGGCCAGCGTTAGGCAAGACGAACGCCAAATTCCCCGACGCCCGGCAGAACTCGCAGCTAAGTATCGCCGCGCTTCCCTACTCCAGCGGGACCACTGGACTGCCGAAGGGCGTCATGCTCTCGCACTACAACCTGGTTGCGAATGTCTATCAGGTCATCGGCCCGAATGCCGCGCCCCTCACGCCCGAAGACGTGATGCTCTGCTTTCTCCCGCTCTACCACATCTATGGACTCACGGTCGCGCTGACTCTTTCGCTGACGCTCGGTTCGACGCTCGTTCTGGTGCCTCGGTTCGATTTGCAAAAGCTGTGTGCTCTTCTGGTTCATGAAAGCATCACTATGATGCCCATGGTCCCGCCCGCTATTAACGCGCTTTGCCAGGCTGTGGAAGCCGGTATTTTCCCTAAGAACCACCAAGTTCGCTGGATCAAATCAGGAGCCGCGCCACTTGCTCCTGAACTTGCGCGTCGCCTGACCGACCTCACCGGCATCCTGGTCAATCAGGGATATGGAATGACCGAGGCATCGCCGGTCACGCATGTCGGGTTCCTGACTCCGCCGGAAATGAACCGCCCCGCTTCGATCGGTCAGCCGCTGGCCCTTACCGAATGCAAGATCGTCGATCTTGAACGGAATGAGGTTGCGCCCGGTGAACAGGGCGAGTTGGTGATGCGCGGACCGCAGATCATGCTCGGATACTGGAAGGAACCGCAGGCCACGGCTGCCGTTCTTCGCGATGGGTGGTATTTCTCGGGCGACATCGTGCGCTTGGATGCCGATGGCTTCTATTACGTTCTCGATCGCAGCAAGGAGATGATCAAGTACAAGGGATTCCCGGTCGCGCCGGCCGAAGTCGAGTCCGTTCTCCTCGAACATCCCGCCGTTCGCGACTGCGGCGTCGTCGCCAAGCCCGATCTCGCTGCTGGAGAAATTCCCTGCGCCTTTGTAGTCCTGCGTGACGGGTTTACATCTTCAGCTGCGCTGGAGACGGAACTCTGTGGCTTCGTAGCCGACCGTCTCGCCCACCACAAGCAGCCGCGCGAGATTCGCTTTGTGGAAGTGGTTCCGCGCACACCATCGGGCAAGATTCTGCGGCGCGAACTGCGCAAGGTTCTTGTTTGATCGGCACGAGGAGCGAGACTTCGCCCCGCTGGGCAGGTGGGGGCACCTGCCCCTCCGCGGACTGGTGCACATGCAAGACGCCTCATCTCGACAGTGCTTCTACTACGCGCTATAGTTCTGACTGCGAGAGCGGCGCCCCCGTTGCCGCTCATGTCGGCTTCTGCGCTCTGGATTTCGCTGCATTTTCAATCTCGCATTAAAAGGACATATCGGATGCCTCGCTCACTCGCTTCGTTACGCGCCAAATACTCATGCGCCGTTCTGCTGTCATTCCTGGTCATCTTTTGCCTGGCGGCGCCGCTCGCCGCGCAAGAACCGCTCGCCGGGCCAAAGCCGCTCAAACTCAGTACCGACACGTTCACCAATTCCGATAGTGACCATAAGACCGAAGTCGAACCTTCTTCGTTCGCCTGGGGCTCGACCATTGTGAGCGCGTTTCACGTCGCTCGCAGACCCGGCAGCATCGGCTGGGGCAGCGCCGACGTGGGTTTTGCGACTTCCACCGATGGTGGCCAGAAGTGGAAGAACGGCTACCTCCCCGGACTCACGGTCAACTATGAAGGGGGCACCTACGGCGCGGCCGCGGATCCCTCCGTTGCCTACGACGCGAAACACGGCGAGTGGCTTATTTCAACTCTGCCGCTAGTTGGCTTAAATGGCGACGGTCAATACATTGGTGACGTGGCGGTCAGCCGTTCCACCGACGGCCTGACTTGGGGAGATCCCATCGCCATCGACACCACGCATCTCGACGACAAGAACTGGAGCGTCTGCGATAACACCACCAGCAGTCCTTACTATGGAAACTGCTACACCGAATGGGATCAGGCCTATGGCACCGGCGACGTCATGATGAGCACCTCGAGCGACGGCGGACAAACTTGGAGCCCCGGCCTCACTTCGGCGGACCATGCCGGAGGCCTCGGCGGAGAACCTCTGGTGCAGGCCAACGGAACCGTGATCGTTCCCTTCGAAGGTTACTCGGGAGTGGCCTCGTTCACTTCCACGAATGGCGGAAAGAGTTGGAACGCCAGCGTCAACGTCGCCGATATTACTGAACACCAGGTCGCCGGGGATTTTCGTGATCCGGATCTGCCCTCCGCAACCATCGATGGCGCGGGCAACGTCTACGTGGTGTGGGGCGATTGCCGATTCCGCACCGGTTGCAGTTCTAACGACATCGTGCTCAGCACATCCACGAATGGCAAGACCTGGACTACTCCCGCCCGCATTCCAATCGACGCCGTCAGCAGCACGGTCGACCACTTCATCGCCGGTATTGGGGCCGATCCTACTACCTCCGGCGCGAACGCTCATCTGACCGTCGTTTATTACTACTACCCGGTCGCCAACTGCACCGTATCCAGCTGTAAGTTGTATGTGGGCTTCACTACTTCGCAGGATGGAGGCTCGACGTGGACCGCTGGCCAACAAATTGACGGCCCCATGAAACTCACCTGGCTGCCATTATCCGACAACGGTTACATGGTGGCAGACTACGTTGCAGTTTCCTACCTCAACGGCAATCCCTTCGGAGTTTTCGCCATCGCCAAAGGGCCTTCCAAAGGCTTGCTGAACGAAGCCATCTACACTACGAAAACGCCGCTCCCGCTCGATCAGAACCAGCCCACTTACAGTTCGAAAAACGATAAGCCGGTGCCCAACGCCAAGTCCGACTACGCGCGCAAAGTGTACTACGACGATGAAGGCCACCGTCCGATTCCCGAATCTCGGAGGCTGGCGCCCAATCAACAATAACGACGCTCGCAACATCTGAGCTCAGGTAGAGACGCGGCTTGCCGCGTCTCTGGCGGCTCCCGCGCCGGTCAGAGCAGACGGGCAAGCCCCGTCTCTACGGGAATCGCGTTGTAAAATGTTGTTGTCCCCATGACCCTCACCGGCTTCGTCGCTAAGTCCGCGTTTCGCAACAAGCGGCGCAGCCTGCTGACGGTTGCCAGCATTGCTTTTTCTCTGCTCCTGCTCTGCATCATGCTCTCCGTCTGGCGCACTTTCTACATCGACAAGGGGGCGCCTGACTCCGCGCTGCGCATCATGACGCGTCATAAGGTCTCGATCGTCAATCCGCTGCCCATCTACTATCGCGAAAAAATTCGCACCGTTCCAGGCGTCGTAAATGTCGTCCCCATGTCGTGGTTCGGGGGCACGTATAAAGACGACAAACCGGAAAACTACTTCGCACAGTTCGCCACCGACCCCGAAGAATATTTCGAGGTCGCCGCCGACAAAGTCATGCCCGCCGACCAACTCGCCGCCTGGAAGCGCGACCGCACGGGCTGCGTCGTCGACGCTGACCTTGCCAGGAGACACCACTGGAAGATCGGCGACCATATCATCTTGCAGGGCACCACGTTCGACGCCAATCTCGACTTGACACTGCGTGGCATCTACACCATCGATCCGCCGTCCAGTAATCTCTACTTTCACACCAAGTATCTGGAAGAATCCGTCGACTGGTTCAAAGACAATACCTTCTTCTTTTTCACTCGCGTCGATACTCCTGAAGATATGCCGCGAGTGGCCCGCGCCATCGATAACATGTTCCACGGCAGTCCGGTTCCGACCAGGAGCGAAAGTGAACAGGCGTTCAAAGCCGATTTCATCGCCCGCCTCGGCAACGTCAAAGCCTTCATCCTGAGCATCTGCGGAGCCGTGGTCTTTACCACTTTGCTGGTCTGTGCCAACACCATGGCCATGTCGATCCGCGAACGCACGCGCGAAGTCGCCGTTCTCCGCACTCTCGGCTTCACCCGCGAAAGCATTCTGAAATTACTGCTGAGTGAATCGATCGCCATATCGCTAATCGGAGGCTTGCTCGGTGTCGCGCTCGCCAGCGTGGCCATTCTCTTCATGGCGCGCCCCGGCGTGGGCTTGCCGGTTTCGATGCACATGACCACCTCCACCGCCGCGGTCGCCATGATGGTCGCGGCATTTGTGGGGATCGTTAGCGGTGTCATTCCCTCCTACCGCGCCTCGAACCTCGGCATCGTCGACGCTTTGCGCTATATCGGCTGAAGGGCAAGAAGAATTTGTAATTGGTGATTTGTAACTTGCAATTTAGAAGCTGTGGGCTTCGAAATTACCAATTACAAATCGCAAATTACAAATTTATAGTCTCTCTCACCCACGCTTCAATCGCGTCGCGTAGTTCGCGCAAGCGGCCTTCGAAGAAGTGATCTCCGGCTTCGATGCGAACCAGCTTCTTTGGATCAGCGAAGGTATTCACGAGGGCCTCAAGTTTGCCGGGAGGACCGAACTGATCGCGTGATCCGCTGACGAAAAGTTTCGGCTTCGTCGAAGCACGCAGGAACTCGAAATCGTAGGCGCGGTTTTCTTCCGGAAGGACGGGCAAGCCGAGCGCGATGAGCGCGCGAACTCGGTCGTCGGCGCAGGCAGCGCGCAATCCGACGGCGGCACCGAACGAAAAGCCGGCGAAGATTACCGGAAGCGTGAGTTCGCCTTCGAGCCATTCGAGGGCGGCGCGCACGTCTTCGACTTCGCCAATGCCATTCGCGTGCTCGCCTTCGCTCAGTCCGGTGCCTCGGAAATTGAAGCGAAGCACGGGGAATCCGAAGCTGTTGAGCGCTTTCATCGTGTGGAAGACGACTTTGTTATGGAGCGTTCCGCCGTAGAGCGGATGCGGATGACAGACGACGGCGGCGTGCGTCGCGGTGGACGAACCGGCGTTAAGGAGAGCTTCCAGGCGTCCGGCGGGTCCGGCGAAAAAGAGGGAGCGGATGCTGGCGGTTTCGGGCGGCACGGAATCAGGGTACAACAGTCGTCAATCTCCGGTCGTTGGTCGTTCGTCATCGGTTGTCAGTCGTTAGTCTTAAAATGACCCGTGCAGGCCAACGACTAGCGACCACCGACCACCGACTGTTACTCTTTTGCTGCATGGAACTGTTTGCCCTTACCCGACGGCTAATCGATATCGAATCTGTCACTCCGAATGAAGCAGCCGTCGGAGATTTTCTTTGCGACGAGTTGCTGCGGCGCGGATTCGAAGCACGGAAAATGCCGGTCGAGGGTGCGCGCGCGAATGTGCTGGCCACCTGGCCGGGACATGCTCGTCCGGAAATTGTTTTTTCCACGCACATGGACACGGTGCCACCGTTCATTGCATCGTCTGAAGACGACGGATGCATTTATGGGCGCGGCTCATGCGATGCCAAGGGGATCATCGCGGCTGAGATCCTGGCGGTGGAAAAACTGCGCGGGGCGGGCGTTTTCGCCGGGCTGCTGTTTCTGGTGGGCGAGGAGCGGGACTCGATTGGAGCGAAATTGGCCAACCAGCAGCCGATCGGCGCGCGCTTCATGATTAACGGCGAGCCGACCGAAAACAAACTGGCGCTGGCGAGTAAGGGCGCGCTGCACGTAGAACTGGTGGCGCACGGGAAGATGGCGCACTCGGCGTATCCGGAACTGGGCGAGTCGGCGATCGACAAACTGGTGGAGGCACTACACCGCTTGCACGCGATGAAGCTTCCCGAAGATGCCGACGTGGGGCCTTGTACGAAAAACGTCGGTGCCATTCAGGGCGGGCGCGCGCCCAACGTAATTTCCGATTTCGCCAAGGCCGATCTTTTCTATCGCCTGGTGGGCCCGGCGGAAACACTGCGACGTGAGATCACAGACGCCGTCGGTGAGCTTGCCGAGGTGCGCTTCACCCGCGAGACTCCGTTCCTGCGCCTGCGCACACTGGACGGCCTGCCGACGATGGTCGCGGCTTTCACGACCGATGTTCCGTCGCTAACGAGTTGGGGAGAACCGCTGTTGCTGGGGCCGGGCTCGATTCACGTGGCGCATACGGAGCGCGAGTTTGTAGTGAAAGCGCAACTCGTGGAGGCGGTGGAGATTTATTTTGCCATGGCGAAGAAGCTGAGTTCGTAGCTCTCAGTTGTCGTCTTCGGCTTTTGGCTCTTGCTTCGGAGGTCGATTATTTGTATGTCAGACTTATCCGACAAACTCTTGCGGCAGGCGCTTCAGGCGCGGCGAGAGCATCGACTTGACGATGCCAAGCGGGACTTGGTCGAGGCTGTCGATCTCTGTCGTGCGGCCGGGGTCCGAACGGAACTGGCGCGGGCGCTCACCGCTCTGGGGCAGATTGAGCGAGATCTGCATCGCTCCGACTCTGCCCTCCAACACTATGAAGAAGCGGCCGGGCTATACCGCGCGGAGGGCGACGCGCTGCGATTGGCGCACACCGTGCGGCATGTGGGAGACATTCACCGGGAAGCGGGACGCCCGGAACTTGCCGAGCCCTGTTATCACGAAGCTTTGAGTCTTTATCGCGGCCATCCGGAAACTCCGCCGCTCGATTTGGCGAATGCGATCCGCGGGCTGGCAATTCTGAAGAGCGATGCCGGTGAGGCCGCAGCGGCGAGAGAGCTGTGGGAAGAAGCGCGAGATCTTTACGCGGCGGTCAACGTGGAGGCCGGCGTCACGGAAAGTACGCGCCGGCTTGGTCTTCTGGCACATCGACGTAAAGAGTCCGGCAGTTGACCCCGAAGATCGTGGGCACCTACAGCTTCCGGGCTGGCGCGGGCGAAGCGGTCGCGGGCAATTCCTTCACCGTGATCATTTCGGCGGAGCTTATGTGCTCGTGAAGAATTCGAAGGATGCCTTTTTCAGTGCGCTGAAAGACCTGCGTGGCGCGCCCGCTCGGAACTTCCGCTTGATAGACCTTGCCACCCGGTAGCGCTCGAGTGATGGAGAGATGGACGGGGTAAGAAGCTACGGCCAGGTTCGTGCCGACGAACTGGACGTCGATCGAACCGAGTTTCGTGGCCACAGACGACGCGGGACCGAAAAGCTCGCGCTCACGCCTTACCAGCATCAGGCGGGCCAACTCCACACGGCGTGAGTCAACCGCAAAGACGGTTGCCGAGGGAAGATACATTTCCGCGAATTGGGCCTTCGACTTGCGCGAGAAGAAGTCCCAGAACTTTCTTACTTCGCCGCGGACATCGTCAGGTGAAATATTCATTTCGCGGGCAGGCCAATGGAAATTTCGAATCTCTCCAAATCCTCGCGCCCTACTCTGGCGCACTTCAGGGACATGTGACTCTCGGTTTGCCGGGCGCGCGATGCCATCATCCGCTGGCTTTCTCCACCTCGGGATTCGCGGTCGCACTCAGATGCTCATGCACGATTCGAAGCACGCCAGCCTCGTCACGCTGGAAAATCTGCGTCGCTCGTCCGAAGAGGGTTTCGAGTTGCACCTTGGTGCCGTCGGCTCGAACCTTATCGGTTTGGTAGGTGTAGGTGTAGGCGGCGATGGCGACGTTCGGTTCCACAATTTGCACGTCGATCGAATTTTCTTCCAGGCTCGAAGAGGACACGCCCCCTTCAATCCGGCGAGTTCTCCGCATCGCGATCAACCTCGCCGACTCGCTGCGTTTGGCCCTGCCGCTGAAGGCGATGGCAGTGGGCGCGTACATCTCCTCGATCCTGCCCGCCACTTTTCCAGAAAAGATGTCCCAGAAGCGACGGACTTGCTTGCGCACGTCTTCCGCTAAAAGGTTCTCCATAAATCCGCCGTAGGATAGCACAGGGTTGCGCTTCTCTTGAAGGGCGGTGCCGTCTTAATCAAGCCCCGGCGATCCGGGTGTTTTCCTTTCGCAAAGGGTCCCATTCCCGGCCGTCCCGCGATAGACTTTGCTGATGGACACCGATTCCCACAACGCCCTCGCTCGCGCTTCTTCCTCCTATTTGCGCTCGGCTATGCATCAGCCGATTCAGTGGCATGAATTTGGAGAGGAGGCGTTTGCTGCGGCTCGTGCCGCGGACAAGCCCGTGCTCTTGGATATTGGCGCGGTCTGGTGCCATTGGTGCCATGTGATGGATCGCGAATCTTATGACGATCCGGAAGTGGCGGCAATCGTCAACGAGCATTTCATCGCGGTGAAAGTGGATCGGGACGAGCGCCCGGATATTGACAGCCGGTACCAGGTCGCGGTGGCTTCGCTTACGGGACAGGGCGGGTGGCCGCTTACCGCGTTTCTTACTCCGGATGGGAAGCCGTTTTATGGCGGGACTTACTTTCCTCCGAACGATGCTTACGGACGCCCTAGCTTTAAGCGCGTGCTGCTCTCGATTGCGGCGGCTTATCGGGAGAAACACGGCGAGGTGCTGGAGCAGGCGCGGATGGTCGAGAGCGCAATCTCGCGGGTGGAGTCATCCTCGGCGGGCGCGGGCAAGGTGTCCGCTGCGGTGATTGATGCGATTTTGGAATCGGCGCGGCAGATGTTTGACGCGGCCAATGGCGGCTTTGGAAGCGCTCCGAAGTTCCCGCATCCGGCGGCGCTCGATCTGGTGATGGACCAATATGTTCGCACGCAAGACAGCGACGATGAGCTGCACACTATTTTTGCCCGCACGCTGGAGAAAATGGCACGCGGCGGCGTTTATGACCGGTTGGCGGGCGGCTTTCATCGCTACTCCGTAGATGAACGTTGGATTGTGCCGCACTTCGAGAAGATGTCTTATGACAACTCGGAACTCCTGAAAAACTACGTGCACGCCTATCAGGCAACGGGCGACGAGTTTTTTGCCGGGGTGGCGCGCGACATTATTCGCTGGATGGATGAATGGCTGAGTGACCGCGCGCATGGCGGGTTTTACGCTTCGCAGGATGCCGATTACTCGATGGACGATGACGGCGATTATTTCACCTGGACTCTGGCGGAAACGAAAGCGGCCCTGACTGAGGATGAGGCGGCGGTGGCGGTGCTCTACTACGACATTCAGGAAGTCGGAGACATGCATCACAATCGGGCGAAGAATGTGCTCCACATTCCCAGCTCACGCACACGAGGCTCAGACGAGGAGATTGCGCGGCGGTTGAACATTCCTGAAAAGCGGGCACACGAACTGCTGGAGGCGGCTCAGAAGAAGATGTACGCGGCACGGCGGCTGCGTCCGACACCGTATGTGGACAAAACGGTGTATGCGGGCTGGAACGCGATGTGCGTTTCGGCTTATCTGGAAGCGGCAAGGGTGCTGGATCTGGCGGAGACGCGGCATTTTGCTCTGCGCTCGCTTGACCGGCTGCTATCCGAGGGATGGCACGCGGAGCACGGGATGAAACATGTGACCGCTTACTCCGATCCGAAGGCGGAGCGGCGGGAGACTGCCGGCGTGCTGGATGACTATGCTTTCGCGGTGATT
>Ga0209415_10015146_pt1 | contig 12538 bp, 6 predicted proteins | sample PeaSoiSIISIP2007_FD_187696 | JGI IMG/M metagenome (GOLD analysis project Ga0209415, IMG submission 187696) | Peat soil microbial communities from Weissenstadt, Germany - SII-SIP-2007 (SPAdes) (version 2) | ecosystem: Environmental > Terrestrial > Soil > Wetlands > Peat | place: Germany...
CGGGACTGGCGGTCGACAAACGATGCTTCGACAAAGAACCCTCCCTTGAGCTGTCTGCCGACGCTGATACTCGCGTTCATGGTGTAGGGGGCTTTCAACTGGTCATCAAGGGTGCCGGTATCGTTCAGCTCCGACCCCAAAGCGGCGGTTTGCGGGAAACCACCGGGAGGAGCAGGGGGAAAGGCGCTCAAAGGCGGCAGATTGTAGATGCCGGTGAAGCGGGGCACCGTAACGGGATTAACACTCGGCGGAGTTACCACGGAGGTGGAGAAGCCCGCGGTGCTGCTGAAATTCTTTTCCAGACCTTGGCCGAACGCATCGTAAAACATCCCCCAGCCAGCCCGGAAGACCGTCTTGTCGGGACCGCCGAATAAGAGCTTCGACAAACCGCTGGAGCCCTGCGGTGTATACGCGACAGCGACTCGGGGCGCGGCGTCCGCTTGGAACGGGTACAGCCCCCGTCCCGTCGCACTCGCCAGCTCAAAGGTAACCGGCTGGGCAAGAGATTGAGAGAGTCCGGCTGCTGCGTAGCCGGCGCGGGCGGCCAGGAAGTTGGCCATCGGCTGCGAGGTGTCGACGTTGTACCCGTTCACCTCCTTGATCGCCGGGTTCAATCCGTAGCGGAGGCCGACGGAGATCGTCAAACCGCGCATGGCCTTCCAGGTGTCCTGCACGTACATGTCATAATGCTGTTCCCCGAAGGTACGGTCAATGATGGTCCCCTGCGGCAGGACGTTCCCGGTCAGGCCGTAATTCACTTGCAGCGTGTTTTCCGGCAGCGTGCCCAGAAGATTGGCCATCTGCGCGATGTAGTTATTGCTGTGCTTCGCATCGGCCACCAGCAAAGGGGAGCCGTCACCGGCCAGCCAAAAAGCATTGTCGAAGGCGGTGCTGTAGGAGTGAGAGTTGGTATCCAGATTGTTGTGAATGATCAGCACTTCGCCGCCGAAGCTGAGCGTGTGCGAGCCTTTGGTCCACACCAGATCCTCGTGAATGTCATGCACAGGAATGATCTGAGAGGTACCCGGTGTGGTTCCGTACAGGTTGCTGAGGTCGTCGAAATAAGCGTATCCCGCGGTCAGATCCCCCGTGTTCTGGACGCCGGTACGCGTCAGGCCGTACCGGATGGTATTGACCAGCGTGGGTGACAAGGTGGAAGTCAAGCCGACCGCGAATCCCTTGCTGTTATTGAGATACACGCTGGTCGGGGCCTGACCTGGGAACTCCGGGATGCCGTTCGCGTAATTCTGGTTCTGCAAATTGCCGCGCCAGAAGAGTGTATTCTTGTCATTCAATATGTAATCGAATCTTGAAAGGTAGGTGTTGAAGCGCAATGGCGTAGCGGCGTTGAACCGATAGCCGGAAGTATTCAGGCCGTCGCCCACCGTGGTGTCGTTGGGAAGCGGATATTGTTGCAGAAGACTGATCACGGCGGGGTCTTCGCCGATGCCGGCGGGATCTATTGCCTTCACTTGAGCCGGCGTTAGGGTTGAGATCCCTCCGTTGGTATTGATGTAGGTAAACGTACCCTGGCGGAAGGTTGCGTTCGGAACCGTGCGGAGCGCGGAGCCATCGCTGGCATCGCGGCGGCCTTCGTAGTTCACGAAGTAGAAAAGCCGATTCTTCTTAATGGGTCCACCGAGCGCCACGCCGAACACGTTGCGATCCAGTTTGGGGCGCGCCACGCCGGCTTCGTTGTCAAAAAAACTATTGGCGCTGGTGTCCGTGTTGCGGAGGTATTCATATGCGGCGCCATGCACAGTGTTGGTTCCGCCTTTGGTGACCATGGTCACCTGGGCGCCGGAGCTATGCCCGAACTCGGCGCCGGCATTGGTTGTAATGGTCCGGAACTCCTGTACGGAATCCAGAGTCACGCCCAGCACGCTGGTGAAGGACGAGCGATTCTGCTGATCGTTCACGTCCACGCCGTCGAGAGTCACGTTGCCCTGATCCGATTTTCCTCCGTCGACGGCCCCGCTCCTGGGGTCGTTCAGCGCGCCGGGACTCGGCTCACCCAGGTAAACCACGCCGGGCTGAATCGCGAGCAATCCCACCACGTTGCGCGCTTCAAACGGCAACTGCGTGATGACCTGCCCGGCGACGGCATTGCCGATCGAGGCGTCCTGCGTATTCACCTGAGAAGTTTCGGCGGAAACGTTGATCGAGGTGACCACCGTGCCGACTTTTTCAAAAGTCAGGTCGACCGCGGCCGGCGTATTGACCAATAGTTGGACCCTGTTCACCGTCACGTCGGAGAACCCGGACACGTGCGCGGTGATGTTGTAAGTCCCAGGCTGGACTTGCGAAATCGTATAGCGGCCCTGGGAGTCTGAAACCTCGCTGCGCTGCGCTCCGGTATCGGTATTGATCAACGTTACCGTAGCGCCGGGAATCACGGCGCCACTGGGATCTTTAGTGGTCCCGCTGATCGATGTTAACCCTTGTCCAACCAGCGCGGCGCTCAGGGATAGACTCAGCAGGAATACACGAATGACGTTTCGCATTGTGGTCATACCTTTCTGTGTTTGATCTGCAATCGCGACGATGCGAATGCGGTACGCAGTTCCTTAGTGCGACGCACTGAACGAGCAATTGTATGCGGATACGCTGCATGCCGTCAAGCGCGAATCAACGGGAAAACTCGCTCACTAGGCTCGATAATGGTGCGCAACCATCGCAGTTGCGACGAAATCGGCCGCCAGGCCCCCTGATCGCCGAAACCGTTGCCGTGGCGAGTTAAGACGGAACGCCAACAGATATTCATTTGAGATACTTGTCGACGAACTCCACGCTGCGCCGGTAACGATCAATGATGTGCTTCTGTTCGCGCAGCCCGTGCGGCTCCCTGGGATAAACCACGAAAACCGATGGCACGTTGTATCGCTTAAGCCCGCGATACAGCATCTGGCTCTGTGAAATCGGGTCGTTGGTGTCCTCTTCGCCTTGCAAAATCAGAGTCGGTGTCTTGGCGTTCTTGATGTAGACGATCGGCGACGATTTCTGATAGCCGGCAAGGTTCTCGTAAGGCGTGGAAAAATACCACTCGTCGCCCTCCGACCGCGCTTCGGTTCCGAACTCAGTCGCCAGGTCTGCCAGGCCCGCTCCGCAGATCGCGACCTTGAAACGGTCGGTCTGGGTGATCGCCCATTCAGCCATGTATCCGCCGTAGGACCATCCGCCGATTCCCAGCCGGTTCGGATCTGCGATCTTGCGGCGAATCAGGTCGTCCACGCCGGCCATGATGTCCCTATAATCGCCGAAGCCCCAATCGCCCTTGGTCGACGCCATGAATTTCTGCCCGTACCCGCTCGATCCGCGGATGTTGGGCTGCATCACCGTGTATCCCCGCGCCACCAGCAATTGCGTGAGCACATCGAAGCGATTGCGCCACGCCCCGGACGACCCGCCGTGGATCATCGCGACCAAGGGCGCGGGTTCGCCATCGCGGGTTCCCGCTCCGCGGAATAGCGCGGCTTCGATCGACCTCCCATCGAAGCTCTGATACCGGAACAGTTCGGCTTTCTGGAGTGAGATATTGGCGAAGCCGTCGTTGAAGTGGCTTACCGGCTGTCCCTCCGCCCACAACTCCGGCAGGACCGAAGCCGTTTCGGCCACGTACACCAGGGCACCCTGCTGGCTGATGGTGAACTGCGTAATGTCCATCGAATCGCCGGAGACCAGCTTTCGCGCCGGCCCGCCAACCGATTCCAGCTCGCCCTGGAATCCATTCGCGAACAGAGTCGCAAGCTCGGAATTATCAAGCCATTGAAAGCTCAGAACCGGGCGATCTCTGGTCGGACCGGTTACGTTCTTCGATTTTCGAAGATCGATGGGGGCGATGAACAGGTCGTGCGCTTGGGGCCCGTCAGCAGCCGACATCACGAAAGCGACGGAGGCGCCATCGGGCGATATCTGGAGTCCACGAAAGGGCGCCTTGGGCGCATGCAGTTCCGTGAATTTTCCATCGTCGCGCGAAACCCGATAGACGCGCTCTAGATTGGGCAGATCCAGTGTGGGCTGATCCGTGGCGACGGCAAGAAACTGTTTTCCATCTTGCATCCACTCAAACTCGCGCACGGCATACGCGCCGCCGGTTTCGCGCTTCACCGCTTTGGTTGAAACGTCGACTGTCCAGATGCGGTCCGGCTTGGTATCGGCATCTATAACTTTTTCGTCCTCTCCGTCTCGATGCTTTTTTTCTTCCTCATCGGTGCGCGGGTCCGGCGCCAGAAACGCGATTTTCTTGCCGTCGCGCGACCATTTGAACTGCTGTACGGCGTTCCTTCCATTGGTGAGCTTGGCCGCTTCTCCGCCGCTCGCCGGCATCAGCCAGATCTGCTCGATATCTTCGCGGTCGGAAAGAAACGCCAGGGAACGGCCGTCCGGCGACCAGCGCGGTGACGATTCCGATTTCGCGGAGTTGGTCCATTGGCGCGTTTCATGCGCCGCCACGTCGTAGATCCAGACATGGCGTAGCGAACCCCTTCCGACCGGAGGCTCCTGAAGCGTCAGCGCCACTTGTTTGCCGTCCGGCGAGAAATGAAGATCCGACGGCTCGCGAACTTGAATGGCTTTTTCGACGGTCAGCCTGTCTGCCGCAAAACCGACGCCCGCTAGAAGAAGCACCGTCAAGCTTTTCATCAGGCGATTATAGACACGCATCGAAATCGATAGCAAGATCTTGCGGGAGCGTGCGCATCTTCCTTCCGTCGATTTAACGGCCGAGCCCCGTTATGCCCGTGGATAACGTGTGGGGATCGGATTAATTCAACCGGCCGACCACCCGCTCCGCTGCCTCCAGGATCACGCCCTCCTTGGCGATCCTCGCGAGGTTATTGATGTCATTGTAGAGGGGGCGGTCTTCCTCCAGTTTCTTGACGTGCTCGCGAATTACCTCGTGAGCGGCTTGGGTGGCGGGAGAGGGCCGGACGGGAGCCAGAAAATCGAACGCCTGCGCCGCAGCCATCAGCTCAATGGCCAGCACGTGCCACGAGTTCTCGATGATTTGCCTGGTTTTAATTGCGGTGGTGGTGCCCATCGATACGAAATCTTCTTGATCTGCGGCGGCCGGGATGGAGCCCGTCGCGGCGGGATGGCTGAGCACGCGATTCTCGCAGACGAGTGCTCCGGCAGTGTACTGAGAGAGCATCAGTCCCGAGAACATTCCCGCTCCTTTTGTTAGAAATGCTGGAAGACCCATCGACAGGTGCGGGTTCATCAGCCGATTTACCCTGCGCTCGGCGAGAACGGTCACGGTGGTGAGCGACATCCCTAGCAATTCGAGCCCGAAAGCCATAGGCGTGCCCTGGAAGTTAGCGCCAGTCAGAACCAAATCGTCATCCGGGAAAAAGACCGGATTGTCTGCGGCATGATTCAGCTCGATCTCCAGCATTTGCCGTGTCCACTTCAATGCGTCCCGCGCTGCTCCCACGACTTGCGGGCAGGAGCGCAGCGAATAGGCATCCTGGAGTTTCTTGCCGGTTCGACTCAGAAGTTCCGATCCTTCCGTGAGTCTGCGGATGTTCTCCGCGCATTCCTGGGCGCCTGGATAACCCCGAACCAAATGTATCCGATGATCGTACGCTTTCATGTTGGCGTTCAGCGCTTCAAGCGTCATCGCCAGTGCGACGTCCTGGGTCCTGAGCCACTTTTCCGCGTCAAACACCTGGAGGCAGCCCATCCCGGTGATGAGATCGGAACCATTGATGGCAGCCAGGCCGTCCCGCTCACGAAAAACGATGGTTGGGATTCCGGCCGCAGCCATTCCTTCCTTCGCCGGCAGCCTCTGTCCCTGGTAGAAAACTTCGCCTTCACCCATAAGTGTGAGCGCCCCTTGCGCCATTGGAGCGAGATCGCCGCAAGCGCCTACCGACCCCTTTTGACACATTACCGGGGTGACACCCTTATTAATCATGTCTACTTGCGTCCGGACAATTTCGAGCCGAATTCCGGAGTGACCCCAACAATGGGTGTTCAAACGCGAAAGAATCGCAGCGCGGGAGTCCTCTTCCGCGCATGGCTCTCCGCAGCCTGCGGCGTGCGAGTACAGCACATATTTCTGGTACTGTTCGGCCTGTTCCGGAGTGAGTACGACGTCAGCAAGTTCTCCTATGCCGGTGTTGACGCCATACATGATCTCCCGGCCTTGTATCTTGCGCTCTAACAAATCACGACATTTGTTAATTCGGGCAACTGCGCCAGGGTCGAGTTCAATCTTTTCTCGATTTCTGGCTACCCGAGCTACATCCTCTATGGTTAGCGAGCGCCCATCCAAGATAACGTCTTGAAGGCTTACTGGTTCGTTGGTATTCATTCGACGAAAAGTATGCCACAGGGCCTCCGGTCATTTAAACTCGATTCAACGGTTATAGAAACAAAGTTTGCTCGTGAGCGCAAATATTCGCTTTCGGAACCGTGGAATGAATGGAAATTATCTGGAGTCTCACGGGAAGCCGTGCCGTCGGACCACGCCCCGTTATCCTTGATAAATGCCGATTTCCAAAAACTCGCCCCGAATTACCTTCGAGTGTTCCGGTATACTTTCCCGCCCTTCATCACGAAGACGACCCGCCGCACGGCGGTGATGTCATCCAGCGGATTTCCGTCAGTGGCGACCAGATCCGCTTCGAAACCCGGAGCGATGGTGCCGATCTTGCCGCCCATGCCGAGCGAATCCGCGGCTACCGACGTTGCGCTCATCAGTGCGTCCATAGGACTGTCGTGCGCGTCGCGGACGCGATAGATAAACTCCTCCGCGTTGCGGCCATGCGCGCCGGCCACGGCATCGGTGCCAAACACAACCTTCACCTTGCGCGCCCTCGCGTGCGGCAACACTTCGGCGATGGAGTCTATCGACTCTTGGAGTCCCTTGAAATCGTGAATATTGGGAAAACTCTCCTTCTTGTCAATGTAGTTGTGGCACACCAGCAAATTGGGATCGAAAAACGTTCCGCGCTGGGCCATCAGATCGAGCGTCTCATCCTTGGCGAAGTCGCCGTGCTCGATGGAAGTGCACCCGGCGAGCACCGCTGCTCTCGCGCCGTTGTCCGAGATGGCGTGAACCACGGTGCGCAGTCCGATGTTCTTTGCCTCTCCGCAAACCGCTTGGATCTGCGCGTCTGACATGGTTTGCGGGCCTTCACGACTGCTCCCGGTCGCGAACATTTTAATCACATCGGCGCCCTCAGCCTTGGTTTTCCGGACGAATTCGCGCAGCGCTTCGGGGGTCGCGGGATGATCGCGGTCTGCCGCGGCCGTTCTATTATTGATCTGCCGGAAGGACGTGAGGATCCGCGGCCCCGGAAGCGAGCCTGCGTTGATCCGGTCGCGTACGTCCGCGTCCATGGGCGCGCCCACGCTTTGCACGGTGGTAAATCCGCCCTGGAGCGTCAGCCAAGCGTTCTCGGCGGTGTACAGAGCTGAGTCCTTGGGATCCTCGCGGCCGCTCACCAGCTTGTTCTGCGCGTCAAAATGCCAGGTGATATGAACGTGCGTGTCGATCCAGCCGGGCATCACGGTGAAGGAGTGAAGATCATAGGTCGCCTTCCCCTTCGCTGGACGTACCTCGACGATTCGCGATCCTTCAATGACGATCTGCTGGTTCTTCTTGATTCCGCCCTTGCCGTCGACCACGGCGCCGGCATCGAGCACGATGCGGTCCTGCGCTGACGCGAATGCAACCGTGAAAATAACGCACGCAAGTCTGAGAGACATGATTGGTAGAGTAAGCCCGCAGAGTAGCCATTCGCAAGCGTTATTTCGGCGCGGCACGAATTCTAGCCCGCTTGCCCATGAGCCGAGGGTGATTGCAGATTGTAGGAGGTTCGGACCAGAGGCGTCGAGAGCACGATGCTCGTCGTAGGGACGCCGTAGTGGAGCAGCTTCATGATCAATTCCTCCAGTTCTTCGATGGATGCGACCAGCACTTTCATCAACAGAGCGTCGCCGCCGGTGACATGGTAGCATTCGCGAATCTGTTCGCAACCGTTCAGAAAGGCCATCAGGCGCCGGTACTGCGGTCCATCCGCAGTCATGCGGATTAAAGCCATGATTCCGAGGCCGAGGCTCGAAGGATCGATATCCGCACGATAGCCGCGAATAATGCGCGCGTCTTCCAGACGGCGTAACCGTTCCGCTGTCGCGGATGGCGACAGGCCGGCGTGCCTGCCAAGTTCGGCATAGGAGGCACGCGCATTCTTCTGCAACTCATCCAATAGTTTTCGCGCTACGTCGTCGATCAGAGGGCTGATTTCACTGCTGGTGATCACTTGCACCCTACTTTCTGGCTTAAAATCAGGCTGATACCGATTGTTTTGCCTTTTCAGCTTTGAAGCAAACAGTGTACTCTAAGGGTGGACCAATGGGAAGAACGGGTGCGGCAGAACTGGCGATTGGAGCGCTGATGAGCAACCTCCTCGTTTCGGGAGGCGCACTGGTTTTTACAATGGCGGTGGTTCACGCCCAGTCTGTAGCGCCGATGCCGGTCTCATCGCAACAGGCGCTGGTGACGCGATATTGTACCGGTTGCCACAACGACAAGCTGAAATCGGGCGGCTTTTCGTGGACTCAAATTGATCTGTCCCACGTCGACCGGAAGGCAGAACAAACCGAAAAAGTGATCCTGAAACTCCGGTCTGGCCTGATGCCGCCAGCCGGCGCTTCACGTCCGGATCCCGTCACAATCAAGTCCTTCGCTTCCGCACTTGAAAATGGAATCGACCAAGCTGCCGGGGCTGATCCGAACCCCGGTAATGGACCGGCTTTGCATCGCTTGAATCGAACGGAATACCGCAATTCCATTCGCGACCTGCTGGACCTCGATGTGGATGCAGCGGCGTTACTGCCGCCCGACGATTCAAGTCATGGATTCGACAACATGGCGGACGTTCTCACTGTCTCCCCGGCGTTGATGGAAGCATATATCAGGGCAGCGGGCAAGATCAGCCGTATGGCCATCGGCGATCCGGCGGTGGGTCCCACCGAGAAGACCTACCATATTCCGCGGGTCATCAATCAGACGCGCCACATTGAAGGCGCGCCGATCGGCACTCGAGGCGGGATTTCTGTGGTCCATAACTTCCCGGCGGACGGCGAGTACACCTTTAAGGTGGCGTTTTACGACTCGCTCGACGGGCCGCTGTACGGAAAGAACCAAGGGAAAAGCCAGCAAATCGAATTTTCGGTAAATGGCGCGCGGGTCGCGTTGTTGAATATCGACCCGAATATGAAGCTCACGGACTATCCGCAAACGCCCCCGATTAAGGTCAAAGCGGGTCCGCAGACCGTTTCCGCGGCGTTTGTTCAAAAATTTGAAGGACCGATCGAGGACATCGTTTCCGCGCCCGAGCTTAGCCTGGTGGACCTGAATAACGCCGACACGCCGGGAATGACATCGCTGCCTCATCTGCGGGAGTTCAGCATCACCGGTCCGAAGAACGTGACGGGACTATCGGATACGCCCAGCCGCGCCAGGATTTTCGTCTGCCGCCCGGCCGCTGGCGCGGACGAGATCGCTTGTGCGAAGAAAATCCTGTTAGCTCTCTCGCGCCACGCGTTTCGAAGGCCGGCGACGGACTCCGACGACGAGCGGCTCCTGAGTTACTACCAGCAGGGACGCAACGATGGAAACTTCGATTCGGGCGTCCGTACCGCCTTGCAGGCGATCATCGCCGACCCTGAATTCGTTTTCCGGTTTGAACGCACGCCACCGAACCTCGCAGCGGGGACGAATTATCGCATCAGCGACCTCGAGTTGGCCTCCCGTTTATCGTTCTTCCTATGGAGCAGCGCTCCCGACGACGAGCTGATCACGCTCGCGAGCCAGGGAAAGCTCAAGAATCCGGCGGTGCTTGAGCAGCAGGTGCGTCGCATGCTGGCTGACTCCAAATCGGAGGCGATGGCTTTGAATTTCGCGGCGCAATGGCTTCATCTGCAAAACCTGAAGGATGTCCAGCCGGACGCGTTTCTGTTTCCAAATTTCGACCGGAATCTCGTAGAATCCATGCGGCGAGAGACCGAGCTGCTGTTCATGAACATCATGCGCGAAGACCACAATGTCCTGGATCTGTTGACTGCAAACTATACCTTCGTGGATGAACTTCTGGCTACGGAATACGGGATTCCAAACATATCCGGCAGCAGATTCCGGCGCGTTGAAATTCACGACCTGAATCGATTCGGCTTGCTGGGCCAGGCGAGCATTCTGACGCTGACTTCGATCTCCAACCGAACCTCGCCGGTTGCGCGCGGAAAATGGGTCATGGAAGTGCTTCTCGGCACGCCTCCTCCTCCGCCGCTGCCCAATGTGCCGGCCCTGAAGGAAAATGGCGACAGCGCCAAGGTTTTATCGGTTCGGGAGCGCCTGGAGCAACACCGCGAGAACCCGGTGTGCGCGGCTTGCCATCGTATGATGGACCCCATCGGATTCTCGCTTGAAAATTTTGACGCCATCGGAGCGTGGCGCACAAAGGATAGCGGGTTCCCGGTGGACGCGTCTGGCAAGATGTTCGATGGCACCAACCTGGATGGTCCGGTTAGCCTCAGGCAGGCGATTTTGAACCATTCCGACGCTTTCCTCGGTACGTTTTCACAGAATTTGCTGGCCTATGGTCTAGGTCGCGTAGTGGACTATCGAGACATGCCGGTGGTGCGATCCATCAACCGGGATGCGGCCATTGACGGCAATCGTTTCTCGACGTTCGTTCTGAATATCGTCCGCAGCGCGCCTTTCCAGATGAGAAGGGCGGACGAGAGCGAGTCTTCGGCGGCAGAGGAGGTTCGTCATTGAAACCGCCCAATCAGGAGATGGAACAGGAATGCTGATCACGAAAAAATATCTTTCGCGACGCACGGTCCTTCGAGGAATGGGCGTGTCGCTGGCGTTACCGTTCCTGGATGCGATGGCGCCGGCGCAGACTCGTCTCAGCAAGACGGCCGCGGTTCCGCCCACTCGCCTGGCTTGCATCGAGATGGTGCATGGAGCGGCCGGCAGCACAGTGGACGGTTCGAACAAGCATTACTGGTCGCCGGAAAAAGAAGGTTCGGATTTCGAGTTCAGCCAGAGCCTGAAGCTGCTGGAGCCGTTTCGCGAATACATCACCATTGTCAGCGACACCGATCTTCATCCGGCTGGCGCCTGGGCGGCGGCCGAAGAAGGCGCCGATCATTTTCGCTCGAGCTCCGCATATTTGACAGCTACTCATCCGAAGATGACCGAAGGCGCGGACATCCACTGCGGCACGTCCCTCGATCAGATGTATGCGCAGCAATTCGGCCAGGATACGCCTCTTCCTTCCATCCAGCTTTGTATCGAGAGCGTGGACGGATCGGGCGCGTGCGATTACGGCTATGCCTGCGTCTATGCGGATACCATCAGTTGGGCCTCGCCGACACAACCGTTGCCGATGACGGTAGATCCCCGGCAGGCGTTCGAGAGCCTGTTCGGAGACGGCGCGACACCCGCCGAGCGCAGTGCGCGGCAGCGGATCGACGGCAGCATTCTCGATGGCATCACGCACCGCGTCGCTGACCTGCAAAGGGGTCTTGGTGCGCGGGACCGCAACCGGCTGAACGATTATCTGGCGGACGTTCGCGAGATTGAGAGAAGAATCCAAAAAATCGAGAAATATAATTCGAGCAGCGACGCGAGGGCGCTTCCGGCGGCTCCCATCGGAGTGCCGGATTCGTTCGAGGAGCACGCCAAACTGATGTTCGATTTGCAGGCGCTGGCCTTCCTGACCAATGTCACCCGCGTGTCGGCATTCAAAATGAGCCGTGACGTGTGCCAGCGAGTTTACCCTGAAAGTGGCGTCAAGACTCCGTTCCACTCCTGTTCGCATCATGGTGAAAGTCCTTCAAAAATAGCGGAGTTCGCTAAGCTGAATCTGTATCATGTCAGCTTGGTTCCGTATTTTCTTGAGAAGTTGAAGAACGCTCCCGATGGCGACGGCAGTTTGTTGGATCACTCCATGGTGCTGTATGGCAGCCCCATGGGCGATTCGAATGCGCATAATCACAAGCGAGTGCCTCTGTTCCTGGCTGGTCACGCGAACGGAAAGCTCAAGGGCAATCTGCATGTGCGGACCAAAGATGGAACGCCGATGGCCAACGTTCTGCTGACCATGGCGCATAAGCTCGGGATGAACATCGAAAGTATCGGGGATAGCACGGGGGAGATCGGGATCTAGCGCACACCGGAGGTCAGCGCAAATGTTTGGCAAAGGGTTCATTGGCGTTTTCGGTATGGCGATCATGCTTTCGGGAGCCGCGGGCGAAACTCGAATCGCAGATGCGGCGCAGCACGACGACCAAGTTGCGGTTCGTTCCCTGATTGCGAAGCACGCCGATGTGAACGCGGCCCAGGGCGATGGCATGACCGCGCTGCACTGGGCGGCGTCGCGGGATGATCTGGAAATGGCGCGTCTGCTGATTCAGGCGGGCGCGAATGTGAACGCGATCACCCGGCTCAACGCCGTCACGCCCTTGATGATGGCGTGCAAACAAGCGGGTGCAGCACTGATCGAGATGTTGTTAAAGGCAG
>Ga0209415_10015147_pt1 | contig 12537 bp, 14 predicted proteins | sample PeaSoiSIISIP2007_FD_187696 | JGI IMG/M metagenome (GOLD analysis project Ga0209415, IMG submission 187696) | Peat soil microbial communities from Weissenstadt, Germany - SII-SIP-2007 (SPAdes) (version 2) | ecosystem: Environmental > Terrestrial > Soil > Wetlands > Peat | place: Germany...
GGATTGCTCGCGAGGCCGTCCGACAGTGCGGGCGAAGCACGGTTCCGCTGGTGGACCCGCCGTGCGGGTGGATCGAAGCGCTCGCTCGCGTGGGGAGCGACGCGGCGCGCTTCTGCCTGTGGGAGAGCGCCACGGAGCCTCTCGCGCCCGCGCTGTTCGACGCCCTCGCGCGCGACGTCCCGCTGGCGTTCGCGTGCGGGCCGGAAGGCGGCCTCGACCCGGCCGAAGCCGACCATGCGCGCGAGCGAGGCTGGGTCCTCGCGTCGCTCGGACCGTTTGCGTTGCGGACCGAGACGGTCGCCGCCGCCGTGCTCGGAGCCGTTCGCGTGTGGAGCGGCTCGTTCGGGCGCTAGCCGTCTTGGCAAGGATCGACCGGTCAGCCGAATCGCTTCGCCAGGGTCCCTTGGAGGTCGCTCGCCTGGGTGAAGAGCTGCTCGAGATCCTGGGGCAGGTTCCTCAGCGGCTCGACTGGGCTCGTGAAGTCGATGGGCAACGCGCGCACGGCCTCCCGCAGCGCCTTCGCGGGTCCCACGTAGGCCTCGGCCACCACACGAAACCCCGCCTTCGCCGCGCGCCAATCGGGGCTCGATCCCGAACGCAAGCCGTTCATGATGGTGCCCAGGAGCGCCGCCACGCGACTGCACCAGGCATAGCTCCCCCGCACCTGCTTCTCGAGCAGCGATCCACTTCGAGCGAGCGAGCGCATCCGAGGATCCGCGGCGTCGCAGTAGAGCGCGTAGAGAGCGTCGCGCACGCCCTCGACCTCGGCGACGAGGCGTCGAATCGTCTCGGTGTGCGGCCCGCGTTCGGGCGAACCATCGAGCGACTGGTCGAGCCAGAGCAGCTCGGATGCGAGCGCCATGTGGGCGTCGAGCCACCACTCGAGGCCGGTGACCTCCGCCTCGCTGGCGAAGGGCGGCGGAGGCAGTGTCGACGGACCGTTGCCCAACGGCGACTTGAAGCGCGTGTGAGAAGACGTCCGCGTCGGCGCCACGGGCGCCCCGCTTTCGGTATTGGGCGCTTTCGCCTTGCCCACCGCCATCGCCGAAGACCTCGATCTCTTCTTCATACAATACGACGCAACGAAGGATTCCGCAGGGATGCTTGCGGCGTCGCCCCCCGAAGGCTTCGCGCGGAGCAAGGCGTGTGCCCTGCCGACTTCTGCGTGGTATCGAGGACTTGCGCCAGGCGCCAGCCCGCAAGCTTTGCGTGCCCGTGCCAAAACGTGTCGGTTGATTGGTAGTCGCGGCTCCCACGTTTCGAGATGGCAGCCGGCACCGTGGAGGGGTCGGGGCGCAGTATGCTTGGCGGCCCGACGTGCTCGAACGCATCGCGCTGCACCAGACGCGCCTTCACACGCCTGGGCTCGGACTCGACTCGAAGGGGGTGGCGCTCGGCGCCAAAGGGATGGTGCTGCTGCCCTCGATCGACCGCCTCGTCGCGCTCCTGTCGGTGTACACGCGAGAGCGATCCCTCGAGGACTTGATCGCCGGTCTCGCGATGCACGTCGTGCGATCCAAGCTGGGAACACGCGAGGTCACGTTCGAATTCGTCGCCGACTCGAGCGACCGAATGGATCGAATCGCCGACACCGCTCGACTCGTTGGCGGCTTCACGTTCACCGGCACCTCGCGGCACTTCGTGCAGTACCGCGACGCCGCGGCACCGTTCGGCTACGACGCGACGCAGTTGCTGCCGACCGACGCCGCGGTCGCGCTCTATGGCGACCGCTTCACCCAGACCTACGACTTCGAGCGGACCATCGATCTGCGCGCGCTGCTACTGCGCCTGATGCCTCGGATCGACCCGTCGACGAAAGCCGAGCCGGGCCCACGAATACTGGTGGCCGAGGCGGGCCTCGGGCCGGCGCTCGTGCACTATCTCATTCGCTCCCGGGTCGACGGACAGGTCTGCGCGGCGGAATGGCCCCCGGCGAGTGCATTCGAGGACGCGCCGATTCGACGCTGGATGATGCGCATCCCCGACTTGCCCCAGCGCATGCACTCGCTCGTTCACGCGACCCCGGGGATCACCTGTTTCGTCCCCGTGGGCCCGGCGGTCGCCGTCGAAGCCGGATTCAGGCATCCGGTGGAGCTGCGCGCATGTCCGGTTTTCGATCCGGCGGGGCTGGTGCTCCTGCGGGGCCGGGGCGACGAGCCGTGGGAAATCACGCGAGTCCCGCCGATGGGCGAGCTCGGCGCTTTCGCGCCCGTGGAGATGCGGACGAGCGAAGCGCCGACGGCCATCGCGAAGGGCCTGGAGCTCGAAGACAGGGTGCGTGTTCCGCTGCGCGTCGTGCCCTCGAGCGGACCGTGGCGCAACGTGACTGCGACGTGGATTCCCGCCGCGCAGATCCCGCTATTGCGTCGCCTCGCTTACTCCCTGCCCCAGTCGACGCTCGCGGGCGCTCGGGTCGCCGTGACCGACCACGGCGCCTTCGTGCGATGCGCGGCCGGCATCGATGCCATCCCGCTGGGGACCTTCTTCACGGAGGTTCATCGGAACTTATACCTCCCCGCCGGCCACGACGTGGCCCCGGCCGTCACGCCCGAATTGCTCGCTCGCGCCCTCGGAGCGGCCGAAGGGCGCGTCGTCTTCGTCGGCGTGGACGCGCAAGGCGTGGCGGTGCAAGAGGGCTCGTTCATGTCGCTCGAGAGCGCCCTGCTTCAGGCACCCCCTTGGGAGCCGGTCGTCGCGGCGGCGATCGAGGATGCACTCTCCGAAGCGCCGATCGATCTGAAGGTGTCCTCGATCGGGATGCGGCCCACACGGGGCGTACGTCCGCCCCCGACGGAGGCGTGATCCATGGGACTGGACCTCGGACGCGTCGCGGAGGGCCTCTACGCGAGCGTCATGGCGCCCTTGGTGCTCGGCGGCGCGCTGCGCCCCGGCCACGCGCTCGGCGCCCGCGTCGCCCTGGCCCTCGGCGAGGGAGACCGGTCACCCGTGGACGACGAGCTGGTTGCTCGTGTGCAGTGGGCGCGCGTGCGGCGCGGACGGACGCTGGCCCCGATCGACGCTCTCGCCGGCCCCACGGCGGCCGAATGGGCGCTGGCGGCGGCCCTCAACGATCTCCTCCAGGCCGCGAATCCGGCGTTCGACTCGCCCCTGCGGCGCGGGGCGGCCGAGCGGATCCTCGAGTCGGCGGCGACGACCTTCGAGCGCGTCCCTGGCATTGCGGACATGCGCGACGCGCTCTCGCGACACACATGGTTCGCACGCACGCTCGATATCGCGCGGACCGACGTCGCCGTCTCGTGGTGGCTGGGTCGGCGAACCTACCAGGGCGTCGATGCACCGGCGCGGCTCCGAGCGTGGCCCAAGCTGAGGCGGGTCAGGGTCGAGCAGACGGCGCGCAGGTCACTCGATCTCGCGCCGCTCGCGGTCGACCGCTCGGGCTACGCGGAGGCCTTCGGGCGTCTTCTCGCCCGTACGCCCCTCACCGATCTGGCGACGTGCACGCGCGGGGCGCCGACGTTCGGATGGAGCGAATCGACGCTCTCGCTGGTCGCAGCCCGCGCAGGCCGCGTCCTCGCGCTCCGCGCCCTCGCCAGATTACCAGACGCGCGAGTGGACGCCGTGCTGGGGCTCGCAACACGCGAGCTCCTCGCGCAGGGTCGCCCTGCGATCGCCGCCCCTGCGGTGTCGCTCCTGGAGGAGCGTGCGCTCGCGCGAGCCGAAGGCCAGCTCGTCTCGCGGCCGGAGGCGCCACCGGCCAACCCGCGAGGAGTGCCTCCGGTGGCGTAGAAGACCGGCCTACGGAATCGGCTTGGCGAAGGCCGCGGGGGCGGGAGCCGGCTCGAGCACTTCCATCTTCGCCATGGCCATCACGCCGCCACCCGGCTCGCTCACCATGTCCGAGACGACCGTCCTCGAGACGTTGTAAGCGCCCGTGATCTTCACCTTCATCCCGACCGCCGGCAGCGGGAACGGCAACTGGACGTTGAGCATGTCGTCCATGATCGGGTCCTTCGGCGACTCGCCTTCCTTGAGCTTCTTGTAGGCGGTCATCGCGTCGAAGATGACCGCGAAGTTGCGCGCCCAGCCGACCACGCGCACCTTCGCACCCTTTGCGGTCCCCTTGTCGTCCGCGATCCAGAAGCTCGGCACCTCGGGGTTGCAGTTGGGCGGGTCGCCTTTGCCGGTCTTGTGGATCGCGCAGTCGGGCGCGCGTGGGATGTTCGAGTCGACCACGTAGCCGACGATGGAGATGGGCTGAGCGGTGACGTCCTTGCTGTGGATGAGGCTCCGCAGCTGATGCACGGCGCCGTAGATTGTGTATGCGTCCCCGCTCTTCGTCGGCGTCGTGGGCAGGGCCGCGGGGGCCGGAAGGCTCGCCTTCTTGCCCGACCAGGCCGGCTCCGGCTTGTAGGGATTGTCTCCCTCGCTTCCGCAGCCTGCGGCGGCTGCGACGAGCGCGGCGAGCGTGACCGTGCGCAGCGCGTGCTTGGCGAACGTGTGCATGTGTCTCCTCCCGCTCCAACAGCGCGGCTTTGCACGAGTAACACGCTCGAAAGCGGCGTTACAAGGGCCGTATTGGGCTACCCGCCACTCCGGCCTCACGCCGTGAGCGGATCTTTGCGGCCTTTGGCTTCGCGAGGCAGGTGCAGGTCCTCGACGTCGGCAGCCCGTACGACATCCCCGACGCAGCGCGCGACCAGGCGCCGGACGATGGATGCGAACTCGGCGTCCTCGCCGGGAAAAGGATAGTCCACGAGCCGGGCGTACGCCGCTTGCTCGATTCCCACTGGACGGCCGTACCGCCGCAGACCCTCGCGAGCAAGCCGGTCGGTGAGGATGGCGCGCAGGTCGTCGCCCCGCTCGCGAAGGCGCGGAAGCACCACGGGGCTGCCGTGCGCGTCGGCAAGCCGCGCCGCGAGCGACGGGTCGAGCTGACCGTGCGCCTCCAGCTCGGCCGGGGAGGCAACCGCGGTGAGTGCGAGCTGGACGTCCAGCGCATCCGGCCGCTCCCAGGGCGCCCGCTTTTCCGCCAGCGTTCGTGCGACGAGCTGTTGCAGCTCGCCGGGAAGCGCCGCGCCGTCGAGCAGCACGAGCATGCCCCCGTGGGCGAGCGCGAGCGGAGACGTACTTGGCTGGGTCCATCGCGCGAGGTCGTGCTCGCGTACGCTCGTGGCGTCCACGAGGACCAACGGCGCTTCGCGTCGCCGGCCGGCCAGGTGGGCGCGCGCGAGATACGGTACCGGGTCCACGCCGCTCGGAGCGATGATGAAGATGGGAGCGCCGAGCGCGGTGCGGCGTTCGAGGCTCTCGAGAGCCATTCGGGAGGCCGCGGAGTAGATCCCCACCGTCGCGGGACGCGCGAGGCGCGCGGTTGCGAGCGCGTCGCGACCCACGTCCAGGGCACGCTCGTGGCGCAGTCTCTCCACGGTGTCTCCTGAAGACTCCGCGCGCTGGGCCTCTTCGCGAGCTCGGGCGAGCATTCGCGACCGCATCGCACGCGCCCGGCAGGGAGCCGCCATCCGGTCGGCCAAACCGCGAAGCCCGCGCACCTCCTCGAGCGTGAAAGGCTCGTCGCGCGAGCCCCGGGCGAGAACGAGGACGCCTTCGATCTCTCCCTCGGAGGCGATCACCGTGGCGATGGCCGCGCCCCGATCCGTCATCCATCGTGACAGCGTGCGAAGCTCGGGGAGTTTCACCTCCAACGCGTCCAGCACCTCGGCGCGAAGCGCAGCCTCGGGTTCGCCCAGCGCCAATCGGACGATCCCCTCGGGGAGCTCCGCCTCGCGCTCGTGCAGATACCCGGCGGCGTCGACGGTCATCGAGCAACCCGGCGCCAGTGTCCACAGCTCGGGCGACGAAGCGGCGGGCCCGCGCGGAGCACGCAGCGCGAGCAGGGCCTCCCGAATGGCCTCATCGGGGTCCCCGCGAGACGTCTGGCTGCCCGCGCGCTCGAAGGCGTCGATCCATGCTCCCCGAGCCGGGCGCAGCGGCGCCTCCAGCCCGGGCGCCGCGGCGCCGATGGCGAGCGCGACGAGGGCCGTCGCCAGCGTGACGCCCCAAGCGTCCCAGCCGCGCCCCGAGGCGGCCGAGGCGCCGAGCAGCGCCACGCCTCCGCCCACGATGGCGAGGACCACGAGGCGACGCGTGAGATGGGCGACCCGCACCGCGTCCTCGGCCAGCGCCACGCCTCCGACCAACGCGCTGGCGACCGCGACCCCGGAGCGAGAGACGGTCTCCGCCGGAATCCGCCCCAAGACGCCGATGAGGCAGCTCGCCGCAAGAGAGGTCACGAGGAGCGCGCCCATCGCGCGGCCGCGCTCCGCGACGTCGAGCTCGAGCCGGCGGCGTTTCGACGTCCATAGCGCCGCGCCGAACAGCACCGCCATGCTCGAAACGGCGGCGACCACCGCCCAGGCGAGAGGCGGCTCGTCCGTCGCCGCCAGCCCAAGCCGGCGAGGCGGGATGCTCGCGACGATGGCCAGCCACCATGCAGCTGCGATCACCACCACGCCGGCGACGGGCGACGACACCGGAGCTCGCACCAGGCCGCCAGCGGGAGGGATGCGAACGACCGCCACGCAGGCGCCGATCGCACAAGCCATCTCTCCGATGGAGCTGCACGCATCCAGTCCGCGGGAGTGACCGTGCGCGCCGAGCGACGCGACGACGACGGCGAACCCCCACGCGATTGCCCGCGCCGAGCGCCGCCCTCTGCGCGCGGCGAAGAGCGCGATGGCGAACCCGGCGCACCCGCCGAGCCACCCGCTCGGCTCTCGACCGCCGTCGACCCAAACCGCGAGCGCTCCCACGTAGGCCACGCTCGCGAGAGCAAGCAGGCGCCACCGCCAGCGTGGCGGGAGAGCAGCCAACCTGGTCGAAACCGGCACGGGTGGGCGTGTTATCGCACGTCCCCGACCTGCAAGACCATGGCGCGTGCGCGTCCGGTGTGGTCTGGTTGTCGGCTATGCGGGGGCACGGCGCGAGGCCATCGATGCTGCCGCTCGGAGTGCGGCTGGCGTCGCGAGGTGCGCTCCCCACCGCCGGGTTGGCGCTCGCGGCGCTGGGCGCCCTCCTCTCCGTCGCCGCGGCTCTCGCCCTCGGTCACCGGGGCGGCCAGGGCGCGGAGAAGTTGCCGACGATCGCCTCGAGCGCCACCGCCTGGGGCGCGGGCATGATGGTGGCGTACGGCGCGGCTCTGCGCGCCACGACGCTCGACGGCGAACGAGGCGTCCTCGCGCTGGCGCGCGCTCGCGGGGTGGGCAGTGGGCTGTATGCCCGCGGCAGGGTCGCGGGACTGGTCATCGTGCTCGCCGTGGCGGTCGCCGGAGCGACGCTCGTCGCGGGGCTCGCGGCGACATCGGCGGCGGGCGCTTCGCCGGCAGTAGCGCGCGCGAGCATCGGCGCGATGGCCTATGCCCTCGCCTTCGCTGCGACCATTGGGCCCGTGGCGATGGCGTCACTCGGAGCGGGGACGCGCGCGGGCGGCTACCTGACGCTTCTCGCCGTCCTGGTCCTTCCCGAATTGCTGTCCGGGTGGACCGCCGAGCTCTTGCCTCACGGCTGGCGCGAGCTGACCTCGATTCCCGCGGCGCTCGAAGCCGTGCGCTCGGGCGCCTCGTCGCCGGCCGCATCCGCAGATCATCTGGCTCGGGCCGTCGCGGGCCTCGCAGCCGTCATCGCGTTGTCGCTGCTCGTCGTCACCGCGCGCGTCCCGAGGGCGGACGTGGACGCCGTCGCTCGGGAGCCATCGTGATCGCGATCGAGAGTGTCGCAGCGCGGCGTCGGCCCCTCGCGCTCGCGAACCTCTCAGTCGAATGGGGCGCGGGCCTGCACGCCGTCCTCGGCGGATACGCCGACGGCGGACCGCTCTTGATGGCGCTCGTTGCCGGTCTGGTGCCCGTGCGTGCGGGGCGTATTCGCGTGTTGGGCGATCCTCCGACCGACGCAAAGGTTCGCCGGCAGGTCGCATTCGTTCCGCTCGACGCCTCGCTGCCGGACGCGTTGCGCGTCCACGAAGTCATGTCGACGGCCGCCGCGATTCGCAACGAGCCCGCGGGCGACGCGGTCCGACGCCTGGAGTCGCTCGGGGTCGAGGCCCTGGCGGCGCGCTCGGTGCGCACGCTGTCTCGCGACGAAGTACGGGCCGTAGCCCTGGCGGAGGCCCTCACGTCTGCGCAAGTGCGCGTTCTACTCGTCGAAGAGCCGCTCGTGTCGCTCGACCCACGGGCCGCCGCGCGCCTCGGGGAAGCGCTGCGCCGCCGAGCACGGGAAGGCTGCGCCGTCGTCGTGACGACGGCATCGATGCGCGACGCCACGGAGCTGGCCGACGACTGCGTGATCCTGCGCGGAGGGATGCTCGCCGGACCGCCTTCGCCGGTGGAGGTCGTGGCAGGACAGGCGGGGGGCGACGCACCGCTGCGCATCGTCACGCGCGAGGGGCGCGCTCTCGTCGCCGCCCTCGCCCGCGACGCGAGTGTGGCAGCCGTGGCTGGAGAGGATGGGTCCGTCTTGGTGCGCGGCGGCGACGTCGTGACGCTGGCGCGAGCCGTCGGCCGGGCGATCGTCGAGACGGGGGCGGACGTCAGCGAGATGCACGTCGAACGGCAGGCGGCCGGCGGCGTCCGCGGGGGAACGTGGTGACCATCGCGCTCGCACGCCCGCCGCTGGCCAGGCTCCTTCGCACGACTCGCGGGTGGCTGCCGATCGCCGCCTGGGCGGCCGTCGCCGTTGCTTTCGCCGTCACCGCCCGATCGGGCGGCTCGGTCCGTGGGGCCGACCATGTTCTCGTCGGTGGCTACGGGGGACTCGTCCTCCCTCTCCTCTCCTATGCGATCGTGGGCGCTCTCTTCGGCGCCCGCTCTCTCTCGGCCTCGATCGCGCCGCTCGTCGCCCTGGGCGCTCTCCCTGCTCGAGCCGCCGCCGCTTCCGTATTGCTCGCGATGGCCACCACCGCGCTGGCGGGCCTCGTGACGGCGGCGGTCGTCGCCCTCGTGGCCCACGGCTCGGCGGACCCGCCCCTCGCCGGCGACGCGCTCGAGAGCGCATACGCCGGTGGCTTGGGCGGCGCCGCTTACGCCGCGTGGTTCGCGCTCGGTGCCAGCTTCGGCAGGCGGGGAGGAGGACGGGCGTTGCTGCTGGTCGCCGACTGGCTCCTCGGGTCGACGGGGAGCGCCGCCGCGCTTCTCACGCCGCGCGCGCACCTCCGGAACCTGCTCGGGGGCCCGGCGCCGATGGACTTCACGCAGCGCGCGAGCGCCGCCTGGCTCGTGGCGATCGCGGTCGCCTGCGCGGTGCTCTCGATTCGCCGCGCGCACGTCCGGTGAGCGCGGCGAGACGGTTCATCTCTCTCGTTCGAGCCTCTCGCGAACCTCGCGCGTCAGATCGAGCGGGCGACCCTCGACCCGAAACTCGCCGTCGGGCTGTTTCTTGGACGCGTGCACCTTCACGCGCAACGGGACCTCGCCGGCGCCTTCGAGGATTCCCTCGACGCGCGAGCCCGGGGGGAAAGGGACCGTGGAGCGGAGAACGATCGTCCGCACATCGACTACCTCGATTGTCGCGGACCCTCCGCCGTTCCATCGCACGCGACCGCTCATCGCCCGCCCTCGCGCCGCGCCTCTCTCTCCGCGTCACGCTTCGCGATGTCGGCGCGCTTGTCGTACTTCTTCTTCCCCCTGCCGATGCCGACCTCCACCTTGACGCGCCCGCCCTTGAAGTAGAGGCGCAGCGGGACGGCCGAGTGGCCGCCGCGGGCGATGGCTTCGCCTATTTCGGCGATCTCGCGGGAGTGCAGCAGCAGCTTTCGAGACCTTCGCGGTTCGTGTGCGAACGCCGTCGCGTGCTCGAACGGCGCGATGAACATCTGCTTCAGCCAGGCCTCCCCCCGCTCGACGGAGACGTACGCGTCGCTCACGTCCACTTTCCCGGAGCGCATCGACTTGACCTCGCTGCCGACCAGAGCGACCCCCGCTTCGAAGCGCTCCTCGATCTCGTAGTCGAAGCGCGCGCGACGGTTCTTGACGATGAGCTGGTCGCCGTCCGACTTCGACTTCCCCGGCATCTCAGCCGCCGTCGGCGGGCGGCAGCTCGTCGCCGTCGTAGGGGAGATGGAACGGGGTCTCGTCGTGATCGACGCCCAGCCGATTCTCCAGCACCGCCACGCGTTCGCGCAGTCGCTCGTTCTGCTCGGCGAGCGCGCGGACCATGTCGGCGAGCGGGTCGGGCAGGTTGGCGTGGTCCAGCGCGGCGTCGAACCGCGCGTGCTTCGGGGCGATGATGCGCGCCGGGACGCCGACGACCGTCGCCTCCGCCGGCACCTCTCTCACGACGACGCTCCCCGAGCCGATCCGCGCGTGGTTCCCGATGTGGATCGCGCCGAGGATGCAGGCGTTCGACCCGATGACCACGTTCTCTCCGACCTGAGGGTGGCGGACCCTGCGCTCGAACGAGGTGCCGCCGAGGACGACGCCCTTGTAGAGCAGACACCCGTCGCCCACGGTCGCCGTCTCGCCGATGACGACGCCCATCCCGTGATCGATGACGACCCGCCGCCCGATGTGCGCGCCCGGGTGGATCTCGATCCCGGTCACGAAGCGATTCGCGTGCGCCAGCAGGCGCGCGACGAGCTTGGCGTCGCGCAGCCAGAGCGCATGCGCCGCGCGGTGCAGCCAGAGGGCGTGCAGCCCCGGGTACACGAGCGCGACCTCGACTTGCGAGCGCGCGGCCGGATCGTTGGCCCGGATCGCACCAATGTCCTCGGCGGCGAGCGCGACGCCGCGCAGGAGCTTGCTCGCCCAGCGGAGGGGACTCGGCATCGTGAGATGGCCGGAGCTTAGCATCGCGCTCGCGTGCGCTACGCTGAGGCGTTCGATGTCGCCCCTCGTGCTCCCTCCTCCGAAGCTCACCAAGTGGCGAGCACGGTCGCAGACCGCGGGGGCCTACCGTATCTTCGAAGTCCTGCGGCTCGAGCTCGAGGACGCGAGCGGAAACGCGAGAGGCGACGCATTCACGCTGCGCTGCAACGACTGGTGCAACGTCGTGGCCCTGACGCCCGACGACGAGGTCGTTCTCGTGTGGCAGTATCGCTTCGGCACCGGCACCCTCTCGCTCGAGATCCCCGGAGGCGTCGTCGATCCGGGCGAGACGCCGGAGCAGGCTGCACGGCGCGAGCTGCGCGAAGAGACGGGGTACGAGGCCGACAGCCTGGAGCCGTTGCTCGTCGTCGAGCCCAACCCGGCCATCCAGAGCAATCGCTGTTTCACGTTCGTGGCGCGGACCGCGCAGCCGGCGGGCTCGACCCATTTCGATGCGCAGGAGGAGCTCGAGACGGTGCTGGTGCCCGAAGCGCGCCTCGGCGACCTGCTCGACGGGGGCCAGGTCACGCACTCTCTCGTGCAGGGCGCCCTTGAGCGCTACCTACGGCTGCGACGACTCCGGTAGCCGTGGGGGCGCGGGTCGGGCCGGCTCGCCGCGGCTCGACAGCGGCGCTAACTTGCGCCGGCGATGGTCGCAACGACGTGGCAGGAGGTCGAGCGACTGGTGGGCGAGCTCGAGGAGCTCCAGCGCCGCAAGGTCATGGACCTCGCGCGTCGCTTGCGGCCCGGGCTCACGCTCGAGGACATCGCCAACCCGCACGACTTCCCGGAGCTCGACGACCGCGACTGGCAATACGAGGACGGCGTGCTCGCCGGCATCCAGAGCGTGCTCGCCGCGCTGCGCGCCCGGCGACGCGAGGCGCGCCCGTGACCGCCAAGAAGAAGGGGCGAGGCGGGCCGTTCGAGTCGCTGCGTGCGCTCAAGGAGGAGCTGCGAAAGAAGGAGGAGCGCCCGACGGCGACGAAGCAAGCGGTGAAGACGCCCCCGGCCAAGACCGCCGCGCGCAGCGAGCCGGAAGACGAGGCGCTCCTGCTACACCGCCTGTTCGCGGGCGTTCAGCCGCTCGATCGATCGCGCGGACCCATACCCAAGCAGAGAATCGGCCGCTCGGCCGCGGTCGACCGTGCGGCGCAGGGGGGACACGACGCGGCGCGAGCAGAAGCCGAGGCCGTCCACGAGCACCTCCGCGCGCTCGTCGAGGGCGCGACGCGCTTCGAGGTGGCCGACGATGGGCGGCGCGTCGAAGGGCGGCGCGTCGACCTCCCGCTGGACGCGCTCCGGCGCTTGCGTCGAGGCCTGCTGCCCGTCGACGCGAGACTGGATCTCCACGGGATGAGCGTCGCCGAGGCGCGACGGCACCTCGACCTGTTTCTCCGGACGATGCGCTCGCGCGCCGAGAAGTGCGTTCTGGTCATTCACGGCAAGGGGGACCACTCCCCGGGTGGTCAGGCCGTCTTGCGCGGCGAGATATCCGCGTGGCTGTCGCAGGGGGTCTCGAGCGAGCACGTCGCGGCGTTTGCGACGGCGCGCGAGCCGGACGGGGGCGAAGGAGCGGTGTACGTGCTGCTGCGGCGGTAGAGTGGCACTGGTGGAAGTCGGTCTCGGTTGCTGGCTTCTTGGCACCCCCCCCGGACTGAAGTCCTGAGCACTGGTCCATTCGCACTTTGTGGTTTTGTGTCGGATGATTTTTTCGCCGAAGTGC
>Ga0209415_10015148_pt1 | contig 12537 bp, 10 predicted proteins | sample PeaSoiSIISIP2007_FD_187696 | JGI IMG/M metagenome (GOLD analysis project Ga0209415, IMG submission 187696) | Peat soil microbial communities from Weissenstadt, Germany - SII-SIP-2007 (SPAdes) (version 2) | ecosystem: Environmental > Terrestrial > Soil > Wetlands > Peat | place: Germany...
GGCGCCCGAATCGAGGACGACCTCGACCTCGACGGTTGGGTTTCCCCGAGAGTCGAGCACCTCGCGTCCGACCACGTGCTCGATGGTGCTCACGACAACGCTCCTTGGCCCTCCCCTGGCGAGGCGCCAACGGCCAACGCTAGCTGCTCGTGACCCGCCGATCGGGGAACGCAAGCCGGTCGCAGCGACCGGCCGAGGAGCGATTCGGGCTAGAGGCTCGCGTGAACCGGTCCGCCGAGATTCCGAGCTGACATCTCATCCACAATCGGTGCGCGCGAGCGCGGTCGGGTCCAACCGCGGAGTCCGAATGCAAAGCACCCCAACCCAGCCGACAGGGTTCGTCGAGCAGCCAGGTCATCAAGCGCCCGGCGTGTCCCGCCCACGCTCGGAAGGCAGCGTCGAGATGTCGTTGACGGACCGGCCGCGTGCGCGGACGACAGACGCTGTCGTGCGCTACCCGGTCGAGCCGGGGTCCCGTGACCGCTCGGTGTCGACAATCCGGTCGCGGGCGCCGAGGGCGGCCGCTCGCAACGCCTCCTCGGGGTCAACACCGAGCTCGCCGGCCACGCCGACCAATGCGTAGAGCACGTCGCCGAGGACCTCGCTCGTCGGGTTCGCGGCCAGCTCGTCCAGGGCGCGGACCAGCAGGTCGCGCCGCTGTGCGGGCGTGGGCTCGGCCAGCCCCACCGCGCCCTCCTTGCGCTGCATCTTGGCCGCGAGCAGAAGGGCCGGAAGCGCCGTCGGTATGCCGTCGGTCACGCTGGCCCGTCCCTTCTCGGCGGCCTTGATGACCTCCCAGTTGGCCATGACCGCACTCGGCGTCGTCGCGGTCACGTCGCCGAAGACGTGCGGGTGGCGGCCGACCAGCTTGTCGTGCACCCCCCTCGCCACATCGGCCAGGGTGAACCACCCCTGTTCCGCGGCGAGACGCGAATGGAACACGACCTGGAACAACAGGTCGCCGAGCTCCTCTTCTAGATGGGACACGGCCTCGCCGAGCCGGTACGAGTCCGGCGCCCCCGAGCCGTCCGCCCCGGTCACCTCTCCGATCGCGTCGAGAACCTCGTAGGTCTCTTCGACCAGGTGCCGGGTGAGCGAAGCGTGGGTCTGCTCCCGGTCCCACGGGCATCGCTCCCGCAACGTGCGGACCAGCTCCTCGAGGCGCGCCATCTCGGGGCTGACCGGCCGGGCCAAGCGGTCGATCCACAGCGAGGTGAGGTGGTCGGGTTCGACGGACCGATCGAGCTCGTCCCAGGGCACCTCGGCCACCACCTCGTCTTCCAAGCCCAGGTGATGCAGCACGATCGCACGGGGCGGGTCGCCGTCGGCCGGCTCGACGGCCAGCTTCACCCGGGACAGCACGTCAGCGGACCAGCACTGCGCGACCAGGAACGGTCCGCGCCGCCCGGCCGCCTCCACCTCGAAGCGAGTGCCGTCGCACAGCTGGACGCCCGAGGCCAGCGGGTCGACCCCGAGGGCGGCCCAGGCCAGATCGAGGAAGGAGAGCGCGGGCACGATCTCGACCTGCACCCGGGGGTCCCGGCGCAGCATCTCCACCGTCGCCTCGGCCACGAGCGGAGAACCGGGCACGCCGTAGACGACGCTTCGCCCGGCGGCGGCCTCCCGCGCGGCCGCCTCGACCAGGTCCTCGACGATCCGCTCGTAGACCTGGTCGAACGTGTCCGCCTCGTCGTAGTGGTGGTCGAACGACGCCAGGTGGCCAACCCCCTCGGCGGAAGGGTGTCGGGCCGTCCGGAGGTAGGCCACATCGGCGTCGAGCAGCGCCGCCCGTGCGGCCTCGCTCAGGTGGGCGGCCCCGCCGGGACCCAGCCCGACGACGGTGACGAGCGGGGCCGCCGGTCCCCCCGGCGTCATGCGCCCGGGGTCAGCAGGTCCGCGGCGGCGGGGCTACGCGGCGGCACGATGCCGACCCCCAAGCTCGGGGACCACCGCCCGTAACGGGGGTCGATCGCCACCCGGGCCGTCTTGGTGATCGAGGCCAGCTCGCCGGCGGCCCTGGTCGCGCCTGATCCCAACACCGCCTGGCGGACCGCGGGGACCACCGCGTCGAAGGCGGCCGGTTGGTCGCTCGTGACCTCCAAGAGCAGGTACGACCCGTTGTTGGAGACCGGCTGGCTGAGCGCGCCGACGGCCAGACCGTTCACATCGCTCGCCACGGTCGCGTACGCGCCCTCGTTGGCCGAGAAGCATCCGAGCGCGCCACCGTTGGCCGCGCTGGCGGTGTCGGTCGAGTTGGCGCTGGCCGCTGCCGCGAAGGACTCACCGGCCTCGATCTGCGAGCGCACCTGGGTCGCCGTCGCCTGGGTGCTGGTCTGGATCGCGCTGAGGCAAATCGTTTCGAACTGGCTTTGGTGGGCGTTGAAGTAGCGGGCCAACTGGCCGGTCTCCAGCCCGTAGCCGGCTGCGTGGGCCAGCACCAGGTCGCCGGCGGCCTGGCTGCGCACCAGGTCCGAGAGGAACCCCGACGGCAGCGTTGAGACGATCGCTTGTCCGCTCTGCGCGCACACCGCGCTCTGCCCCGTCGCCGCGGCGGCCTGTTCGAGCGTGGCAGTGATCGAGTTGACGAGGTCGTCGTGTCCGGCCGAGAGCGCCGTGGCGTCGAGGGCAAGGTGTTGGCGAGACGCCAGGTCCTCGATGAGCAGGTTGTTGACCAGTTGGCTCAGCCAGAAGTCGACGAAGCCGGTGCTGTAGGTCCCGACCCGACCCGACCCGCCGATAGGCGGCAGGCCGGTGGCGTTCGACGAGCGCACGGCCACGCTCGCGTCCAGGTAGCAGCCGAACGCGGGGTTCTGCTCGATCGTCGCCAGGTCCGAATCGACGGCAGCCCGGCTGATGGAGGCACCGTCGACGGTGACGGCGGTGGCCGGAACCGAGAACGAACCTGCGGCGACCACGCCCCCTACCACCACCAAGACGGCCAACGCGCCGGAGAGAAGGGGGTGCCGCCTCACGCGCCGGGGATGTTATCGGGGCGTCCCTTCCCCACCGGCTCGGCCGGCGCCGGGACGAGGGCCTCCAGCAGTTCGCGCAGCCGACGCGCCGCGCCGGCGGGCTGGTCCACGGGGACGATCAGCTGGTCAAGCCCCTCTCGGTACGAGGAGTCCCGGGCCAGGCGGTGCAGCCGGGCCTGGGCGCTCGCGGGGAGCTTGAGGCCCGAGATCCGGGCGATCGGGTGCCGGCCGGCGCCCCGGTTCGACGACACCGTCACCTCGGTCACCCCGATGCGCAGGCACGTCGCCCGCAGCCGGGCCAGGTCCAGCAGGCCCTGGGCGGGCGGGGGCAGCGGCCCGTATCGGTCCACCCACTCGATGGCCACGTCGTCGACCTCCTCGATCCGACGAGCCGCCGCCAGCCGGCGGTACCCCTCGAGCCGGGCGTCCTCGGCCTCCACGTAGTCGGAGGGCAGGTGGGCGTCGCCCGGGACGTCGATCGAGACCGCGACGGGCTCGGGCTTGGGCTCGCCCTTGGCCTCGGCCACCGCCTCGGCCACCATCTGGACGTACAGGTCGTAGCCGACCGCGGCGATGTGGCCCGACTGGTCCCGCCCGAGCAGGTTGCCGGCTCCGCGGATCTGCAGGTCGCGCATCGCGATCTTGAAGCCCGACCCGAGCTCGGTGTGTTCGCCGATCGTCCGGAGCCGCTCATAGGCGGCCTCGGTCAGGACGCGCTCGGCCGGGTGGAAGAGGTACGCGTAGGCGCGCTGGCCGGCCCGGCCGACCCGGCCCCGGATCTGGTGGAGCTGGCCGAGCCCGAGCAGGTCGGCCCGGTCCACCACCAACGTGTTGACGGTCGGCATGTCGATCCCCGACTCGATGATGGTGGTGCACACCAGCACGTCGTACTTCTGGTCCCAGAAGTCGAGCACCACCTGCTCGAGGCTCCCCTCGTCCATCTGGCCGTGCGCGATGGCGACGCGGGCCTCGGGGACGATCGAAGAGAGGTGGCGGGCCACTGCGTCGATGTCGGCGACGCGGTTGTGGAGGTAGAAGGCCTGGCCCTCTCGGAGCAGCTCCCGGCGGATGGCCTCGGAGACGGCGGACTCGTCCTCCTCGCCCACATAGGTGAGGATCGGGCGGCGGTCGCTCGGGGGGGTGTTGACCATCGAGAGATCGCGGATCCCGGTGAGCGCCATCTCGAGCGTGCGCGGGATCGGGTTCGCGGTCAGCGTGAGGACGTCGACGCCGTGGCTCATCGCCTTGACCGCTTCTTTGTGGGTCACGCCGAACCGCTGCTCCTCGTCGACGACGAGCAGGCCCAGCCGCTTGAAGCGCACGTCCTCGGCCAGCAACCGGTGCGTGCCCACCACGACGTCCACCGAGCCGTCGAAGAGGCCCTCGACCACCTTGGCCGCCTGCGCGCTCGACAGGAACCGGCTCAACATCTCGACTCGGACCGGGAACCCGCGGTAGCGGTCGCTGAAGGTCTGGAAGTGCTGGCTCGCCAGCAGCGTGGTCGGCACGAGGACCGCCGCTTGGCGACCGTCCTGGACCGCCTTGAAGACCGCCCGCAGCGCCACCTCGGTCTTTCCGAACCCGACGTCGCCGCAGACCAGGCGATCCATCGGACGGTCCGACTCCATGTCCGCCTTCACCTCGGCGATGGCCCTCAGCTGGTCGGTGGTCTCCATGTAGGGAAACGCGGCCTCGAGCTCGCCCTGCCACGGCGTGTCGGGGGGGAAGGCGTGACCGGCCACGCTGGCCCGGGCCCGGTACAGGTCGACCAGCTCCTTGGCGATCTCGCCGGCCGCAGCCCGCGCCCGGGCGCGGGTCCGCTGCCAGTCGGCGCCACCCATCTTCGAGAGGGTCGGCATCTCTCCCCCGGTGTAAGGGGTGACCGCGTCGATCTGGTCCACCGGCAGGTACAAGCGGTCGCTGCCCCGGTACTCGAGGACCAGGTAGTCGCGCGTGGCGCCGAGGACCGTGCGGGTGGTCACCCCGGCGTAGCGGGCCACGCCGTGCTGGCGGTGGACCACGTAGCTCCCTGGTGCGAGGTCATCGAAGAACCCGTCGGTGGGCCGGGCCCGGGGCCGCGGGCGGCGGTGCGGGCTCCGGCGACCGGTGATGTCGGACTCGGCGAGAACCGCCACCTTGGGCTGGTCGAGGACGAACCCCGCCGACAGGGGGGCGACGACGATCGTGATGCCTGGCCTGCCGTCCGCGACCGACGCGACCGGCGCGCCGACGCCCTCCCCCGCCAGCACGTCGGAAAGTCGAGACGCGGCCAACGAGCTCGAGGTGCACAGGACGACCGAGTAGCCCCCTGCGGACAGCGCGACCAGCTGGGCCGCCATCCGGCCGGCGTCGCCGGCGACCGGCCCGAGCCCCCGCCCGGCCACCGTCGGAACGTCCGGGCCGTCGGCGACCCGAGGTAGTGAGAGCACGGAGGCGTCGGTGCGGGCGAGGAGGCGGTCGAAGGCCAGGTGCAGACGCGGCAGAGCGTCGGCTTGCGGCCCGCGCGCGCCCCAGGTATCGGCCAGCGTCTCGGTGAGCGCCCCCTCCTCTTCATAGACCTCGACCGCCCGGTCGCGCAGGCGCCGAGGCTCGGTGAGCACGACCTGGGCCCCCGGGCCGAGTAGGTCGGTGAGGAGCGTCTCGTCCTCGGCCAGCCACGGAAGCCACGCCTCCATGCCGTCGAAGACCTCGCCCTCGGCCAGTCGTTCCCATTGCCCTCGGCTGAACGCTCCCGACGCCGATAGCTCCTCGGCCCGCACCCGCATGGCGTCGGTCGGCAGCATCTCGCGGCACCCGAAGATCACCGCCTGGTCGAGTTCGGCGGTCGACCGCTGGTCACCGACGTCGAACGTGGTCAGCCGGTCGACCTCGTCGCCGAAGAGGTCGATCCTGATCGGCCCGTCGGCGGTCGAGGGGAAGACGTCGGCGATGCCCCCGCGCACGGCGACCTCGCCGCGGTGCTCGACCTGGTGCTCGCGCCGGTATCCGTGCTCGACGAGGCGGGCCAGGAGCTCGCCCTGTTCGATCCGCTCCCCCCGGCGCACGACGACCGGGCGGGCGGCGTGGCGCCACGGACCGAGCCGCTGCAGCACCGCTCGCACCGGGGCGACAACGACGGCCAGCCCCGGATCTCCGGGGACCGGCTCGTCGCCGAAGAGCCGCCACAGGACGGCCATGCGAGCCCCCATCGTGTGGGCGTCCGGGCTGACCCGCTCAAGCGGGAGGGTCTCCCACGGCGAGAACAGCTCGATCGACCCGCCGACGGGCTCGCCCGCGGTGTCACCGTCGTCGCCCAGGAAGCAGCGCAGGTCGTCGACGAGCCGCTCGGCCTCGGCGACGGTGGGCGTGACGACCAGGATCGGGGCCAGCTCGGAGAAGTGGGCCAGCCCGGCCAACACGAAGGGCTGCGCGGCGGCCGATGCGGCCAGGGTCGCGTTCGAACGCCCGAGCACGTCGGCCAGCGCCGGATGTCCGCGCAAGAGCGGCGCGAGCGCGTGGAGCGGGCTCGTTCCCTTGTCCGTCTTGGCGGTCGTCACGAGTCAGCTTTGCGCCGGTTTGGTGTTGAACCGGCTCATCGCCGCGACCACGCCGGATCCCGCGATCACCTCGACGGCGTCGGCGGCCGTGGAGGTCGTGACATCGAGCCGCTCCCGATCGCCACGCGAGGGCCGATGGAGCACGTGGTCGGCCCCGGGGCCGCCCTGGGGTTTTCCGATCCCGATGCGGATCCTCACGAACGCGTCGGTGTGCAGGTGCGACTGGATCGAGCGCAGGCCGTTGTGGCCGGCCAGTCCCCCGCCCAACTTCACCTGAAACCCGCCCGGGGGCAGGTCGAGCTCGTCGTGCACGATGACCAGTGCTTCGGGGTCGAAGACCCCGAAGCGCCGGACCAACGGCGCCACCGCGGCGCCCGACTCGTTCATGTACGTGGTCGGCACTGCGAGGACGACCCGCTTGCCGCCGATCCGCACCTCTTCGACACTCGAGCGCTGACCCTTCACCGGGCGGAGCCGGCCGGTGCCGTGGCGGCGGGCCAGCTCGAGCACCGCGTCGGCGCCGACGTTGTGCCGCGTGCCAGCGAATTCGGAGCCGGGGTTCCCGAGACCGACGACCAACAGGTCGGCAGGCGTCCCGCGGTGGTGCGTCCCCTCGCCGGACCGTCGGCCCGAGAGCAGTCGCCGCAGCGGGCTACCCCTCGTCGCCAGAACTGTCCGAAGGCGATTCGCCCTCTTCGGCGCCGCCCTCGACGGCCGCCTCTCCCTCGGCGACCCCCTCCTCGCTCACGACCGCCTCGACAATCTCGAGCCTCGGCGGCAGCCCGGCCGCGACGGTGGCTTCCGGGTCGATGTCGACGGTCACCGCCTCGGGCAGTTGGAGGTCGGCCACCCGCAGGAACGCGCCGATGGTCAGGCCCGAGATGTCGAGCTCGACGAAGTTGGGGATGTCGGCCGGGAAGGCGCGCACAGGCAGGGTGAACAGCTGTTGTTCGACCATGCCGTCGCCGTGCTGGACCTCCATCGCCTCGCCGATCAGGTTCACCGGGATCTCGGCCGAGATGATCTGGTCACGACGGACGATCTGGAAGTCGACGTGGGTGACGCTGCCCTTCACCGGGTGGCGCTGGAGCTCGCGGGCCAAGGTGAGGTATGTCTTGTTGCCTGCCTGCAGGGAAAGCAGCGCGTTGGTCCCGGCGTCACCCGACAATGCGTTGCGAAGCTCGCGGGCGCCAACGGTGACCGACACCGGCTCGGCGCCGTGTCCGTAGACGGTCCCGGGCACCAAACCCTCCCGGCGCAGCCGGCGCGCCGCGCGCGAACCGCTGCTCCGGCCCACCTGGGCCTCCAAGACGATCTCGGGCATCGGTTTCTCCTCATTCGTGCGGGCGGTCGGCCGGTCGCCGCTCCGAGCTGATCGAAGACTGATTGACCCCGTTCGACCGTGTTCCGGACCCGGGGGCCCGGCCGTGAACGCGGCGGACCGTCCGAGGATCGGGGTACAGGCTACTCGGCGATTCGGAGTCCCTCGACCCTGACGGCCGGCGTCAGACCAGGTTGGCTCCGCCGAAGATCTCCGACACCGAGGTCTCCTCGAACACCGCGTCGATCGCGTCGGCGATGATCTTGGCCACCGAGAGAACCTCGAGCTTGTCGAACTGGCGGTCCTTGGGAATAGGGAGCGTGTCGGTCACGACGACCCGGGAGATCGGCGCCACCTCCAACCGGTCGGCCGCGGGATCGGAGAACACGCCGTGGGTGGCCATCGCCCAGATCTCGGACGCCCCCGACTCGGCCAGCCGCTCGGCCGCCGCGCAGATGGTGCTGGCCGTGTCGATCATGTCGTCGATGATCACGCAGTGTCGTCCCTCGACCTCACCGACGACGTGGCGCACCACGACCTGGTTGATCGTCCCGGGAGGCCTTCCCTTGTGCACGAGGGCCAGGTCGGCGTTCAGCACCTGGGCGTATCGCTCGGCCACCTTCACCCGGCCGGAGTCCGGCGCCACGATCACGACCTCGTCGGAGATCCGAGTGCGCAGGTACTCCTCGAGGACCGGGGTCGCCGTCAGGTGGTCGAACGGCACGTCGAAGAATCCCTGGATCTGACCGGAGTGGAGATCGACGCTGATGACCCGGTCGGCGCCGGCCGCCTGGATCAGGTCGGCGACCAGCTTGGCCGTGATGGGCTCCCGGCCGGTCGACTTACGGTCCTGGCGTGCGTACGCGTAGTAGGGGCAAACCGCGGTGATGTTCTTCGCCGAGGCCCGCTTGGCCGCGTCGATCATGATCAGCTGCTCCATCAAGGAGTCGTTCACCGGCCCGCAGTGGGTCTGGACGATGAACACGTCGGTGCCCCGGATCGAGCTGTCGTAGCGGCAGTGGATCTCGCCGTTGGCGAACTCACGGAGGTTGGGTTCGCCCAACTCCACGCCGAGGTGGCTGGCAATCTGTTCGGCAAGGGGGCGGTTCGAGCGCCCCGACATGAGCTCGAGCCGCCGTCTCGGGATCAGCTCCACGACCGAACGCTACCTCGCGCTATGCCGAGACGTCCGGGCCGAGCCGCCGGCCCGCCGCCCTCAGGCCCCCGGGCGTGACTCGAACGGCGCGACCGTCTCGCCGTCGGCAACCACCGCCCCCGGCCGGAGCGCCGAGAACGGTCCGATGTGGGCCCCCGACCCGATCCGCGCCAGTTCGCACATGGAGTAGCGGATCTCGCTCCACTCGCCGACCTCGGTGTCGATGAGGGTGGTGTCCGGTCCGATCTCCGCACCGCGCCCGACGACGCAGGTGCCCCGCAGCACCACGCCGGGCCACAGCGCGACGTCCGGCGACAGCTCGACCGTGGTGTCGACGTAGGTCCGCTCTGGGTCCCACATGGTCACGCCTCGGCGCATCCACCGTTCGTTGATCCGGTCCCGGACCTCGGCCTCGGCCGCCGCCAACTGCGCCCGGTCGTTCACCCCGGCCGTCTCCACCGGGTCGTCGACGACCATCGAGCGTACCGAGTAGCCCGCACCCGAGAGCACGTCGACGACGTCGGTCAGGTAGTACTCACCGTGCGCGTTGGACGGACTGAGTCGGCGCAGCGCCGGAGGGAGCAGGGCGCGGCGGAAGCAGTAGACCGACGTGCTGACCTCGCAGATCTCACGCTCGTCGTCGGTGGCGTCGGCCTCCTCGACGATGCGGACGACCTGGTCGTCGTTCGCCCGGACGATCCGGCCGTACCCGGCCGGGCTCTCGACCACCGCGGTGAGCAAGGTCGCGGCGGCTTCGGTGGCGCGGTGGCGGCGGACCAGTGCGGCGAGCGTCGCCGGCCGGAGCAACGGGGTGTCGCCCGGCAGGACGACCACGTCGGCGTCCTCGTCGTCCTCGGGCAGTCCGCTCAACGCGACCGCGGTCGCGTCTCCGGTCCCCCGCTGGACGACCTGCTCGACGAACTCGATCTTCAGCCGATCCGGCGCCTGGTCGGCCAGGGTCTTGGTGACCCACTCGGCGCCGTGGCCGACCACGACCACGACTCGATCCAGCTCGAGCTCGGCCAGGGCGTCGAGGACATGCAACACCATGGGGCGCCCGGCCAGTCGGTGGAGCGGCTTCGGACGTTCCGAGCGCATCCGGGTGCCCTCCCCGGCGGCCAGGACGATGGCGTGAAGCGGTCCTCTCACGGTCATGCCTCATTCTCCCCCGACGCGCCCCGCAGTGCTCACCGCCCAACCGTCGTCGGTTGCCAAGAGATCGGGCGCAGTAGCGTGGACCTGGTGCGCGGAAAGTGGTTCTCCGCACGGGCCATCGGGCTCCACGCGACGCTCCTGGTGCTGGTCTCGGCGTGCGCGGCCCTGTGCGACTGGCAGGTCCACCGGGCGCTGTCGGGCAACACGCTCAGCTGGGCCTACGTCTTCGAGTGGCCGTTCTTCGCCGGCTACGGGACCTACGTGTGGTGGAAGCTCGTCCACGACCAGATGGTCCGGGGGGCGCCGGACACCCCCACGGCCCGAGAGGGTGGCGGGCGGGTCGAGCGGGTGGAGGAGCCCGACGAGGAACTGGCCGCCTACAACCGCTACCTGGCCGAACTCAACGCGAGCGGCCGATCGAAACACTGGTGACGACGTGCGTGGCCATGGCCCCCGATCCGCACGAACCGCCAAGACCGGGGGTGAAGGATCCGTCCTTTTGTCACCGAACCGCCGGAACCCTAGAGTCTCGGGCGGTGTCGGGGACATACGCGGAGCCGGGCACCCAGACCTTCAGCACGAGTGGCCGTCGTGACCAGGTCAAGGCGCAGTGCCGCAACTGCGGCTACGACATCGTCTTCTTCGACCACCCGACCCAAGCCGGCTGGCGCCACCTCGCCACCGGCGACCGTCAGTGCGTGGCCCGCGAGGCGGCAGCCGGGCGATAGGCGGTTCGGTCGGAGCTCTCGGACCATCAGCTGGCGGAGGAGGGCTCGAACCTCCAACCTCCGGATCCAAAGTCCGTCACAGGTCGGGAGGTTCAGATGGGTCTAACGAGTCTGGGCAGGTCAGTGGAGGTGCGCCCGACTCCGCTCTTGGGTCTAGTTGGGTCCAGAGAGGGTGGTACTGCAGAGTTGCGTTGACAAATCCGTTGACAAGCCACCCTCCCCGTTGCCGGCACCACCGATCGCTACCTTCGGCCGAGGTGGACTCGGCGACGGTGCTACAGCTCTTGATGACCCCGGGCGACCTCCCCGACATCGACCTACTCCAACGGCCCGGCGTGAATGCGACGAGGCGCCTGCCGTGATGCACCGACCGAGCTTTAAAGTTGGCTTATGGCACTGACGCCCTTCTTGATGTTCACCGGACAGGCCGAGGAGGCCATGCGCTTCTACGTGTCGACCTTTTCCGACGCCGAGATCCTTCACCTCGACCGCTACGGACCAAACGACCCAGGCAGAGAAGGCACCATCAAGGGCGCCACCTTCCGGATCGCCGACCAGACGCTCCGCTGCATCGACAGCCCGGATGTACATGTCTTCGGGTTCACCCCCGCAGTGTCATTCTTCTTCGACTGCCAGGACGAGGCGACCTTCAAGGCCCTGTTCGATCGGCTCTCCGATCAGGGGAACGTCCACATGCCGCCGGATCGGTACCCCTTCGCCCGGAGGTTTGCATGGATCAGCGACCGCTACGGCGTCTCGTGGCAGCTCAGTGTGGCCCCCGAGTAGCGGGCTTCGCGCCTTCGACCCCTTCCCGGTGTCCCTCGCAGCTCCACACGGGGATTCGCTTGCCCCCGGCCAGCCACCAAGACCCGGTCCACACAACCGGCTCCCAGCAGTGCTTGGGGGTGCCCCGTAGCCGGCGCGGTGACCATTCGCCAGCACCGGCCAGGCTCGGAGAAGACGGCGTCGGCGTAGTGGTCGGTCATCGGACGGGAGCCTATTGACAACGCTCCCGGGCGGGTGGAGGCTGCGATCACTGGGTCGGCTTAAGTCGGCCAGGCAGAAAGCGCCCTTCGGGGCGCTTTCCTGTTTTCAGCGCCGACCCCCGCTGAGCCCGAACGCCCGGAGGATGCCCCTAGCCGTTCACCGATGGTCGACCCGCTCTGCACTCTCGACACCCACTCGGTGGCCGTCACACGACCACACCCGGATCTGCTTGCCACCGCTCAGCCGGTGGTTGCCAACCCATAGGACCGGATCGGAGCAATGGTCGGGAGCGCCCACCCCGGCCGTCTGGACCATGCGCCAGCACCGGCCGGGCTCGGAGAAGACGCACTCGGCGTAGTGGTCCACCCGAGGAACCTACCGCCGAGAACATTGACCTCGGGGTCGATCAAGCAATAACTGCCGTAGTCCCATGCCCTCCATTCCGACCCCTCGGTCCGGGCAACTTTCTTGGCGCTTGAAACGGCAATTCTGTACTGCTACGGTCCCGCGTCACACCCGCTCGGAGGCAAACCCTTGCGGAAGGAACTACGGCTTCTGCTCGCTGTCTCCGTCTTCGGGTTTGTCGCCTCCGCCCTCATCTTGGTCACGTATGCGCTCGTGCCGAGGTCTTCGATGCCATCCCACGCCGCTTCGGCGGCGGCCCCGCGCCCCACGAGCATCG
>Ga0209415_10015149_pt1 | contig 12536 bp, 12 predicted proteins | sample PeaSoiSIISIP2007_FD_187696 | JGI IMG/M metagenome (GOLD analysis project Ga0209415, IMG submission 187696) | Peat soil microbial communities from Weissenstadt, Germany - SII-SIP-2007 (SPAdes) (version 2) | ecosystem: Environmental > Terrestrial > Soil > Wetlands > Peat | place: Germany...
TATCGTCCCGGGGAGGGCTGGACGTACGAGCCGGTGGGCGGGGAAGGGAAGTGGCGGCGGGGGCGCGCGAAGGACCAGTTGGAAGTGGCGCAGAGCGCGTTCGACAAGAAGGATTACAACCTGTCGATCAAGGCCGCCCGGAGCGTGATGGCGAGGTGGCCGTTGTCGGATTACGCGCCGCAGGCGCAATACCTGGTGGGCCGCTGTTACGAGGCCAAGGGGCGGTCGGAGAAGGCGTTCAAGGAGTACCAGCAACTGCTGGAGAAACACCCTAAGACTGCGGGTTTCCAGGACATTCTGAACCGGCAGTATGGGATTGCGAATCTCTACCTTGGGGGGAAGTGGTTTCGATTGTGGACCTACATTCCGTTGCCGCCTTCGATGTCGCGGACGGCGGCGATGTATGAGAAGATTGTCAAGAGCGGCCCTTACAGCGACGTGGCGCCGGAGGCGCAACTGAAGCTGGGCACGGCGCGCGAGAAGCAAAAGGACTTTACCGCCGCCGCGAAGGCGTATCGAGATGCCTCCGAGCGCTATCACGACCGTCCCAGGATCGCCGCCGAGGCCCTGTTCCGAGAAGCCCAGGCCTACAAGCGGATGGCGCTCCGGGCCGGTTACGACCAAAGCACGGCGGGGGCGGCCATCGACACTTATAATACCTTCATGGCGCTCTACCCGGCGGAGCCGCGCGTGAGCCAAGCCACCAACACGATCGCGTTGCTGAAGAGGACCCAGGCGCTGGGGTGTCTGCAAATCGCCCGGTTTTATGAGAACGCCAGGTTCTATACGAAAGCGGCCCGCTGGAAAGGAGCGCGCACCTACTACAACGAGGTGGTGCTCCTGGACCCCAGTTCGGCGTATGCGGAACTGGCGCGCAAGCGGATCGATGCGTTGAACCAGCTTCTCAAGGAGGCCAACAAATGACCTTGCGCCCGTCCACAGCCTTGCTGACCTGCCGGCTGAAGCCGGCGCTCCTACGGAGGGCCAACAAATGACCCTGCGTCTGGTCGCGGCGTTGCTGGCCGGGCTGCTGCTGAGCGGTTGCGCCGGCTACCACCTCGGCCCGGCCAACGGAATGGCCGCCGGCGAGAAGTCCATCCAGGTGCGGCCGTTTGCCAACTCAACCCTGGAACCGCGCCTCACGGATGCCGTCACCGCCCAACTGCGGAGGGAGATCCAGCGCGACGGGACGTTTCGGCTGGCGACGCACGACGACGGCGACGTGGTGGTGAGCGGGACGCTGACGCGCTACAATCGGCGGGAGATGAGTATCTCCGAGGCGGATACGCTGACGCCGGTGGACTTCCGCCTCATCCTGACCGCCCATGTCACGGCCCGTGAGCGGGGCACGGGCAAGGTGCTCCTGGACAAAACGGTCATCGGCTCCGTGTTTATCCGCATCGGGCTCGATTTGACTGATTCCGAGCGCCAGGCCATACCTGTCCTGGCGGCGGATCTGGCCAAGAACGTGACGGCGCTGCTGGCGGAAGGGAGCTGGTAGCGGGTCAATCCGACTTTCTGCGGAAGAGGCCGCGGGGGTCGGCGAGGTTGAGTTCCGAGAGACAGAGACGGGCGTCGGGGTTGCGGGCGCGGGCGAGCTGGAGATAGCCAAAGATGCGCTGGGCGGCGGGCTGGGCGTAGTACTTGACGAGGCCGACGCTGAGATCGGCGTGGAAGATGACGACGAGGAGGGCTTGGTCTTCGATGGCCTGAACGAAGAGGCTGAAACGTTCGCCTTGCTGGTAGAGGCTGTTGAACTGGGTTTCCTGGACGAGGCCGGCGATCGTTTGGTTGGCCATGAAGGCGCCGGCGGCCAGGGCGGCGATGGTGGTCAGGTCAAACTGGCGGGTGTCTCCGCTACTGCTGATGAGAAACCCGGCGATGTCGATGACGAGGGCGGTGGTGGCTCGGGATTGGGCGAGCAAGCCGCGCAGTTCTTCATCGAGCCGGAGGACATCCTCTTCGACCAGTTGTGGCAATGAGGCCATGTCAGGCGTAGTGCGGCGCGGGCTGGCTGATGAACTTATGCAGCAACAGGCGCGTGATCATGTTAAGGGTCTCGAAGACGCCTTCGCACCGCCGGGCGGTCGAGGTGAAGGTCGGGACCTCGAGGTCCCCGTTGTTGAGGAGAAAATCCATGTAGGCCACCGGGGCGGCGTTGGGCAGATCGCGTTTATTGTACTGAAGGACGTACGGGAGGTCGGCGAGGCTCAGCTTGAGGACACTCAGGTTTTCTTGCAGGTTGGCGAAACTCTCGACGTTTTCGGCCATTTTTGCGTATTGAGAGTCGGCGACGAAGACAATGCCATCGACGCCGCGCAGGACGAGCTGGCGAGTGGTGTTATAGATGACTTGGCCGGGGACGGTATAAAGCTGGAATTTGGTTTTGAAGCCTTTGATGGACATGGCTTCAAGGGGCAGGAAGTCGAAGAACAGGGTGCGGTCGGAACTGGTGGCCAGGGAGACGAGTTTGCCTTTATGCCCGGCGGCGGTTTGGACGTGATCGTGGACCTGGACGAGGTTGGTGGTCTTTCCGCCCATGGCGGGGCCGTAATAGACGATTTTGACCTGAAGTTCTTTGGTGGCCTGATTGATGATGGCCATAAGTCATTTTCGTTTGTGGTCCAATTCTCCGGCGAGGGCGCCCAGTTGGGAGGAAGGCAACGGTTGGCCGGGGCGGCCGAAGGCCGCGAAGAAGATGCCGTTGGCGCGGAAGAGCTCCCAAGAGATGTCGCCGACCGTGAAATTGAGGTGATTGAGTTCGCCCATGCGGAGTTCTCGGGTGCATTGGCTGACTTTGCCGAAGATTTCCGGCAGAAAGGCCGCCAGTGTGTCCGCATTCAAATCGGGTGCCAGGCGGCTGGCCACCAGCAGGCCGTCAGGCAAGCCGATGAGGACGCCGGCGACATCGTCCAAGGCGGCGGCGCGAGAGACGATCTCATCCGGGGTGGCGTATTTGGGGGCGAACGGGATGCCGCGGGCCGGGCTGGGTTTGACCTCCGCGGCGGCCGGCCGGGCGGCAGCGGTCCAGCGAGGCTTGGCGGGGTGCGTGGCGGGAGGGAGCGCGGCCGGGGGGAACGTCTCCTGGGGGAGCGTGGCCGGAGGGAGCGTGGGGTTGCTCGGGGTTTCCAGATGGGGGGAAGCGAAAAACAGGTCGGGGATCGTCTCACTGGTGGTCACTTTCCGCCGCGATTGCCTGGAGTCGCGTTGGGAGGCCAGGAAGAGCGGGGCGATAATTTGGAGTGGCAGTTCCACTATCGTGTCGTCCTGGGCCGATGCCGTCAGTGCAGGCACGGGCTTGATCCAGGAACGCAAGGTCTTCCAACTGAAGGCGACACGGCCCTGTCTGAGTCCTTGCTCGACGATGCCGGCGGGCAAGGCCACATTTGCATCGGCGAGGTCCATTTGGAGGATTTCCCAGCGCAACGCTTGGGGCCATCCCTCCGCGACTACGGCCAGGCTGAGGATAAAGGGCGCAGCAGGGGGAGCGGGGTCAGACGATGCGGGGAGAACGGCGGCCAGGAGAGGTGGCGGCGGTGGCGGCGGTGGCGGGATGTTTAGGGTGGATTGGGCCGTTGAAATCGTGACGCCCTGGCCCTCGGAGCCGAAGGGGTTGGTGACTTCCTCGGGCACTTCCACGCGTCTTTGGGGGCGGCGGCGAAGAACGAACGCCGGGTTGAGCCGGCCGAGGATCTCCCCCAGCGGGAGGGTTACTTGGACACTGTCGCCGTCGGACTCCTGGGAAAAGAGATGGGGCGCGGCCTGGCGGACGGTGCCGAAAGGGATTCTCACGATGCCGCTGGAAAGCTGGGGGAGGATGATTTCCAGCGGGATGGACACGGTCTGGCCACGGGCCTCTCTTCGCCTGACGCGGGGCTGCAGTTCGAGGGCCAATCCATCGAGGATGGCATCCAAAGGCAAGCGGATGCTGGTGCCGTTGTCGTGATAGTCGCGGCCGTTGCGGCCTGGTGGGGCCGGAGGGGGAGACCGGACAGGCCTGGGCGCAGGGGCGCACTCGTCTGGGGCCAGCACCGGCGCCGGCTTGGCCAGGAGGTCTCTTAGGAAGCCGAACATTTTAGCTCGGAGGTTCATTGAAACCAGTCATCGTTGGCAGTGCCGAAGTTCTTTAAGCAGGAATTGTTCCATGAACGGGTTGGAGAGGGGACCGACGGTCTATTCGCTGGCGCCAGGCGCCCGAGGTCGAACGCACACGCTCAAGGTGGACAGTTCTGTCCCATGAATGGACTGGCTGTCCTGTGGTCGGTTGGATTTGCGGTGGTGACGAAGCGCGCGCGAAAGCGGAACGGTCCATGCTTCCAGGGTTCGAAGCGGGTCCAGGAGTGTGGAGAGGACCCGGAATGCACGAGACAGGAGTTAGGCGGTTTATGCGTAAAGAGAGCGATGGCCGGCCCAGGATTCTGCTGGTGGATGACGACCCGGATCTGCTGGAGATGTTCCGGGAGATCCTGGCCCAACTGCCCAGCCGGCCGCACGTCCACACCGCCACTTCCGGCGCCCGCGCGCTGGCGTTGCTCGAGGCCGGTGGGTTCCGGGTGCTGATATGCGACCTGATGATGCCCAAGATGGACGGGCTGCAGATCCTCTCGATTGTGCGGCGCAAGTATCCAGAGTTGCGCACGGTGGTGCTGACGTCGGTGGTGGACGGGGAGTTTCGCTCGCGGGGTTATGCGCTGGGGGTGGATCTGTTCTGCCAGAAACCGGCGAGCGAGGAGGAGATTCGGCTGTTTCTCGAGTGCCTCGAGTCACTGTTGGGCCGGGAGACGCAAGGGGGTTTCCGCGGGGTCCAGAGCAAGAGCCTGCTGGACATCATCCAGTTGGAGTGCCAGTCGCAAAGCTCGTTGGTCCTGCGGATAACCAACGGCAAGCTGACGGGCAAGATCTGGATTCACGAGGGCGAGATCGTGGATGCCGAGACCGAAGGCCAGCGGGGCGAGGCGGCCTTCCAGCAGATCCTGAGCTGGCGGGCGGGTCATTTCGAGACTCTGCCCGACGAGCCGAGCCGGCCCCGGGCGATCACCAAACCGTATAACGGACTGCTGCTCGAATCGGCCCAGGCGCTGGACGAAAGCCGCGCGGAACCCGAGGTCCAGGGCCCGGCGGAGCCTACGGGGTCGGCCCCGGCAGGGGTGCTGGAGATCGAAGGAATCGAGTTTGTTTTGGCGCTCAAACAGGGTGAGGCGAGCCCCCTGGTGGCGCGCGGGCTGGAAGACCCGAAAGGGATGCAGACCTGGGCGCGGCTGAGCATGAGCGGTTTTCGCTCGCTCGGGGAACGTCTGCGCGCCGGTCCCCTGGAACAGATCGAAGCGCTGGGTCCGCAACGCCACGTGGCGCTGGCGAACCAGGGCGAGCTTGAGTTATGTGTGGGCCTGAAGCCGCTGATGGGCGCGGGCCAAGTCCGAGACGTGATGAAGAAAGTCCTCGAGTTATGGGCGTGCTGAAACTCTTTCGCAAACCGGCGCCGAAGCTGTTACGCCTGCCATCGGGCTGTTTCACCGTGGGCTGCCACGGCACGGTGCTCAGCCGGACGGTGGCTTCGAGTTTTCCGCGAACGCTGGTCGAGGAAATCGCGCGGCAGGTGCTGCGGGTCTTCCGCGAGGGGGCCAGGGCCCAATTGCCGCTGGCGGAGTTGAACATCCACTATGCCAGCCTGAAAATCACCGCCCACGCACTGCGGGGGGGCGCGCTGGTATTTCTTGCCCCCAAGGACTCGGGCGCAAAGTGCGCGGCGAGCCGTCCGGTTTGCCCCTGAACTCGAACACCGCCGAATCGTTTCACTATGCGCACGCCGAAGCTGGACCAACTCATCGACCAGATGGAGAATTATCTCGAGTGCTGGAAACAATTCAACCGCTTCCTCACCCTCGGCCGGGAAAAACATTTCAGCCTGGAGGACGACATCCAATTCCTCGAACTCAAGAGCGTCCTCATCCAGCAGTTGGAACTGATCCTGGCTTCGATTGAGGTGGCCTCTCCCACCCGGGAGGAGATCCATGCGCTCATTGCGGGCGCCCCGTCCATGCGCTACCTCACCGAGTTGAGCGAGGGCGGCTTGCGGAACGTGGAAAACCAGTGGCACAAGATCTATATCGGCTGGCATGCGATCCTCGGCCAGTTGAAGGTCCACCAGCGCACCCAGGAGCAGAGATCGGCTTGGGCGACGGTCTTCGGATAAAAGTCCACCCGCCTGCGCTCCGCTACGGCGCGGCAGGCAGTCCACAGTCCACAGCCCACAGCCCACAGTTTCCGGACCTTTGTCGGGACCTTTGTCGAAATCCTTTGTCGAAATCCTGATTCGGAATCGGGACGACAAAGGTCGCGACAAAGGGTGCCGACAAAGGGTGCCGACAAAGGCTTCCGACAAAGGTTCCGACAAAGGGTTCCGACAAAGGGTTCCGACAAAGGTTCCGACAAAGGTTCCGACGAAGGGTTCCGACAAAGGGTTGCGACAAAGGTTCCGACAAAGGGTTGCGACAAAGGTTCCGACAAAGGGTTGCGACAAAGGTTGCGGGAATTCGGTTCTTGTCATTGGGGCGAATTCATGGTTCTTACGTGGCCTCTATGCCAATCTGGATTGCTGTTGTTGTGCTCGGGGTCATCGAAGGCATCACCGAGTTCCTGCCGGTTTCCTCGACTGGCCATCTGCTCATTGCGGAATGCTGGCTGCCGCGCCAATCGGATTTGTTCAACATCGTCATCCAATGCGGGGCGGTGCTGGCGGTGTTGCCGTTGTTCCCGGAGCGATTGCGGCAGTTCGCCTTCGAGTGGCGTAAGCAGACCACGCAGGCCTACGCGCTGAAGATCATCCTCGCCTTCGTGTTGACGGGCATCGGCGGCCTGATCATGGAGAAGAAGGGATTCAAACTGCCCGAAAGGCTGCAACCGGTGGCGTGGGCCTTGTTGGCGGGCGGGGTAGCCTTCATTATCCTGGAACAGTGGTTGCGCGGGCGCAAGCTCACGGACGAGGTGACCTGGACCATTGCGGTGGCCGTCGGTCTGGGACAACTTGTGGCCGCCGCATTTCCCGGCACGTCGCGCTCGGGGGCCTCCATCATTCTCTGTCTGCTGCTGGGCCTTAACCGTCCTGCCGCCACGGAGTACTCGTTTCTGGTGGGCATTCCCACCATGCTGGCGGCCGGGGGCTGGAAGATCTTCCAGGCCTTCCACCATCGACACGATTTACGGGACGCGGCGCCCGAGAATTGGGGCATGGTGCTCCTGGCCTTTGTGGTCGCATCCGTGGTTTCGTTTATTGCCGTGAAATGGCTGCTGCGCTATGTGCAGACCCACACTTTTGTTGCCTTTGGCTGGTACCGCATCGCGCTGGCGGCGGCGGTCGGGATGTTGCTGTTCCTGGGCTACGGGAGGTGAGGCAGGAAGCGGGGATGAAGCCATCCCCGCCCCTTGGCCGGGATGTTGCGGTTCCGGGGCTCAGATCGCCTCACTCCGTGGAAAATGCGTGAGCCGCCCGGTGAGGGCACCGGCCCATAGGCATTAACCTGAGATTCTCTGGAGGAGAGCCTGCGCCGCCGGAACGGAGCCGCAAGAATGGATTACACGTTCGCCCTCACCCCGGCCCTCTCCCCCAGGAGAGGGGGAGGCGCTCGCGGCGTTTGTGGAAAACGACGCGCCCGGGTGTTGGCGCGCCTTCTGGGCGGAAGGGCAGCAACGGGACCGATGCAGCCGAGGCCCTCGAGCTTTCAAACAGCGCCCGGAAGTTCTCCCTCTCCCTGCGGGAGAGGGCCCGTCCTCCGTAGCAGGGCTACTGCGGAGGGTGGACCGGGGTGAGGGCGAGCCTCCCTCTGGCCCGGTGCCCTCACCGGGCGAACCGAGGCTCGAGCGCAAATGCTGCGCGCCGGGCAGGTTGCCGGTGAGCAATTTCTGCGCGCTTTGCGGCGCGGCGCCGCAAAACACAGGGCAAAAGCTGCTTGGCACATTTCGTGCAGGCCGCCCACTCGCAGTGTTCAGAGTCGCCATGGTGCGGCCGGACGAGAAACAATAAAACAAACGCAGGAGACTACGAGAATGAGAACGCAGACTTGGCTGGTAGCGGCGGGAATCGGCGCCGCTTTGTGTTTAGGCGCGGGCAACAGTTTGGCACAGAATGGCGGCGGTGGCGGCGGCGGGGGATTTGGGGGCGGCGGCGGCCGGCAGCGGAACTTTGATCCGGCCGCGATGCAGCAGCGCATGATGGAGCGTTACAAAGAGCAACTCGAGGTCAACAACGATGATGAATGGAATGCGATGCAGCCGCTGATTCAGAAGGTCATGGACGCTCGCCGGGACACCTTCGGCGGCGGCATGCGAGGCATGTTTGGCGGCCGTCGGGGCGGCCAGGGCGGCGGCGGGGGCGACCAGGGCGGCGGCGGCGGCAACGCCATGATGCGCCGAGGACCCGAGCCAAGTCCCGAGGCCGAGGCGCTGCGCAAGGCCATCGATGCCAAGGCCAGCACGGGTGAGATCAAAGCCGCGATGGCCAGGTACGTCGAGTCCCGGAAGACCAAGCAAGAGCAACTGAAGACGGCGCAGGAAAGCTTGCGCAAGGTGCTGACCGCCCGGCAGGAAGCGATTGCCACGTTAGACGGGCTGCTCTGAGCGGGAAGGCTGAAACGTGAAACGTGAAACGTGAAACGTGAAACGTGAAACCTGAAAGCTGAAAGCTGAAAGCGGGAAAACAGAAACCGGCTGGCGGGACGGTAGGGCGGCAAATCCAACTCTAACCAGGTCATGAGCGAGAACGTTATCCAGGACTCGAAGCCACTGCTCGACAAGATGGTCGCAGCCAAGCAACTGTCGGCCATCGATGCGGAAGCGCTGACGCGCCAGACGCAATCCGGCGCGGCGCAGCCAGGGAATGAGGAGGGGGTGCTGCGCTGGCTGGCCACGGAATACGACCTGGCCTTTACGTCGCTCGAGGACGTGGAACCGGACCGCCAGCTTCTCTCGTTGTTTCCGGCCCGCATTCTGCTTAAAGAAGAGCTGCTGCCGCTCAGGCGGGTGAACGGCGTGGTCGAGGTGGCCACCAGCCGGCTCTTCGCGACGCAAGGCCTGGATGCGCTCAAGAGCATGACCGGCCTGAACCTGAAGCCGGTGCTGGCCACCAGCGAAGCCATCCAGAAGGAGATGAAGAAGCGGCTGGGGGTGGGGGCCGACACGATTGACACGCTGGGGGAGGACGGCACGTTTCTGGTGGTGGATGAAGGCCCGGGGGAGGATACGGACCTGGACAGCGCCGCCGAGGACGCCTCGATCATTCGGTTCGTCAACCAGGTGCTGCGGGACGCCATCGAATTGCGCTCCTCGGACATCCACCTCGAGCCCTTCGAGGACGAGTTTCGGATTCGCTACCGGATTGACGGCGTGCTGCAGGAGGTGCCGGTGCCCGCCCAACTGAAGCGGTTCCAACCGGCGATCGTCTCGCGCATCAAGATCTTGAGCCATCTCAACATTGCCGAGAAACGTCTCCCGCAGGACGGGCGCATCCGGATCCGGATTGATGACGCCGAGGTGGACATTCGGGTGTCGGTCATCCCGATGCTGCACGGCGAGGCGGTGGTCATGCGGCTGCTGCGCCAAAACGCCACCTTGCGAGGCATGGACGAACTGGACATGGCCGGGCGCGAGTTGGAATGCTTCCGGCGCGTGCTCCAACTGCCGCACGGGATTATCCTGGTCACCGGCCCCACCGGCAGCGGCAAGACCTCGACGCTCTATACGGCGCTGAACGAAATCAACGATGCGGAACGCAAGATCATCACCATCGAAGACCCCGTTGAGTACCAGCTCAAAGGGGTCAATCAGATCCAGGTGTCGGAGAAGGCGGGGTTGACCTTTGCCCGCGGCCTACGTTCCATTCTGCGGCACGACCCGGATGTGGTTCTGATCGGCGAAATCCGCGATCAGGAGACGGCGCAAATTGCGGTGCAGGCCTCGCTGACCGGGCACCTGGTCTTCTCGACGCTGCACACCAACGACGCCCCCGGCGCCCTGACGAGGCTGGTCGACATGGGTGTCGAGCCGTACCTGGTGGCCTCTTCGCTCGAAGCGGTGCTGGCGCAGCGCCTCGTCCGCGTGCTCTGCCCCCGCTGCAAACAGGAGGACCGTTCCCCTACGGCCCTGACCTTCAAAGAGCGGATCGGCATCGCCGCCGGCACGCCCATCTACCGTTCCGTCGGGTGCGAGGAATGCCGCCAGACCGGGTTTTATGGCCGGCACGCCATCTTCGAGTGGATGGACAGCACGCTGGAAATCCGCCAATTGATTTTAAAGAATGTTTCCAGCGACGTGCTGGCCGAGGCCGCCCGCCGCGCCGGCATGCGGACGCTGGCCGAAGACGGCTGGCGCCTGGTCAACCTCGGCATCACGACTGTTGAAGAGGTTTTGAGCGTCACGACGGCCAAAGAAGTTGAGGGCTCGACGAAAATGACGGCTGCGCCTGAGGCCCGCCCCAAGGAAGCCCACAACTCGCCGGTCCTGGCCCCAGTCCGGCATGTCGATGGAGCAGTATAGTTGCTTATGCCCCTCTTCCAGTACAAAGCGTTGCAGGCCAATGGCGCGGTAGCCGAAGGCCAACTCGAAGCGCCCGGCCGGCAGGAGGCGTTTCAGCAAATGGCCGGCTTGGGCCTGCGGCCCGTCAGCCTCTCCGAGCAGGCGGGCGGCCAGGCAAAAGGCGGCGGCGGCCTCGCGGCGTCGCTCGGTTCGCTCAATTTTTTGCAGCGCTCCCCCAAGGTGTCGGGGCGCGCGCTCGAGAACTTCACGCGGCTGCTCTCGAGTTTGCTGGCGGCAGGCGTCCCGCTGAGCCGGGCGCTGGTCATTCTCCATAAGGAGGCCTCAACGCCCGCCGCCGCTGCCAAATGGAAGGAAGTCCACGACTTCGTCATCGATGGCATGTCGCTGGCGGATGCGATGGGCAAATCGCCGGAGACATTTCCGCGCGTCTATATCGCCATGGTCCAAGCGGGCGAGGTGGGCGGGTTCCTGGACGTAGTTCTGGCGCAGATTGCCGATTTTCAGTCGCGGGAGAAGGACCTGCGCTCGAAGGTGATGGCGGCGATGCTTTACCCGTGCGTGTTGCTGGTCCTGGCGATCGGCGTCCTGGTTTTCCTGCTGACGTTTTTCATTCCGAAGTTCCAGGTGATCTTTTCGGGTCTGGGCGCCGCGCTGCCCTTGCCGACGCAAATCGTGCTGGCGGTCAGCTACGGCCTGCGGAACTACGGACTCTGGACCGCCGCCGCCGCCTGCCTGGTGGTGTTCCTGGTTAAGAATTGGTTCTCCTCGGAGAAAGGCAGGCGCATTTGGGAAGGCCTGGTGCTTCGCGCCCCCTTGATTGGACCCTTGGTCGCCCAGTTCGCCATGGCCCGCTTTTGCCGCATGCTCGGCACGCTCCTGAGCGCCGGCGTCCCGCTGGTGCAGGCGCTGAGCGTCGCCCGCAAATCCATCGGCAACCAGATTCTCGTCGACGCGGTGTCGCAATCCATCGAGCGCGTGCAACAGGGCGGCCAGCTCGGCGCCAGCCTGGCGGAGTGCAAGGGCCTCTTCCCCAGTTCGGTGGTGGAGATGGTCTCGATTGCCGAAGAGAGCGGCCGCCTCGACCAGGAGTTGGTGCGCATCGCCAATGTCACGGAGGGCGATTTGGACCGCAACTTGAAGACGGCGGTCGCGTTCGCCGAGCCGATGATGCTCTTCTTTATCGCCGGATTTATCGGGACGATCTTCATCAGCATGGTCCTCCCGATCTTCGAGATGCAAGAAAAGATACATTAACCCAACCACCCCAAGGCTCTATGAAAATCGAACTCCGTCACCCAAACCCCATCGGCCCCCGCCGGCAGCGGGGCTTCACGCTGGTGGAAATGCTCCTGGTGCTGGTCATTCTGGCCACCCTCGCTGCCATCGTTTATCCCAAGGTCATGGGCCGCGGCAAAGAGGCCAAAGTCATCGCTGCCCAGACCCAGATCGCCAGTTTCAAGGCCGCCCTCGAAACCTTCGAGGTCGATAACGAGCATTTTCCCAAAGGCCGGAACGGGCTGCTGGATCTCATCCAGCAACCCCGCGATGCCATCAATTGGCACGGGCCTTACCTGGATCAGATTCCGCAGGACCCCTGGAAGCAGGATTACATCTACGAATGCCCAGGCAAACACAACCCCGGCTCCTACGACATCAGTTCTCTAGGCCCGCCCGGAGAACAAATGCCCATCGGCAACTGGGTGATGGGACGTTAAGGCGCCCTGAAGAAATGAAACCGCTAATCTGCGCTAATCTGCGCTAATAACCGATGCGGACGACCCAGTTCACGCGCGCTCCGAAGGGCGAAGGCCGAACCCGGATATTTCACGGGTTTCGCCGACCGGAGGGCGGCGATACAGTCCCGATTCGGAATCGGGAGAAACCTGCGCTACGCGGCTTAGGCGCAATGCATTTCGGAGATTCAACCGGGTTTTTGTCCCGGAGGGACACTACGACAATAGCCCAGCGTTTCAACGCTGGGACGGGCCAGTTTTGTGTTCCATCCGTCC
>Ga0209415_10015150_pt1 | contig 12536 bp, 8 predicted proteins | sample PeaSoiSIISIP2007_FD_187696 | JGI IMG/M metagenome (GOLD analysis project Ga0209415, IMG submission 187696) | Peat soil microbial communities from Weissenstadt, Germany - SII-SIP-2007 (SPAdes) (version 2) | ecosystem: Environmental > Terrestrial > Soil > Wetlands > Peat | place: Germany...
ACCAGCCACTTTACCCGCCAGAACCACCATAACCGGGGTCGCCACAAAAGGGCCTTTCGCCAAAGGCAGCACGGTGAGCGTCTATGCCGTCGCGAACGGCGCTAAAGGCGCACTCGTCGTCCAGACGGCCACAACCGACGATAACGGCAGCTACAGCGCCGACCTGGGGAGCTACGCCGGGCCGGTCGTCGTCGAGGTGAGCGGCTCGTACCTGGACGAAGCCACCGGCGGCACCGTGACTATCCCGGCCACCGCTCCGCTCCGCGCTGCCCTTCCTGAGGCCCAGGGAGCCGTTTCCCTGCCGGTAACGCCGCTAACTGAACTGGCGATGCGCAATGCCGGGGGAAGCCTGACGCCCGAGATCATTACGGCGGCAAACGCCCTCGTCTCCGAACTCTTCAAGGTGGACATCGTCAATACCCTGCCGGTGACGCCCACTGAAACAGCAGTAGCCAATGCTACACCGGGCCAGAAGGACTACACCCTTGCCCTGGCCGCCATCTCCCAGTTGGCCAGCGAATCGGCCGGCACCAGCGCCATCGACAAACTGCAGGCAGCGTTGGCGGCCCTCAGCCAGGGAATCTCCTCCACCGGCATGACAGCCGGTGCCGCCGCCAGTTTTCAGACCGCCCTCAGCGACTTTGTCACGACCAACAGCAACAACCACACCGGTATCGGCGACACCTCTGCGACCGGTTTGGTGAACGTCGGAACACTGTCGAAAAGCTACACCCTCTCGTTGCAGGGAAACATTCCCCCTGGCACTGTCAAGGGGATTCAGTTCGATCTTGTCCTGCCGGCCGGCGTCACGGTAAACGTCAACAGCTCCGATTCGACCGTTCTCACCAGTAGCCTGACGTTGTCGGCCGAGGTCGCGAATGCCTTGCTCGGCGCCAGATATTCGTCCGGCGCGATGACTGTCGGCATCGGCACCGCACAGGGTATCGGGGTGGGCGGGTTCGCCACGCTCATCTGCAACATTCCGTCTGGGGCAAGTGCTCCACCCGCCTCGGCATTCAGCGTAAACAACGCCAGGGTGGTCGATGTGAACGGCGATTTGCTTGCGGAAGGCAAGGTGGCAATAAATTGAGGCGGCCGTCGGCTGTCTGACGGCTGCCAGTCGGCCATCTGTTGGACGTTAGAACTCACTGCAGGAATAACATAACCTTTTTCACTATCTCACGCGGGGCCCACATGATCACCTCCAACGACCTTCAGACCATAGGCGTTTTCAGCGAATTCTCCGCCGAGTCCCTGGCCGGCATCATCCCGCGTCTGACCGAAAAGCGTTTTCCCGCCGGCAGCACGCTCATCTACCGGGGCGACCCCGGTTCCTCCATGTTCATGATCCTCTCCGGGTCGGTGGCCATTACGCTTGTCAACGAAGAAGGCATGGAACACACCCTGGCCAGGCAAAACGCGGGCGAGGTCTTCGGGGAGATGGCGCTCATGACCGGCGAGCCGCGTTCGGCCAACGTGAAGGCCCTGACCGACGTGCATCTGGCCGAACTGAGCCAGGACGTTTTCCTGGAGCTGATCGCGACCTTTCCGAAACTCAACGACAGCCTGCTCCGCCTGCTGGCGCAACGGCGGGCACGGACCACGGTGCGGCAGCAGTTCGCCAATCTGGAGCGGGAGGAGATCATCGCCAATCTCTTCTCCCAACAGGCCCCGGACCTCGACCGGTTTCTCGGCAAAACGAAGTGGACGGCCGACGCCAACGCGGCAATCGCACGGCTCGCCGACGCCGGGGGGAACGTCCTCATCCTGGGCGAACGGGGAACCGGCAAGGACCTGGCGGCGCACTTGATCCACCTGCACGGCCCGGCCGGGAACCGGCCGCTGTATCGTCTCGATTGCGCCAATCCCCCGCCCATCCAGCGGGACGCGGAACGGGGGGGGAAGGAGAAGGACGCGCTGCACCTGGAAATCGCCCAGGAGTCGGCCCTGTTCGGTCACAGCGCCGACGCGGGGAGCTTTGCTCGAGGGATCAGGCGTGGCTACCTGGAGCTCGCCGACAGGGGCGCCGTCGTCCTGGAGCACGTGGATTCGCTGTCGCTACGCGTGCAGCGGCTGCTCGTCCAATACCATCGCGACGGCCTCTTTCTCCCCATGGGAGGCGACCGGCAGATCGCGAGCAGCGTCCGGCTGATCGCCACCACCTCGAAAAGCCGCCAGGAGCTGCAGGACGGCGCCAGATTCGATCCGGAACTCCTTGCCCTGATCGGCGCGGAAGCGCTCCAGCTCAAGCCGCTGCGGGAGAGGAAAAAGGACGTCCCGGTGATAGCGGAACATGTCCTGAGCGAGTACAACGGGAAATTCTCCAAGCATCTCTCCTCGTTTTCCAAGGAGGCCATGAATCTCCTGGTGGACCATGACTGGCCCCTGAACGTGGACGAACTGCGCCAGGTCGTGGAACGCGCCGTGGCCACCGCCGAGGGGGACACCATCACCGAGGGGCAGATATTCCTGAACATCCCCACTTTCTCCGCCACGGGAAAATTCAACCTCTTGAAGCTCCCGTTGGTGAGGGAACTGATGAACCACCGGCTGATGCCGGGCGGACTGCGTTTCGTCACCGTGCCGTTCATCCTGCTTTTGATCGCCTATACCCTCGCCGGTCCCCGGGAGCACAACCTGGCGAACCTGCTGGTCTGGTCGGTATGGTGGCCTTTCCTCATCTTCTCCATCTTCTTCGCGGGCCGGAGCTGGTGCGCCTATTGCCCGCTGCCGGCGGTGGCCGACCAGACGGTGCGGTTGCGGAAAAAATTCCTGCCGGTCCCGGGCCTTTTGAGCAAGTACGGCGTCTGGTTCGGCGTCGTCGGGTTCATCGTCATCCTCCAGGCCGAGCACCTGTTCGCGATGTTCGACCGGGCGTACGCCACCGGGATACTGCTCCTGACGATCCTGTCGGGCGCGGTGGGCACCACGCTTCTTTTCGGCAAGCGTTCCTGGTGCAAGCATCTTTGCCCCCTGGGGAGGATGGTGGCCCAGTACGCCACCATCTCCGTGCTCGAACTCGGCAGCAACAGCAACGTCTGCACCAGCCAGTGCCACACCCACGACTGCGTCAGGGAAGGAAACTGCCCCATGGGGATACATCCGTCGGCAGCCAACAGCAGCAAGGATTGCGTGTTCTGTTTTTCCTGCGTGAAGAGCTGCACGCACCGCTCGGTGCGGGTCGACGCCCGCTATCCCTGGCAGGAACTGCTCCGCAAGGAGAAATGGGAACTAAACGGAGCCATGTTCTCCCTTTTTCTCGTCGCTTCCGTCCTGGCGGTCAAGCTCCCCGAGTCCGGCCTGTACCGGCGCTTCATCCTGCAGGCACCGGCCGCGCCCGGTTCTCTGGCGGCCGGTTTCGGGGAAAGCCTGCCCGTCTTCGCCGTCTTCGTCGTCCTGGCGCTCCTCGCCTCCGGGATTCCCTTCAAAAGGGAGGGGAGACGGCATTTCACGCAGGTTGGGCATGCCTGGCAGTTCCTGGGCTTTTCCGGCTTTTTCAACGTCTATCTGCACGAGTTCGTCTACAAGGGGGATAACCTGCTCCCCTGGGGGGTGCAACTCTTCTCCTTGGGCGCCCTCCACCTGCCGGATGCGCTGACGCCGAACCTGGGCACGCTGAAGGCCCTGTTCCCCCTGATCACGCTGGCTGGCGGCATCCCGTCGCTTCTGATGCTGAAGGCACTGGCGGACAAATACGCGCTTCCACGGGCAGGGTATCGGGGGCACCAGGCCCTCATGGCCCTCGTCATCCTGGTCTTTCTGATCATTTTGTAGGAGGTACGCCATGATGATCAGGTTCATCGGGGTGGGGTCGCTGAACGCCGGCCCGGGCATGTACCATTCGAACGTGGTGATCACCTCGCGCAGCGGCAGGAAGATGCTCATCGACTGCGGCGGCGACGCCCGCTTCTCCCTGGCGGAGAGCGGCCTGGGCCCCTTGGACCTGGACGCGGTCTACGTATCTCACCTCCACGCCGACCACGTCGGCGGGCTGGAGTGGTTGGCGTTCACCACCCATTTCCAGGGGCGCAGAAAAGGTCCCGTCCTGCTCAGCGAGGAGCAGACCATGAAGACGCTCTGGAACTCCTCCCTGTGCGGCGGGTTGGGGCGGGTCCAGGGGCGGGGCATGGTGCTGGAGGATTACTTCCACTGCCGGCCGCTCCTGGCGGGAGAGCCGTTTTTCTGGGAAGACATCCGTTTCACCATGCACCGGATGCCGCATATAGAGAACGGCGCCTGCAGCCACAGCAGCTACGGCCTGTTCCTGGAAGAGAGGGGACGGGTATTCATCACGACGGACACCCAGTTCGTCCCGGAGTTCATCACCGAGACGGCGGAATCTGCCGATCTCATCTTCCACGACTGCGAAACCTCGTCCGTCTGCTCCAGGGTGCATGCCCACTACGAGCAACTGCGCACGCTCCCTCCCCCGGTAAAGAACAAGATCTGGCTCTACCACTACCAGGAAGGGCACCGGTACCTCCCGGCAGAGGACGGTTTCCGGGGATTCGTCGCCAAGGGACAGGAATTTCGCCTCCCCTGATGCCGTCCGGCAGGACGGGGAGCTCTTCGTGATCGTGATGTACAGGTGACGGCATGGAATCGGAAAACATGAGGGTCCTGGTGGTCGACGACGACGCTTTAGTGCGGGAGATGATCTCCTGCATGCTGGAGTCGTACGGCTACCTGGTGGATACCGCCGGCGACGGGCGGGAAGCCTACGAGAAATACGTCTTGGATCAGGCGTTCTGTCTGATCATCTCCGACATGGAGATGCCGGTCATGTCCGGGCTCGACCTGACGCGGCGGCTGCGCGAACAGGGGTTCGACGTCCCGGTTCTGATCCTGACCGGGATCATGGATCTCTCGCTCGCCATAGAAGCCATGAAAAGCGGTGCCTGCGATTACCTCCTGAAAAACGAGGACGTCCAGGAAAGCATCGTCGTGGCAGTGGCCAACGCCCTGGACAAGAAGCGGCTGAAGGACGAGAACAAGAGCCTGGAGCAGATGGTGGCGGAGCGGACCGGCGAGCTGAACGCCTCGCTTCGAAAGGTGGAAGCCGCCAATCGTCTCATCCGCCAGACCTTCGGCCGCTACCTTTCCGAGGACCTGGTGGACGAAATACTGTCGTACCCCGAGGGGACGGTGTTGGGAGGCGAGAGCCGCCTCCTCACCATCATGATGAGCGACCTGCGCGGCTTTACAGCCATCAGCGAAAGGTTGCCCCCAAGCGACGTCCTCACCGTCATCAACATCTACCTGAAGCGGATGACCGAGATCATCCTGGCGCATAAAGGGACCATCATCGAGTTCATCGGAGATGCCATCCTTGCCGTCTTCGGTGCCCCGGTCCAGCGGGACGACGACGCGCAGCAGGCGGTGGCCTGCGCCATAGAGATGCAAAACGCCATGGCAGACGTCAATGCCCGCTGCCGGGAGCTGGGTTATCCCGAGATCGCCCAGGGTATCGGCATCAACACCGGCGAGTCGGTCGTGGGCAATATCGGTTCGGACAAGCGGACCAAGTACGGCGTGGTGGGAAAAAACGTGAATCTCACCGGGCGCATCGAATCGTTTACCGTGGGGGGGCAGATCCTGGTCTCGGAAACCACGGCGACGGCTTGCGGTCCGATCCTCGAAAAAGGCGCCACGCTGGAGGTTATGCCCAAAGGGGTGAACAGACCGATAACGATCTACGGCATCGAGGGAATCCGGGGTGACCATGGCGTGACCCTGCATGGTGCGGCGGCATCGGAACCGGTTGAACTGCGCCTCGGGTTGCCGGTCGGCTTCCATGTACTGGAAGGGAAATATGCCGCCAAAGAGTGTCACCCCGGTGTGGTGAGAAGGCTGAGCCTGAAGGAGGCGGTCATTCACTCGGCAATTCCGGTAGAGCCTATGACCGATCTCAAGCTCATCATGTTCGGTGACGACGGCATCGAGGTAGCCTCCGACCTGTATGCAAAGGTCGTAGAATCTCTCCTCCCTTCTCCAGGGGCGTTCAGGGTGAATTTCACCTCTCTCCCGCCGGAGGCGAGGATCTACCTGGAGCGGACCATTGCCGGCAACCTCCCGCAGATGGAGCCGAATTGAGTTCCCCAGCCATTTGCTGACGGTAAGACGCCGATCGGATGTGCCCGTGATATCCTCATCATCTGGTGCGTCTGGTAAGCATGGCAAAGATGGAAAGGCTTGCGAAGGCGCCTGATTTCGACCAGGCGCCTTTTCCTGTTTTCAAAGATCGGTGGGGCCGCCGCCGCAGGTGACGTAACGCCTCGGGGTAGCCACCCAATAAAAGATTTATTTCATGTTCGCTTTCGCGTATGTTATGCGGATTCAGGGTAAACCATGCTCGAAACTACCGGAGGAACCTGCCCGATGAGCGACGCGATTTTTAAGGCCTTGGCCCAACGTATACTGGTGATCGACGGGGCGATGGGGACCCAGCTCCAGGACCGCCATCTGACCGCGGAGGACTTCGGCGGGGCCGCCTTCGAAGGGTGCAACGAACAGCTGGTAATCACCCGGCCGGACGTGATCCGCGACGTGCACACCGCCTACCTTGAGGCCGGCGCCGACATCATCGAAACCAACACCTTCGGCGCCACGGACATCGTCCTCGCCGAATACGGCCTGGAAAAGGAAGTCCACACCATAAACCGCCGCGCGGCGGAGATCGCACGCGAGGCGTGCGCCGCGGTGGCCACTCCGGAGCGCCCGCGCTGGGTCGCGGGCTCCATGGGGCCTACTACCCGCACCATCTCGGTGACCGGCGGGGTGACCTTCGAACAGCTGGTACACGCATTTCAGGGGCAGGCCCGCGGCCTTTTAGCCGGCGGCGTCGACCTGCTCCTCTTGGAAACCGCCCAGGATACGCTGAACCTGAAGGCCGCGGCCGAGGGGATACGGCTTGCCTTCGCGGAGGAGGGGAAAAGGGTGCCGGTGATGATCTCCGGCACCATCGAGCCTACCGGCACCATGCTGGCGGGGCAGGGTGTGGAGGCGCTCTACGCGAGCGTTTCACACCTGGAAGAAAACCTCGGCCTGTTAAGTATCGGCCTTAACTGCGCGACCGGCCCCGAGTTCATGACCGACCACCTCCGCTCGCTTTCGGACATCGCCTGCTGCCACGTCTCGGTCTACCCGAACGCGGGGCTGCCCGACGAAAACGGCTGCTACGCCGAATCTCCCGCTTCGCTTGCCGCCAAACTCGCCCGCTTCGTGGACGCCGGCTGGATCAACGTCATCGGCGGCTGCTGCGGCACCACGCCGGCGCACATCGCGGCCATCGCCGCCATGGTGGCGGGCAAGGCGCCCCGCCGCCCGGTGACCGAGCGGCGCCGGGTGATCAGCGGCATCGAGGCGCTGGTGATCGAGGAGGACGCGCGGCCGGTCCTCGTGGGCGAGCGGACCAACGTCATCGGCTCCCGCAAGTTCAAAAACCTGATCGTGGACGAGAAGTTCGAGGAGGCAAGCGAGATCGCGCGCGCCCAGGTCAAGGGGGGCGCCCAGGTGATCGACGTCTGCGTCGCCAACCCGGACCGGGACGAGGCGGACGACATGCTGAAGCTCTTGGGCCATCTCCCCCGCAAGGTGCGGGCGCCGATCATGATCGACAGCACCGACGCGGCTGTGACGGAACTCTCCCTGAAAAGGCTGCAGGGAAAATGCCTCGTCAACTCGGTCAACCTGGAGGACGGCGAGGAGCGTTTCGCCAGGATCGCGCCGCTTCTGCACCGCTACGGCGGCGCCCTGGTGGTCGGCTGCATCGACGAGGACCCGCAGCACGGGATGGCGGTGACCCGTGAGCGCAAGCTTGAGATCGCCCGCCGCTCCTATGACCTTCTGACCGGCAAATACGGGCTGCGGCCCGAGGATTTGATCTTCGACCCGCTGGTCTTCCCGGTGGGAAGCGGCGACGAGAACTACGTCGGCTCTGCTCTTGAGACCATCGAAGGGGTGAGGCTGATCGCTCAGGCCTTTCCCCAGTGCGCCACCATCTTAGGCATTTCCAACGTCTCCTTTGGGCTGCCGGCTGCAGGCCGCGAGGTACTAAACGCGGTCTTCCTCTACCACTGCGTGAAGGCGGGGCTCACCTACGCCATCGTCAACGCCGAAAAGCTCGAGCGCTACGCCTCGCTCCCCGAGGGTGAGCGCCGGCTGGCGGAGGATCTCATCTTCTGGCGCGGACCCGATCCGGTGGCGGCGTTCGCGGCGGCGTTTCGGGACAAGAAGCCGGCCTCCAAGGTCGCGACGGCGACCGGCACCCTGGACGAGAGGCTGCCACTCTACATCATTGAGGGAACCAAGGAGGGACTGGCGGCGGATCTGGAGGCGGCGCTCGCCAGGGGCGACCGTCCGCTGGACGTCATCAACGGCCCCCTGATGGCCGGCATGGCCGAGGTAGGCCGGCTTTTCAACGACAACCAGCTGATCGTGGCCGAGGTGCTCCAGTCGGCGGAGGCCATGAAGGCTGCGGTCTCCCACCTGGAGCCCCATCTGGAGAAATCGGAAAGCTCCACCAAGGGAAAGCTCCTTCTGGCCACGGTCAAGGGGGACGTGCACGACATCGGCAAGAACCTGGTGGAGATCATCCTCGGCAACAACGGTTTCAACGTGGTGAACCTGGGGATCAAGGTCCCGCCTGAGGTCCTGATCGAGGCGGCCCGCCGGGAGAAGCCCGACCTCATCGGCCTGTCGGGGCTTCTGGTGAAAAGCGCCCAGCAGATGGCGATCACCGCCGCAGACCTGAAGGCGGCCGGCATCGACGTGCCGCTTTTGGTGGGAGGGGCGGCCCTGTCGCGCACCTTTGCCGATACCCGCATCGCCCCGGAATACGGCGCGCCGGTTGTCTACGCGAAAGACGCCATGTCCGGGCTCGACCTGGCGAACCAGTTGATGGACCCGGCGAAAAAGGACGCTTTACTGGCGTCGCTCGCCGAGCAGCAGGCGGCTTCGGCCAAGCTCGTGGCCTTGAAACGCGACCGTGCACCGGAGCCCGCTTCCCCTGACTCACGTTCGGCGGTGGCCGGCGATGCGCCGATCCCGACCGTGCCCGATTTCGAGCCCCACGTCCTGCGCGACGTCCCGCTTGCCCAGGTGCTGCCGTTTCTCAACCGTCAGATGCTCTATACCAAGCACCTGGGGCTTACCGGCGTGGTGGAGCAGTTGCTCGCGGAGGGAAACGACAAGGCGCTCAAGCTGCACGCCGTCGTGGAGGAGCTCTTGGCGCAAAGCGCCCGCGACGGCCTCATCCGCCCCCAGGCGCTCTACCGGTGGTTCCCGGCCAACGGCGACGGCAACGAGCTGATCCTTTTCGACCCGAAGCAGCCGGAGCGGGAAACGGCCCGTTTCGCTTTCCCGCGGCAGCCTGCCGGCGAGCGGCTCTGTCTGGCCGACTTCAGCCGTCCCCTGGAAGGCGGAGAGCGCGACAACGTCGCCCTGTTCGTGGTCACCTGCGGTCAGGGGATTCGGGATTTGGCGGAAAAGTGGAAAAGCCGGGGAGATTTCCTGCGCTCCCATACGCTGCAGGCGCTGGCGCTGGAACTGGCGGAGGCCACCGCCGAGTTCCTGCACTGGCGCATCCGTACCGGCTGGGGGATCGTCGACGAACCGAGCCTCACCATGAAGGACGTCTTCGCCGCCCGCTACCGGGGGATCCGGGTCTCCTTCGGCTATCCCGCCTGCCCGGAGCTTGCCGACCAGCGCACCCTGTTCGACCTCTTAAAGCCCGAGCAGATCGGCGTGCAGCTGACCGAAGGGTACATGATGGACCCGGAGGCGAGCGTCTCCGCCCTGGTCTTCCACCACCCGGAGGGGAAATACTTCAGCGCAGGGGGGTAGGGTCTTCGACGTGCGACGTGGGATGGAGGTTGTGTGATTCAGCGGCAAGCAGTCAGATATTCTCGCGAGCTTTTGCCTGACGGCATGGGGAAGGCAACGATCCAATTGGATGGCGTTGAGATCGAGACGGAGCTGGGGAATTGCTCGGCCCGGGGGGTAAGGGTAATCGTTCCTGCCGCGCTGGCTCCGGAAAAAGTCCCGGAAGCAAACGACACGATCCTGGTCAGGATGCTGCTTGCCACCAGGTGGTTTACGGGGGTGTGCATCTATGCGACGAGTGAACAGGACGGCTCCGTTTGCATAGGGATATTCTTCCCCAATCCCTACGAACAGAACCATATACAGCATTGGTTGTACAAGGCGCTCAAACCGGGCCGTTAAGAAGGGTGACAAGCGTCGCGTTTCGCCTCAGACGGCCCTTGCCATCCCGTCGGGTGCATCGAGAACGGCGGACAGGTCGACGCACCGGTCGTCGAGTTCCCGGTACTTCATGCAATCGCCATGGCGCCTCATGCAATAGCGAATGATGATGCTGACGTCATAGGAGGATATGTAGCCGCAGCCGACGTCGCAGTAGTTTTCGTCTTTTCCGTAGTAAGGACACATCTTTTACCTCGAACGACCGTTTACCTGCGAACCGCACTTTCCGCGCCAACCCGTCGGCCCGGCCAGATCCCCGCCCGCGCCCGCCGCGAACTTTTCTTGCGCAGGCCCGGTAACCCTGCTAGTATAACGGCGATTTACCGGCTGTTAGAGGAGGAGCGTCGTGAAGGAAACGGATCACAAGGCCGTAATAGTGTCGGCCGAGAGGAAGCGGAATTTCGTGCTGGTCCCCCTGGTCGGCATCTACCTGCTTTCCACGCTCATCACCCTTTCCCACCTGGGCGAACCGATGCCCTACATGGGAAAAGAATATTCGGGGGATGCCAGCGAGTCGATCATCTTCGTCAACTGCGTCGTCTCGCTGTATCTCATCGTCGGCATACTCAAGCGCCAGCGGCTCACCCTCTGGCTGCTCATGATCTGCAACCTGGTCCATAGCCTAAACGGCATGGCCAATCTTCTTTTGCTCCCGGTCCAGCACATCCACACCGCCGGGGGGCTCGTCCCGGACTACGACTACCGCCTCACTTCCTTCTGGGTTTTCCTGCTGTTCTTGCTGCTGAACGTGTTCCTGTATTTCAACCGGCGCCACTTCGACAATAGATCCTTCTACCTTTGGTGACCCGGCTGCCGGGAAAGCAAGAAGGGCCATGGTTGTTGCCATGGCCCTTCTTTTTTGCACCGGTGAGATGGGCTCCACGGCTGCCGCTTCGCCAAGAAGAGGTGCTTAGGCGGTAACCTTCTCGGCAACGAGGACTTCCTCGGCCTGGGCCCTGTCCTTGATCCAGGCTTCGCCGACCGGAAGGGCGATGCCGCTTTCGGCGTACACGGCGACCGCCATCAGGTAGAGCGCGGAGAACGCGCAGATGATCAGGTCGTAGGCTGCGAAGGTGCCGGCGAGGGCGCTGCCGGCGAGTTCTTTCAGGTCGAGACCGATGAAGCCCAAAAGCAGGGTCAGGAAGATGAAGGCCAGCGTCGCGTGGTGCTTCATCGAGGCGACGAAGAGGATCAGGGTGAAGATGGTCCAGGCTACCAGGAAGAAACCGAGATCGTTGGCGGAGAAGGCGAGCGTCGGATAGGACTTGACCAGATCGGGGCTCTTGCCGAAGATCACCATCAGGCAGAGCGAGATCCAGAAGGCGCCGTAACCGGTGAAGGCGCAGAAGCCGAAGTTGTTGCCGGTTTTGAATTCCATCAGTCCGGCGATAAGTTGCGCGGAGCCGCCGAAGCAGAGCCCGAGCCAGAGAACGGGGGCGATACCGCACCACCCCAGGTTGTGGCACTGCAGCACCAGCGTCGTCATTCCGAAACCAGCGAGGCCGACTACTGCCGGATTTCCAAGTTTTACGTTATTCACATCTCCCTCCCATGTAATCGATGGTTTGTCACTGCTTCCTTACCTATAGCAACTTGCATACCAGCGTTATGCTATTTTGTATTCGAAAAAATAACCTTTGTTTTTGAAGGGTTATGAGCAGGCAACCAAGGCGCCTTTGCCTGGCTGTTTTGCAATATTGCGAAAAGAATCGGGCCGGCCTGTCGGGCGGGACGCCGGCAGAGGCGGTAACACCGCTAATTTGCGGCGAACGGGCCGTCGTAACGGGCCTTTCGCAACAATGCAAAAGCAACCGGAAGACTTTTGCAAATCTGAAAAAGCCAAAGTAAGAGAGGCATTTTCGGGAAAAAAATGCTACCCTGTTGGCCGTTTAGTGGTGGCGAAGTACCTATCTCACCTGGGAATTGAAGAGAAAAACTCACATGACCCGTTTTCGCCTGACAACCTTCCGGGGATATACCCTTTTCCTGGAAGTCTCCGCCCTGGTCGTCGCCTCCGCGATCCTCTTCGCTGCCGGCTGGCTGACCCTGGATCGCATGAACGACAAGTACCTCTCCCTGCGCCGGGACGACGCCGCGAAGGCCCACGTCGCCCTGAGCCGGCATCTGGAGGACGTCAGCCCGAAGCTTGAGCGGTTCGCGGCCTTGTCCGAAGCCGAACGCCTGCCGGCGACGGTCGCACTGTTCAGCGAGTTCTCCGACCTCTACCGCTTGGGGAGCGACCTGCGGGTGGATCGTGTTTACAAGGCCGTGCC